>ERZ791736.3-NODE-3-length-371664-cov-14.362577_pt1 | contig 371664 bp, 320 predicted proteins | sample MGYA00509940_ERZ791736 | MGnify/ENA primary metagenome ERZ791736 (study PRJEB30046, sample SAMN00792014) | human gut metagenome | study: EMG produced TPA metagenomics assembly of the A metagenome-wide association study of gut microbiota in type 2... | reverse complement strand
GCGAACTTGCCGGCGTAGATTGGGCAAGCTTTTTTGCACCCAAAGCAGAGGCGGCGGGAAAGACATACAAAGTCGGCGACATCGTCGAATTCGGCTATTATCCGCAGAGCAAGGTTACGGATCCGTCGCTCATTTCCGCTCTCGATAAAGTCGCAAAAATTTGGTTCAGCTACGGCTATTACAACGGCATAGATGCCCTGACTTATGGTACCATGGTTCGGGGCGACTGGATGAAATATGCCGATTTAACATATGATGGCGCAAAATACCGTGCCGTCACTTTCTCTCAATACAGACCGCGGTCTACGGAAGAACCATCTTCTTCCGATAATACATATCAGGTCGACAATGGCTATACTATAAATAATATATACTATTTCAAATATGAGCCTCTGAAGTGGCGCATTTTTGACCCATCGGAGGGTCTTGTACTTTGCGAGGACATAATTGACTCTCAGGCTTACAGCAACACGGTATACGAGTATGGCACAGATGAAAGCGGTACAGCCTACTGGAATGACGCGGAGCATACCCACTATGCCAACGATTATGCCACAAGCAGCATCAGAGCGTGGCTCAACGATGATTTCTATAACACCGCGTTTTCTTCCTCGCAGAAGGCGAACATTTTGACCTCCGAATTAGATAATACAGCTGGCCTTGGCAGCCTTCATGAATATGACAGCGAGACCACCTATGACAAGGTTTTTCTGCCTTCTGACAGCGAAATGAGAGGCACCGAGGATTACCCGGAAAATAAGGGCTTTAGCTCCGCCCCTTTGGCGGAGGGCACAGATTATGCAAAGTGTCAGGGATTGGGGATCAGCTCGCCGAACAAATATTATCTGTCTCAGCTTTTGCGGTCTGCTGGCGGTAGCTCTATACTTGCGTGTCGTGTCTATTACAGGAAAGGTAAAGTCGATCCGATTGCGCTTGTTAACTGTACTAATTATGGAATTCGTCCTGCTTTGAGAATTTCGAATTTAGAATCTTGCGCTAGATTAAACGGCGGATCGTTTTCAGAGCGCGATATTTTTATCGCCAATATGCCAAAGCTTTCGCCGGACGATGCAAAACAGTTTCTCGGATTTATATATAAAACCGATTTTTCGAAGGTGGATATTACGGATGATATCCAGTATAAACTGCTTACCGGCGATCTCTATGATACGTCGCTGACCGTCGATGAAATAAAGGCCTATATCTTGGCTTTTTGCACGGTGACCGAGAGAACGATAAACAGCTATGTAGAAGAATCCATGGCCGTTCAGAATTTTACCTGCAGCAAATTGATCGAGAGACTTCAAAAAGAGCTCAAGGGTATGAAAACTCCGGAACAGGAGTTTGTGTTGAGCTACGCCGGAAAACTCAAGGATATGGTTGAAGATGCGTTTGTCGGAATCATGGCGGGCGCGGTTTCAAAATATACGGGTATATATATAACCGAACAGGTTCTTGATAATGCTTCCGGAATAATTGCCACTATAGATTCCGTTGACGCCGTTCCGGGCAAGATAGAGAAGTTCTATAACAAAGTGTATATCGGCGTGGATGCAATCTTTTTTGTGATTTCTCAGGAGCTTATCGGAAGATACGGATTCTTTAACTCATATGTTTCCAATCGCAACTGGGCCGATTCTGCGAATGATCCTGCGTTCAGGGTACTTGTGGATTACAACTATATAGCGTATGCCGACAGCACATTGTTTTCATATGCCATAAATCTTACAACCTGGATAACCGGGAAGGAGAGCTGGAATAAGCACAGAGACGATATAGAGCGATGGGCGGAGTTCTTCTGGCAGCTTGATCAGTATCAGACAGCAGAAGAACATCATTGGACAGCGGAAAGATATGCGCCGTCCTGTACCCAAAACGGCTATACACGCCATGTGTGCGCAACCTGCGGCAGTGAATATATCGATTCATATGTCAATGCCAAAGGTCACAATTATGGCAGCACTGTTGTTGCCCCGACTTGCACAGACGAAGGCTATACACTGTTTGTCTGCAAAACCTGCGGCAGCTCGTACAAGGGAAATCTCGTTTCGCCAACCGGGCATAAATACGAAAGAGTGATTTTTGTACAGCCAACCTGTGAAAACAGGGGGTATACTTTATATAAGTGCAGCTGCGGCGAGCAATATTATGAGTATTCTGCGGCGCTTGGACACAAATTCTCGGAGAAAACGGTTGAACCGACCGAGAAGACGCAGGGATATACACAATATACCTGCGATGTCTGCGGATATAAAACCTATGACAATTATAAGGATCCGTTGGGTCATTCGTTTGAAACCGAAGTGGTCGCCCCGACTTGCGAAAGCGGCGGCTATACTGTCCACAAGTGCTCGCTTTGCAATGAATCTTATACCGATAACGAGACGGATGCGCTGGGTCATGACTATAAGCGCGAATTGAAAAATCAGGCAGCTTGCGTAAAAGCAGGTGCTGTTACTTTGACTTGCAGCCGTTGTGCAAAGTCATACGATGAGGAAATACCTGCGACAGGACATTCGTATCAAATCGAGTATAAAATTGAGGCTTCGTGCGCAGAGGCAGGGCGTATCGGATATGTCTGTCAATGCGGTGATAAATATGAGGAGCAGACCGGGGAAGCCCTTGGCCATGATTTTGCTTTGACAGAGAAGACCGAAGGCAGCTGTACCGAGGATGCGGTTTCGATATATAAATGCACAAGGTGCAGCGAAGGTTATGAATCTTCGGCAAAAGCGCCGGGACATACATACGGAGTTGATTACGACACAGTAGTCGAAGGAGATTGTACGCATTCGTCATATAAAATTAAAAAATGTACAGTTTGCGGGTGCGAAAAATATTTTGATATATCGGCCGCAGAGGGACACAAATTCTCCGACTGGCAGACCGTGACTCCTGCCACTGCGGAGTCCGAGGGAATACAAGAGCATGAATGCACTGCCTGCGGACAGAAAGAAACGCAGACTATTCCGAAGCTCGATTTCATCTACGGCGATGTCAACGGAGACGGCAAAATAAACGGAAGATACGTAGTTAAGCTCGCCAAGTATCTTGCCGCATACGATGAACTCACCGGCACATCAAGCGTTACCGTATCTCCCGGAGCCGATGTCAACGGAGACGGCAGGATAGACGGCCGAGATCTTGTCAAGCTCCGCAAATACCTCGCGAACTATGATGAGAGCACGGGGCAATCTTCAGTCAAGTTGGGTCCCGAAAGATAGGTATTTCCAATTGCAGGGAATGCAAAAAATATAGAAAATTTTGAAACAAACTGCGTGTTGCATTGCGGCACGCAGTTTTGTTTTGGCGCAACCGCGTTTTTTACGGTCTGTCTTTTCTTTTTCCGTTGACCCTACACGCTGCAGCATTGTTGCCGTCATTGACAAAAAGCCAATATATGGTGTATAATTAAATATGTATGATACAAAATATGCGTAACAATCAGTCGGGGGATAACTCAATGGCAAAAGTCAAAAAGAGAGAAGAATACGGCGACGACAGCATTGAAATGCTCAAAGGCGCCGACAGGGTGCGGAAAAAACCGTCGGTTATTTTCGGCTCGAACGGTATCGAGGGCTGCGAGCACTCGGTGTTTGAAATAATTTCAAACTCCGTTGACGAGGCGCGCGAGGGCTTCGGCAACACGATTACCGTCACCCGTTTCGAGGATAAGTCCATAGAGGTTCAGGATTACGGGCGCGGTATACCCGTTGAGTTCAACCGCAGGGAAAACGAGTATAACTGGAAGCTCCTGTTCTGCGAGCTCTATGCCGGCGGAAAGTATAACACCAACGACGGCGGAAGCTACGAGTATTCACTCGGCACAAACGGACTCGGCCTTTGCGCCACGCAGTATGCCTCGGAGTATATGGAGGCGGAGGTTCATTCGAACGGCTATTGCTATCATCTGCAGTTCAAAAACGGCGAGCCGGTCGGCGATATGATAAAAGAGCCCTACAGCAAAAAGGACACCGGCACGCGCATAAAGTGGCGCCCCGACCTCAAGGTGTTCACCGATATAGACATACCTCTCGAGTATTTTCAGGATATGATGCGCCGCCAGTCGATAGTCAACGCGGGCATCAAGTTCGTGCTCAGGAATCAGAACGGCTCGAAGTTTGAAACGTTCGAGTATTTCTACGAAAACGGCATAACCGATCACCTCAAGGAGGTCGTCGGCAACAACGCCATTTCTTCTGTCTGCACCTGGAGCGGCGAGCGAGTAGGACGCGACAGAGCGGATCAGCCCGAATATAAGCTTAAAATAAACGCCGCGCTCTGCTTCTCGAATAAGGTCCAGCTCAAGGAGTATTATCATAACTCGAGCTACCTCGAATACGGCGGCGCACCCGATAAGGCCGTGCGCTCCGCGTTTGTGTCGCAGATAGACGCATATATAAAAAAGAACGGAAAATACCTCAAGTCCGACTCGAAGATAAACTTCCAGGATGTCGAGGACTGCCTCGTGCTCATCGTCTCGTCGTTCTCGACCGTAGCCGCCTATGAGAACCAAACGAAGAAATCCGTCACCAACAAGTTCATTCAGGAGGCGACGACCGAGTTCTTTAAGCATCAGCTTGAGATATATTTTATCGAAAACAAGCTTGACGCGGACAAGATATGCGATCAGGTGCTCGTCAATATGCGCGCACGTATCCGCGCGGAGACAACGAAGCTCAACATAAAGAGCAAGCTCCAGTCGAGCAACGATATGGGCAGCCGCGTGCAGAAATTCGTCGATTGCCGCAGCAAGGATGTGGCGGAGCGCGAGCTGTTCATAGTGGAGGGCGACTCGGCTCTCGGCGCTTGTAAGCAGGCACGCGACTCGTCGTTCCAGGCGATAATCCCCGTGCGCGGAAAGATACTCAACTGCCTCAAGGCGGAGTACAACAAAATATTTGCAAACGATATCATAACCGACTTGATAAAGGTTCTCGGCTGCGGAGTCGAGACAAAATCGAAGGCGATGAAGGATATGGTTGCCTTTAATATCGACCAGCTGCGCTGGAACAAGGTCATAATCTGCACCGATGCCGACGTTGACGGATTCCAGATACGCACGCTCATTCTCGCCATGCTTTACCGCCTTATGCCAAAGCTTATCGAAAACGGCAAGGTCTATATCGCGGAGTCGCCGCTCTATGAGATAAACTCGAAGGACGAGACGTGGTTCGCGTATAACGAGCAGGAGAAGCAGGACATCCTCTCTCAGCTTGAAAACGCCAAATTCACCATACAGCGCTCCAAGGGACTCGGCGAAAACGATGCGGACATGATGTCGCTGACTACGATGAATCCCGCAACCCGCCGACTTATCCGCGTTGACCCGACCGACGCTCAGCAGACAGCGGAGATGTTCGACCTCTGGCTCGGAGACAATCTCGCCGGCAGAAAAGAGCATATCGCACGCGACGGCGCGGCATATATAGATATGGCGGATGTTTCGTAAGCTTAACTATTGAAAGGATTTTGATATAAATGGCGGGAAAAAGAGGCAAAAAAGAACCCCCGAAAAATGAGATAGATCCGCTCAAGAGCGGAGTTCATATTATCGGCGCGGGCGAAGTTGTCGAGCAGCCGATAACCCAAACGATTGAAACCAACTATTTTCCATATGCGATGAGCGTCATTATGTCCCGTGCCATCCCGGAGATAGACGGCTTCAAGCCCTCGCACAGAAAAATACTCTACACGATGTATAAAATGGGCCTGCTCACGGGCGCGCGCTCGAAGTCGGCGAACATCGTCGGACGCACCATGCAGCTGAACCCCCACGGCGACGCCGCCATATATGAGACTATGGTCAGGCTCTCGCGCGGGTATGAAGCGCTGCTGCACCCGTATGTAGATTCAAAGGGTAACTTCGGTAAGGCGTATTCGCGCGATATGATGTGGGCGGCTTCGAGATACACAGAGGCCAAGCTTGACCCGATAAGCGCGGAGCTCTTCAGGGATATTGACAAGGATACGGTCGATTTTGTCGATAACTACGACAACACCATGAAAGAGCCGACGCTTCTGCCGGTCACTTTCCCGAGCGTACTCGTCAACAACAATACGGGTATAGCCGTCGGCATGGCGAGCTCCATCTGCTCGTTTAACCTCGAAGAGGTCTGCCGCACGACTATAGAGCTCATAAGAAACCCCGATCACTGCGTGGCGGATACCCTCAAGGCGCCCGATTTTGCGGGCGGCGCGAAGATTCTCTATGACCGCGCGAAGATAGAGGAGATTTACCGCACGGGGCGCGGCTCGTTCAAGCTCTACGCAAAATACGCCTACGACAAATCGAACAACTGCATTGATATAACCGAGATTCCGATGACCTCAACCGCAACGAGCGAGTCGATAATCGAAAAGGTCATTGACAGGGTCAAGGCGGGCGCTATAAAAGAAATAAGCGATATCCGCGACGAGACGGACAAAAGCGGCCTTAAAATAACGATAGACCTCAAAAGGGGAACTGACCCCGACAAGCTCATGCAGAAGCTTTACAGGCTCACGCCGCTCTCGGATTCCTTCGCCTGCAACTTCAATGTCCTGATAGCGGGCTCGCCTCGCGTCATGGGCGTCAAGGAGCTGCTCGAGGAGTGGATAGCGTTCCGCATGGAGTGCGTCAGACGCAGGACATATTTTGAGCTCAAAAAGGCCAAGGACAAGCTGCATCTGCTCCGCGGACTTGAAAAAATACTTCTCGATATCGACAAGGCGATAAAGATAGTCCGCAACACCGAGGAGGAGGCGGAGGTCGTCCCGAACCTTATGATAGGCTTCGGAATCGACCGCGTTCAGGCTGAATTTGTCGCGGAGATAAAGCTTCGCCACCTCAACCGCGAATATATTTTAAAGCGCACTCAGGACATTGAGGAGCTCGAAAAGCTCGTTGCCGACCTTGAGGATATCCTCGCAAAGCGCGGCAGGGTGGGCAAGATAATCATAAACGAGCTTGAGGATGTCATAAAGAAATACGGCAAGCCGAGAAGGACGGAGATTATCTACGCCTCCGACATCGAAGATGAGGAAGAGGAGGAACAGGTACCCGATTATCCCGTGACTCTCTTCTTCTCGAAGGAGGGCTATTTCAAGAAGATAACCCCGCAGTCCCTGCGCATGAGCAGTGAGCAGAAGTTCAAGGACGGCGACGAGCTCGCTCAGACGGTCGTCACGGATAACTCAAAGGAGCTGCTGTTCTTCACGAACCGCTGCCAGGTCTACAAGGCGCGCGTCAACGACTTCAAGGAGACTAAGGCGAGCGCACTCGGCGACTATGTGGCGAGCACGCTCGGCATGGATGAGGGCGAGACGGCGGTCTATATGGCTGTCACGTCCGACTATTCGGGCTATATGCTCTTCTTCTTCGAAAACGGAAAGGCTGCCAAGGTCGAGCTCTCCGTGTATCGGACAAAGACTAACCGCAAGAAGCTCATAAAGGCCTATTCGGACAAGTCACCCGCCGCAGCAATGTTCCATATCGAAAAAGATACGGAGCTTGTCATAGTTTCCTCCGCCGGCAGACATCTTCTGATAAATACGGGAGCCATATCGCCCAAGACCACCAAGGACACGCAGGGAGTCGGCGTTATGAGCCTCAAAAAGGGTCAGAAGGTCATGACCGTACGCGAGTACAGAGAGGGCGAGTTCGCCAAGGCGTACAGATATAAAACAAAGAATCTGCCCGCCGCAGGTGCATTGCTCAGCGCCGAGGACAAGGGCGAGCAGCTCGAATTGGGAATATAAAAAAAGACCGTCTGCAAGGCTTCCCCGCAAAACGGTCGGCGGGAAAAGCCCTGCAAACGCATTAACTTCGGACTTTTACCGCTGAGAGTAGTTTGCGCTTTCTCCGCGGGATAATACATCCGAACAAAGGAATTTTACGCATATTGCAAAACTTTTTATAAAAACTATTGAAATATATTAAAGTATATGCTAAAATATTTTAGCAATTTATGTTTGGAGGTTAACTTCATGGCAGTACATGAGATTATATTGGGTATAATCCTTCTTCTTCTTTCGGTCGCAATTATTGTTCTCGTCCTTCTTCAGGAGGGCAAGTCCGCAGGTCTTTCCGGCGCTATCGCAGGCGGCGCAGAGACTTTCTTCGGCAAGAACAAGAGCAGGACTATGGAGTCTAAGCTGGTGCTCATCACGAAGATTATCGCTATCTCCTTCTTCGTTCTTGCACTCGTTGCAACGCTGCTTCTCCTCTTCCTTTAATATTCGATATCGGAATCGGACAGGCAATATCTAAAAGCTGAACTTATGCGATCCTTCGGGGTCGCATTTTTTCATGCATATAAAAACCGCCCCGGGCTCAATGCTTTTACGCTGAGCCCGGGGCTATGTGTGCTTATAGAGTTGACTTTTAATCAAGATTCAGCTCGACGCGCCCTTTCGGGATATACATTATCGTTCTGCAGCCGTTGGCGCGTCTGAACTCAGCAACATATCCGCCCGTGAGGTCGAATCTGTAGCCGTAGGCGTTTTCGGCGAGTGCGTTTATCGTTGCGCCGTCGGTGAATTCCCTTGAATTTTTCGGCATGTAGTCGCCGCTTGTGTATGTGCTTATCTGTTCTCCTGTCTCGCGGTCGGTTTCCGGCTTTGATTTGCCGTTGTCCCAGAAAGCGTTGAATATCGGCGTGGTGTATTCAAGCGCGTCGACGGTGAGCTTGCCTATGTCCGCCACTCTGACGGCGACTATAGGCGATTCGTCAACGAGCAGGTCATAGAGCCCGTGGGCTTTTAGATATTCGACGGTGTTCGTCATTTCCTCGGTTATCGGAATAACGGATTTGAACTTGCCGAAATCTCCGTATTCCGAGCCGTTGGTCATCATCTCGCCGTAGTTGCCGGCTTTCCAGGCGTTGTTTATTGCATCCTCGGGCGTTTCGGCATCTTCGTCGTCTGTGTCGGGCGAGTAGGCTTGGGCTGCCGTCACGGTTTTGACTCCGTCCGACGCTATGTCGCGGTACAGAGCCGCCGCGCCGAGCCATTTCGAGTCGGAGCAGAGAATTCTGTCTGCGCCGAGAGAGGTTATGTCGTTATATATCGCGCGGGCGAGTCCGCGTGTAAATTTTTGGTCAACGACGGTCTTTTTGTCCATCTGTCCCGAGAAGAGAACGGGGAATACTTTTTCGCTGTCTATGTTCAGCAGCTCGTTTTTGATTTTGTTGTTCCAGTTCTCGGTGTTCTCTATTGAATAGAGCGAGAGATAGTCGCCGAGCCCGACTGTCTGATATTCTCTTATTATCTCGCGCCCGTTCTTGAGCTTGTATTTTATAATAACAGTGCTGCGCACGGCTCTCTCGGAATAATCCTCGCTGCTTGAAACAACCTTTCTGCCCGAGGCGATGAGCCTTTTGTGCAGCTCGCGCACGGCGTTAATGTCGCTTTCGCTTTTGAATCCGTCGATAATTATGCGCCTTTCGTCGGCGTTGCTGCGATAGTAGCAGCCGCTGTTTATGCCAACCGGGTTTCCGTCCTTGTCGAAGGCGAGATAGTAGCCGGAGTTTGCGTTGAAATTGAGCTCGTCTGCTCTTGTGCGGTAGCTTCCGAGAAGTATGTCCGGAGCGGATACCGATGCGCTCTCGATGCTGTCGGTATCAGGCACGCGGCTGCTGTAACCGAAGAACCCGGTGTAGAGCGAGAGCATAACGGCGATCGTGAGAGCCACATGGACAAGCCCGTATTTCCAATCCTTTTTGAGTGCCTTGAAGCTGAGATTGAGCATAATGTCGAAAACGACGAATATAACGGCGCTCAAAAGTACGGTTATTATGCCCGTTATAAGATATTGCTTGCCGGTGATTTGCGAAAAATAAAAATTAACGGCGACGATAGTCGAGCCTGCAGAAACAGAGAGCATGGCGGTCAGTAAAAAGTTTAACGTCTTGCTCCTGCCGCTGAAGCCGCATATCTCCACCTTCCTGCGCTTTAGCATCAAAAGCCCGAAAACGAACAGCAGGGCGGTCAGTATCGCCCAGAGTATATAGGGCTCAAGAGACGGCGCGCTCCAGCTTTTCAGCTCGTCTGCGGTGATTTTAGAGAACCCGTCGGCCGAGACCAACGAGCCCGAGCGGATGAATACGTCGTTGTTGAGCGAGAGCAGATTTAGACGCGACAGCACGCGCCCGAAAGGGGAGAGGGCCATGCTGATGTCCCGACTGTGACTCGCCGACGGATAGAGTGCGTAGTTTGAATTGTGAGGCGCGCCGAAGAGCAGCTTCGGTACAGTGTTATTGAGAAAATATACAGCAGCGCTCGGAAACGCTATGAATGCGAGCGAGAACAGTACCGATTCGCCTGCGGTTCCCACGCAGACGGAGACTGCCGCCGCAACAGAGAATCCCGCAAGCGCCGTCACGGTCATGTGAACGGCGTAAAACAGCAGCGTGCGCCAGAGCATGACGGACGAGCCAAAGTAGATAAGGTTCAGCATTGCCGAAAAGGCGAGCGGGAGAAGCACGGCCGCTTCGAGCATGACCGCTCCCGCCAGCCAGTGCGCCGAAAACAGACCTGCGCGGCTGATGCCGAGGCTGAAATATATGTTGTTCTTCGCCCTGCTTGAGACGAATCTGAAAAGCATTATACCCAGCGCCGCCGAGAGAATGACGAGCACCGCAGTATAGAAATAGAACCAAAAGTAAAAAATATCGGACACCGCGGAGCCGTTTCCGTCGGCGATTATCAGGAACTTTCCGGATTCGCGCAGAAGCTCCAACGTTGCCGAGCCGCCGCTCTTCAGCGCCGTAAGCTGTCTTATCTTGTCGCTGCCGAAAAAGCTTCTGAGGTAGAGCGCCAAGCTCATTACAAAGACCGCGAGCGGAAAAGCAAAGTTCTTTCTCATCGCGTGTGCGACCGTGAAGCCAAACGGATTTTTAAAGCCGTCTTTTGTTCTGTTCACCCTTTCTCCCTCCGATGCTGCTAAGTTCGGCGGCCGCACCGTTTCAGCGCAGCCGCCGATTTGATTTTATTTGCCCGTGCCGAGATTCAGCTCGATGCGTCCTTTCGGAACATACATTATCGTAAGAGCGCCGTTTTCGCGCTTGAACTCAACAAGGTATCCGCCCGTGAGGTCGAAGCGGTAGCCGTAGGCGTTGGCGGCGAGCTTTTCGACAATAGTCTTGTTTGTTATGGTTACGGCATCCTTCGGCATGAAATCGCCGCTGTTGTAGTTGCTCACCTGATAGGTGTAGCCGGTGGAATCCGTCTTTGAAACTGCCTTTGATTTTCCGTCATCCCAGAAGGCGTTGAATATCGGGCTACAATAGCCGTATCCGTATCTTGTATTCACGGAGTCGGTCGAGTGACCCATGTCCTTAACTCTGACGCTGACTATCGGGGACTCGTCTGTGAGCTTCTCGTAGAGTCCGTGCTCCTTGAGGAAGCTTATAGTGTTCGTCATCTCCGAGGTTATCGGAACTGTTGAGTAGTCGCCGAGTGAGATATAATGTCCGCTCGACTCTCCGTGCGCCGAAAGCTCGTTGACCTTATCCTGCCTTGACATATCGAGATCTTCCTCAATACCCGGTTCCGGCATAGCCTCTGTTACGGTAGTGGCGCTTCCGTAGTACGCCTCATCCTGTGTGTTTTGACGAGAAACATAGAACGCAACCGAGCCGAGATATTTCGCGTTGCTTGTCAGGAGCTTGTCGGAGCTCAGCGTGCTGATATCATTATATATCGCGCGCGCAAGACCTGCGGTCAGCTCCTCGTCAACAGCGGTTCTCTTGTCCATCTGAGCGGAGAAAAGTATCGGTATCATGCTCTTTGCGTCGATGTTGAGCAGCTCGTTCTTGATTTTGCTGTTCCAGTTCTTGGTATCCTCAAGGGTATAAAGTGTGGGATAGTCTGTCAGCGGAACATAGTTATAAACTCTGACAAGCTCGCGTCCGTTCTTGAGCTTGTATTTTATGATAACCTTCTGGCTCGTGACTCTCTTCGAGTAGTCATCAGGGTCGCAGTTCATTTCGTTGATGTTTCCTGCTTTTATCATGGCCTTGTGGATTTCGCGGACAGTATTTATGTCATCTTTGTCCTTGAAGTCCTCAACGAGTGAGTTCGAACGGTTGCCGACATAGTAGTAGTCCTTGAGTCCGTCCTCGCCGAAGTAAAGGTTGCTGTTATATCCGGAATGGAGTCCGTTGCCGAGCTTGTAGCTGCCCATCAGTGCGTTGGGCGCGGAGATGGATGCACTCTCAATGGACTGAACATCGGGCACGCGGCTGCTGTAGCCGAAGAAGCCGGTGTAGAGCGAGAGCAGGAACGCTGCCATGAGGCCGACGTGGACAAGACCTATCTTCCAGTCCTTTTTGAGAACCTTGAAGCTCAAATGGAGAATGACATCGAGTATAACAAATACCAGGAAAGCTGCGACGATTACCAGGGCTATCATTATCCATCTGCTTATCTGCGATGTGTATGCTATAAAATATATTATCAGCGAAGCGGCTCCGAAAGAGGCAATCATGCAGAGCACGAAGTTGAGAACAGCGCTTCTGCCGGGGAAGCCGCAAATCTCGGCCTTTCTGCGCTTGAACATGAAAAGTCCGAACACGAAGAATGCGGCGATGAGAACTGCCCAGAGAATATAGGGAGTCAGAGAGGGAGCAACCCATTTTTTTGCGGCCTCTTTGGTCATAGCCCCGACGGTTGCGGAATTGATGTAGGCGCTTCTGTTGAGAAGAAGCAGATTTATATGGGCGATAGCGCGGCCGAACAGGGTGCTGTTTGTCATATCCAGATAGTTCTCGCTGAAGCTCGAAGCGACGGGATATATGCCGTAGTAGGTTTTTGAGGGAGCGCCGTTGAGGATTGCGGGAACGCTGGAGTTGACGCACATTGTGACAACGCTCGGGAACGCCGCGAGAACTGCTGAAAAGCCTATCGATTCAATAACGGTGCCCACGCAGCTCGAGACCGCTGCCGCTATAGTGAGACCGGCGAGCACGGATATCGTGCAGTGCACAGCGTAGAACAGGAAGGTTCTCCAAAGCATGGCGGACGAGCCGAAAAAGTGGAGGTTGATTCCGAGCGATACTGCGAGCGGGATGAGTGTTGCCGCGAGCATCATAATTATGCCTGCAACCAGACGCGCTGTGTAGAGATCGGCGCGCTTAATGCCGAGGCTGTAATAGACGTTGACGGTCTTTTTGTTGGTAACGAATCTGAAGAGCAAAACGCCGACTAACAGCGATATCACAACGAGCAGAGCGGGGTAGAACGAGATGAGCGGTTCATATGCCGCGCGCTCCGAGTCGAAGATAAAGACCTCATACGCTTCGCGCATTAACTTCATAACGTCCTGGCCGGTGATAGCGGCCTTGTTCTTTGCTTCGCTCAATACATCCCAGCAGAAGCCGGTGAGATAGAAAATCATGCTGAGCACAAATGTTGCAAGGGGGAGAATGAAGTTTTTCTTTATCGCGTGAGCGACGGAGAAACGGAATGTGTTCTTATATTTCTTCATCTGTGACACCTCATTTCTTCTCTTCGGGCTTGCCGAAGATGTCCTTGAAGTCGTAGTCGCTGCCCTCCATCTCCTCGAGGAAGATTTCTTCGAGCGTGAGCGGGAACTTTTCAATCATCAGCGGATTCATATTTTGAAGCTTCTTCTCGTTTTCGTCCATGTCGCCGTTGGCGCTCAGGGTGATTATCTTTCCGTCCTTCGAGAAGTGCCTGATGTCGAGATCCTTGAAATCGCTCTCTTCGAGGTCGCGGTCAAAGACCAGCCTGAACTTGCAGCGCGAGCCGCTGATATCGTCAACAGAGCAGTCCATGACTATGCTCTTGCCGTTTATCAGCGCAATGTGATCGCACATATCGGCGAGGTCGTGGAGGTTGTGCGAAGAGATTATGACGGAGCATTCCTCTTCGGCCATGTATTCGAGCAGGAGGTTCTTAATAAGATTCCTCTTTGCCGGGTCGAGTCCGTCGAAGCTCTCGTCGAGCAGGATGACCTCGGGCATGGTGGACATTCCGAGAATTATCTCGGCCTGTCTCTGCATTCCCTTTGAAAAGCCGCGTATGTTCTTCTTTGTGTCGAGTCCGAATACCTTTGAGAGCTTGTGCATAGTTTCGAAGCTGAAGCGGGGATAGTAGCCCGCATAGAATTTGCCCATGCTCTCTATTGTCGCATTGGGCTCGAAATAGAGGTCATCGGGGACATAGAAGAGTCTCTGCTTAACCTTTGCGTTGTCAAAAACATTCTCGCCGAATATTTTGACCTCGCCCTCGTCCGCCCGGTAAACTCCGGAGACCGTCTTGAGAAGAGTCGTTTTACCCGCGCCGTTGTAGCCGACAAGCCCGTATATTGACGACTTTTCGACCTTCAGCGACAGGTTCTGAATTGCGGTGAAGTCCTGGAACCGTTTTGTAACGCCGATTACTTCGATCATGATTCTTCCTCCTGAGTGTAGATTTCGTTGAGTATGTCGATGATTTCCTGTTTTTTGAGTCCCTTGGCGCGTGCCGCCGAAATGGCGTCCGAAATTTCGGAAACCGCCGTATCGTGTACCGTGTCGCTCTTGAAAGCCTTTTCGCTGACGAAGCTTCCCTTTCCGGGCACGGTATAGATAGCGCCGTAGGATTCAAGGTCGGAGAATGCCTTTTTTACCGTGTTTATGTTCACACCGGCGTCGGCGGCAATGGACCGTATAGACGGCAGCTGTGAGTGCGGAGCGAACGAGCCGATAAGTATAAGCGTCAGCAGTTGGTTTCTTATCTGCTCGTATGCCGGCACGCGGCTCTGCTTGTCGATTAAGACCACAGCGATTCTCCTTTCTTCGTGATTCGTGTGCACCGTTTGCACAAAATAAGAATAGGTGTGCTATCTGTCATAGCACACCTATATCATAGCACGAAAAATCCCGTTGTCAACACTTTTTTCAAAAAAATTTAAGACAGCGGAAAAACTGCGATTTAAAGCCGGAAATATAAAAAACGTCGAATGCAAGTTATCAAACAGGCAATCAAAAGAAAGTCGTCCGACAGGCACTGCACTCGGCAATAACAATATATCACGGAACAAAAATTGTGTCAATATTTTTTGTATTGTCGGTCAGAATTTAAAAGCTTTCAAAGAAGTGCGATATACCTTGACAGCACGTAGACTAAAGACTGACATTGCAAAAAGCAAAGATAAGCTGATATAATAATCAAAATAGTAAAATATTTTAAGAGGGAGTTGATAGGATAAATGGTAAATAGATGGCCATACATTAATGGTTATGCCATGGTTTTTCCAAAGGGTTTCGAGAAAAACCGTAAAATCGGTGCAGGATTTATTGTTGTGGAAGAAGATTATATAATATACTTTATCTGTTTAACGAAGAAAATAAAGTAGGCTATGCAAAAGGAGTTGCTTTTTCTTCTCGTTTAGGTTATGATATTAATAACTGGGAAGAGTTGCGAGAAGAAATAAGGGAACGCGCCTTATTGTATCCCGTTAAATCAAAAGGGAATAGCGGATATGGCACAACTTATGAGCAAAAAATGATTTTGTACGGTAAAAAATCAATACCCGCCAACGTTGTTGTTGCGTGGATACTTGAGAACGGAGTTCCGAGAATGACGAGTGCTTACATAAAGGAGATTAAGAGACGTTGAAAGTAAGACAGTATGATACCGTTCTTCTAAAAGACGGCAGAATAGGAGCAGTTGTCGAGGCTTTAAGTGACAAAGACTTTCTTGTGGATGTCGGAACATCTCCAAACGACTGGGAGACCGTGAGCCTCTCGGCTGATGAAATCGAAAAGGTTATAGAAGCTTAACCGCCAAGCGAAAGCAAGGCGGTTTTGTCATATTACAATTTAATAATTACAGCGTTTTGCAGTCAAATGCAGGGCGCTGTTTTTATATCCAAAAAACGTTTGCCTGTATCGTAAAACAGGGTAACAGTTGACCTTAACTGAGAAAAGGAGAATAAAAAATGGCAGAAGAAAAAAGGATGTCAAAACCTTGGAGGGGCAGGGCAATGATGAGCAGAATGAGCAGACTCAGCCCGAAAAAAAGTACACCGACGAGGAAGTAAACAACATCAGCGTCAAAAACAGCAAGAAGGCAGTCGCCAAGCTCATGAATATACTGTATGAATGCAAAAAAAGCCACCGGCTTACTCCAGCGAGTTGGGCTACAATTGCCCAAGCGGCTGCTTCGCACCGATGGCTATATACGCAGTATACGCGATTCCGATTCAAGTGTCAAGCAATTTGAAAATGCAACAAAGCGCCTGTAGGTTTACAATAGATGCGAGACTGAATCGGGAGCATTGAAATAGAAATGAAAAAAGCCTTGAAACCGTTGATACACAACGACTTCAAGGCTTCTCTTTGGTGATCCATCGGAGATTCGAACTCCGGACACCTTGATTAAAAGTCAAGTGCTCTACCGACTGAGCTAATGGATCGTATTTGCTTTGTGCAGGCTGTATCCGCAAATCAGCTTGATTATCATATAATATTTGCTCGAAAAAGTCAAGCCTTTTTTGCGTTTTCTTCCCTTTGTTTTCACTCTTTATGATAAATTGTGCTCATTTAGCCCGAATATTCATTTCTTTGCGGCGGATACTATTCAGAGAAAACTGCCGGAGGCGCATTCTATGAAAATACTTTTTTATGATACAAAGCCGTATGACCGCGAGGCGTTCGAGAAGCTTGCGGGCAAATATCCCGACATTGAAATAGACTATCTCAAGACGGATATCTCTTACCGCACCGCGCCGCTCTCGAAAGGCTATGACGCCGTGTGCCTGTTCGTCGCGTCCGATGTCGGCAGGCGGGTGGTGGATATCCTCGCCGAGAACGGGGTCAGGCTCATTCTCATGCGCTGCGCCGGATATAACAATGTCGATCTTCCGGCGGCGCAGGAGCACGACATCTCCGTTATGCGTGTGCCGGGATATTCACCGGAAGCAATAGCCGAGCATGCCCTCGCGCTCGCGTTCGCCGTCAACCGCCGCATACACAAGGCTTATATAAAAGTGCGCGAAAATAATTTCAGCCTCATGGGTCTTACGGGAGACACCTTCTGCGGCAAGACGGCGGGAGTCGTCGGCACGGGAAAGATAGGCGCATCGTTCGCGCGAGCCTGCCGCGGGCTAGGGATGAATGTTATCGCCTATGATAAGTATCGGAACCCCTCGCTCGACTTCGTTCGATATGTCGAACTCGATGAACTTCTCAGCGAAGGCGATCTGATATCCCTCCATTGCCCGCTGACCGAGGAGACCTATCATATGATAAATATCAACGCGATAGAGCGGATGAAGGACGGCGTTATCCTTGTTAACACCTCGCGCGGCGCGCTGATAAGCACGCCCGATCTTATAAAAGGTATAAGGCAGCATAAATTTATGGGCGTCGGGCTCGATGTGTATGAGGAGGAGACGCACAATGTCTTTGAAAACCGCGAGGACGATATTCTCGAAACCTCCGTCACGGCTCGCCTTCTGTCTTTTCCTAATGTTATAATCACCTCGCACCAGGGCTTTTTGACCCGCGAGGCGCTTGAGTCGATAAGTGAGACCACGTTTGAAAACGCTACCTCGTTTAGTAGGGGAGAGCCGATACAGGCGAATATAGTTAAATATAATTAATGTATGCTAATCATGCGCGGCGGGATTTTTGCCCTTTTTCCTGCCCGCTGTTGATTAAATCGCATTTGTATGATAAAATTCTCATATAACCGATTCAAAGGAGTGAGCGAGACTTCGGTCTCGGGAATATGAAAAACAAAGTTCTGCCTAAAATAACAAACATATCTGCGATTGTCGACATAGTCTGCGTAGCTGCGTTCTTTATTGTTCAGATAATCGATGCCGCGAAGCCCGATTCGGTCAGCTCGCCCGTCATGCTCGGCTTTCTCATTGCGAGCGCCGTTGCGATAATTGTCTTTTTCGCGTTTCGTATCGTCGGTGTTGCCGTGGGCGTGCAGTCCTCTAAGCCGTTGACGCTCATTTCGTATGCTGTCGATGCCGCTTGGGTCGTGTCAATGGTATTTGTGCTCAAAAACCTCAATGTCTTCTAAGGAGTGGCGAAATGATGTATGCTGTTATCGCCGCTGTTGTTTCGGCGGCTCTGCTTGTGTATTTTACGGTGCGTATTGCCCGCGAGCCCAAAAACTCCGACTGCGTCGTGTATATTCCGAGGTGGCTCTTCTTTTTGGGGCTGGTCGTCTATATTTTCGGCGCGGGGGTCGGCGTTGCCATGCTCGCCGTCGGGAGATTCTTCTTTGCGATTCCCGGCTTGCTCTGTATGCTGTTCGGCTGCGCCGCCATGCTCTGCTGTCTCAATCAGAAGGTCGTGTCCGTCGGGGACGGGGAGTATGTCTATTCGACGATGTTCGGCAGGGAGAAGCGGTTCAATGCCTCCGACTATGTCCGAATGACCCGCAATTCCGACTCGCTCACCCTGAAGTTTAAAAACGGTAAAATGCATATTGATAACCTCGCCGTTATCGGCGACGACTTCAAAAACAGTCTGATTGAAGGCAAAAAAGACTGAATATTGCCTTTCGTTTGCGCTCCGTGCCCAGTTGCACGGGGCGTTTGAATTTTTCGAGCATTTCCGCAAAATTTTTTGAAAAAACTGTTGACAATAATATATGAATGAGCTATCATATGAATAGTAAGACATATGAATGAACAGACATATGAATTGCTGCTCAAATGAACGGAGGACAAAAACATGGAACATAACCACGAAAAGATGCTCGATATGGTCAGACACGAGCTGCCTACGGACGAGCTGCTCTGCGACCTGTCCGACCTGTTCAGGCTCTTCGGCGACACGACCCGCGTTAAAATCCTGTTTTCGCTCTTTGAGTCGGAGATGTGCGTCTGCGCCATCGCGGAGCTGCTCGGTATGACGCAGTCGGCAATATCGCATCAGCTGAAAATCCTCAAGGACGCGAACCTTGTCGCAAACCGCCGCGAGGGCAAAACGATTTATTATTTTCTTTCCGACGACCATGTCAGAACGATTATATCCAAAGGTTTTGAACATCTTATTGAAGAAAGGACCGAGAACAATGAAGAGGATATTTAAGCTTGAGGACCTTGACTGCGCGAACTGCGCGGCGAAGATGGAGGCGGCTCTCGCCAAGGTGGACGGTGTTGAACGCGTGAGCGTCAACTTCTTCACTCAGAAGCTGACCCTCGAGGCCGCGGACGGCGACTTTGACGAGGTGCTCAAAAAGGTAGTCAAGACCGCAAAGAAAGTTGAACCCGATTGCAAAATAATTCTTAAGTAAGAGGGGTGTTCCTGATGACGGGAAAGCAGAAGAAAACGCTGGCAAGAATAATAGTATCGGTCGTGCTGACCGGTGTCGCCTGGGCAGTGGATGAAATTTTAGGCTTCGAGGGTTGGAAAGCGCTGCTGCTCTACATTGCGCCCTATCTCGTGATAGGCTACGATGTGCTGTGGGACGCTATACGCAATATCGCTCACGGACAGGTGTTCGACGAGCACTTTCTTATGGCGCTCGCAACTGTCGGCGCGTTCGGCATAGGCGATTACCGCGAGGCCTCGGCTGTTATGATATTCTATCAGATAGGCGAGCTGTTTCAGAGCATCGCCGTGGGCAGGAGCCGCAAGTCGATATCCGCGCTCATGGATATCCGCCCCGACTATGCCGTAGTCGTGCGCGACGGCAAGGAGGAGACCGTGTCGCCGGAAGAAGTTGAGCTCGGCGAAACGATAGTTATAAAGCCCGGCGAGAAAATACCGCTTGACGGTGAAATAATCGACGGTTCGACCTCCGTGAACACCGCCGCCCTGACGGGTGAAAGCCTGCCCGCCGACAAAACCGTGGGCGACAGGGTAACGAGCGGAACCATCAATCTTTCGGGCGTTATCCGTGTTAAGACCCAGAGCCGTTTCGAGGAGAGCACGGTTGCCAAAATCCTCGAGCTCGTCGAAAACTCATCGGAGAAAAAGGCGAGAGCCGAGAACTTTATTACCCGCTTCTCGCGCTGGTACACTCCCTGCGTCGTCATAGGCGCAGTCGTGCTGGCTGTTTTGCCGCCGCTTGTCACCATGCTCATGGGAACTCAGAGCACCTGGAGCCTTTGGAGCATATGGATAGAGCGTGCGCTTACCTTCCTTGTCGTATCGTGCCCGTGCGCGCTGGTCGTGTCCGTTCCGCTGTCATTCTTCGGCGGCATAGGCGGAGCCTCGCGTGAAGGCATACTTATAAAGGGCGCTAATTATATGGAGACGCTCTCTAAGATAGATACGGTCGTATTCGACAAGACCGGAACGCTGACCAAGGGAACCTTCGCCGTCAACGCGATTCATCCGAACAATATTACCGAGGCGCATCTTCTCGATGTTGCCGCCGCCGCGGAGAGCTATTCGACTCATCCCGTCGGCGAGTCGATAGTAGCGGCGCATAAGGGTCATATAGACAAGAGCCGCATAGGCAAGATAACCGAGCACGCGGGCATGGGACTCGAGGCCGTTATTGACGGCAAGACCTACTTTGTCGGCAACGGCAAGCTCATGGATATGGCGGGCGCCGAGTGGCACGATTGCCATATGGCGGGCACCGTTATCCATATCAGCGAGGGCTCTCAGTACCTCGGTCACATAGTTATCAACGATGAGCTCAAGCCCGATTCGGCATCCGCGATAGCGAAGCTCAAGGAGCTCGGTATAAAGAATACCGTTATGCTGACGGGTGACAATGAGCGCGTGGCTCAGGCAGTCGGCGAGCAGCTCGGACTCAGCGCGGTCCATGCAAAACTGCTCCCGTCGCAGAAGGTCGAGCGGGTTGAAGAGCTGCTCGGAGAGGGCAATAAAGTTGCGTTCGTCGGCGACGGCATAAACGATGCGCCCGTGCTCACAAGAGCCGACGTCGGTATCGCCATGGGCGCTATGGGCAGCGACGCCGCTATAGAATCCGCGGATATCGTCCTCATGGACGACAAAATTTCGAAGCTCCCAACGGCTATAAAAATAGCGAGAAAGACCATGCGCATAGTCAACGAGAACATCTGGATAGCTTTGGCGGTCAAGGTTATTATCCTTGTGCTCAGCGCGTTCGGTATAGCGGATATGTGGATAGCGGTTTTCGGCGATGTCGGAGTGCTTATCCTCGCCGTGCTCAACGCCATGCGAGCGATGCTTAAAATAAAAAAATAACAGACCGACAAAAACGGCGGAAGGGGATAGTCCTTTCCGCCGCTTTTTATGTCTTGCTGAGCTCCCTGCGCTTTGCTCGCCTGACTCTGTTTATGTGCCGCTCGAAGTCGCCGCTGTTGAGAAGCTCGGTCAGCACCAGCTGTTCGAATGTCGGCACGGTGCAGGAGTAGAAGCCGAGCCTCTCTTCAAATGTTTTGACGAGTCTCTTCGGCAGAACCATATATCCCACGCGCATTGAGGGCGATATCGTCTTTGAAAACGTGTTCAGATATATAACATTGTCCTGTTCGGACAGAGCAAAAAGCGTGTCCGCGGGCTTTTGCGAGACGGAAAATTCCGAGTCGTAGTCCGATTCGACAATAAACCTGCCGCCTTTTTCGACCCAGCAGATATATTCGTACCGTTTCGAGGCGGATGCCGTAACGCCCGTCGGAAAGCTTCGATACGGAGTCGTATGCAGTATATCCGCACCGCTGCCGCTGAGCGCCGCGCCGTCTATGCCGTCGTCCGAGAGGGGGAGAAGCTCGTATCTGACTCCCGCCGCCCTGTATACCTGCTCTATCTTTTCATATGACGGCGATTCTATGGCATAAGTTTTCTCTCTGCCGAGCAGATCGACTATCAGCCCGCAAAGATACTCCGCACCCGAGCCGACCACTATCTGCTCCGCATCAACGTTTATTCCTCGGTTTCTCGCTAAATATTGCCGCAGTGCATCGCGCAGCTCCATGAGCCCCTTGTGCGGCGAGCGTTCGAGTATCTCGTCCGCCCTGTCCGCGATAACCTTTCGCATAGTCCTGCTGAGCAGTGATACGGGAAAAACGGGTTTGCTGTGCCCGAGGTGCTTTTCCTGCGCCGGCTCGGAGAAATTTCCGCCCGACGCGGCAAAGCCGTCCGACCGCTTGAATATCACAAAATATCCGCTGCGCTCGCGCGCCTGAGCATAGCCCTCCTCACACAGCAGGTCATATGCGTGCTCCGTTGTCACCGTGCTCACCCCGAGCTCCTCTGCGAGCAGACGCTTTGACGGAAGCCTGCTCCCGTAAGCGAATGCCCCGCCGACTATATCCGCCCGAAGCAGCCTGTAAATCTGCAAATAGACCGGGCGGTCGTTCATATCAACCGTGTATTTCATCTGGTTATATTATTTTCTCCGTTTCTGACTATTTTATATTATCAGTGCTATTGTATAATATCCCTGACAGAAAATCAAGGAGGATATCAAAATGAAAGCAAAAAGCAGCACAAAAAGAACCACCCTGTGGGTGTGTCTGACGGCAATGTTCATGGCGCTCAACGTCGCCATGAGCTCGTTCGGCGTTCCCGTACCGGGCGGACATCTGTATCTCAACGATATAATCATCTGCACCGCGGCGATAATACTCGATCCCGTCGCGGCATTCATAGTCGGCGGAGTCGGCGCATTTTTGGGCGACCTGCTGTTCTATCCGGCGCCGATGTTCGTCTCGTTGGTGACGCACGGACTCCAGGCGATTATCATCTCCGTTTTTTCGCATTATGTTCTCAAGAAGCATCCCGTGCTCGCGAGCGGAATAGGCGTCTCGATAGGCGCCGTTATCATGGTCGTCGGCTATTCTCTCGGCAGAGCGTTTATTTACAGCACCCCGGAATACGCCCTTATGAAGCTGCCCTTCCAGTTCCTTCAGGCGGCGATCGGCGCGGTAGCCGGTATGCTCCTGTGCTGGAAGTGCGGAGTTTACAAGCTCTATAACAGGGCGCTTGTAAAAGCCGCCGGAGGCAGCAGAAAAGAGCGGAAAGAACCTGCCGATAAAAGCTCAAAGCAATAAAAAAACTCTTGATTTTTATCGCTCGCTGTGATATAATATCCGAGCATTACGCACGCGAAGCTTTAGGATGCCGCCCGGTGCGGTGAATTTTCACCGTTGCGGCCGCCCTGTTTCGCGGAGGAAAAACCAAAGGAGGAAAAACAAATGTCAGTAGTATCAATGAAGCAGCTGCTTGAAGCAGGTGTGCACTTCGGTCATCAGACCAGAAGATGGAACCCCAAAATGGCTCCCTATATTTTCACGGAGCGCAACGGTATTTACATCATCGACCTTCAGAAGACGGTCAAGAAGCTTGAGGACGCCTACATGGCAGTTCGCGACATCGCCGCAGACGGCAAGGAGATCCTTTTCGTCGGCACGAAGAAGCAGGCTCAGGATTCTATCCGCGAGGAGGCAGAGCGCTGCGGTATGCCTTATGTCAACGCTCGTTGGCTCGGCGGTATGCTCACCAACTTCAACACCATTCAGCGCCGTATAAAGAGACTTGAGCAGCTCAAGGCCATGGAGGCTGACGGAACCTTCGATATGCTTCCCAAGAAGGAAGTTATCAAGCTCCAGCTCGAGATAGAGAAGCTTGAGAAGTTCATGGGCGGTATCTCCAAGATGAAGAAGCAGCCCGCCGCTATGTTTATAGTCGATCCCCGCAAGGAGAAGATCGCTGTTCTCGAGGCTCACAAGCTCGGTATTCCGATCATCGCTATCGTCGACACAAACTGCGATCCCGATGAAGTAGACTATGTTATCCCCGGCAACGACGACGCTATCCGCGCTGTCCGTCTTATCTCCGCCGCAATGGCAGACGCTGTCATCGAGGGCAGACAGGGCGAGCAGGGCGAAGCAGAGGCTGCCGAGGTCGAAGAGACAGAGGAGGACAAATAATGAACTTCACTGCTAAAGACGTACAGGCTCTCCGCGAAAAGACCGGAGCAGGTATGATGGACTGCAAGAAGGCTCTCACAGAGACCGACGGCGATATGGACAAGGCCGTTGATGTTCTTCGTGAGAAGGGTCTTGCTTCCGCCGCCAAGAAGGCAGGCCGCGTTGCCGCCGAGGGCGTTGTTGTTGCATATTATGATGAGGCAAATAAGGTTGCTTCTATGGTAGAAGTCAACTGCGAGACAGACTTCGTTGCAAAGAACGAGAAGTTTGTTGAGCTTGCAAATAAGATTGCTGTCACTGTTGCGGAAAAGAATCCGGCAGATGTTGACGCTCTCCTTGCTATGACCCTTTCGGGCAGCGATGAGACTGTCTCCGACGCTGTTCAGGAGCTCTTCCTCGTAATCCGTGAGAACATGAAGGTTCGCCGCTTTGTAAGAGTTGAGGGCACTGTTGCTTCCTATATCCACAGCGGCGGCTCGGTAGGCGTTCTTGTCAGCTTTGATACAGACGCTGCCGATAAGGCAGAGTTTAAGGAGATGGGCAGAAACGTTGCAATGCAGATTGCAGCTATGAGCCCCGAGTATCTCAGCAAGGATTGCATCTCCGACGATGAGCTTGCAAAGATGAAGTCGATCACTATCGACAGCTCGCTCAACAAGCCCGAGTCTCTTCCGAAGCCGATTCTTAAGAATCTCTTCGATAAGGCTGTCAACGATAAGCTCTTCAGCGATGAGGATCTTGCAGCTTATGAGGAGCAGAAGAACAACAAGTTCCTCTTCAACTTCCTTTCCGATAAGGCAGTTGAGACTCTTGTCGAGCTTGCAATGGCAAGCAAGGCTGATATCGTTGCAAACAAGATCTTTGCAGGTGCAGTCGACGGCCGTATGAAGAAGCAGCTCAAGGAAGTTTGCCTTCTTGAGCAGGCATTCGTTCGTTCGGATCTCTATGACGGCGATGTCGCAGGCTACATTGCAGATGTTGCTAAGAAGCTCGGCGCTTCGATAAAGGCTACCGGCTTCATCCGCTACGCAAAGGGCGAGGGCATCGAGAAGAAAGAAGAGAACTACGCCGAAGAAATCGCAAAGATGACCGGCAATAAATAATTAAACAAAAAGTGAGGCAGTCGAAAGACTGCCTCGTTTTTATGCCGTGATATAATCCGACCCCGCAGTAAACGCAACTGCGGGGTCAAATTTATTCTTCTTTTGCCGGTTTCTTGTCTTTTTTGTAGATGCTGTAGCTCAGCCAGCGCTTGCCCCTGTAGCGCAGGCAGAACGCAACTGCGCGGAACACCCAGTCGACTATCATCGCCAACCAGACGCCGATAGCGCCCATGCCGAGCTTGAGTCCGATTATGTAGCTCAGAAGCAGTCGGAAAGTGAACATTGAAAACAGCGCGATGCACATCGTGAATTTGACATCGTTCGCTGCCTTGAGAACATTCGGCATCGTGAACGATGCGGGCCAGATAAATATCGCACAGCCGTTGTGAATGATGATGAGCTTGAGCGCGAGCGAATATGCATCGGGCGAGATGTTGTACATCCTGAGCGTCAGCGGCAGGGTAGCGAGGATTATCGCGTTCCATATCGCCGACATAAGATAGGTCAGCTTCATCAGCTTCTTCGTGTGCAGTCTTATCTGCTCTTCGCTGCCGAGACCGACGCATTGACCTATGACCGTTATCACCGCAAGCCCCATCGCCTGACCGGGTATGCAGCCGATTCCGTCGAGGTTATTTGCGACTGCGTTAGCCGCTATCTGAACCGTTCCGAACGAGGTTATAATGCTGACGACAAGTATGCGCCCGAGGTGAAACAGGCTGCTCTCGATGCTGCTGGGTATTCCTATAGAGAGTATCTTTTTTATAAGCCCGAAATTCGGCCTGAATTTATCTTTAATCGAGATATAAATCGGATGATCTCTCTTGTGCAGGAGGATGAGCAGGAGGAGCATCGCCGCAAAACGCGAAATAGTCGAGGATACCGCCGCGCCCGCAACGCCCCATTTGACTCCGTATATGAGAATGGCGTTGCCGATTATGTTCATAATTGTGGTGAGGAGCGAGGCTAACATCGATATTTTCGAGTTGCCCATGGCGCGGAAAAGCGCCGCACAGCAGTTATATATAGCGAGGAACGGGAACGATAGCGCGGATATCCAGAAATATGTCAATGCGGACTGCATAACGCCCTCTTCAAGCGTGCTGAAAAAGAGCCTGAGCAGCTGAGCCTTGAAAACAAGGGTCAGTGCCATGAGTACAATCGAGATTATAAACGCGATAAATATCAGCTGAGATGCGCTGTTGCGCGCGTCCTTCGCTCTTTTTGCGCCGATGAACTGCGCTGCAACGACTGCGCCGCCCGTAGCGAGCGCGGCAAAGACGTTTATCATCAGCGTCATTATCATGTCAACGAGCGAAACGCCCGAAATAGCCTCGTCGCCGAGACCGGATATCATAACCGTGTCGCAGAAGCCGACGGATATGGCGAGAAACTGCTCGATGACAAGCGGGAATATCAGTTTTTTGAGTGCTTTGTTGCTGAAAAGCGGTTTTTCAGCGCAGGGAGTTGTAACAGCTTCCATTTGAGACCTCCGTTTGTTATACGGATATATATTAACATATTTACTTCTGCAATTCAATCCGTCGAAGTCGTAAAAATATGCACTGCGGGGTGTCGCAGTGCATAAATTTATTTTTTCTTGACTATTCTGAATTCGCTTATCATAACTCCCGCGTGCTCCTCGAATATCTCGATTTCAACGCATCCGTTGACGAACACGCTTTTTGGCAGCCGGTATACCGCGCAAATAAAGCCGTCGGGCAGCATTTCGCGGTTATACTCCTCGTCCTCCGCGCCGAACTGACCGCCTTTGTATACAGTCGTTCCGTTCGCCTTTACCGTCAGGTCGTCAATGCGCTCGTCCTTTTTCTGGCGGTAGGTGACTTTTAGCTCGTAGTCGGTATCATAGCGGAAACCGCCCAATTTACATCTGAACGACCGGTTGTCGAAAACTTTAAAAAGGCAGGTCGGGAGACTTCCGTTGTTGACGTCTGGGCGGTCGCCCTGGAAGTTCATGTATATGCCCTCGGGTCCCGCTTCCTGCCTGCAGCCGAGAACCCCGAGACCGTGCTCCGCGACAGAGTAATAATACTCGTCGCTCTCGACCTCGTTGCGCCTTACGCTGCGAAGCATATATTCTTTAGCCTCGTTTTCGGGCATTTCTTCGGCTTTTTTCAGTCTCCCCAGCAGCCACGCGCGGTCGGTATTCGGCAGGTCGATGGTCTCGAGCACCGCACCTCGTTCCCAGCTGTCGGCGCAGTAGCGCTCAACATCCGTCTGCAGGCCAATCTGCTCAAAAAGCTCGCCGGCTATGCGCTCTATATCCGCACGCAGCGCTTTCTTGCGCCCGTCCTCGGCATTTTGCAGTATCTCCCTTGCGCTCTCAAGCCTGCCCGAGAGAATTTCGCGCCTTGCCTGCTTTATTGCTTTCAGCTCGATTATGCGCCTGTGCCGAAGATATGCGTCGCATTTTGCGCGGAACAGGCATTGATTAAACCGCCAAAGCTTCAAAGCACTCGGATATCTTTCGGCCAACGACTCCCAGCCCTTGAGATTGTCGTCTATTCCGGGATTCTCCGCCGGGTCTGTCTGCCAGTTGAGCTCAAGCCCGAGTATCCTGTCCGCAACCTCGTCGGCGGGCAGGGAGGGGAAATACAGGCGCGAATAATCCTCAAGCGAGTCGCGCACGTCTGTATCGGGGAAAAAGTCCATGTCGCTCCAGACGCACTTGTTCACATCGTCCGTTATGCCCTCGGAATATGACACGCTGCCTATGACATATCTGCGTGTGAGGCGGTGAATCTCCCTGTATTCGCAGGGTCGGGGATTCGTGCATTCGCGGCTGAGCCCCGACGCCAGCGCATAGTGCCAGTCGTCGCGGTCGAAGTGAACGGGATATTCGCAGCGCACGTTGTGCGTGATATCGGGATAGAATCTTATAGGATATTTTGCGGGCAGCCTGCGCCTGAGTTCATCCATTTCAAAGGCGTGGTTCGGGCCCGTTATAATGCCGTCTATCCCGTCTGGCAGCTTTTCGAGCTCATCCATGAGCCTCTCGCCCCAGTCGGGTATCGAGTGCGGCTGCTGCGCGGACGGCCACATCTCGGCGTTCGGGTGATATTCCTTGAGCAGGCGCGAAAACTCGCGGCAACGGCGTATAAACTCGTCCGCCTTATAGTCTCCGGGATCGCCTCCGGGCGGGAACATAATGTCTATCCTCGGCGTGCGCTCAAAGACGCGTCTGCGCCGTTTCTCGGCGTCCTCAAGGCTCTCGCGGTCGTTGGGATACCAGAGCGACACATCGAGGCCATATTCGTCCGCTATCCTTGACGCCTCAACGAGAAAGTCCTGCGGATCGTATTTCATCAGCCTGTTTTTCTTCGCGTCAAGCCCGTTAGAGGGAATGTGCTCAACAGTGTTGCAGCCGAAGAACATCAGGTCGAGATAATATCTTCGGTAGTCCTCGGTATCCCATGCGTCGTAGCTGTTGGGCGTTGTGCGGTAGCCGAGCTGATGACCTCTTATGCGCTTGTCGGGCTCATATCTGCCGCCGATATCCTGTATGAGCGTGATTTTTTCGCCCGAGACTTCGATTTTGCGCAGAAACATACCTGCGGCAAAAATCAGCCCGCGTATGCCCTGTGCCTTAAAGACAAGGAGCTTTCCGTCCTGCTCTATTTCGTATCCGTCTCTGAGCCCGTCGGGGTCGGCGATAAAAGAGATATCGGCCCTGTCGGAGCCTGTTATTTCGGGGGATTTGCCCGTTCTTGATTCTATTTCGCCGCGCAGGATTTCGGCCGCCTTGAGCGCGTCGCCGTCCTGCGCGAAAATATTAAGAGCGCTGTATTCATATCTCATTTTGCTCACCCGAAAAGCTTCCTCATCATTTTAAGTCCCGCCGCCGCTTCCTTTTCGAAGTCCGTGCAGCCGGCCTCAATGCTTATTCTTCCGTCATATCCCGCATTCTTTACGGCGCTGACAAACGGTGTATAGTCGTAGCCGTCACCCTCGGCGGGGTATACTCGCTTCGACTTGCCGCTCTCCGTGCCCTTCGCCGTAGGGTTCGAGAAGTGTATATGTATCAGTCTTTCTCCCGCATATCCGAGCGCGCCGAAGTCCTCGTTTTCCATGACCATGTGATATATATCGGCGAGGACAAATACGCTCTTTAGCCCGAGCTTGCGGCAGATGTCTGTGCTCTCGCGCACGGTCGTAAACACATTCGTTTCGAGCCTGTTCAGCGGCTCTATCGCAACTCTTATCCCGCGCTCCCGCGCTTCGCCGTCTATGACGCGCAGAGCCGAATAAAGCTGTTCGAGCCCTTTTTCTCTGTCTAATCCGTCAGGTACGCTGCGCGAGCGGCCGCTGCCGAGCACGCAGGTTTTAACTCCGAGAAACGCGGCGTTGTCAAAGGCGCGGCGCGTGTAGTCTCTTATAATTTCAATGTACGCGTCCTCTCCGGCGAGGTGTATTTCTCCGGGAAAAAAGCAGTTCGCCGCCTCAAGCTTTGCGCCGCAGCCGTCAAGCAGAGCCTTTGTCTCCGTGAGCTCTCGCCGACAGAGAGCTTTTATGTGCCCTAAGTTGCTCTCAAGGTAGTCGTATCCGAGCTTTGCGGCAGATTCAAGCCTGTCAAACCCGACGCAGGTTCCGAGCAGCATATCGCAGCCTCCTTCATCCGTTTTTTTATTCCGAATAAATGGTAACACGCCCGCAGCCGCCCTGTCAATCTCCGTTTAAAATTTTTTTCGACGGTATTAAGAGCGCGCTATATGGGAATAATTTTTTATAGTGCGAGCAAAGCGGGAGGCGGCGGAATGCAGTATAACAGAGTAGAGATTTGCGGAGTGAACACATCAAAATTAAAAGTGCTCAAAGAGAAAGAAAAGACGGAGCTTCTGCGCCGTATGCACTCGGGGGACAGGTCTGCGCGGGACGAGCTTATAAACGGAAATCTGCGCCTTGTTCTGAGCGTCGTTCAGCGCTTTACAAACAGGGGAGAGAACCCCGACGACCTCTTTCAGGTCGGGTGCATAGGGCTTATAAAGGCTATTGACAACTTCGATATAAATCAAAACGTCCGCTTTTCGACCTACGCCGTGCCCATGATAATAGGCGAGATACGCCGTTATCTCCGTGACAATAACTCCCTGCGCGTCAGCCGCTCGATAAGAGACGTAGCCTACCACGCGATGCAGGAGAAAGAAAAGCTTGTTGTGAAGCTCGGGCGCGATCCCACAATCGAAGAGATAGCTAAAGCGATGAACATGAAAAAAGAGGATATAGTTCTGGCTCTGGAGGCGATAGTAGAGCCGGTGTCGCTCTATGAGCCTGTGTTCTCGGACGGCGGCGATACCATATATGTTATGGATCAGCTCGGCGACAACGGCGACGACGGGAGCTGGCTCGACGAGATAATCTTTCGCGAGTCGGTCGAAAATCTGCCGGAGCGGGAGAAAAAGATACTCTATCTCCGCTTTTTAAAGGGAAAGACCCAGACGGAGGTGGCGGGGGAGATAGGTATCTCTCAGGCGCAGGTCTCGCGGCTCGAAAAGGGTGCTATCGAAGCGATAAAAAGGAATAACAGAGCGTGAGCATATGCCGTATGAATTTTTCATTACGGCTTTTTGCCTTAAAAAGGATGACAAAACTTCTGTTTGGTGGTATACTTCATATTACTTAATACCACCCCAAGGAGGTCATGAATTGAAAAAAAGGATAGAATTCGATTCGGGAAAGAAAGTGTTTCCGATAATTATTGCGGTTATCGGTGCGGCTCTTATGCTCGCGATGTGGATAACGCGGCTGAATATGACTGCGGTTGTCTGCGTGGCATATTGCTGCATCGTCTCCGCGCTGATAGTTATCGGTATGTTCTTTAAGCGCAGGCTTTATCTCGGCTTCGTCGTCGGCTACTGTGCCGCGCTTTTCGGCATTATCACTTATTACATAGCGTTCGGCGCGGATGCGGGCTTCGGCGCATTCACATCCGGTCTCGCCGGCTTCTCGAGTGCCGAGCATCCGCTGCTCACGGGCGAGGGCAACTTCTTTACCCGCCTGCTCGGTAATCTACTGCTTGCCCTGCCGAGCATAGCCGTTATTGTCGGCGTGATTCTCTGCGTTGTGAAAATCGATAAAAAGGTCACACTTCAGAAGGTTATGTCCCGCATTCTCAGCGTGTTGCTTGTGTTCACTACCATAGCCTTCGTGCTCACCATGAACCTGCGCTCGAAGCCCAACGCCCAGCGTATGTGGGAGGGTCAGGACGATTACCTCAAGGGTATCGACAAAAACAAGACGAAGAAAAACGCACCCAACGTCCTGTTCGTTCTCATGGATGACCTCGGCTACGGCGACGTCTCCGCCAACGGCGCGATATACGATACCCCGAATATCGACCGCATCGGCAATGAAGGCGCGCAGTTCACCAACTTCTATTCGAGCTATTCCGTCTGCTCACCCGCGCGCTTTGCCGCGCTCACGGGACGCTATCCCTATCGCGGATATGCGGATAATGTTATATATCCGACCGTTGACACCTTCTCGCCCTTCGCCTCGACCCGTATATTCAACTCCATCGAGATGGGCGGCAATGCCGACGGTATGCTCGGCGACGAGATAACCATAGCCGAGGCTCTCAAGGGAGCGGGCTATGCCACCGGCTGCTTCGGCAAGTGGCATCTCGGCGACTACGGCGAGTATCTGCCCACAAATCAGGGCTTCGATTATTTCTACGGCAGCCACTATGTCAACGATATGAATCCGTTCTATCACGTCAGGGAGGAGAACGGAGAGTATGAGATAGCCCGCGGTACAGACGAGCTCAAGGATCAGGGCAACGCCACAAAGTGGATATATGAGGAAATGAACGATTGGATAACCGATCAGGTCAAGCAGGGCGACGAGCCTTTCTTCGCGTTCTATGCAACTCCGTGGCCGCACGCGCCCGTATTCGTCGGCGACGAGTTCAAGGGCAAGTCCGGCATGGGCACTTATGTCGACTGCGTTACAGAGTTCGACTATTATCTCGGCAAGCTCTTTGATACCCTCGAGGAGCTCGGCGTTATGGACGACACGATAATCGTGTTCACCAGCGACAACGGCCCCGCGCTTCAGGGCTCCACGGGCGACCTCCGCGGAGGCAAATATCTCGCTTATGAGGGCGGTCAGAAGGTTCCGTTTATGATCCGCTGGGGCAACAACGGCGGTCTGTTCAAGGCAGGCTCGACCTATGACGAGTCCGCTACGCTCGTTGACCTGTTCCCGACGCTTATAGAGATGTGCGGCGTCACCGGAAACGGCGGAACGCAGAAAAACTATCTTCCCGCGGATCGCGTAATAGACGGCGTTTCGATGGTTCCCGTGTTCACGCAGAACAAGGTCATACATACCGCCGACACCCCGATACTCCACATGAAGCGCGAAAAGCTCAAGGCTATCCAGTACGCTATACCGACTGCCGATATCCTCGCGCGCGATGAGTATAAGGATTATGATTTTGATATTCTCAACAACAACGAGTATGTCGTGTTCAAGTATTTCAAGAATATACAGAACGACAACTCCGCGTTCTTTGATAAGTTCCGCAAGAATTGGCTGCATATCCTGACCGACGATGCGGGCGAGAACTACAACCGCACCCCGGCATATCCGACAATTGCCGACGAGATGCTTGAGAAGCTCGACGAAATAATGAATGATTTCAAGGAGAACCGCCGCGGAATCATAGAGAAAAAATAACAGATAAATTGCCGCCGAACGGGGAACAGTCCGCTCGGCGGCAGCAATATCCGGAGGTGTTGTTTTGCCCGAACTTTCGATAATGATAAAGCCCGCGTCGAGTCTCTGCAACCTGCGCTGCGAATACTGTTTCTATCACGATGTCTCGCAGATAAGAGAGGAACACAACCTCGGCATTATGTCCGCAGAGACCTCGGACAGGCTCATAAAAAGCGCGCTCGACTTTGCAAGAGGGGACAGCGTGGCATTTGCGTTCCAAGGCGGCGAGCCGCTGCTTGCCGGATTCGACTATTTCAAGGACTTCGCCGAGCGGGTCAAAAAATATAACCTGCGCGGCAGCCGCATATATTTCAGCATTCAGACAAACGGTATGCTGATAGACGAGCAGTGGGCGCGATTCTTTCACGACGAGCATTTTTTGGTCGGTTTAAGTCTCGACGGCGATATGGAGGCGAACCGCTTCAGGGTCGACGCGAACGGCACGAACAGATTTTATAAAATACTAAACGCCGCTCAAATGCTGACGATGCACGAGGTCGATTTCAATATTCTGACCGTGCTCACGGGTTACGCCGCCGAAAATATAGACAGGATATATTCTTTCTTCAAGCGCAAGGGCTTCAAATATCTCCAATTTATCCCGTGTCTGCGCCCGTTCGGAGACAAGAGCGAGAGCGAGCTGTACATGACAAACGAGCAGTATGCGCATTTCCTGATACACCTGTTCAACGCCTATGTCAAGGACTACGTTCGCGGCGAATATACGAGCATACGCCAGTTTGACAACTGGGTGCAGATGTATGTCGGCAGAGCCCCGGAGCAGTGCGGAGTCTGCGGACACTGCACGCATCAGTTTGTAGTCGAGGGCAACGGCAACGTCTATCCCTGCGACTTCTACTGCCTGGATGAATGGCTGCTCGGCAACATAAATTCGGACGGGCTCGAAGCCATGGCAAACTCAAAAAAGGCCGCGGATTTTATCAGGGAGAGCCTTGCGGTTGACAAAAAGTGCAAGGCGTGCCGTTATTATCCGCTCTGCCGCGGCGGCGGATGCAAGCGCAGCCGAGCCGACCGCGACTACTGCGAGGCGTATAAGAAATTTTTTGCCTCCTGCCTGCCGTTATTCCGAGTGTTTGTCGACGAAGCAAACCGATGAACACATAATACCGTATCTGCGGCGTGAGATAAGATAGCCAATCCTATTTTTAGCAGTATGCATTAACAAAAACCGGCAGCCGCTTCGCTTTTGAAACGGCTGCCGTAATTATTCTGTTATATCGGATATCAGATGTAATCCTTGACTATGTCATAGAGACCGGTGTCAACGTAGTTGCCCTCGCTCCTGACGGCCGCGCCCCATTTGCGGGCTATTGTGTCGAAATCGTCGTTCTTTATGTCTGCGCGCTCGAAGCCCGGCTTGCTGCCGATGATATACCAGTCGGAGGTGTCTGCTCCGTGGCCGCAGCCCTTATATGACCAGATAGTCCAACTGAAGTTTGAGTTGTTGAACAGCGTGAGCACGTGATCCCATGTGGCGCTGCCCATGGGCTTGAACTCGCCGACATAGAGCGGAACATTGTAAGGGTAGAGCTTTGCAAAGAAGACGAGAAGGCTGTACATGAAGTTGCTTGTGTCATAGAAATGAAGCTGATAGACAACGTTAGTCCAGCCGATGAACCACGGCGCGGGGAGATTATAAAGTCTCCAGATGCCCTCCATGGTCATTATGTGATCCTTGTCAACCTCGCGTATGGCCTTGTAGAGGCGGTTGTAGACGGAGATGGTGACGAGGTTGTTCTTCTGAAGATATGAGCTTACGTCGCAGTTGGGCTCGTTGAGCAGGTCATACATAGCGACTGCAGGATTGCCGCTGAAGCGTTCGGCTATTGCGACCCAAAGTTCTATCGTGAGCTTTCTCCATTCCTCGGCCTGCTTAGTCAGCTTGAAAAGGCCGCTGTCGCCGATTTTTCCGCAGTGATCCTTGTTGTTCTGATATCCGGGTGCGCCGTGGAGATCGAGAATAACATAGAGGCCGCGCTTAGCGCATTCGGAAACGACCCAGTCGAGACGGCTGAAATCCCATTCGCCGTTTTTGTCAAGGATTTTTGTGCCCTTGTCATCATAGTAGAAGTTGCGGAACCAGAACGGAACGCGCACGCAGTTGAAGCCGAGCTCAACTATTCTGTCGAGGTCGTATTCGGTTATCCAGTTGTCCTCGTAGATGTTGATGAGCTCATACGCTTTCTCGACGCCGAAACGCTCCGTGAGGGTGTTGAGTGTCGAAATATTGTCGTCGGAGTTCTCGATGGGGGTCATCCAGGACTCATGGATGAGCCATGTGCCGAGATTAACTCCGCGGAGAATGACCTCTTCGCCGCGCTTATTGTAGATTTTCTTTCCCTTTGTGTGCAGCATATCTTCGTCGGTTATCGCGCCGCGCCTCTCGGCTGCCTCTCCGCCTTTTTCGGCGTATGCCGGCAGACAGATTGCGCTAAGTGCGAGCACAAGGCAAAGAACCATGCTTAAAACTCTTGAAAAAGTATGCTTTTTCATTTTCTTATCCTCCTGAAAAATGAAATATCCGTGAATTTATAATAGCATTTTTTAGCGTATTTTACAATAAATACTTTCAAGTTTATATATTGTTTATAAATCTTAAAAAGAATACAGCTCTGCCTGATGCGGCATTGTCCACAAAAAAATCCGCAAACATTGACCAAAACGCCGAATTTCCTTAAAAGCCTTGCTATATTTGCTATATTAAGGTATATTATATATACTAAATAGAGGTTATTAATTAAGTTTTGATGAGTTAAGGAGAGCATTATGGAGCGTATCGTTACCGAAAAAAGAAGCTTTGTCGATGAATACGGCAGAGAGCGTATCTTCTACGGCGTCAATATCGTAGATAAGCGCAAAAACAGCGAGGACAACAAGTACGAATTCAATATCGACGACAAGCTGCTCGGCGATATGTCCGCCCGCGGTCTCAATCTCATTCGCCTTGGTACAACGTGGAGCATGATCGAGCCCGAGCCCGGCAAATACAACGACGAGTACCTCGATGATATGTACCGCATATTCGACCTCTGTGCCGCTCACGGGGTCTATGTGCTCTTTGATATGCATCAGGATCTCTATTCCCCGCGCTGCTACGGCGACGGAGCACCCGATTGGGCTACGATAACCGATCCCTATAAGCCCAAGGAGCCCAAGCTTGTCTGGGCGGCAGGCTATTTCTGGGGCAAGGCAACTCAGCGCGCATTCGATAATTTCTGGGATAACCGCGAATATAACGGCAAGGGACTCATAGATTACTTTGCGGCCATGTGGCAGCACGTTGCGGCTCGCTTTGCGGATCATCCCGCGCTCTTCGGCTTTGATATGCTCAACGAGCCCTTCCTCGGCTCCGACGGCGGCAAGCTCTTCAAGAAGCTCGTTTCGACCGCAGTCGGCACGGTTATCTGTGATAAGCGCATAAAGTGCTTCAAGCTCGTCGGTGATTTTCTCAACAAACAGAGACGCGACGAGGTCAAATATCTCGAGCAGATAACCGGCGATGTCCTCAAGGATGTAACCCGCAAGGCAGGATATGACTATGTCAGAAAATTTGATATCGAGAAGTATTCTCCGTTTATCAATAAAGTATCTTCCGCTATCCGCGAGGTTACCGATAAGGGCGTTCTCGTTATGGAGAACTGCTATTGGTCGAACACCTGCATTCCGTGCTCGACTCCCGCAATCGAGGTCAACGGCGAGCGCGAGAAGAACTTCTGCTTTACTCCTCACGGCTATGATTTCATGGTTGATACCCCGCAGTACAAGTATGCGAGCAACGACAGAGTCAGAGCCATATTCGAGGAGCACGTCAGAACTCAGGACAGACTCGATGCACCCGTGCTCGTAGGCGAGTGGGGCGGATTCGGCGGCGAAGGCGAGGATTGGCTCCCGCACATAGAGTTCCTCGTCAACTTCTTCGAGCAGCACAAGTGGGGCTTCACCTATTGGCACTATGTGAACGATATGTTTAACAGCCCGCTTATGAAGGTTCTCAGCCGTCCTTATCCCATGGCTGTCGGCGGCAGGCTCAACTCATACGGCTTTGACCGGTCGACTCAGGAGTTCAACCTCAGCTTTGAGGGCGACGGCGAGTGCGCCGCTCCGTCCGAGATTTACATACACAAGCCCGCAAAGACCGTTGAGGGCTGTGAATACGAGCTTGAGCCGGTCGGCGAAAGCGGCGCGGCAAAGCTTGTTATCAAGCCCGTGTCCGGCACGGTCAACGTCAGGATAACATTTTAACAGTCGAATTAAATAACAGAAAGCTGTCGGTTTTTCCGGCAGCTTTTTTGCAGTTATACATTTGATTTTTCATTGTGCGAAATTCACAAGAAAGCTAATTGCTTTTTGTGACAATATACAAAAATAAATAAATTTTCTGTTTGGAACTATATGCGACTAAGTGTGCGGGCGTGGGGTATTATTATTCGCGCCCGGAGAGAACGGCCGAAAAAGTCCTGACGGCTGTGTTTACCGCAGATGAGGCGGAGATTCGGAAACGCAAAGAGGCTATAGACAGCAGAACCTTTGACGCATATATCCGCGAGCTGTGTGACGGCGCAGTCACCGATAGCTGCATCGAGGGCATGATAGCCACAAACCCGCTGTACTATAACGCCACTCCCGCAAAGGTAGAGAGCATAAAGCTTTCGCCCATAGACAAAGCCACAGGTGATACCGCGTCGTTCCAATACACGGTTGTTTTCGAAGAAGGCGCCGCCCTAAAGGAGCAGAGCGGTCATGTGGTGGTGAAGAAAGAAAACGGAAAATGGTGCGTGAGCGGCTTCTCCGTCAAGAGCAACGAAAAAGCCGAATAACGGAAAGAAACACAAAAGCCGCATTGAAATCAGTGTTCATAAATCAATAAATAAACAGTCACAGCAGCGCGTCCTGTTGTGACTGTTTGCATTTTGCAGGCGTAAAGCCGCCGTCAGACAATTTTAATATTGCAAATTGACATAACCGTGTAGGGGTGGATATTATCCGCCCGCGGTTTTTGCAGCGGCTTGCGGCTATTTCCTTTGTTGGGTCGGCGACTCGACGATTCTTTGACGCCGAAAACCTATTTATTTCTCCCTATGTATTATGTCAAGCCCGGTTTTAAGAACCGCAACCGTTGTTTTCAGCTCATCCTTCGTGTGCTTCTCGAGCAGCTTCATTGTCATGGCTCTGATTGATTCTTTGTCAAACTCTTTGTGCTTATCCGAAAGCTCCTTGCCCGCCTCGGTGACATAAAGATGGATCGACTTGTTATTTCCGTCTTCCTTTTTCTTTTTTATCAGCCCTTGCGACCAAAGCTTCTTTATGCTTTGCGTTGCGGCGCTGCGGGTCTGATTCCACATTTTTGCGACCTCTGCCGCGGTAATACCCGGATTGTCCGCAATCATCGTCAACGTATGAATTGCGGACATATTCATCATTTTTCCGTTGCCGTAGTCCCTTGGAGTCGCATAATCGTTATGGCTTTCAACGACAAATGTATAAACAGTATCCATTGAAGCGATTATTTCGCCGAGTTCTTCGTTTGTAATATTCATTCTTTTGCTCCGCATTCTTTTATGAATTCATTGAAAATATTTTGCTGAACCGCATTTTTTTTGCTCATATGCTCGGGATGCCACTGAACTCCGAGACAGAAGCCGTAATTTTGAAGCTCTATTCCTTCAACAAACCCGTCGTCGCTTGTTGCGCTTATCGAGAGGCCTTTTCCTACGTTTTCAATCGCCTGGTGGTGCATACTGTTGATTTTTATTTCTTCGCTTTTTACCGCTTCATAGAGCTTTGAATTTTTTTCTATCTTCGCCGTATGCGAATGTTTCGAGCGATTGAAAAAATCCATGTGCTTGCTTTTTTGAATTTTTTTGATGTCCTGAAAAAGCGTTCCGCCGAAACAGACGTTCAATAGCTGCATTCCTCTGCAGATTCCGAGAACGGGCTTTCCCGTTTTCAAAAATTCTCTGAGAATCTCCGGCTCAACGGTATCCCTTGTCTCGTTGGGCTTTCCGCATTTTTCTTCTCTTTTGCGGTTATACATTTTCGGATCGATATCCGCGCCGCCGGGAAGAAGCAAGCCGTCAAACTCCGCCGCTTTTTTTGCCGCAGCCGCTTTGTCCGAGAGCTCGATCGTGACAACTTTTCCGCCGGCTCTTTCAATGCTTTTTACATATTTGCTTTTCATATACTTCCTGAAAAGATCGTTTCCCATGTCGGGCATCGCAATAATAATTTCTTTTTTCATTTCATCGTCACCATATATAAAATATTGTATATAAGCTTAACAAAAAATGTTGACTTTGTCAATTCGCGATAGTATAATTCTTATTGTTTAGTGGCTTAACAATAAGAAAATTTATATAAAGGACGCGATGACATGAGTAAATACGATTTTGAAACGATTATTGACAGAAAAAATTTCGGTTCAACAAAATGGAACGCTTTCCCGGATACTTCAACGGAATATGTTCCGCTCTCGATGGCGGACATGGAGTTTTCGACCGCGCCCGAAATTGTCGAAACGATTAAAGACGTTGCGGAAAACCGAGTCCTCGGCTATACAGAGCCGACGGACGAATACTATGACGCCGTGATTTCCTGGATGAAGAGGAAGCATAATTTTGAGATTGAAAAGGATTGGATCATCACCACTCCCGGCGTTGTCGATGCGCTTGCAATTTTAATTGACGCGGTTACCAAACCCGGCGAGGGCGTTATTATTCTCACCCCGGCTTACTATCCGTTTGATATATCGGTCGTTGCAAAAAGCAGAAAAATAGTTTACAGCAGCCTTCTTTATAACAACGGAAAATATGAAATCGATTTTGCCGACCTGAAGAAAAAGGCCGCAAGAAAAAACGTTACCGCCCTTTTGTTCTGCAATCCCCACAATCCCGTAGGAAGAGTCTGGACAAAGGACGAGCTTAAAAAGGTCTGCGATATTTGCTGCGACAACGGAGTTTTTATAATCGACGACGAAATCCACAACGACCTCATTATGCCGGGCTTTGAACACACCGTGATGGCAACCGTGAGCGAAAGAGTGAAGGATAACATAGCCGTTTGCACCGCTCCGAGCAAAACGTTCAACCTTGCCGGAGTTCAGTGCTCGAATATCATTATTCCGAATGCTTTAGCGAGAACAAAAGCCATAGTCTGCGGACGTCTTAATATGCATATGAGCCTCAATATTTTTGCCTATTCCGCGTGCATTGCCGCATACACAAAGTGCGACGAATGGCTCGACGAGCTTTTGTCTGTAATCAAGAGCAATGCCGATTTTGTCAAGGATTTCATGGCGGAAAACTTTAAAGATATCAAAGTGATAGAGCTTCAGGGAACCTATCTCCTCTGGCTTGATATGCGAAAAACCGGGCTTAACCATAAGGAGATGAAAAAGCTCCTTATCGAAAATCATATCTACCTTGATAACGGCGAGATATTCGGCGAGGACGGAAGAGGCTTCCAGCGCATAAACCTTGCTTGCCCGAGAGCGACGCTTGAAAAAATGCTTCTGAGATTCAAGTCGGGAATGGAAAAAGTCTACACCGAATGGGAAGAAAACGGAAGACCGTATCATCAGACGCTTTCCGTCGGAACAAAGCTCGAAAACTTCACCTATGATTCGGTGTACGGCAAAAACCGAACTCTCCCGAACAAAAAAACGCTCATCGTATTTTCGAGATTTTTTGACTGCGAGATTACAAGCGCCATGCTTAAGCTCGCCGCCGGGATTTATCCCGCGCTCTCCCTAGCGGGCTGTGATTTAAAGTTCATCATTCAGTCGGATATCTCGGAAATCGAGTCGGCTCAAAAGAAGTACAAGTTCGAAATTATTGCCGATAAAAATGCAAGGCTGTATGATATGTACAACGTTTTTGAAGCGGACGGAGTTATGAACGTTATCGCGGACGACAAGCTTGTTAACGCTTTTATCGGAAAAGACATCAAAAAGCTGCTGAGAATGAAGATTTTCGACAGAGTATCCTCTCTGGTTTTCGGCAGTATGAGCGGCGAGGGAGACGACGGGAAGCGGCAGCTCCAGCTTCCGGCTTTCGTCTGCGTCGACGATAATTTAACCGTTACATATTCGCATTACTGTAAAACGGTCAGCGACCTTCCAAATGCGGTGGAGCTTTTGAAAGGAGTGAGAAACAGTGGCAGAAGTTAAAGAAAAGAAAAAATTGGGCGTTGCCGAAATGGCGGCATACGGAATCGGTAACTGCATCGGCTCCGGAATCTTTGTTTCAATGGGCGTCGGAATCGGATATACGGGAAAATCAATTCCGCTTGCGCTTATTATTGCGAATATAGTTGTCTTTTTCGCTTATTTTTACAAATCGCTTATGGCGGGAATGTTCACCATGCCGGGCGGAAGATACAGCCAGACGGCCCTTATACAGCCGCCTATATTGGTCGGTTTTTCGGCGATTTCGCTCATTTTTTCCGGACTCGCCTTTGCGATGTACGGCCTCTCGGTCGTCGACTATGCGGCAACGGTTTTTCCGCAGATTGAACCGTACCGCAATCTTATCGCCGTTGCGATAATCACCCTGTTCTTTGCAACGACTCTCCTCGGCGGAAAATTCATGGGCAAGTTCAACATGATAATGGTTGTCGTGCTGGTTATATCGCTTATCGTCTATATTGCCGTCGGTCTTCCGGAAGTAAACCTTGAAGCTGTCAGGCCGACTTCGGACGGATATTTCAAGGGCGGCTTCATGGGACTTTTCATGGCTATTGCGGTAATGAGCTTTGCCTGCCAGGGCTCGACAATGCCGATTGACATGACTTCGGACGCGAAGAACCCCAAAAAGACGCTTCCGAAGGCGATTATCGTTTCTTCGCTCGTTGTCTTGATTGTGTACACTCTTATCGGCATCGTTTCGGTCGGCGTTGTGCCCGTTGAAAATGTTGCGGACAAGAACCTCGGCGTTGTTGCAAAGGAAATCTTCCCGTATCCGGTTTTCGTTGTGTTTATCATAGGCGGCGCGTGCTTTGCGATTGCGACCTCGCTTTATTCGACGATCGCCGGAATCAGATATCCGCTCATGGCTGCGGTCAACGACGGATGGCTCCCTGCCTTCCTCGGCAAAAAGACGAAGAAGGATTACCCCTATGTAATCATGCTTTTGCTCTATATAATCGCAATTGTTTCGATTTTTGTCGATTTCGGTTTGCAGGAGCTCATTTCGATCATGATGATTCCGACAATGATTCTCAACACGATAAACAACATTCTTGTTCTGCGTCCCATAAAGAATTATCCTCACGCTTGGAAGACGAGCTTTTTCAGAATGCCGAAATGGGCGCTCTATATTGCCGTTGCCGTTTCAACGCTCTGTTCTCTTTTCATCACGGCCTGTCTTTTCACAACGCTCAGCGTGCGCGACAGGATTTTGATTGTTATCGTCGTGATATTCATCTTTGCTTACAGCTTCTACAGGCTTAAAGCCGGAAAAGTTGACCTTCACGAAATCGAAGCCGCAAAGGCCGAAGCGGAAAAAGCCGCAGAAATTGACGAAGGCAAATAAAATCATGTGGGCTGCGACAAAGCATTCAACTTCGTCGCAGCCTCGTTTTTTTGATTTTCGCGCGCATACAGAAATATTTTTTTACAAAGTTATCGGGTTATCAGTGTGCCATATGCCATATATGTTTAAATGCTGATGCGAATACACCGGCAGGTTTTATCACCGTCCACGTCTTGCGAAAAGCTGCAAAAAATCCTACCCGACAAAACACGGGTAGGACTTATCGCCTTATATACTCCCTGCAAATCTGCGGGGTTTTTATTGTTTTTTGTTCTCTTCGTCTCCGAATTTTTCGCGGTACGCCTTGATGCACTTGTCGGTTATCTCTATCGCCGTATCGCGTCCGCAGAGCTCTTTGACTATCGTTTCCTTGCCCTCGAGCATCTTGTATACACTGAAGAAGTGCATTATCTCGTCGAGAATATGTCTCGGCAGGCTGTTGACGTCTCTGTAGACGTTGTAGTTCGGGTCGCGGTCGGGGATAGCGATTATCTTTTCGTCTATCGACTGGCTGTCTATCATCTTGATAACGCCTATCGGGTAACACTTGACGAGCGTCATCGGCAGAATAGCCTCGCTGCACAGAACAAGTACGTCAAGCGGGTCGTTGTCATCGGCGTAGGTGCGCGGAATAAAGCCGTAGTTGGCGGGGTAGTGGGTTGAGGTGTAGAGAACACGGTCGAGCTTGAGCATACCGGTCTCCTTGTCCATCTCGTATTTGTTCTTACCGCCCTTGGATATCTCGATGCAGGCGACAAAATCGTCGCTCTTTATTCTCTCCGGAGCTATGTCGTGCCATATGTTCATCATGGTTCTTTTCCTCCTGTCCTTTCTTTTTATTATATATCCTGCGGGGCGTTAAATCAATATTATAAGGATAATTTCTCCGGCTTTTGAATCTGTCTTGAAAAAAGCGGAGGGATATAATATAATATCGGAGGAACGGAGTGAGGCTTTTGAAAAAGAACGGAAAATATGATTTGCAGAAACTGAAAAAGGACGCCCTCGGCTCGCTGACTGCGGTCGGGTGGATTTTTCCTCTCGCGCTCGCTTTCGGCAGCAATTCGCCGTTCGGCGCGGCGGCGGGACTTGTCGGCGCGATAATAGCCTGCATTATAGGCTCGGGCAGCCGGGACAGAATTCCTACGCCCCATGTCGAGGTTTTTGCGATACTTATATATGCCGCCAATACGATAGGCGTACCCGGCGCCATGCTCTCGAGTATTATCGCGGGTATGCTCCTGCTGTTTGTCGCAACGATACAGTTCAACAAGTCGTTTTTCAAAATACCTCCCGCGGCGCTCGGAGCGGTGACCTTTATTGTTGCCGCCGTGCTATGTATAACCCAGGTGAATTACTATTTCGGCATAGGTGTCCCGTCGGGCTCCGCATTTGAGACACTTGCCGCTTATCGCTCGTTCGGCTTCCACTCTAACTGGCGCGGTGTGCTCTACGGCACGATAACCCTCGTCATAATGATAACCTACCCGATAAAATTCAAGAAGCTCAGCCGCAAGGTTCCCGCGCCTGCCGTGGCGCTTGTGCTGACTACTGTGTTGAACCTCATTCTCAATCCCGTCGCGGAGCGCACGGCCATAGACGAAGTCGGCGCATTTGTCTCTTCGCCGAGCTTCATGCTCGTCGGCGATATCAGTATTTTTGACGTCACTCCCGAAAAGCTGCTCCCGTCGTTCATATATGCTTGGGCGCTTGTGGTCGTCCTTGTCTCCGATACGCTGCTTAGAGAAAACAGGGTTTCGGCCGTTCGCAGCTCGCTTGCGTTTAAGGGCGTCAGGTCGATAATCTGCCCGATGTGCGACGGAATGACCGTAGGCGACGCGAGCTCCGAGGGAGAGACCCGTATGACGGGAATTTTTGCCGCCGTTATAATGATCCTGTTTTCCGTAGTCGCTCATCCCGTTATAATGCGCGTGCCCACTGCGACTCTCGCCGTTATAATTATCTGCACCGCATGGAAGAAGGTTCGCTTCAAGGCTATCAAAACCGCATTCAAGGGCAACAAAAGGATTCTGGCGATTATTGCGTTCGCGGCAATGGTTGTGCTCGGCATATTCTTCGACATGGTCATTGTTATTGACGTAGTGTCGCTCGGCGCGCTCGTCTATTGCTTCGACCGCCGCAGAAGAGTCAGAAAAAAGGCGGAGCGCCTCTCTGAATTGCATGAGAAAAATATATAACCTAAATTCAAACGGACTGTCCATTCTTTTTTGAATGCGGCAGTCCGTTTTTTATTTGCTCAGCGGCAGCGTTACCGTTATGCGCGTGCCCTTATTCTCTTCGCTTTCGAGCGAGAGCGTACCGCCGTGACAGAGCACCGCGTGCTTGACTATCGACAGCCCGAGTCCCGTCCCGCCCGTAGCCTTCGAGTGGCTCTTATCAACTCGGTAGAACCGCTCGAAAATTCTCGCCTGATGCTTCGGCGCTATGCCGATGCCCGTGTCCGAAACCGTGAGCACCGCCGAGCTGTTTTCATTCTCCACGCTTATGTCGACGCGCCCGCCCTCGCGGTTGTATTTTATCGCGTTGTCGCAGAGATTATATACGATTTCATACAGAAGTCTCGGCACTCCGAAAACATAAGCTTCTCGCCCGCCGACGTTCAGGGTGACGTTTTTCTTCTTTGCCGCGGCTCCGAGATCCTCGGAGATTTCCTGCGACAGCGAGAGAAGCCCGACATTTTCGCGCGGCATCTCATCGCCCTCGTCGAGCTGAGAGAGCCTAATTATGTCGTTTATCAGGCTGACAAGCCGCTGCGCCTCCGAGCGTATGTGCCCGACGAAGCGCGGCATATCCTCGTCCCTGACCATTCCGTTTTCTATGAGCTCCGCGCTTCCGATTATTCCATGGAGCGGAGTTTTCAGTTCATGCGATACATTCGCGGTAAATTCGCGGCGAATCTTTTCGGAGTTTTGCTGCTCGGTCATGTCGAAAAACAGGATAACCGAACCCCGCGCAGCGCCGTCCGACTCTATGCGGCTGACGTCAAACTGATATGTCCTGTCTCCGTATTTTTCACGCGTCTCGCTGTGTCCGCTCCCGTCGGCGAGTTTTATTGCGGAGGATATTTCGAGGCTTCGGTCTATTGACAGGAAGTCGCTGCCGATGCAGTCACGAGTTGTTTCAAACAGCCTGCACGCGGCGGGATTTATGCTCAGTATCTTTCCGTCGTTGTCGAGGAGCACAAGCCCCTCCTTCATGTTATCAGTTATCTGTTCGAATTCGTCCGTCTTTTTGCGAAGCGCGCCGAGCTGGTCGTTTATCTGCTCGTGCTGACGGTTTATTCTGCCGAGCAGGGGAGCCAACTCGTCATATGTGTTGTTCTCAAGCGGATGCTCAAGGTCGAGCGAGTTTAGCGGCTCGACAATTCTCTTTGAGAGCCGAGACGCGATAACCGCCGAAATTATAAGCGCCGCGACTATCACTATAAGTATCGGCTGCATCGCCTCAAATACGAGCATTCCGACTGTCGCGCGGCTCGACGATATTCTCAGAATATTGCCGTTGCCGAGCTTTTTCGCGATATATGTTGTCTTTTTAAGCAGGGTGGAGGAGTAGCGGGTGCTGCTTCCGTCTCCGTTTTCGAGAGCCTGCTTCACTTCATCCCTGTCCGCGTGGTTTGCAAGCGTGTCCGCGTCCTGCACGGTGTCGTAAAGCACCTTGCCGTTTTTGTCTATCAGCGACAGGCGGTATCCGCTCGGCGCTATGGCTTTCAGATATCCGCTTCCGCTGATGTCCACAGCCGCGGCGGCGAGGTCAAGCTCGTCTCTCATCTGATTTTCAAATGTCTTGCTGTAGTATTCGTAAAGGCAGCCCGTGATAATGACAAGCGACGCCAAAAGCACGCAGAATGCCGCCAAGAAAATCGATTTGAAAATCCGTTTTGTCATTTGTCGGCCTCCATGCGGTAGCCGACTCCGCGAACGGTTTTTATCATTTCGCCGAATCTGCCGAGCTTCTGTCTAAGCGTGCGTATGTGCATATCGACGGTGCGCGTCTCGCCGCAGTAGTCCGTGCCCCAAACCTCCTCCATGAGCCTGTCGCGCGTAAACGCCGTGCCCGGATTTGAAAGAAACAGCTTGAGAAGCTCAAATTCCTTGTAGGTCAGAACTATATTTTGACCGTCTCCCGTGACCGTGTGCTCATCGAGATTCACCTCGAGCCCGTCCGTTTTAAGAATGCGCTCCTTCGCTTTAGGCTTGCAGCGGCGGAGCACCGCCTTGACGCAGGAGACAAGCTCCATGACACCGAACGGCTTAGTCAGGTAGTAGTCGGCGCCGAGGTCGAGCCCGGTTATCTTGTCATATTCCGTGTCCTTGGCGGTTGCCATAACCACCGGAATGTCGCAGAGCTCCGGCGACTCCTTCATCCTGCGTAAAAGCTCTATGCCGCTTATGCCGGGCAGCATGACGTCAATAACCGCAAGCTCCGGCTTATCCTCGCTGCCGAGCGCCTCCCAGAAAGAGCTGCCGTCCTCGAAGCCCTTGGCCTCAAGTCCCGTCGATTGCAGTGCATAAACTTCAATGTCGCGGATACTCGCGTCGTCCTCAACGCACCAGATCATAGTCAATCCTCCTTGTGCTCTCCCGTCACCGAAAAGATGACCCATTCGGCAAGGTTAGTCGCGTGGTCGCCTATGCGTTCAAAATATTTGGCTATCATAAGCAGGTCGAGTATGTATTCGCCGTCCGACGGGTCGTTTGCAATTCTTGATATGAGCTTTTTCTTGACCTCGTCAAAATATGCGTCCACAGTGTCATCCTGATTTATGACATCCATTGCTAATATTGTATCACATTTTACATATGCATCAATACTTTGCGTTACCATTTTTATAACGGAATGCGCCATATTTTCAAGAAGTCCGTCGCTCTCGTCGCCTCTGCCGCCGAGAAAAGTTATTATTTCCGCTATATCCTCGGCCTGATCGCCTATGCGCTCCATGTCCGTTATCATCTTGAGCGCGGCGGATATCTGCCGCAAATCGCGTGCCACGGGCTGCTGCTGGAGCAGGAGCTTCAGACACAGTGCCTCAATAGTCCGCTCCTTCTCGTCTATCTCGCTGTCAAAAGGGGAGACCTTCGAGGCTGCTTCCGAGTCGCCGTTTTCCAGCGCGTCCACGGCGAGGGATATCACTTTTTCGCAAAGCGCGCCCATCTCTATCATTTCTTTGTTGAGCAGCGCAAGCTGTTCGTCGAATCTGCTTCTCATTATCCGAACCTCCCTGTTATGTAGTCCTCGGTGCGGCGATCCTTGGGCTGGGAGAATATCTCCTCCGTCGCGCCGTATTCTATCAGTTCGCCGAGCAGGAAAAACGCCGTGTTGTCCGATATTCTGACCGCCTGCTGCATATTGTGGGTCACTATAATTATAGTGTATTTCTCTTTGAGATTTATGGCAAGCTCCTCGATTTTCGAGGTGGATATCGGGTCGAGCGCACTCGTGGGCTCGTCCATGAGCAATACCTCCGGCTCAACCGCAAGCGCCCGCGCAATGCAAAGCCGCTGCTGCTGACCGCCGGAAAGCCCGAGCGCATTCTTTTTAAGGCGATCCTTTACCTCGTCCCATATAGCCGCTCCGCGCAGAGAGCGTTCAACAGTCTCGTCGAGCTTCGCCTTCGAGCGGATGCCGTGCGTGCGCGGCCCGTAGGCGACGTTGTCGTATATGCTCATGGGAAACGGGTTTGGCTTTTGAAACACCATGCCTATCTGCCGCCTCAATTCGCTGACGTCGACTGACGGGGAGAAGATATCGTCTCCGTTGTAGTGGACATCTCCGGTTATTTTTACTCCGGGTATAAGGTCGTTCATTCTGTCGAGCGTTTTGAGAAACGTGGATTTGCCGCAGCCGGATGGACCTATGAGCGCGGTTATGCTGTTGCGTTCTATCTCTATGTTTATATCCTTCAGAGCCTGATGCTCGCCGTACCGGAGATTGAGCCCGCCGACCGAAATTATGCCGTTATTTTCCATTTCTTTCTCCTTTCTCATATCTGCCTGCGCTTTTTAAAGCAGCGCGAGACGAGCGAGGCGGATAGGTTTATCAGCACCGTTATTGCTATGAGTATTGCGGCTATTGCAAAGGCTACGCCGAATTCGCCCTGTTCCTTTGCGTAGACATAAAGTGAAACCGTGAGCGTTGCGCCCGAATTTTTGAGCCCGTCGAAAAAGCCGTTTAGTGTGTGCGCGAAGCCCGCCGTGAACAGCAGAGCCGCCGATTCGCCGATAATGCGCCCGACGGAGAGGATGCACCCGGTAACTATGCCGTCGATGCAGTCGGGGAGGACGACGGTTCGGACGGTTCTCCATTTTCCCGCGCCCAGGCCGAACGCGCCCTCGCGGTAGCTCTGCGGAACGGTTTTCAGGCTCTCCTGTGTAGTACGCATGACAGTGGGCAGGTTCATAATAACGAGCGTCAGCGCGCCCGCGATAAGCGAGGTTTTCATCTTTAAAAACCGGCAGAAGAAAAGCATACCGACAAGTCCGTAAATAATCGACGGAATGCCCGAAAGCGTCTCTGCGGCGTACTCTATGAGCGCCACGATCTTTTTGTTTGCCGCGTATTCATTGAGATATATCGCCGCGCCGACGCCCAAGGGCAGGATAATAACGAGCGAGGCGAGAATTATATAGAGTGTGTTAAGTATGTCGGGCAGTATGCCTACTCTGTCGGAAAGGTAGCTCGGGGACGAGGATATAAGCTCCCATGAGATATTGGGAATGCCCTTTATCAGCACATATCCCGTCATGAAAATTACGAGCAGACAAACCGCGACAGAGGCGATGCGAACGAGAGCCTGCATTACGGCGCCGTATATTTTTCGCTTTGTGCGACTTTTGCTTTTCATCTCTATTCATCCCTGCCTTTCTTCAAAAAGAAGTTGAGAACGGCGTTTATCAGCATGATAAACAGGAAGAGAACGAGCGTTATTGAAAAGAGCGCCTGACGCTGCAACCCGCTCGAATATGACATCTCGCTTGCCACCGCCGTTGTCAGAAAGCGGACGCTTTCGAAAAGGCTCGGCATATTCGGAGCATTTCCCGAGACCATCATAACAGCCATCGCTTCGCCTATGGTCCTGCCGACGCCGAGCACGACTGCGGCCGCTATTCCGCTTTTTGCCGCCGGCACGGACACCCTGAAATATGTTTCCGTCGGAGTCGCGCCCAAAGCGAGCGATGCATCCTCATACTCTTTGGGCACCGCCTGCAAAGCGGTGACGGACACCTTTATTATCGACGGCAGAATCATTACCGCAAGCACGATTATCGCGGCGAGCAGACTCGCGCCGTCCGGCAGAGAGAATATTTTCTGTATCGCGGGGACTAAAACGAGCATACCCACAAGACCGTAAACGACGGACGGAATACCCGCAAGCAGACTGACGGCGGATTGCATGACGGCGCCGATTTTTTTCGGCGCATATTTTGAGATGTACACTGCCGTAAGAAAGCCTATCGGCACGCCCAAAACGATTGCGCCGGCCGTGCCGTAAACGCTCGTCAGAACAAACGGCAGTATGCCGAACGACGGCTCGGATGATGTGGAGGCCCACGTTTTTCCGAACAGGAAGGGGATAAGCCCGATTTTCTTTATCGCCGGTATGCCGGATATAATAAGATATACCGTTATCAGCAGAACGCACCCGACGGTTATCAGCCCGAGTATCAGGAATATACCGTGGACGATTGATTCAAATAACTTCTTTTTGTTCCCTGCTTTGTTTTTCATATTTTCGCCTCTCGGATAGGGATAAAAGAGGCGGCCGTAAGACTGCCTCTTTTTTCATCTGTATGATTTTACGCTGCGGGTACTGCGCCTGCCTTGGAGATTATCTCCGCGGCCTCCTTGGAGGTTGCGTAGTCGAAAAACTTCTGAGCCGTCTGAGAGAGCTCTGTGCCGTCCTTGGTAACGAAGACGAACGGACGCTGAATTTTGTAGCTGCCGTCCTTGACGGTGGCCTCGCTCGGAGCCACTCCGTTTACCTTGAGCGCCTTTACGGTGTCCTTTACGGCGGCGAGAGAAGCGTAGCCTATGGCGTTGGGGTTCTGCGCTACCGTTGCGATAACGTCGCCGGTCGAGGTCAGCTGCTGGCGGTATTTGCACTTGTCCTTTGCGCCGGTTGCCGACTCGAAGCCGTCTCTTGTTCCGCTTCCCGCCTCGCGGCCTATAAGAACGATTTCGCTGTCTTTTCCGCCGAGCTCCTTCCAGTTGGTTATCTCGCCGGTGTATATCTTGGCTATCTGTTCAACGGTGAGATCGGATACGGCGTTTGAGGGATTTACGATAATCGCTATTCCGTCAAGAGCGATGGTGGTCTCTTTGAGTCCCTTTGCCTTCTCCTCGTCCTTGAGCGCACGGCTCGAAAGTCCTATGTCGCAGCGTCCCTCAAGTACGGCGGTTATGCCGGAACCCGAGCCTGTCGGGTTGTATGTGAACTTTGTGCCGTCGTTGTTCTTCGTAAAGGACTCGCCGAGTGCGCCGACAACCTCCTCCATCGAGGTGGAGCCGTCGGTCGATACGGTCTCGGCCGTCTCCTGTCCGTCCTTTGAGCAGGCGGCGAATATGAGAAGCACAGCGAGAGCGGCGGACAAAACGCAGATAATCTTTTTCATAAGTTTTCTCTCCTTAACATCGAGTTTTTGTCGGGCGCAAACCCTACGCTTACATCATACGAAAGCGTTGTAAAATCAAAAAGCCGTTTTTTGTAAAATCGGTGTCAAAATCGCAGCGATAACCGCAGCAGCCGTATACTTGTATATAGTGCACAAACAAACTTCGCTTATTTTGTAAGATGTGTAGACTTTTCTCTTAATTCCTTACAAAAGGATTACAAATTGTTTATAATATGGTATAATACTCCGTATGAAAGACCGCTTTGGTCTAATTATTAAGGAGCACCGAAAAATCGGAGGTTTAATTTACTATGGAAATCGTCAGAAAAGAATATTCATTCAAGTCCGCGACGGGTCTCAGCGATGTTTACGCCCGCAGCTGGGCGCCCGCAGACAAAGACAGCGTCAAGGCCATATTCCAGATAACCCACGGTATGGCGGAGCACGGCGAGCGTTATGCCCGCTTTGCAAAGAGGCTCTGCGAGCACGGCTATGCGGTCTTTGCGCAGGATCATATCGGCCACGGCAAATCGGTTGAGTCCGATGACGATCTCGGCTATTTCGGCGAGAAGGACGGCTGGAGAGATTTTGTTATCGACTGCCGCACCCTTACCGATATCGCCCGCGAGGAGTATCCCGGCAAGCCCGTCGTATTCTTCGGCCACAGCATGGGCTCGTTCATTGCGAGAAACTATACCGCAAAATATAACGACGTTCAGGCGGCTATCTATTGCGGCACAAGCGGAAAGAATCCCGCTGCGCCTATCGCCATAAAGCTTGCCGGATTTGTAGCCAAGAGCCGCGGCAGCCGTCACAGAAGCGAGTTTATAAACAACCTCGCTTTCGGCAACTACAACAAGAAGTTCGACAATGTCAAGACCGACTTCGATTGGCTTACCCGAGACGAGGCCGAGGTTCAGAAGTATATCGACGATAAATACTGCGGATTCCTCTTCACTGCGGCAGGCTACAAAGATCTGTTCTCAATTCTCAACTCCGTCTCCGGCAAGGATTGGTATGAGCAGCTCTCAACCGAATTTCCGGTTCTCGTCGTCTCCGGCTCGATGGATCCCGTCGGCGAGTATTCAAAGGGTGTGACCCAGGTTGCCGACGACCTCAAGGCGACGGGTCACGATGTCACCCTCAAGCTCTTTGACGGCGGCAGACATGAGATACTCAACGAGACCAACCGCGACGAGGTCGAGGAGTATATAGCCTCGTGGGCTGACGCGGCTCTTGAGAGCGGCGCAAAGAAAGCCGAATAATCAAAAAAATACCAGCAGAGCAGGGGAATATCCTCTGCTCTGTATCTTTTTTTGATTTACCTATTGACATAGTATGTAAATAGGTATATAATCGTTGCGAAATCGGGTGGAATGTCGAATGACACCGTTTCCGATGAACGTACTTGATTATTGAGAGGAGTTTTGATATAAATGACCACTATCTATGTTGATAACGCGGCCACGACAAAGACGAGCCGCACGGCGATAGACGCCATGCTGCCGTATTTTGATAAGATTTACGGCAACCCTTCAAGCCTTCATTCCGTCGGACAGGCTGCGGCGGACGCGCTGAGAAAAGCGCGCGAGGAGGCGGCAGAGGTGCTCGGATGCGAGCCGAGCGAGATAACCTTTACCTCCGGCGGCAGCGAGGCGGATAATCAGGCTCTTGTCTCCGCGGCGGCAATCGGCGCAAGAAAGGGCAAAAAGCATATAATTTCAACCGCATTTGAGCATCACGCGGTTCTGCATACGCTCAAAAAGCTCGAAAAAGAGGGCTTCGAGGTCACACTCTTGGACGTGCATGAAAACGGCATGGTTTCGGCTCGGCAGGTTGCCGATGCTATTCGTGAGGACACTTGCCTCGTGACCGTCATGTACGCCAACAATGAGATAGGCAGCATTCAGCCCATCGCCGAGATAGGCGCGGTGTGCAGGGAGAAAGGCGTTATCTTCCATACCGACGCGGTTCAGGCGGTCGGTCATATACACATCAATGTCAAAGAAGAGAACATCGACATGCTCTCCCTTTCGGCTCATAAATTTCACGGCCCAAAGGGCGTCGGACTGCTCTATGCCCGCAGGGGGATAAGGCTTACGAATATCATCGAGGGCGGCGCGCAGGAGCGCGGCAAGCGAGCGGGCACGGAGAATATCCCCGGAATAGTCGGCATGGTTGCGGCTCTCAAAGAGGCTAACGCCAATATCGACGCTAATGCCGCAAAGGTCTCCGCCCTGCGCGACAGGCTCATAGCGGGTCTTGAAAAGATACCGCACAGCGCACTGAACGGCGACCGCACAAGGAGGCTGCCCGGAAACGTCAGCTTCTGTTTCGAGGGCATCGAGGGCGAATCGCTTCTTCTGCTGCTCGATGCAAAGGGCATATGCGCATCCTCCGGCTCCGCCTGCACCTCCGGCTCGCTTGACCCGAGCCACGTGCTTCTCGCTATCGGCCGCCCGCATGAGGTCGCCCACGGCTCTCTGCGCCTGACGCTCAGCGAGGAGAACACGCAGGAAGAGGTCGATTATATAATCGAAGAGACAACGAAGGTCGTCAAATATCTCAGAGAGCTTTCGCCCGTGTGGAAAGAGCTCCTGAGCGGCGAGAGAAAATTCACTTTCTGAGAGGAGTAATAAAAATGGCATTATACAGCGATAAGGTTATGGATCATTTCAAAAATCCGCGCAATGTCGGCGAGATTCCCGATGCGGACGGTGTCGGCGAGGTCGGTAACGCGAAGTGCGGCGATATCATGAAGATTTATCTCAAGATAAAGGACGGAAAAATCAACGACGTCAAGTTCGAGACTTTTGGCTGTGCGAGCGCCATTGCGTCATCCTCCATGGCTACCGAGCTTATAAAGGGTAAAACCGTTGACGAGGCGCTTTCGGTCAGCAACAAGCAGGTCGTCGATGCGCTTGACGGACTCCCGGCGCATAAGCTGCACTGCTCCGTGCTCGCCGAGGAAGCCATAAAAGCCGCAGTTAAGGACTATTATGACAAGAACGGCATCGAGTATGACCGCAGCAAGTTCCCCGAGTGCGGGGACTGCGACGGCTGCAGCTGCCGCATGGTATAAAACTATGATGGTATCAAGCCGCGGCAGATACGCCCTGCGCGTCATGGCGGATCTTGCGGAAAACGAAAAGGACGGCGCGTTCATCCCGTTAAAAGAGATAGCCGAGCGCGAGGAGCTCTCTCTCAAGTATCTCGAGAGCATTATGACAACGCTCTCAAAGGCGGGGCTCGTCGAGGGCGCGCACGGAAAGGGCGGGGGATACCGCCTGAAAAGAAAGCCGGAGGAATATAGAGTCAGCGAGATTCTGAAGCTCACCGAGGGCTCGCTTGCGCCCGTCTCGTGCGTTGAGGGTGGCTGCGCCCCGTGCGAGAATGCAGGCTCGTGCCGTACCCGCACGATGTGGACAAAGCTCGATAAGCTCATCAACGACTTCTTCGACGGCATAACGATAGCCGACCTGATGATAAAATAACAAGACGACCGTCGGGTGAAATTCCGACGGTCGTTCGGTTATTTGAAAGTCAGCTTTTGCTCTTTATCTTCCTGCTTATTAATATTGCCGCGGCAATGCAGAGTGCGGACTCGCAAAGGATAAGCAGGATGTTAACTCCGTTTATCATTATCGCGTCTGCCGTAATAAAAGCCGCCGACGCGAGAATGAACAGCGCCATAAACAGACGGGTGTGCCGCTTCGGAAAAATGATGTTTCCGATTGCGAGCGAACACGCAAAAGCCGCGCACCAGAACAGCGCGATTTTTATATTGAAGTATTTTGCGGCAAGGACGGAAAAAATATAATATGCCAAAAGCATCGGCAGCATGAACGACGACAGGAGAACGGACAGCTGTTTGCGGCTGCTTGAAATATAAATTATCGCCGTTCCGATAACGAGCCATATTGCAAACCCGGAGGTCAGCAGCCCGAAAAATGAAAATATGCTGTTTGCATAGGCGATGTCGCCGTATTTTGCCAATATTCCGAAGACCGCGCCTGCGATTATCATGAAGAGGGGATTGCGAAAAATTTTTATCGCTTTGTCCATTTGACACCTCTAAAAAATCAAGCCGCACTGTCTGATGCGGCTTGCTGTTTGTTTACAGATTCAGGAAATCTTTTCTGTATTTGACTCCGAAGAACTCGGCGAGCTCCTGCATCTCGCTGTCCTTTATCGTGTTAATCCTCGGCATATGCGCCGTGAGCATATATATCTGTGCAGCCTTTTCGACAGTCTCGATAAGACCGAAGGTCTCGTCCATTGTCTTGCCCGCGCCGTAGATTCCGTGCATTCCCCAGATGACGAGGCGAAACTCCTTCATCTTCTCGGCTGTCGCTTCACCTATGCTGTTCGTGCCGCACAGCATCCACGGCAGAACGCCGACGCCGTCAGGAAAAACCACTATGCACTCGGTGCACATCTCCCAAAGGGTGTGGGTTATCTTTTTCTCGTCGAGCTCGTGGATGTAGTTCATGGCGAGCGTATTTGTCGGGTGGCAGTGCATGACGACTCTGTTCTCCGGCTCAACACCGAGACGCGCCATATGGCTCATCAGGTGGGCGGGCAGCTCGCTTGTGAATCTGCCGCCGTCGGAGTAGCCCCAGAGAAGCTCCGCGGTAGTGCCGTCCTCGGCGATTCTTATGATGCCGAGATTGTTTTCGGGGTCGAACCGAACATTCTTGAAATATTTGCCCGTTCCCGTGACAATGAATATCTTGCCGATAAGCGGCTTTGCGTCAAAGCCGGTCGGAATGGTTCTGATGACCTTGCCGAGGTCGAGATATTCGCCGACTTCCTTTTCGTCGAGCATATAGCTTATGTTTCCGCCGTTTCTCTCGTCCCAACCGAGGCGGTACATATTGGCGGTGGTCTGCATCATTTCCTGCACAAAGGGCGCAGTCAGAATGTCTTTCATTTTCTTGCCTCCAGTGTATTCTTTTCGTAGTCGAGTATGGGCGATATATAGTCGCAAGGAACATTTTCGCGCCTGAGATATTCGTCCCAGATGTCTCCGAACGGCGCTGTTTTCATGTCCTCCTGCAAAACCATGAGCTCCGTGAAGCGGCTCTCGTCCTGCAGCGCTTTCATTCTCTCGTTCGGCTCAAGCAGAGCGAGAAGCAGAGCCTTGTGTACGCTCCTTATTCCCGTGACCCATGCGGATATCCTGTTTATAGAAGCGTCGAAATAGTCGGTCGCTATGAACACTCTGCCGAGTGCGTCGTTTCGGACTATCTCTTTCGCTATCTCTTTAGTCTCGTCGTCGAGGATAACAACGTGGTCGCTGTCCCATCTGACGCCGCGCGTGACGTGCAGGGCGATGCGGTCGTTAAAAAGGAGCATGGAGGATATCTTATCCGATACGACTTCGGTCGGGTGATAGTGGCCGTTGTCCATAAGGGGAGTTATGCCCTTTGAGGCGACATAGTTCATGCAGAACTCGGCGGAGCCGACGGTATAAGACTCAAGCCCGATTCCGAAAACCTTCGATTCAAGGCAGACGAAAACCTTTGACTTATCATAAGGCACGGAGAGTATCTCGTCAAGAGAAGCCTTAAATCTCTTGCGCGGCGAGAGCCTGTCCGCGGGGATATTCTTATATCCGTCGGGAATCCAGATGTTCATAAGGCAGGGGACGCCCGTCTCGTTTGCGAAATATTCCGATATTTCTATGCAGCGCTTGCCGTGCTCTATCCAGAAACGGCGAACATTTTCGTCGGGCGAAGAGAGCGTGAGATTGTCTTTAACCATGGGATGCGAGAAGAAGGTGGGATTAAAGTCTATCCCCATGCCGCGTTCCTTTGCGAACTTTACCCACTTTTCAAAGTGGCGCGGCTCTATCTTGTCGCGGTCGGCGAACTCGCCGTCTTCGAATATGGCGTAGCTCGCGTGAAGATTGAGCTTCTTTCTGCCGGGCATGAGGCTTGCGGCGAAGTCGAAGTCCCGCATCAGTTCCTCGGGCGTGCGCGCCTTTCCGGGGTAGTTGCCGGTGGTCTGTATTCCGCCGGAGAGCGCCTGTTTCGAGTCGAAGCCCGTAACGTCGTCGCCCTGCCAGCAGTGGACGGAAACCGCCGTGCTGCGGAGCGCTTCTATAGCTTTTTCGGTGTCAACGCCGAGGGAAGCATATATCTCTCTTGCGCTTTCGTATCTGGTCATAATTCTCCTCCTTTTATCCTTAAACACAATCAAAGTTTATCACAAAAAACGGCGGGAACAATGCTTATTCAGAATAAAAATTTTTCTTTACTTATTTCATACAGATAGCTATAATATTGTTGGACTAAAGCTGTGCATATGCACGCAAAAATATCGAAAAAAGGTGATAATAATGAATGCTGTTGAGATAACAGCGATAGTTGCGGCGTCCGTTCTCCTGTTTGCCGGAATAGTTTTCGGCATAGTAAGCTATGTTGTCTTTTATGAGGTCATAGCTCGAAAAGCAAAAATACCCGGGAAGATGGATGCCGACGCAAAAAAGAAGATGATGGAGACAAATCCCGAAAAGTTCATTCCCGATCCCCGCGAGGAGTGGCTCAATGAGCAGACCTTTGAAAATTACTCCATAACCAATGCGGACGGAAATAAGCTCAAGGGTTATCTTCTGAAGGCGGACAAGCCGTCCGATGTCTATGTCTTTGCAAGCCACGGCTATCGCTGCTGGGGCAAGCGCGAGTTCAGGCTCATGACAAAGTTCTATCACGACCTCGGCTTTAACGTCTTTATCGTCGACCATCAGGCTCACGGCGAGAGCGAGGGCAAATATATCGGCTTCGGCTCGCATGAGTCTCGAGACGGTATGCAGTGGCTCAGGTTTATTAACGATACCTTCGGCAGCAATATTCAGATAATCCTGCACGGCGTGTCTATGGGCTGCGCCACCGTCACCTTGATGAGCGGCAACCCAGATCTGCCGAAGAATGTAAAGTTCACCGTCGCCGACTGCGGTTATACAAGCCCGTGGGCGGAGTTCGATTATCAGCTTAAAAACGCCCATGTTCCTTCTTCGCCTCTGCTTGACGGCGCTAACTTCTTCAATAAGCGCATTGCAAAATACGACTTCAAAAAGGTTGACTCGATCGAGAGCGTCAAGCACGCGCAGGTGCCCATGCTCTTTATCCACGGCACAAAGGACGATTTTGTTCCGACCTATATGGTCAACGAGCTCTATGACGCGTGCAGCAGCGACAAAGATATACTCCTTGTCGAGGGCGCGGGTCACGCCGAAAGCTACCCGACCGACTCCGCCGCATACGAGGCTAAAGTCAGGAGCTTTATCGATAAGTATATCACAGTCCCGTCAAAGGCGTAATTGCGTCTCTCCGAATTAAAAACAAAAAGTGCTCCCGGTTTTTTAAAATAATCGGGAGCATTTCTTATTATTTTTTCTTAGGGCTCGGCAACTCGTCGTACATCGCTTCAAACAGATCTTTCAGAAATTCTTTGTCCTCGATGTTATCGACCGAGAGCATCGGCTTCGCGCCGTCATAAGGCAGCTCATCCGAAGCGTCGGGCATCATCCTGCGCGCCGCCTTGACGGGCTTTACGAGAAGCCTGTTGTCATATATTCCGCCGATTACTTTTCCGCGAAAATACAGTATGTATTCGCCCATCATAGCGCGGCTTGTCACGTCGCCTGTCTCGCTCAGCTGCTCGAGCACATAGTCGAGATATTCTTTGCTCGATGCCATTTTATTTTTTCCTGCTTTCTTCGTAGGCCTGTTTTTCGGCGTTGAACTGCTCGGGTCTCTTGAGATAGTCGCGGTTAAAGCGTCTGCCGACCGTTATGCTGCCGTCGCGGAGAATTTCCGTCACCGTCACACCCTGCATCCATTTTTCCTCCGGCCAGCCGAAGTTTGTGCCCATGGTGTAGGTCTCATATCCGCTGCATTGGCTGTATATAAAGCATATTCCCTTGTAGTTTGCGCAGAAGTCGTTGATATGGTCGTGACCGCAGTAGACAGCCTGCGTGCTTCCGAGCTCGCATATGGCGTCAAACATTCCGCTGTTGAACGGCGAGCAGCCGACGGATTCATACATCCCTCCGTAGAAAATTTTCGCCTCGCCCGTCGGGACATAATGCCCGTTCTCGTCTAACTTCATAACGTGCTCGAACTCCGGCAGGGGAATGTGGAAATACATCATAGACTTGACTTTTCCGTATTTTTCCTCTGTGCTTCGCACGCAGTTTTTGTACCACTCTATCTGCTCGGGCTTTAAGAAATCATAGCCCTTCATATCCTCGGGTACGCCGTAATCTTTATAATATCTCTCACGTATATCGCGCCCCGAGTCAAATAAATAGAGACTCTGGAGCAGTGAATTTTCGCCGTTTTTGATGTCTATTCTGTAGTTGCCGTAGCCGTAGAGACTGTCATTTCCGTGGAGCGCAAGGCAGTGCGGATAGCGTCTCACGGAGTCGAGCATAAGCCACTTGTAGAAGCCCTTTTCCTCGCGTACCTCGTGATTGCCGAACACAATAGCCCAGTAGACCCCGGTTTTTTCCATAAACCGCGCAAACTGAACCGAGTCAAGCTGCTGATATTTTGAAAGTATAACGTCGCCCGTGAATATCACAAGGTCGGGCTTTGCCTGGGAGATGTGATTCGCAAGCATCTGCATCGTTTTGCGGCGCAGAGAGGGAGTGTCGCCGAGGTGGAGGTCGGTCGCGGTGAGAATGCGAAACGGCTTGTCCGAATATGTGCCGTCCTTGTTGAACTTGCCGATAGTGACGCTCTCTCCGTCTCTGTCGATTATCTTAACGCCCGTCTCGGCGGGAACGATATTCACATTTTTTTCAAACAGCCAGTCGCGCCTGTCCTTCGGGAGCAGGGGATATGCGAGACTGTAAAGCTCGAGTCCGAGCGCATTGAGATTGCGTCTGCAAAAAGCGGCAAAAGGGTGCATTTTATAAAGACCTCGCTTGATATTTTTATTGATTATATCATCTGTGCGTTCTAAAATCAATCTCTTATATATTACTTTGCCCGATTTATAAAAAGTAATATATTTTTCTTCTGCGGTTATAACTATATATAGAGTATAAAAAATTGACAAAACTTTGTTGATTTAAAGCCGCAGTGATGATATAATAAACAATCGAAACGGACGCGTGAGTCATATATAGGAGATATATAGGAGGTTTTACCATGAAGAGGACCCTTGCGGTGCTTCTCGCGGTGCTTATGATATTCGGCTGCGCCGCTCTTACCGCATGCAACAAAACCGGTCTTGTGAACGACAGAGACGATGCCCAAATAATTTCGGCAGACGAAATAGCCGACACCATGACCTCGAAAGACGGAAAATACGAGATAGCGATGGTCACAAATGTCGGCAGGCTCAAGGATAAGTCTTTCAACCAGGGCACATGGGACGGAGTAAAGACCTTTGCCTATCAAAACGGCAAATCATATAAATATTATCAGCCGAGAAACGGCAATAAGGCCTCGGATGACGACAGATACAATGCTTTCATTGAGGCTATAAGCGGCGGCGCAAAGATAATCGTCGCCACCGGCTACGAGCAGGAAAAGGCTCTCAAGCGCGCCGCTGCGGAGAATCCCGATACGAAGTTTGTCTTTGTTGACGGATATGTGCTTACGGACGGCAACGGAAAAACTCTCTCTAATGTCGCTGCAGTCTCTTTCATGGAGGAGCAGTGCGGCTATCTTGCGGGCTATGCCGCCGTTACCGAGGGTAATACAAAGCTCGGCTTTGTCGGCGGCGGAGCGGGCAACAATCCGTCCGTCAACAGATTCGGCTACGGCTTTGTGCAGGGCGCAAACGACGCTGCCGAGATAACGGGCGCTTCCGTCGAGATGAAGTACAGCTATCTCTACGGAGACAGCTTCTCCGCGTCGCCCGAGCTTCAGAAAATGGTCAACGGATGGTACAAGTCCGGCACGCAGTGTGTGTTTTCCTGCGGCGGAGAAATGTGCGATTCCGTCTTTGAGGCCGCCTCGGACAATAACGGCAAGTCTATAGGCGTCGATGTCGATCAGTCCTCAGTCTCCGATACGGTCATAACCTCGGCTATGAAAGGACTGAGTGCCGCCGCGCAGAAGGTGCTTACCTCTTTCTATGCGGGCAAATGGGTGCTCGTCGGCGGACTTATATCCAATCTCGGCGTTGACGATAACGCCGTCGGTCTGCCTTTTGCAACCTCAAAGTTTGAAAAGCTCACCGGGAGCGAGTATGCCAAGCTTGTCAATTCCATGAAGAGCGGCGGAACACTCACGGTAAAAAACGATTTTTCCGCTTTCCTTGCGGGCGAGGAGACTTTTGAAAACGTCGCCGTAAGCTTCGTAAAATAAGCAGTTTTAAGGGAGCCTTGGCGCGTTGAACGTTGAGGCTCCCTTGAGTTTATAACTTCAGCATTTGTCAAACGACGGGTTGAACGAATAGTAGTTCTTCGAGTTGAGTCTGTCTGTGACGGTGCGCAGCCCCTCGCCGAAGCGCTGGAAGTGGACTACCTCGCGCTCGCGCAGGAATTTTATCGGGTCGCGGACATCCGGGTCGTCAACAAGGCGCAGAATATTGTCGTAGGTTACCCGCGCCTTCTGCTCGGCAGCCATGTCCTCCATAAGGTCGGCTATTGTGTCGCCCTTTGACTGCATGGATCCCGCGCTGTACGGCATACCGTTTGCCCCGGCGGGATATACTCCCGCGGTATGGGTGACGAAATATGCTTCAAATCCGCCCTTCTTTATCTCATCCGGCGTGAGATTTCTTGTGAGCTGGTGGACTATCGCGCCTATCATTTCGAGGTGTCCGAGCTCCTCCGTGCCGATATCTGTGAGCAGTCCCTTGAGCTGAGCGTAGGGCATGGTGAAGCGCTGACTGAGATAGCGCAGCGACGCGCCCAATTCTCCGTCGGGCCCGCCGTATTGGTCGAGTATTATTTTCGCGTATTTCGGGTTCGGATTTGCTATTTTAACGGGATATTGAAGCTTCTTTTCATATACAAACATCAGCAGCCACACTCCTCTTCATCCCACGGCCACGGGTTTTTGAGCCACTCGGCGCCCGTTGCGTCGAGCGCCGTGAGCGAGCCGAATTGAGATTCATATTCGCTTTTTAATGCCCTATAACGCGCGTCGCACTTTTTAAACAGTGCAAGCGCCTGGAGATCGGACGGGTGAGTGTCGAGATAGAGATGCAGCTCCCACTGCGTGAATTGGGCGGCGCTCAACCGCCTGAGCATGGTCTCGCGCTTAGTCATCTCAAGCACCTCGCAGGGTTGAACGGCTTGTTGAGAACGGGAAACAGCGTGCCGACTTCAAAGGCTTTCATCTCGTCGTATACGCTTATATCCGTCTGCATGGGAACATATGCCATGGCGACACTGTATTCCTCCGGAAACGGAGTCGCCGCCTCGCGCATGGGGCAGGAGCAGCCCCCGACGCTTCGGGTGTTATAATTCATATCAAAACATTACTCCTTTAGCTTGCTTTTTATGAGGAATCCCTCTGTACATCATATGATTTGTACGGATTTTTGACAAAGCCCCGCGCTTTGCTTTTGCCGCAGAAAATACAACGGAGGAACGGAAAATGGACATCAGAGAAATTCTTAAAAAGGTCGACCACACCCTGCTCGGAGTAACTGCCGGCTGGAGCGATATCGAGCAGATACTCATCGACGCCGAGAAGTTCGGCACGGCGAGTGCGTGTATCCCGCCCGCGTTTGTCAAAAGAGCGAAGGACTATGTCGGTGACAAGGTGAAAATATGTACCGTTATAGGCTTCCCCAACGGCTATAACACTACCGCCGTCAAGGTCTTTGAGACAAAGGACGCAGTGGAAAACGGCGCGGATGAGATAGATATGGTTATAAATGTCGGCGAGCTCAAGTCCGGCAATACCGTCTATGTCGAAAATGAGATAAAGGCGGTTCGCGCCGCGTGCGAGGGAAAAATCCTGAAGGTTATTATCGAAACCTGCCTGCTTACCGAGAACGAGAAGATAACAATGTGCGATATAGTCACGCGCTCCGGTGCCGACTATATAAAGACTTCGACCGGCTTCTCGACTGGCGGCGCAACTTTCGATGATATAAAGCTCTTTTCGGAGCATATAGGAAGCAACGTAAAAATGAAAGCCGCAGGCGGCATCAGCAGCCTTGACGACGCCGAGAGATTCATATCCCTCGGCTGTGACAGGCTCGGCACGAGCAGAATTGTCAAGCTCGCCAAGGGTCTTGATGCGTCCGGATATTGAAAGGAGAGTCAATATGTCAACAGCACACAATACCGCGAACAAAGGCGACTTCGCCAAAACAGTACTCATGCCCGGCGATCCTTTAAGAGCAAAGTATATCGCCGAAACTTTTCTCGACGACGCCCGCCTCGTAAACAATGTCAGAGGCATTCAGGGCTATACCGGAACATATCACGGCAAGCCCGTCTCGGTTATGGCTTCCGGTATGGGTATGCCGTCTATGGGCATTTACTCCTATGAGCTTTTCAATTTCTACGATGTGGACAATATTATCCGCGTAGGCTCGGCGGGCGGCATAGCTCCCTCTCTGAAGCTGCGCGACGTGGTCATAGGAGCGGGCGCGTGCACAAACTCGAATTTTGCCCACCAGTACGGTCTGCCCGGCGTATTTTCGCCGATAGCGTCGTTTTCCCTGCTCGAAAAGGCGGTGGCCGCCGCGAGAAAAACGGGCAAGGAGCCCGTAGTCGGCAATATAGTCTCGTCCGATACCTTCTATGAGGATATCTCGAGCTTTGAACTGTGGCAGAAAATGGGTGTTTTGGCCGTTGAGATGGAGGCGGCAGCGCTCTATATGAACGCCGCACGCTCCGGCAAAAACGCGCTGTGCATCTGCACCATATCCGACCTGCCCATGAACAATGAGAGCGGAGAATGCTCGCCCGCAGAGCGCGAGCAGAGCTTCAACGAAATGATAGAAATAGCTCTCAATACTCTTTAAACGGGGTGATACCCTTGAAAACAAAGCGAGTTTTTCTTATAGTCCTCGATTCCTTCGGTGTCGGCGAGCTTCCCGATGCCGCGAAATACAATGACTGCGGAAGCGATACCTTCGGCGCGGTCAGCCGCTCGGAATGCTTCGATGTGCCGAATATGAAGTACCTCGGACTTTTCAATATCGACGGGGTATCGCCCAAGGGTGCGGTCGCGTCTCCGCGCGGCGCATTCGGCAGAGCTGCCGAGCGTTCGGCGGGAAAGGACACGACGACGGGTCACTGGGAGATTGCGGGAATAGTCTCGGAAAAGCCCATGCCTACCTTCCCGAACGGATTTCCGCAGTATGCGATAGACGAGTTCTCGCGACTGACGGGGCGCGGAGTGCTCTGCAATAAGCCGTATTCCGGCACGCAGGTCATTCTCGACTACGGCAGGCAGCATATGGAGACGGGCGATCTCATAGTCTATACTTCGGCGGACAGCGTATTTCAAGTTGCCGCCCACGAGGATATAGTCCCGCTCGAAGAGCTATACGGTATCTGCCGCAAGGCGCGCGGTATGCTCAAAGACGAGCTCGCCGTGGGCAGGGTCATAGCCCGCCCGTTTAAGGGCGAATATCCGAACTTTTACAGAACCTCTGGCAGGCATGATTTCTCTCTTGAACCGACCGGGGAGACGATGCTCGACAGGCTGAAAAATTCGGGCTTCGATGTTATATCGGTCGGCAAGATAAACGATATCTTTGCCTCCCGCGGCATCACGGACCACAGGGGGATAAACAAAGACAACGCCGACGGCATGGAGAAAACCCTCGAGCTTCAAAATGAGGATTTCAACGGGCTCTGCTTTGTCAATCTCGTCGATTTCGATATGCTCTACGGGCACAGGAACGATGTTGACGGCTACGCGAAAGCGCTGACGGAGTTTGACTGCCGTCTCGGAAAATTCCTTGAAAATATGCGTCCCGACGATGTGCTCATAATAACCGCCGACCACGGCTGCGATCCCTCGACCGCAAGCACCGACCATTCGCGCGAGTATATCCCTATAATAGTTTACGGCGATAAGGTTAAAGCGGGGGTTAATATCGGAACCCGCCCGACCTTTGCCGATATTTCCGCTTTTGTGCTCGATTGCTTCGGCTTGCCCGCGCTTAAAAGCGGAGAGAGCTTTCTGCGGGAGGTGTCGGACGTATGACCGACAATGAGCGTAATGCGCTGTTTTTTCAAGCTTCAGACGCGCGCGCAAATTCGTATTCGCCCTATTCCGGATACAGCGTCGGCGCGGCGCTTCTCTGCTCCGACGGTACGGTATATACGGGCTGCAATATCGAAAATGCCGCGTATACTCCGACAGTCTGCGCCGAGCGCACGGCCTTTTTCAAAGCCGTTTCAAACGGAGAACGCGACTTTTGCGCAATAGCCGTTGCCGGAGGAAAAGACGGCGTTGAATTTTGCACTCCCTGCGGCGTATGCCGTCAGGTCATGGCGGAATTCTGCAATACGGAAACTTTTGAAATAATCTGCAACACGAAAAACGGACTGCGTTCGTTTAAGCTCAAAGAACTTTTGCCCGGCTCATTCGGACCGGCAAATTTAAAACAGGAGAATCAGCCTTGAAAAATTTTCGGCGTATAACAGCGGCGCTTTGCGTATTGGCGATGCTTTTTAGTCTCTGCGCCTGCGCAAAACACGAAAAATACGAAGCGGTGTTCATTACCGATGTCGGCGATATATATGACAGGTCGTATAATTCCGTGGTTTGGGACGGAGTAAAAAGCTACGCCGCCGATTACGGAGTCAGCTGCAAATATTACAGACCGTCTCAGCGCGGCACGACTTACTTCTTCAGAGCGATAAGAAAAGCGATAAAGCACGGCGCAAAGGCGGTGGTCTGCCACGGAGACGAGTTCCGCGACGCCGTAGTAAGAGCGGCCGAGCGTTGGGAGGATGTAAAGTTTATAATTGTCGACAGCACGGAGAAGGACTTGCCCGACAATGTGCTCGCCGTCAGCTATTCCACTCTCGACGCGGGATATCTTGCGGGATATGCTTCTGTTTTTAACGGCTTTCAGCGTCTCGGATTTCAGGGCAGCTATCCGTCGGATAATTATGTCAATTACTGCTTCGGATTTATACAGGGCGCGGAGCGCGCCGCAGAGGATATGAACCTCGGAGCCGTGTCGGTCGATATAAAGGTGAGATTCCTCAAGACCGACGAAACCGAGCTCGACGCCGAAGCGCGCGCAAAGCTCTGGTATTCTACCGGCACGCAGGCGATTTTTGCCTGCGGCACGAAAGTATTTGCCGCGGTTGCAAGTGCGGCTGAACGCAACATAGGCAGCTGGGTCATAGGCGCCGATACCGATAAATCCTATGTGTCGGATGCTGTTTTGACAACTGCGGAAAAGTCGGTCTCCATGAGCGTTTACAGGGCTCTCGAGTCGGTGAAAAACGGCAGCTTCAGCGGCGGACGCTCCGTGAAGTTCGGCATAGCCGACGACGGTGTGCGGCTTGATCTTTCGCGTTCGGCATTCACTCAGTTCACCCAGTCGGATTACGATGCGATAGCAGCGCGTATCAAGGCCGATCCGACAATGATATCGTCGCTGGTCACGGCCGATGACGCAAAAAGTACAGTCCTCGGCGATGAGAGTGAGCTGTCCTCGCTTTTCTCGCTCAACTGTGTAATTCTTTCCGTTAACTGAGGTGAGCTTTTTATGTATATGCCCGAACTTATTCGCAAAAAGCGCGACGGCGGCGAGCTGACCGCCGAAGAAATATCTTATATAATAAACGGCTGTGTCTCCGAGGAGGTGCCGGACTATCAGCTCTCGGCGTTCGCCATGGCGGTGTTTTTCCGCGGAATGACCAAGGCCGAGACGGTGGCTCTCACGCTCGCCATGCGCGATTCGGGCGATAAGGCCGATTTGAGCGGGATAAGCGGCGTCAAGGTCGATAAGCATTCGACGGGCGGCGTCGGCGACAAAACCACGCTCATAGTGGCTCCCATAGTCGCAGCGTGCGGTGTTAAGGTAGCAAAGATGTCCGGCAGGGGACTCGGACACACAGGCGGAACGGTCGACAAGCTCGAAGCTATTCCGGGTTTCCAAACCTCGATATCTCCGCAGAAAATGCGTGAAACCGTTGAATCGTGCGGCTTGAGCGTCACGGGTCAGAGCGGCAATATGTGCCCTGCGGACAAAAAACTGTACGCTCTGCGCGACGTCACCGCCACAGTTGACAGCATACCGCTCATAGCCTCGAGCATAATGAGCAAGAAGCTTGCCGACGGCTCGGACTGCATTCTCCTCGACGTAAAAACGGGGAGCGGTTCGTTTATGAAAACTCTCGACGATTCCCGTCTGCTTGCGCGAACAATGGTCGATATCGGCAGGGGAGCGGGAGTTAAGACCGCCGCTTTAATAACAAATATGGACGCCCCGCTCGGAAAAGCGGTCGGCAATTCGCTCGAGGTTATCGAGTCTGTCGATATACTTAAAGGCAATACTTCCGGCGACCTTTGGACTGTCTGCCGCGAGCTCTCGTGCAGAATGCTTATGCTTGCAGGCATAGGAGACAGAGAAAAATGCGCCGAGCTCGTTGATGAGGCCGTCAGCAGCGGAGAAGCTCTCAGACGCTTTGAAATGATGGTTAAGTCACAGGGCGGCGACGTCTCATATATAGAGGACACCTCAAATTTCAAAAAAGCCTCTTTCTCCCGCGAGGTGTATGCGCCCGCGGACGGATATATAACTCATATGGATTCCGAGAATATAGGCCTGACCGCCGTTTTACTCGGAGCTGGCAGAGAGAAAAAAGAGGATAATATAGACCCTGCGGCGGGTATTGTGATATCCGCCAAAACAGGCGATTTTGTAAAGCGCGGAGAACTGCTCGCAACGCTTTTCTCTAATGACAAAAGCCGCCTTAACGGCGCGGAGACCCGCTATCTCTCGGCCGTCTCTATAGGCGCACAGAAGCCTGCGGCGCAGCCGATGATACTCGATTATATTGACTGATGTTCGATTTGAGCAGACCCTGATTCTTTTTTCGGAGTGACTATGAACAGCTTCAAAAGAAAAATAAAAAGAATATTGCGCCGTATGCTCGGCAAATACGAGCCGCCGAAGCATAAACGCTTCGACCGACTGCCCGACGATGTAAAGGCGGCAGTCGAAAGCAGAGGGCTTGCGACAGACGGATTTATAAAAGTTGTTGAAAGCGATATGGATTTCGACGGCTGCTATCTTACTGCGTGGACGGCTCTTGACAGCGAGGGTATATATTTCATCCTCGGGGACGAAAAAGTAGCAAAAAAGCGCGGAAACAAGAAAATCAAAGCGGAATACGAGCTCAGAGAGATTCGCTCCTATCCGCTCTCTGATTTTGATTCGCTAAAATGCGAGCAGTATGTTTCCACGGCTCGTCTCATAGCCGAAAAGGACGGCGACGACATAGGGCTGATAAAATTCAGCCTCAATTTCCTCGGCGCTTACGATGAGTTCTGCAAGGCGTTTAACAGCTTAAAAAGCGGAAAGCCGATATTAAAGAATGACGGAGACAGTAAGGACGGCGGAGTCTGCCCCAAGTGCAAAAGACCCTATCCGCCTGGGCGCAATTCCTGCCCAAAGTGTGACAAAAACGAATCGACGGTCAAGCGCCTGTTCTCATTTTTCGGCGGCTATAAGCTTCAAATGACGCTAATTGTTGCGGCGATACTTATAAGCACGGCAATTAATATGGCAATGCCGCAGATAAGCACAAAGGCGCTCTTCGACGATGTTTTGAGCAATGTCGGTTCAACTCCCGCGCAGCAGCTGTTTGTTACGCTCGGCTACTTAATAGGTGCGGTTGTCGGCATGAAGCTGCTGGGACTTTTGATGACGGTGTCGTTCCAGTTCCTTATGGGCAGCATAATGCCGCGCGTCATATATGATATAAAGGTCAAGATATTCGCCGCCATGCAGCGCCTGTCCGTCAGCTTTTATTCGTCCAAACAGACGGGTTCGCTCATGGAGCGCGTGACAAGGGATTCCAATAATATCTATTGGTTTTTTGTCGACGGACTGCCCTATGTCATAACGAATATTATAACCGTTGTCGGCGTTCTGATAATCATGTTCCTTATGTCGTGGAAGCTGGCGCTTCTCTGCTGCGCTGCGGCTCCGATATTTCTTATACTGCTCATCTTCGGCAGCAAATTTTTCAGAATACTGCATCACAGGAGCTGGGCGCGCAACGCGAGACTCACCTCAATGGTCAGCGACAATATCAACGGTCAGCGTATAATAAAGGCTTTCTCGAAAGAGGATGAGGAGCTCGACCGCTTTGATAAGGTCAGCGGCGACCTCTATGAGGCGGATTTGAAGTTCAACAATTCGGAAGCTACGCTTTTTCCGTTGTTGACCGTAGCGCTCTCGGTTCTCGCCGTGTTCATGCTGACCTGCGGCGGACTCATGGTTGCGAAAGGTGAAATGACCGTCGGCACGCTCCTTAATTTTACGATATATCTCACCATGCTCGTCGGCCCCATCGACTTTCTGTCGTGGGTCTCCAACTGGTGGGCGCGGTGCGTGGATTCGGCTCAGCGCGTGTTCGAAATAGTGGACGCGCAGCCCGAGATAGTCGAAAAAGAACATCCGATAGATATAGGCGAGGTGCGCGGAGATATCGAGATTTCAAGTCTCGAATTTGAATATGAGCCCGCACGTCCCGTAATAAAGAATCTTGACCTCAAGGTGAACGCAGGTCAGATGCTCGGAATAGTCGGCAAGACCGGAGCGGGCAAAACGACAATAGCCAATTTGATAGCGCGTCTCTATGACCCTAAAGCAGGGTGCGTCAAAATCGACGGAGTCGATGTGCGCGACCTGCCGCTTGACATTATCCGAAGGAATGTCGGGCTCGTGTCGCAGGACATCTATCTGTTTATAGGCACAATAGCCGACAATATCCGCTATGCGAAGCCGGATGCCGCAATGGAAGAGATAATCGCCGCAGCAAAGGCCGCAAGCGCGCACGATTTTATTATGAAGCTGCCCGATGCCTATGAGACGCGCGTCGGAGCGGGCGGTCATGACCTCTCGGGCGGCGAACGGCAGAGAATATCAATAGCCAGAACGATAATCCAAAATCCGCGCATACTCATCCTCGATGAGGCTACCGCGGCCATGGATACCGAGACCGAGCGCAATATCCAGTATTCTCTTACCAAGCTCATGCAGGGCAGAACTACGGTTGCCATTGCGCATCGCCTCTCGACCCTGCGCGACGCCGATATGCTCGCAGTTATAAGCGAGGGCGAGGTTGTTGAATGCGGCAGCTATGCCGAGCTCCTCAAAAAGCGCGGCGAATTCTATAAGCTATATAAAATACAGGCCGAGGCTCTCAAGGCTGTCGGCATAATCGATTGAGGAGGGTTAAAATGGGAGAGCTCAATACGATGTCAATTAACTTCCTTGACCCCGAAAAGTGTAAATTCTATCTGAATCCGAACGGCTTTGCAGCCCTGAAAACCGAGGACAAAGACTACCGCCGCGTGCGGCTTCTCCGAACCTTGCCCCTGCACAGACCGTTCGAGTATATCAGCGTCAGCGATATGGACAAAAATGAGATAGGCATAATAAAAAACGCCGCCGATTTCCCGAGCGAAAGCAGGGAGATAATCGAAAAAGACCTTGCGGCGCGCTACTATTGCCCCGAAATATCGCAGATATATTCGATAGAAGAGAAGATGGGCTCATTTTACTTTGACGTGTCGATAGACGGCTTCAAAAAGACCTTCGGCGTAAAAGATATCAGCCGCAATGTCAAAATGCTCGATTCGGGTTCCGTTATGTTCAACGACTCCGACGGCAACCGATTCATTATTCCCGATATCAACGCCCTCAAGCCGAGAATGCGCAGGAAGATAGAGCCGTTCTTGTATTGAGTTTGCCGAAATTTTAAAGAAAGGAGCGGCTGCGCGCCGTGCGGTTAAAAACCATGACCGAGGTAAAATATGACCTTGATTTAAATTCAAAGCCGTGCCGCGGTGTTCTGCGGTATAAAGACGGCGCAGTTTACGCGCTCGAAGACGGCAAAGAGGTGTTTTCTCTCTCACTTAAAAATATAGGCGAGCTTGTGCAGTATACCGATGTTGGCTGCGGAAGCCTTGAAATTTCCCCGTTTGCGGAGAAAAGCGGCTCGGTTTACGACGGCGCCGAGAATATCACCGTCTGCCGCTTCTCGATGAGCGCCGCCGAGGATATAGGCGAATTTTGCAAGGCTGTGAATCACAGGATAAAAACAGGCGAGGAGCCCGAGCGGATAGCGGACAGCGCCGACAAATGCCCCGTCTGCGGCAGGCGCTATCCCAAGGGTACGGACGTCTGTATGTTCTGTGTCGATAAGAGCTACATATGGCGAAGGACTTTTAAAATGCTTCGGCAGTTTATTCCAAAGCTCCTTTTGTCAAGCGTGCTCGTCACTTTTGCAAATCTTATGTCGGCAGTGCAGCCCGTGCTTCAGGGGAAGCTCGTTGACGGCTTCTCGTCCGCATTTTCCTCCGACGGACTCTCCGTAAATCAAAATATTATATTTATCGGCGTTGCCATGGCACTTACTTATCTGCTTGAAAACATCTTTCAGATATTTTCGGGGCGCACAGCAAACAGCGTCGGGCTCGGATTTTCAAAATATCTGCGCTCCGTTGTCTATGACAGAGTTCAGCGTATGTCCGTCTCGTCCATGTCCCGAAAAACAGCGGGCGACTTGATAAAACGCGTCACGCGCGACACAAACACCGTTCAGAATTTCTTTGTCGATAAAGGACGCTATGCGCTCGAGCAGCTTATACTTTTCGTTGTAGTCGGAATATTTATGCTGCGCATGAGTCCGCTTTTGACCTTGCTTGCAATCATACCCGCGCCGTTTTGCATTATCACGCTCAACAGCTTCAAGCGGTACATCCATTTGCGCTATGATAAACAGTGGCGGTATGACAGCCGCGCAAATTCGATTCTCCACGATATAATCAGGGGTATCCGAGTTGTCAAAACCTTCGGCAGCGAAAAGCGCGAGGTTGCAAAGTTCTCGTCCGTGAGCAAGGATCTTGCGGATATCTCCGTCAAAAACGAGAGGACGTGGGCGGTTATCTTCCCTGTCATAGGTTTCCTTATGAACTCGGGCAACTTCCTCGTGCTCTATTTCGGCGGCAGAATGGTTATAAACGGCACGATGACCGCAGGCGAGCTCTGGAGCTTTGTGCTCTTGCTCTCCTATATCTATAAGCCGCTCGACTGGCTTGCAAATATGCCGCGCTGGATAGCGGAGGTAACAACGAGCCTTATAAAAATATACGAGGTTCTCGATGAAAAGCCGCAGGTCGGCAATTCGAAAAATGCCGGGAAATATCCTATAACGGGCGAGGTGGAGTTTGACTCCGTCGACTTCGGCTATAAGAGCTACGAGCCGGTGCTCAGGGATATAGATCTGAAGATAAATCCCGGTGAGATGATAGGCCTCGTCGGTCATTCGGGAGCGGGCAAGTCCACGATGATAAACCTTGTCATGCGCCTATACGACGTTGACGGCGGAACGCTCAAAATAGACGGCAGGGATATCCGCGACTATGACCAGTATTACCTGCGCGAGAATATAGGCGTTGTGTTCCAGGAGACTTATCTTTTCTCCGGCACTATCTATGACAACATCTCCTATGCAAAGTCGGACGCGTCGCCCGAGGAGGTGTTCGCGGCCGCAAAGGCGGCAAATGCCCACGGCTTCATAATGGAGCTCAAGGACGGATATAATACAGTCGTCGGCGAAAACGGCTACAATCTTTCGGGCGGAGAGCGCCAGCGCGTGGCGATAGCCCGAGCGATACTGCGAGACCCGAAGATACTCATTCTCGACGAGGCGACGAGTGCGCTCGACCCCGAGACCGAGAGTTATATTCAGCAGGCGCTCGGCAGACTCACCGAAAACAGGACTACAATAGCCATTGCCCACAGACTCTCGACTCTGCGCCATGCGGATAGGCTTGTCGTCCTTGAAAACGGCAGAATAGCCGAGGTGGGCACGCACGCGGAGCTTCTCAAAAAGCGCGGGGTTTATTATAATCTCGTCATGGCTCAGCGCCAGACCTCAAAGCTCACTTCCGAGGCGCAGGCAGCGCTCGACAGACGGTAAATAAAGCGAAAAACACGGGAGAACAAAGCGAATTTTGTCTCCTGTGTTCTTTTTTTGTTAAATTGCTGTGAATTTGCCTTTTTGTCTTTACAGCTTGCGTAAAATAAAGTAAAATAGTAGCGGAAAAATATGTTTTTTTGAATGGAGGCACAAATATGGAGCTTGCGTATAAACGTATACTTCTGAAAATAAGCGGCGAGGTGCTCGCCGGCGGAAAGGGCATGGGTATTGATTACGATACCGTTCTCAATATCTGTTCCGCAGTCAAGGAATGCGTCGATATGGGCGTTGAGGTCGGTCTTGTTGTCGGCGGCGGAAATTTCTGGCGCGGACGCTCGAGCGGAGATATGGACAGAACAAGAGCCGACCATATAGGTATGCTCGCCACCGTCATGAACTCCCTCGCTCTCGCCGATGCGCTTGAGCATCTCAAGGTGCCCGTCAGAGTGCAGACCGCTATTGCCATGCAGCAGATAGCCGAGCCCTATATCCGCAACAGGGCAGTGCGCCATTTGGAAAAGGGCAGAGTCGTTATCTTCGGCTGCGGCACGGGCAACCCGTTCTTTACCACCGACACGGCAGCAGCCCTGCGCGCTCTCGAGATAGATGCCGATATTATGTTCAAGGCGACAAATGTCGACGGCGTTTATGACAAGGATCCCAACAAGTTCGAGGACGCGAAGAAGTATGATACTCTTTCATTTGACGAAATCCTCAGCCATGACCTCAGAGTTATGGACGGCACCGCAGCCTCTCTCTGCAGAGACAATTCCATACCGATTCTCGTCTTTAATCTTGACGACCCGCAGAATATCGTCAAGGCGATAAAGGGCGAGAATGTAGGAACAGTTGTAAAATAATCGGTGAAAGGCCGATAAAAATATGATCTTCTCTTCAAGAAAGGATTGAAATTATGGAAACAGTATTTCAAACAGCACGCGATAAAATGACCAAGAGCATCGCCTCGCTCAAGGGCGAGTATGGTACGATAAGAGCAAACAGAGCTACCGCGGCGGTTCTCGATAGGATAACTGTTGATTATTACGGCACTGCCACCCCGATAAATCAGCTTGCGGCTATCTCCGTAGTTGAGGCGAGAATCCTCTGCATTCAGCCTTGGGACGTTTCTACTCTGCATCCCATCGAGAAGGCTATCCAGACCTCCGACCTCGGAATTAACCCGCAGAACGACGGAAAGGTGATAAGACTTACTTTCCCGCCCCTGACCGAGGATAAGCGCCGCGAAATAGTCAAGGATGTCAAGAAGCTGGCGGAGGACTGCAAGGTTGCCGTTCGCTCTATCCGCAGAGACTGCATGGAAAAGCTCAAGAAGATGCAGAAGAACAGCGAAATAACCGAGGACGATCTCAAGTTCGGCGAGAAAGAGATACAGGATATCACCGACAAGTTCGTCAAGGAAGCGGACAGTGTTGCCGCAGAAAAAGAAAAGGAAATAATGGAAATCTGATTTGCTTCGGATTTTATTCGGCAAAAAGGCTGGGCGCTTTGGGCGGTCACGCCTTTTTGCCTAAAATACAAAAGGAATTTTGCCATGACAAAGACACCGGATAACGAGCATCTTCCGCAGCACGTTGCCATAATTATGGACGGCAACGGCCGCTGGGCCAAGCAGCGCGGGCTTCCGCGCAGCGAGGGTCACAAGCAGGGCGCGAAGGTGTTCAAAAGAATATGCGAATATGCCGCAGACATAGGGATACGCTACGTGACATTCTACGCCTTTTCCACGGAAAACTGGCGCAGACCGCCAGAGGAAGTCAGCGGCATAATGAACCTTTTCAGAGATTACCTGCGCGAGGCCGAGGAGCGCGAGCAGGAGAATGCTCGGAAGGGTTTGAGAATAAGATATATAGGAGAGCGCGAGGGTTTGGCGGACGATATTCTCGAGCTTGTCGATGAGCTTGAACGCGGCTCTGCCGACAAAACCAGAACGACCGTAAACATCGCGATAAACTACGGCGGCAGAAATGAGATACTGTCTGCCTGCAAGCGTCTTGCCGAGCAGTGTGCGAGAGGGGAGCGCACGCCCGACAGTCTTACCGAGCAGGATATATCGGACAATCTCTATACGGCGGGTCAGCCCGACCCGGATCTTATAATCCGCCCCAGCGGAGAATTCAGACTTTCAAATTTCCTCATCTGGCAGGCTGCGTATTCGGAATTTATCTATTCCGATATCCTCTGGCCCGACTATACCGAGCAGGACTTTGACGCCGCTCTTGAGGAGTACGCACACCGCAGCAGACGCTTCGGAGGAGTCTGAAAATACTTTGATTGTGAGATGAAAGAAAGATGAAACAGCGCGTTATTACCGGACTTTTAGCCGCTCTTTTCGGAATTACGGTCCTTTCCCTTATGTTCACCCCTGTTTTGGGCATAGTTTTGGCAGCTGTGTCGTTTATAGCGTCCTACGAGATACAGCACGTTGCGAAGATTAAAAATAAGCTTCTGATGATAATCAACATGATTGTCGCCGCTTTTATGCCCGTTGCTCTTGAATACAAGCTCTTTGAGAAGCTGCCTTTCCCGACATATATCGTTGCGATAGTCTATGTCATACTTATGATGTTCATCATGCTCGGCAACTATGCAAAGACTAAATTTGAAGACGTTGTCATGTCTATGTTCTGCGGCGTTATCGTGCCGTATGTCATGACTACCATAATTCTTATCAGAGATCTCTGCCTGAGCCGTCCCGATCTGTTCCAGCAGTCGCAGGTATTCTTTATTATCTTTACGGCGCTGCTGTCCGCATGGCTCAACGACACGTTTGCGTATTTTGTCGGCAGCAAGTTCGGAAAGCACAAGCTCGCTCCGAACATCAGCCCCAAAAAGAGTGTTGAGGGCGCAGTCGGCGGCGTAGTTATAACTATGCTGTTTAATCTTGCATTCTTCTTTATTTTTGATTATTTCTTCTTCAAGAACGACACACTAAAGTGGTGGATGATTCCCGGAACCTCGATGTTCCTCTCCGCCATAAGCATAGGCGGCGACCTGTCGGCCTCCGTTATAAAGAGAAACTTCGGCGCGAAGGATTTCGGAACCATCTTTCCCGGTCACGGCGGAATTATGGACAGATTCGACAGCTACAGCTTCGTTATGCCGACTCTCTATGCCTTGATTTCACTGGTAATCAGTCTCGGAGCGTGATTATATGAAAAGCATGGTCATTCTCGGCTCAACCGGCTCCATAGGCACTCAGGCGCTCGATGTCGCAAGACTTCGTAATTTTACGGTAAGAGCTCTGACTTCAAATTCGAATATCGACCTGCTCGAAGAGCAGATAAGAGAGTTCAAGCCCGAAATAGCGGCTGTTGCCGATGAGAGCAGGGCAGCGGAACTCAGAACAAAAGTTGCCGATACCTCCACGAGGGTGCTCGGCGGCGAAGAGGGCATATGCGCTGCGGCGCAGCTCAACGCCGATAAGGTACTCAACAGCATCGTCGGCATAGCGGGCCTCAAGCCGACTCTTACCGCAATCGAAGCGGGTAACGACATAGCTCTCGCCAACAAAGAGACGCTTGTCGCCGGCGGCGAGCTTGTGACCTCTCGCGCCAAGGAGAAAGGAGTCTCCATTCTCCCTGTGGACAGCGAGCATTCCGCAATATTCCAGTCCCTTCAGGGAAGCCCCGGAAAAAAGAGCGTCAAGCGCCTTATTCTGACTGCTTCGGGCGGCCCGTTCTTCGGCAGAACGCGTGCCGACCTCGAGGGCGTCACAGTTGAACAGGCGCTCAAACACCCCAATTGGAGTATGGGCGCAAAAATTACCATTGACTCTGCTACAATGATGAACAAGGGACTTGAGCTTATCGAAGCGGCGTGGCTTTTCGATATGCCTGCCGACAAGATAGATATTCTCGTCCACCGCCAGAGCGTGGTTCATTCGCTCGTCGAATATGTCGACAATTCCGTCATAGCCCAGCTCGGCGTGCCCGATATGCGCGTGCCGATACAGTATGCTCTGACTTATCCGGAGCGCTATGAGAGCCCCGCAAAACAGCTCCGACTCGAGGAGTGGAAAACGCTCACCTTTGAGCAGCCCGACTATGATACTTTTTCCTGCATCAATCTTTGCAGGCAGGCGATAACAAAGGAAGGTGTCTATCCCGCCGCGGCGAACGGTGCCAATGAGGCAGCCAATAAGCTGTTCAGAGAGGGAAAGATAAAGTTCCTCGATATCGCCGACGCAGTGTCGGGTGTGCTCGATTCAACCGAATTTTCACCGTGCGACAGCCTTGAAAACATTCTCCTCGCCGATTCCCGCGCAAGGGAAAAAGTGCATGAGATGTTCGGCTGCTGATATTTTCACGGGTCGAAAGGATATTTTTATATGTTTTTAAACACCGCGTTGTCGTTTTCGACAGTTTGGAGCAAGGTCTGGCCGTTTCTTGTGGCCATACTTTTCTTCGGCATCGTAATAATGTTCCATGAGCTCGGCCATTTCCTTTTTGCAAAGCTTTTCAAGGTCAAGGTCAACGAGTTCTCTATCGGCATGGGTCCCGCCATCTTCAAAAAGAAGAAGGGCGATACAAACTATGCCGTGAGAATCCTGCCGATAGGCGGATACGTCAGCATGGAGGGCGAGGACGAGGACAGCGAGGATCAGCACGCCTTCAACAACAAGCCCCTGTGGCAGCGAATGATAGTCGTTGTCGCCGGAGCGACGGTCAATCTTATCATGGGCGTTATAATCGTTGCGATTATGCTCTGTCAGTCCGATCTTATCGGCACCACTCAGATACGCTCCTTCTATGACAACGCGACGAGCGCCGCGAGCGGACTTGAGGCGGGGGATAAGATAGTCAAAATAAACGGCAAGCGAGTCTATTCCCAATATGATATAACGTTTCTAATGATGCGCGACGATGACGGCGTTATGGATTTTGTCGTCAAAAGAGACGGAAAAAAAGTCGAGCTCAAGGATGTTAAGTTTCAAACCAGCCCCATAGAGGGTCAGGAGAATCTGATAAGCATTCACTACGATTTTGTTATCGTCGGAGTTAAACCGACATTTTTGAGCGTCACAAAGAACGCTTTTCTTGAGAGTATATCAATAGGCCGCATGGTCTGGATAAGCCTGTTTGACCTGATAACCGGGCGATACGGACTAAGCGAGGTCTCGGGGCCGATAGGCGTTATAAACTATGTCGCGGATGCGGCGTCCGCCTCGTCGTCCTCGATGGATTGGACTCCGCTTTTGACAATTATGGCGCTGATAGCCATAAATATCGGTCTGTTTAATCTTCTGCCCGTTCCGGCGCTTGACGGCGGCAGACTGTTCTTTATGTTTATCGAGCTTATCATCCGCAGACCTATCCCGCAGAAATTTGAAAAGTGGGTTCACGCGGTCGGCATGATACTGTTGCTCGTGTTTATGGCAGTTATCTCGTTTAAGGATATCGTCAGTTTGATAAGAGGTTAGAATTATGGCATTTGAACGCAGAAAAAGCAAAGAGGTCAGAATAGGCGATTTGACTGTCGGCGGCAATTCTCCGATAGCCGTTCAGTCCATGCTCAACATTCCCGCGCACGATATCGAGGGCAGCGTAAAGCAGGCGAAAGCCCTTGAAAAGGCCGGATGTCAGATAATCCGCGCCGCAATACCCGACATGGATGCGGTGAAGCTTATCCCGGCTCTCAAAGAGGCGGTAAAGGTTCCTATAGTCGCGGATATACATTTCGATTACAGACTCGCGCTTGAAAGCATAGCTGCGGGCATAGATAAAATACGCATAAATCCTGGCAACATCGGCTCCAAAGACAGGGTCAAGGCGGTTGCCGACGCCTGCGCCAACAACGGTATTCCGATAAGAGTCGGCGTCAACAGCGGCTCTATTGAGAAGGATATTCTCGCAAAATACGGCGCTCCCACCGCTCAGGCGCTCGTGGACAGCGCGATGAGCCATGTGCGTATGCTTGAGGAGTGCGATTTTGACAATATTGTTATATCGCTCAAGTCCTCCGATGTTCCGATGACGGTTGAGGCATACGAACTTATCTCAAAGATTTGCGATTATCCGCTCCATGTCGGCATAACCGAGGCGGGCACATGGAAGATGAGCCTTGTCAAGTCGAGCGTAGGTATAGGGTCTCTGCTTTTGCACGGAATCGGCGACACTATCCGCGTCTCGATGACCGACGACCCGGTCAAGGAGGTCGCGGCGGGCTATGATATCCTGCGCGCAACGGGCGCCAAAAAGGACTGCGTCCAGATAGTTTCCTGCCCGACCTGCGGCAGAACCAAAATAGACCTCATCTCCCTTGCAAACGCGGTCGAGGAGCGACTTACTTCCTGCAATAAGCCGCTGAAGGTTGCGGTCATGGGCTGCGCCGTCAACGGACCCGGCGAGGCGAGAGAGGCGGATATCGGCATAGCCGGCGGAGACGGATGCGCTCTGATATTCAAAAAGGGGAAAATAATCAAGAAAGTGCCTGAGTCAGAGGTGCTTGACAGTCTCATGGAAGAGATTGATAAACTTTAATGGAGACAAAGATGTCCGACAAAAAGTTAGTTGATTTTATAGAAGAATATATTGACGATTCCGAATTGCTCTCTGGGCTTGCAGATGTTCGGCTTGATGATATCAGGCTGAATGTCGAGCGCAGGGAGCTCGAATTACTTTGTTCGGCGGCCGCGGCTCCGGGTGAGCTTTTGCTGAGAGCCGTTGAGACCTCGCTCATAAAAGCGTTCACTCTCAACGCCGCGATGATAAACTGCTCTGTGACGGAGGAAAAGCCCGAGGAAGCTCCGAAAGAGCCGATGAGCGAAACGGGGCTTGCAAAGCTGCTCCTTTCTCTGCGCAGAGAGTTTCCCGCCGCAAACGGATTCCTTAACGATGCGCAGTGCTTCATGCTCGGCGACACGGTCTCCGTGCAGCTCAAGAGCGGCGCGGATGTTATAAATAATCTCGGCGCATCAAAGCGCTTTGCGCAGATGATATTTGAACGCTTCGGCGAGGACGTGGGAGTCGAGTTCACCGACAGCGGCGCGCCCGTTGACGACGGCGAGGTGCAGCAGTATCAGGAGGAGCTGGACAGCGGCATACGCAGTGCGTTCGCCGATAAGGTTTCTCAGGAAAAGGACCTTACCAGCTTAACAAGAACCTACGACGAATATCCGTTTTCGACTAAATATTCCGCTCCGATTTATGGCTCCGTAATAAAAACGAAGCCCATTTCTCTTTCGGACGTAGCCTCCGATTCGGGCTCGGTCGTCGTATGGGGTACTGTGTTTTCTTTTGAATCGCGCGATACCCGCGACGGAAAACGAAAGATAATAAATTTCTGCATCACCGATAAGACAAGCTCCTATTCCGTCAAGATTTTCGAGCTTGCCGAAAATTGCGAAAGCCTGCTGAAAAATATCAAAGACGGCGTCGCCGTTATGGTCAGAGGCGTTGTCAATTACGACTCTTATATGAAGTGCGACTGCATAAATGCGCGCGCCGTAACTACTATAGACCTTATAGAAAAGAAGGACGAAGCGCCAGAGAAGCGCGTCGAGCTTCATCTGCATACAACTATGTCCGCCATGGACGGCGTCTCGAGCGCAACGAAGCTCGTTGAGCGCGCAATCGCATGGGGGCATAAGGCAATAGCCATAACCGACCACGGCGTTGTTCAGGCGTTTCCCGAGGCCTGCGCTGCGGCAAAGGGCAAGATAAAGATTCTCTACGGCATGGAGGGTTATTATTTCGACGACCGTGTTGTAGACCCCGCCGAGAAGAAAAAGAAGTATAACCATATAATTTTTATCGCGAAGAATTATGTGGGACTTAAAAATCTATATAAAATAATCACGAAGTCAAATCTCGAATATTTCAGCCGCAAGCCCGGTGTTCCGCGCTCGGTAATCGAGGAGTTTCGCGAGGGTATAATTGTCGGCAGTGCCTGCGAGCAGGGAGAGGTTTACCGCGCCGTGCTCGACGGAAAATCCGACGATGAAATTCTGGAAATCGCCTCGTTCTACGACTATCTCGAGATACAGCCCAACGGCAACAACGCGTTCCTTATAAGAGAGGGCAGAGTCAGGGATACAGGCGAGCTTGAGGACATAAATAAGAAGATAATCGCCGCCGCCGACAGGCTCGGAAAGCTCACCGTTGCCACCTGCGACGTTCATTTTATGGACGAGAGCGACAGCGTTTTCAGAGAGATTATCATGACCGGTCAGGGCTTTGCCGATGCCGCGCAGCAGGCTCCGCTCTATTTCAGAACGACGCAGGAGATGCTCAACGAGTTTACCTATCTCGGCGAGGAGACAGCCCGCGAGGTTGTTATTGAAAACACCAATAAAATAGCCGATATGTGCGAGGTTATCCAGCCCATACCTGACGGCACATATCCTCCGCGAATACCCGGCTCGGATGAGGAGCTGCGCGAGATATGCTATAAGCACATAAAAGATATCTATGGCGATCCTCTGCCGGAATATGTAGAAAAGCGCCTCGAAAAGGAGCTGAGCTCCATTATCAAACACGGTTACGCCGTGCTCTATATCATCGCCCAGCGACTTGTTAAATTCTCCATGGATCACGGATATTATGTCGGCTCGCGAGGCTCTGTCGGCTCGTCCTTCGTCGCTTTCGCCGCAGAGATATCCGAGGTCAACCCGCTTATGCCGCACTATCTGTGCAAGCACTGCAAGAAGAGCACCTTCTTCATGGACGGCTCGATAGGCTCGGGCTTTGACCTGCCGCCTAAAAACTGCGAGATATGCGGCGAGCCGCTTATACGCGACGGACACGATATTCCGTTCGAGACCTTCCTCGGCTTCCACGGCGATAAGCAGCCCGATATCGACCTCAACTTCTCGGGCGATTTCCAGTCGCAGGCGCATAAATATACGGAGACTCTTTTCGGCGCAAAGAACGTTTTCAAGGCCGGCACTATCGGTACTCTTGCCGACAAGACGGCTTACGGCTTCGTCAAGAAATGGCTTGACGAGAAGGGGATGAGCGTTCAGCGCGCGGAGGAGGACAGACTTGTTCAGGGCTGCGTAGGAATAAAGCGCACCACGGGACAGCACCCCGGCGGAATGGTCGTTGTGCCCGACTACAAGGAGGCTGAGGACTTTACGCCCATACAGCATCCTGCGGACGACCCCGACAAGGGCACAAGAACAACGCACTTCGACTTCCATGCGCTCCACGATACGATACTCAAGCTTGATATCCTCGGCCACGATGTGCCGACATTCTATAAACATCTTGAGGATTTGACGGGAACCTCCGTCATGGATGCCGATGTCTGCGACCCGAAGCTCTATGAGATGCTCCTTTCTCCCGAGCCTATGGGCGTGACGGAGGAGGATATCGAATGCAATACGGGCACACTTTCTCTGCCCGAATTGGGAACGCCGTTCGTGCGGCAGATGCTTCTCGACTCAAAGCCCAAGAACTTCTCCGATATGCTCCAGATATCGGGTCTGTCCCACGGCACAGATGTCTGGCTCGGCAACGCGAAGGATCTTATCGACAGCGGCACCTGCACCATTTCCAACGTTATCGGAACGCGAGACAGCATCATGACATATCTGATACATAAGGGCGTCGAGCCGAGCATGGCGTTCAAGATAATGGAGATAACCCGAAAGGGTAAGGCTAAAAAGCTGCTCACCGACGAACATAAGGCGGCGATGCGTGAAAATAATGTCCCCGAGTGGTATATTGACAGCTGTCTTAAAATAAAATATATGTTCCCGAAGGCTCACGCCGCGGCATATGTTATCGCCGCTATGCGTCTCGCGTGGTATAAGCTCTACTATCCCGTCGAGTATTATGCGACATATATGACCGTTCGCGGCGAGGATCTTGATACGGTGTCCATTATGGCAGGTCAGGAAGCCGTCAAGAACAAGATGAAATACCTGAAGTCAAAGATGAATATTAAGGAAGCCACCGCCAAGGAGGAGAATATGTTTACCTCTCTTCAGGTCGTCAATGAGATGATGGCGCGAGGGGTGAAGTTCCTTCCCGTCGATGTCTATAAATCGGACGCAAAGGTGTATCACATTGAGGACGGCAGAATAAGACTCCCGTTCTCCGCTCTCGGCGGGTGCGGCGGCGTTGCCGCGGAGCAGCTTGCCGCAGCGCGTGACGACGGCGAGGGCAAGTATCTTTCCGTTGAAGATCTGCGCCGACGCGCGAGCGTTTCCAAGACCGTCATCGAAGCTCTTGAGGCGGCGGGTGCGCTTGAGGACATACCGAAAACCACGCAGATAAGCCTCTTTGATATGTAAATCTGCGCGTTTGCGATGATTTTTTGTGTTCGGCTATTGTCTGAACAGGGTTTTTCTGATATTATAATGTTAGCATTTGACGTCAGGATTTACAGCGTCAAAGTGAATATCAATTTGTTTCGCCGCGAGGCGTGAAAGGAGAAAAACAATGGGACCCAAAATACTTTACGGTATTCTGATAGCTCTCGGCATTTTCATTGTCATTACGCTTATCAGAGCCGTGTTCTTCCTCCCCAAAAAGAGGGAGACAAAGCCCCTCGAGGATGAGCATGTTGATGTCGAGCGTGTGGCAAAGCATCTGAGCGGAGCTATTCAGATTCCGACCGTTTCTTATCCCGAGAACGAGAAAATTGATTGGTCGCAGTTTGAAAAATTCCACAAATATCTTGAGGATTCGTATCCTCTGATACATAAGACCCTGGAGCGCGAGAATGTCGCCGAGGCGAGCCTGCTCTATCGCTGGAAGGGCAAGAACCCCGACCTTGAGCCTATCGCTCTGCTCTCCCACCAGGATGTTGTTCCCATTGAGCCCGGCACGGAGGGAGACTGGACTCACGAGCCGTTCAGCGGATATAACGACGGCGAGTTTATCTGGGGCAGAGGCGCTTTGGATATGAAAAATCACCTCATCTGCGTTATGGAAGCCGTCGAGGCGCTTCTTGAAGAGGGCTATGAGCCCGAGAGAGACGTCTATCTCTGCTTCGGTCATAACGAGGAAGTCGTTGCATCGGAAAGCGCAGGCGCAAAGGCCATTATGAACACACTCAAGTCCCGCGGAATCCATCTTGACAGCGTCATAGATGAGGGCGGAGCCATACTGCCCGTCAACGTCAAGCATGTTCTCAAGGGCAATCTTGCGGGCGTAGGCATCGCGGAAAAGGGCTATGCCGATTTCTCCATGAGCGTCAGAGCTAAGGGCGGACATTCTTCTCAGCCTCCGAAGCACAGCGCCATAGGCAAAATAGCGGATGTCGTCAAAGACGTTGAAAACCATCAGTTCAAGTCGAAGCTTGAGCCGTTTGTTCTCAAACTCTTCTCCAATCTCGGCAGAAGAACCACATATCCCGTCAGAGTCGTCGCCTGCAACCTCTGGCTACTTAAGCCCCTTGCGAAGTTTATCATGGAGCAGATTCCGCCGACGGCTTCGCTCATAAGAACCACTACCGGCGTCACCATGGCCGAGGGCAGCCCTGTCGCCAACGTTCTTCCGCAGGAAGCATCTGTTACGGCAAACTTCAGAATGATGCCCGGCACAACCACAGAAGATGTCGAGAAGCATCTGCGCAAGGTCATAAAGAATAAGAATGTTGAGATAAAGTGCCTCAAGAGAAAAGAGGCATCCAAATTCTCGCCCACAGATTCGAGATCCTTTAGGGTTATCGAGGAAATCTGCGTCAGAACCGATCCTGAGGTTATCGTTGCGCCCTATCTTGTTATGGGCGGTACCGATGCCTGCTTCTATGAGCCTATATGCGATAATATTTATCGCTTTGCTCCGTTCCATGTGCGCACGAAGCTCCTTCTCTGCACCCATGCTACCGATGAGCGCTGCCCCGTTGCGGTTCTCGACGAAGGCGTATCTTTCTTCAAGAGATACATAAGAATGCTTACAAAAGACTGATGATATGAATATTCTGCTGTCTCCCGATTCTTTCAAAGGCACGCTGACTTCTTCGGAGGTCTGTGATATTATAGAGTCGGCGCTCAGAAACAGAATACCGGACTGCAATGTTATAAAGCTCCCCGCTGCCGATGGCGGCGAGGGGCTTTGTTCGAGTTTTGCGAATTTTATTGACGGTGAGTGGATATCGGCGGAGTCAAAAGACCCGTTCAACTCGCCCATGCGCGCGGAGTATTATATGCTCGAAAACGGCGTAGCCGTCATTGAAACTGCCTCATGCGCGGGACTTCCGCTCGCGGGCGACAGGGCCGACCCGACAGTTACAACCACGGCGGGCGTAGGTATGCTCATGCGCGACGCCGAGCAGCGCGGCGCAAAGCGGATAATCCTCGGCCTCGGCGGCAGCGCAACCAACGACTGCGGCGCGGGAATGGCGTCGGAGCTCGGATTCGTATTCCTTGATAAAAACGGAAATGCTTTCGTGCCCGTCGGAGGAACGCTCGCGGATATTGAGCACATAATTTCTCCGAAAGAGCCGTTCGGCGTGCCCGTGACTGCCGCGTGTGATGTAACTAATCCGCTCTTCGGCGCAGACGGCGCGGCATATGTCTTTGCGCCGCAAAAGGGCGCGAATGCGGAGCAGGTGAGAGCGCTCGACCTCGGACTTCGCCATATGTCAAAGATACTCAAGAGAGAGCTCGGCTTCAATTCCGATAATCTTCCGGGCGCGGGTGCGGCAGGCGGTTTAGGCGCAGGCGCGGCAGCTTTTTTGAATGCACGGCTCAAAAGCGGCATAGATATAGTGTTGGATGAGTCGGGCTTCGATGAGCTCGCAAAGAGCGCCGACGTTATCGTGACGGGCGAGGGGAGATTTGACTCTCAAAGCATACGCGGAAAGGTAATGAGCGGAGTCTGCAAAAGAGCCGCGAAATCAGGCGCCGCCGTATATGCCGTCTGCGGGTGCGCTTCAAGCGATGCCGACCCCGCCGAGCTGGGAATAAAGAAGCTTTTTGTCTCGTCTGACGGGACCCGCACTATGGACGAACTGCTGATTTCATGCCGCAGCGAGCTCTATGCCGCCGCAACCGCTCTTGCACAGGAGCTGCTGAAGTGCGATTAGCTGTTATTTCTTGCTTTTTCTGTGAGTTTGTGATAAAATTAACTACTGAATTAAAACTGCCGCCAACGTCTTTCGGCAGTATTTTTGATGGCCGAATCGTTTGATATAGAGTGCGAGATAAATTAAACGATCGGAGTAAATGAGGAGTATGAACTTGACGAAAAACGCGAAATTTGAAAGCGTAAGAAAAAAAGCGGAACAATTTCTCTCCACGGATTGGTTTATGTGGATTTGTTTCCTTATAGCCTGCTTTATAACCGTTCTGCGCGTTGAGGTTGCCGGCCTTCTGATTTTTGCTGCGATTATCTGCATAATCCTCGTCTTTTGCGAGGATGTAATAATTGCGCTCGAGCCGTTTCTTCTGCTTTGCCTCTGCCTTATAAAGTGCAATAATTCCTATGACGAGTTCATAAAAATGGTTTGGCTTATTGTCCCGGGTGCTGCGGCCATAATCTTCCATTTCAATTATTATCAGCGAAAGCTGCCTCACGGCGAGCTGTTCTGGCCTTTGGTTGCGGTCACTGTCGCCGTTACGCTCGGAGGTCTCGGCAAGATAACCGCCAAGGAGTATTTCAGCCTCATGCCGATATTCTTTACCCTCGGTCTCGGCTACGGTATGCTGCTGTTTTATAATCTTATGAACTCCCATATCAGGCGGCGCGAGAACTATTCTCTGCCAGACAAGATATCCAAGATAATGATAATCATGGGGCTGTTTTGCTGTTTCATGATTCTCGAATATTACGGCGAGCATCTCGGAAAGGTGCTTTCAACTCACGGACTTTTGGCTTTCCAGTGGCGAAATAACGCCTCCACCTTCTTAATTTTCGCTCTGCCGTTTGCGTTCCTGCGCTCGATAAAGAGCAACCACGGCTGGTTCTGGGTCGGTATGCTGTTCTACGGCTGTATGATGATAACCGGTTCGCGCGGCGGCGCAATAGTCGGAACCGCGGAGGTTTTGATGTGCGTGATAGCACTTCTGTGCTTTGACAAACGCCACAGAGTACATAATTTAATCATAATCGCCGTCGGAATAGTTCTGTTTTTCGTGTTCTTCTGGGATCTTATCTATTTCTTCCGCGATATGATTTTGAGGCTTCTCCAGATAGACGATAACGAGATAAGAGTTAAGCTTATGCACCGCGCCGTCGAGGATTTCCGTTCCAATCCGTTTTTCGGAAGGGGACTCGGCTATTTCGGAAACAGAGACGTCCACCATTCCGCAAAGGGAGCGCTTTGCTGGTATCATTCGTCGCCGTTCCAGGTTATCGGCAGCTTCGGCATAGTCGGTATCGCGGCATACGGCTATATGTTCATTGCGCGAATCGTCTATTTTGCGCGCCGCAATACGCTGACAAATAAGTTTATCTTTATCGCATATGTCGGAATGCAGCTGATGTCGCTTGTGAACCCCGGACTTTTCAGCCCTGTTCCGTATCTGCTCATGATGACGCTTCTGTTCGTTGTTATGGATAAGATAAAGGATGACCCCGAGGAGATAAGGCTCACCGGCAAGGCGGAGAAAAATCTTCACGGCTCAAAGAAAAAGCCGGCTCGTGTAAAAACGAAAAAAACCGCATAAAAAAGTCGGCACATTTCTGTGCCGACAGATTTTGAAAAGCTGCATCGCACGGTGCGGCTTTTTAATTTATTCAAACTCCTTTTTTATTGCCGCAACCGTCGCATCGACGTCGGCCTTGACAACCAGCAGAGATATGTCTGTCTCAGACGTGTTTATCATCCTTATGTCGCTTCCCGCATCCGCCGCCGCCTTGAATACCCGCGCCGCAACGCCCGGGCGACCTTTCATATCGGCGCCGCTTATCGATATCTTGCAGTTGCCGGAGCTGACGCTTATTTTTATTTTGCGGTTCACGGCTCTCAGCTGTGTCGCAGTCTCAAGCACGCCGCCGAAATCGTCGTCGCTGACGGTGAACGAAAGCCCCGAATGAGAGCCGTTCGGCAGAAACTGCGATATCATATCGACATCAATTCCCGTCTCCGCTATCTTGTCGAATATGCCCGCGACAAAGCTTATGTCGGCGGGGAAGTCGCTGAGTGAAAATAAAGTTATGTCCTCGCTGACGCTTATCGATTCGATTATCTTCATTTTTTCGCATCCTTTCCTTTCAGCATATCGCTCATGCCGTAAAGCCCCGGCATTTTGTTTTGTATGAATTTTGCGGCGTTGACCGCTCCTGCCGCAAACAGCTCTCTGCTTTGAGCGCAGTGGCGGAGCGTTATCGTCTCGTTGCAGCCCGCGAATATTATTTCGTGCTCGCCGACTGCCGTCCCGCCGCGCACGGAGTGTATCCCTATCTCGTCGTGCGGGCGCTTTTCGCGCCTCAAATGGCGGTCGTATTCGTATCTCGGCTTGTGTTCGAGCTCCGACGATATAACGTCTGCAAGCATGAGAGCCGTCCCGCTCGGCGCGTCCGTTTTCTGTGCGTGGTGAGTCTCTATTATCTCTATGTCGTATGTGTTTCCCAACACTCTCGCCGCCGCTTTGGCAAGCTCGCAGAGAAGATTTATACCGAGCGACATATTAGCGCTGAAAAATATAGGGATATTCTTTGCCGCTTCATATATAAGCGCAATATGTGCTTCGCCGAGTCCCGTTGTTGCAATGACGGCGGGAGTTTTTGATTCAACCGCATATTCGAGCAGACCCGGAACGGCGGAGGGGGAAGAAAAATCGATTATGACATCCGCCTTGCCGTTGAAGCTGAACGGCGAGACAAAAGCGGGATATTCGTTTTTGCACGCCTCTCTGTCGATTCCCGCAACTATTCTGACATCGTCTCGGCCTTCTGCGAAAGCGGTGACGGTTTTGCCCATGCTTCCGCAGCAGCCGCTGAGCATAATATTAAGCATTCGTTCGCCCTGCGGTGTTTTCGCCGCGCCTTTCATGCTATATCATTTTAAGCTCCGAGAGACTTCTTTTGAGCCTCTCTCTTGCCGAGGGACATATCTCCGTCAGCGGAAGCCTGCACGCACCGACATCCATGCCCAGCATATTCATCGCTTCTTTTACGGGGATGGGATTCACATCGGCGAACAGGCTGTTGCAAAGGTTCAAAAACTTCAGCTGAAGCTCCGCACTTTTTTCTGCGTTTCCCTTCAGATACATATCGACCGTATCGTGCACCGCCCTCGGCGCTATATTGGAGAGCACAGAGATAACGCCCTTTGCGCCCAGCGACATAAACGCCGTTATCTGGTCATCGTTTCCGCTGTAGACAGTGAGCTCGTCGCCGCAGAGCTTTACAGTCTGCGCGAGCGCGGAAATGTCGCCGTTTGCTTCCTTTGCCGCCACTATATTCTTATGCTTTGAAAGTTCAAAATAGGTCTCCGGTTTTATATTAAGCCCCGTGCGGCTCGGCACATTGTAGAGGATTATCGGCGTGCTTACTCTGTCCGCAATGAAATTAAAGTGCTTTATCAGCCCCGCCTGCGACGTCTTGTTGTAGTACGGAGTCACCATTAACAGCGCGTCTGCGCCGGCTTTTTCCGCGTCGTTTGACAGCTTCAAAGCATTTTTTGTGTCATTGCTGCCCGTGCCCGCAATTATCGGCACTCTTCCCGCCGCATATTCAACACAACACCGCACGATTTGCTCGTGTTCTTCGTAGCTCAATGTCGGACTTTCTCCGGTGGTTGCACATACAACTATGGCATCCGTGGAGTTTTCTATCTGATAATCTATAAGCTCTTCCAGTTTTCCGTAGTTTATACTTCCGTCTTTATGAAACGGTGTGACAAGCGCCACTGCCGCCCCTGTGAAAACAGCTTTCTTCATAAAGCCGGCCTCCTTATAAAAACGGAAGCCGCCCGGACAGACAGCCGGACGGCGTTTATGTTATCTGTCCATATATCCCTTTTCGCAAAGCAGCTCCGCCATGAGCACGGCTCCGCCGGCGGCGCCTCTGAGAGTATTGTGTGAAAGGCAGACAAATTTGTAATCGTACTGAGTATCCTCGCGCAGACGGCCGACCGATATCGCCATGCCGCCCTCAAGCTCTCTGTTGAGGCGAGTCTGAGGCATATTGTCCTCTTCAAAATAGTTGAGGAACTGCTTGGGTGCGCTGGGCAGTCCGACCTGCTGAGGATATCCCTTGAAATCCTTCCAGATTTTAAGTATCTGTTCTTTTTCGGGCTTGTTTTCGAATCTTACGAAAACCGCCGCCATGTGACCGTCCGATACGGGGACGCGCAGACACTGTGCGGTGAAGTTCGGGCTGTTTGTGGGAACTATTTCGCCGCCCTCTATCTTGCCCCAGATTTTGAGCGGCTCTCTCTCGGATTTCTCCTCCTCGCCGCCGATGTAGGGGATGACGTTGTCTATCATCTCGGGCCATGTCTCAAAGGTCTTGCCAGCGCCGGAGATAGCCTGATAGGTGCAGACGAGAACATCCTTGACTCCGAACTCGGAAAGCGGAAACAGCGCAGGAACATAGCTCTGGAGCGAGCAGTTCGATTTGACGGAGATGAATCCGCGCTTTGTGCCGAGCCTCTCTCTCTGCGCCTTGATTATGTCGGCGTGATCGGGGTTGAGCTCGGGGATTATCATCGGAACATCGGGCGTGAAGCGGTTTGCGCTGTTGTTCGAAACAACGGGGCACTCCGCCTTCGCGTATTTGAGCTCGAGCGCCTTTATCTCATCCTTGTTCATGTTGACCGCACAGAAAACGAAATCGACAGCAGCTGCGATTTTTTCAACATCCGCCTCGGCGTCCAAAACCGTCATATTTCTGAACTTTTCGGGGATGGGGCTTTTCATGCACCATTTGGTCCCGAGAGCCTCCTCGTATGTCTTGCCCGCCGAGCGTGAGCTCGCGGCGAGCGCGCAGACCTCGAACCACGGATGATTCTCAAGCAGGGTGGCGAACCTCTGACCGACCATACCTGTTGCGCCTATAATACCTACTTTAAAATGCTTCATGATAAAGTTCCTCCGAAAAACGTTTTTGATTGAAAAAGTGGTTGTATTGACAGAGATTTTGCAATATAATAGTGCTTAGCCTTGAAAAAAACTCCGTCGGGATATAACATTAAAATGATACCACTAACGGATATTACAAGTCAAATATTTTTTTAGTCTCAGGACGCGAAAGCTGAGGAAAATAATGAAAAAAAGCGATTTTTTTTACGATCTGCCACAGGAGCTCATAGCACAGCACCCCGCCGAGCCGCGCGACAGCTCGAGACTTATGGTGCTCGATAAAAAGACAGGCGCGGTAAAACACGATATATTCCGCAATATCGTGCAGTATATAGAGCCGGGCGACTGCCTCATTCTCAACGATACCAAGGTGCTTCCCGCACGTCTCTACGGCACGAGGGTAGACACGGGCTCCGTTGTAGAGTTTCTGCTTCTCAACAATAAGGGCGACGATGTCTGGGAGGTTATTACGGGTCCGGGCAAAAAAGCGCGAAAGGGTCACAGGTTCACTTTCCATGATATGCTCTTCGCCGAGATTGTTGACGTTCTGCCGGATGGCAACCGCCTTGTAAAGTTTACATATGACGGCGTGTTCTTCGAGCTGCTCGATAAGATAGGAGAGATGCCTCTGCCGCACTACATCACCGAAAAGCTCGAAGACAACGACAGATACCAGACGGTCTATGCCCGTGAGCGCGGCAGTGCCGCCGCCCCGACCGCCGGACTGCATTTCACTCCCGAGCTCCTTGACTCCCTGCGCGAAAAGGGTGTGGGCGTCGGATTCGTCACCCTTCATGTCGGTCTCGGAACATTCAGACCCGTTAAGGCGGAAAATGTCGAGGATCACCATATGCACTCCGAGCACTATATGCTGCCCGAGGCTACGGCGAAGCTCATAAACGATACAAAGAAAAACGGCGGACGCGTTTTCGCCGTCGGAACTACCTGCTGCCGCACGCTCGAAAGCGTTGCAACGAAGTGCGGCGAGATACGCGCCGCCGACGACTGGACGGATATATTCATCTATCCCGGATACCGTTATAAGTGCATCGACGCGCTTATAACGAATTTCCATCTTCCCGAGAGCACGCTTATAATGCTCGTCTCTGCCTTCTGCGGATATGAAAACACGATGAATGCGTACAAAATTGCGGTTCAGGAAAAATATAGATTTTTCAGTTTTGGCGATGCCATGCTCATTGAATAAACACCGACCGAAAGGAAAAAAGATGAAGTTTACTGTTATAAAAAAAGAGGGAACAGCCCGCCGCGGCGTGTTTGAAACTGTCCACGGAACCGTGCAGACTCCGGCTTTTATGAATGTCGCAACCTGCGGCGCGATAAAAGGCGCGGTCTCGTCGTATGACCTCAAGGATATCCACTGCCAGGTTCAGCTTTGCAACACATATCATCTGCATCTGCGCCCGGGCGACGAGCTTGTAAAGGAGTTCGGCGGACTGCACAAGTTTACGGGATGGGACGGGCCCATACTCACGGACAGCGGCGGATTCCAGGTCTTTTCGCTCGCAAAGCTCCGCAAGATAAAAGAGGAGGGTGTCTATTTTTCCTCGCACATTGACGGACGTAAGATTTTTATGGGCCCCGAGGAGAGCATGAGAATACAGTCGAACCTCGGCTCGACTATCGCCATGGCCTTTGACGAGTGCGTTGAAAATCCCGCGAAATACGAGTATTCCGAGCAGTCCTGCGCACGCACGGCGCGTTGGCTTGAGCGCTGCAAGGCGGAGATGGATCGCCTCAATTCTCTGCCCGATACGATAAATAAAGATCAGCTGCTCTTCGGCATAAATCAGGGCTGCACCTTTGATGACCTGCGTATAGAGCATATGAAGCGTATAGCCGAGCTCAATCTTGACGGCTACGCGATAGGCGGTCTTGCCGTCGGAGAGCCGAAGGAGGATATGTACCGCATAATTTCGGCAGTTGAGCCGTATATGCCCGCCGATAAGCCGCGCTATCTCATGGGAGTCGGAACTCCCGGAAATATCCTCGAGGGCGTTTCTCGCGGAGTCGACCTTTTTGACTGCGTCATGCCCAGCCGCAATGCACGTCACGGACATCTTTTCACCATGGGCGGCATAATCAATCTCAATAACGCAAAGTATGAGCGCGACCTGCGCCCGATAGACCCCGAGTGCTCCTGCCCGACTTGCCGCAGACATTCGAGAGCTTATATCAGACATCTGTTCAAGTCCGGCGAAATGCTCGCCATGCGCCTTTGCGTCATGCACAATCTCTGGTTCTATAATACCCTCATGGAGAAGATACGCCAAAGCCTTGAGGACGGCACTTTCATGGAGTTCAAGGAAAAATACACGGATCTTCTCGACACGAGAATATAAATAAAATACGGTGACCGCCTTTTGACGGCTGCAAAGAGGTGATATGCCTTGGAAAAAAAGTCCGGTAAAAAAGGAGGAGCGTTTATGTGGGTAACTTTCGCGTTGCTTTCTGCGGTGTTTGCCGCGCTGACATCGATTCTCGCTAAAATAGGCATAGAGGGGGTCAACTCCAATCTTGCCACGGCGATTAGAACCGCCGTCGTGCTCGTGCTCGCATGGGGCATAGTTTTCGCCACAGGCGCACATCACGGAATCAGCAGCATAGGCACACGCAGCTGGATTTTCCTTATCCTCTCGGGCGTTGCAACGGGGCTTTCGTGGCTGTTCTATTATCATGCCCTCCAGCTCGGCGAAGCGTCAAAGGTCGTGCCGATAGACAAATTCAGCGTCGTTATAAGCATCGTGCTCGCATTTGTTATACTGCACGAAAAGGTGACCTGGACTACCGTTCTCGGCGGCGCGCTGATAACCGCCGGCACCTTTGTGCTTATTCTTTAAAACAAGCTCTCTTCAAGTGAATAAAGCCCTCCCGTTTTGCATATCTATTAGCGAGAATGAAAAACGGGAGGGTTCGTTTTGAAAGGAATAGTAGAGGAGAGGGCCGTCGAGCTTGCAGAGTATATAGTTGAAAACAAAACAACTGTCAGGGCAGCGGCAAAACAGTTCGGGGTTTCAAAGTCAACCGTACATATGGATGTCGCGCGTCGACTGCGCACTCTCAATCCCGGACTTTACAGCGAGGTACGCGAGATACTCGATATAAACAAAGCTCAGCGCCATATCCGCGGCGGACTTGCTACCCGCGAGAAGTACAGAAACATGAAAGAGTAAAATAATTGAAGAAAGTTTGTAAAATTTATTGCATTTTGGCGCCTGTTGTGTTATGTTTTTATACATAATCACAGCAGGCGGCTGCTTTGCCGCAAAGGAGAACTAAAATGTCAGAAAAGAAGAAAAAAGGAAAAAGAACGGGAAAGAAAACAGCATTAAAGGTTTTGGGCGCCGTTTTGGCCGTTATTGTCGTGTTTGTCGCGGTGTACGCCTCTCTCATGGCGTGGACGCCCGAGACGATGCTTTACAGCGGGGAAACAAACGCCTATATCACTGCGGACACCGCGCTCATTTCGGCGCATCGCTCGGGCGGCGGAATAATGCCCGAAAACACCATGCTTGCGTTCAAATCGTGCATGGAGAGCGAGGATTTCAACACCGATATCTTTGAGTTTGACCTGCACATCACCAAGGACAATAAATTGATACTTCTGCATGACGATACTCTCGACAGAACCACAAACGCCGTTGAACACTTCGGCTACGAGGATGTCAAGCCCATCGACCACACATATGCCGAGCTGCGTGAGCTCAACTTCGGCGAAAACTTCCAGGCTGCTGACGGCAGTTATCCGTACAGAGGACTGCGCGGCGATAAGATTCCCGATGACCTGCGCGCGGTGCTGCTCGAGGATGTGCTCGACAAGCTCGAATCTCACGGAAAATACAGTTATATAATCGAGATAAAGGACGGCGGCGAGGACGGTATGCGCGGCGTCGATATCCTCTATGACGTGATTAAAGAGCGCGGACTTCTCGACCGTGTTATCTTCGGCACCTTCAAGGGAGAGGTTACCGAATATGTCGATGAAAAGCACCCCGATATGCTCCGCTCCGCGGGTGTATCCGAAGTGCTCAAGTTCTACGGCGCGGCGCTTCTCAATCTCAACCTCGATGAGGATTCGATTAAATACAGCGCGCTCCAGATTCCCGCCAATCAGTACGGTGTCGTCCGTCTCGGAACGAAGAAAATAGTAGATTACGCTCACCGCTATAATATCGCCGTGCAGTACTGGACGATAAATGACCCCGAAGAGATAGCGCGTCTCAACGATATCGGCGCCGATGCAATTATCAGCGACACGCCGGATATTGCATATAAGATAATAAAAGAATAAGACCGCAAGTCAGCTTTTCAGGTCTGTGCCGTCGTTGCGGAGAGTCAGGCGCTCTTCGCTTTCCCGGCACAGACTTTTGTTTTCCATGCAGAAGAACGCGCCTGCGGAATCCGCCGAATAGGAGTAGCTTACCGAGTCGCCATGCGTGTATTGAGTCACGGCGGTCGCGTATTTGTCGGCTTTGGGTATATTGAGCCTTGCGGCGATGTCGGCATATGTATCGCTGCCGTTTGAATAGGCGGGCACGGCGCATTTGCAGAGCGCCAGAAACCGCCCGAATAACCCTTTTTGCATATCTCCGACACTTCCGTGTGCGGTTATGCTTATTCGCTTTATTTTAACTCCGTCGCTATCCGTGAACAGCGAGATTAATATGCTTTTCTCCGGCATGAGGCGAAAGACGGTGCACCCGTCCGCCTCCGTCACGCAAGCATCTTCGATATCGAGCAGTGAATTTTTATATTCGCTGTTGAACCGCCTGCAGAACATCGCCGCGTCGGAGTATCTTTGAACCGAGCACGCACCGAACAGAAGCGTGAAAACGGCTAAAAAAAGCGCCGCTGCTTTTTTCATTTTCATCCCTCCGATATCGCTGCTTTTTTAGGAACCGCCGAAAGTCTTTCGGATGCCATATATTTATATGTAAAATTTGCTTTTCGGAGACCTAAACATCGCTGGGTTCTTGAAAAAACGTTAAAAAAAGTTTATACTTACTAAAGTTAAAAAAATATTCACAAATTATACAGTAACAGGTTTATATTTTGTCTGTATAATCCTACTACTATGTATGTGATTTAGCGCTTCCCTAATATATTTGAGACGGAGGATACGCATGGAAACTAAAAAGTGGTCAACAAAAAGAAAAGTGCTCGTTTCAATCCTTGTGATTCTGTGCGCCGCTATTATTGCCGGCGTGCTCTATATGTTCTTTAAGCCCGACCCGCTTCCGCAGGTTTCGGCAGCGAAGGTCACAAGGGGCTCTATAACTCAGACTCTTGATATGTCCGGCAAGGTGTCATCTTCGCAGAAGGGGAACTTTATCCCGATAGACGGCACAAAGGTTTTGACGGTCAATGTCAAGGTCGGCGAATATGTAAAGAAGGGCGACGTGCTTGCAACATTTGACACCTCGTCGCTCAACTCCGTCCTTGCAGATAAGCAGCAGGCATATCTGACTGCGGTTGAAAATTATAAAAACGCCAAGAATACCGCCATAACCTCTTCCGCTCAGCTCAAGGAGATTAACGCCCGTCTTGCCGAGATAGACAAGGAGCTCGAAAAGCAGGAGAAGGAGCAGAACAAGAACAACGGCTCTGATAAAAACAATCAGGATAAGACCGACAGCGAAGCGTCAAATAAGTTTTGGGAGCTTATATCAAAAGCTCTCGGCATGGAGGATATAAATGCGGCGCTCAAAAAGCTCGACGAACTGCTCAACAGCGGCAATTCCAATCTCTTCGGCTCCGGAGTCTCCGCTCTCCAAATGGAGAAAATGCAGCTCGAGCTTAAAAAAGTTACTCTCGAAGCCCAGTCCGGCGTGATAACCCAGAGCACCTACAAGACCATTATGGAGGCCACGAAGAAAGAACTGGATTCTCTTACCGCCTCTCTCGCTTCGCTTAAAAAAGGCTGGATAGCCGAATATGACGGTATCGTCAGCGAAGTAAATATAACTCCCGGCGAGACCTGCCGTTCGGCCGCTACAGCCAATATCGACATATCTTCGATAATCGACCTTGCAAGCGGCAATACGAATGTGTCGGATATAGTGAACGCTCTGCTCGGTCAGACCCAAAGCGGCATAACGGTTGAATATTATCCGTTTGTGGTTGATTTTGTCCTCGGAAAAGCCGATATTTTCAAGGTCAGCCTCGATATGCCGTGCCGTGTCACGGCAGCGGACGACACGGTCGTTGACGGCGTGGTAACTTATATCAGCCCCGTTGCGACTCAGTCGAGCGGTGTCAATATATCCTCGCTCATCGGTTCGGGCTCTGCAAACGGCGTTGACGCCAAGGTTACTATCGAAAAGCCGACCTCGAGCGTTATAATCGGGCTTGATGTCGACGTCTCCATAGATGTCGATTCAAAAGACAACGTACTCATCGTCCCCAGCGAAGCAGTCAAGAATGACAGCAACGGAACATATGTGTATATCTACAATTCCAAGACTAAGAGAATCAAGTCCTCAAAGGTCGAGCTCGGTCTTTCCGATGATACGCGCTATGAGATAGTTTCCGGCTGCGAAGAGGGGGATACGGTCATAACTACCGTGCCGACCGGAACAACTCTTGCCGACGGAGACAAGGTTAAAATCGTAGCATCAAAGTAACGCCGGAGGTCAGAGATGAATATAAAAGAAAACATCAAAATAGCGATATTTTCGATTAAGACAAACCTCATGCGTTCACTTTTGACTATGCTCGGCATAATTATCGGCGTCGCGGCGGTTATTGCAATAATAACACTCGGCAACGGCGGACGTGATTATATCGTCGGCATGATAAAAAATATGGGCTCGAGCGTTATCAATATCTCGATAAACAGCAAGGAGACCAATGCCTCCGATTATATAACCGACGAGGATATAAAGGCTATCAAGAATCTTGACAGCGTCGCTTATGTCTCGCAGGTCACAATGTCTGTCGGAAACGTCACCACGAAGCATAACGAGAGCCTCGGCCTTGCAATAGCCGGCAATGCCGACCTCGGCAATATGATGACCTCCGGAATGTTGAGCGGACGCTTCTTTAACGAGGAGGAATACGATACCGGCGCGCGTGTTGCCGTGCTCGATTCCATCAGCGCAAAGCTGCTGTTCGGTTATTCCACCCCGGTAGGCGAGAAGCTGAGCTTTACCGTCGGCGACCAGACGGTGCAGATAAAGGTTATCGGAATAATAGACGCCTCAATGCTCTCGAGCGCCAATATGTCCGATACGATGTCATCTTATATGAGCAACGCTCAGACGGGCTGCAGTATAATAATTCCCGCAACCCTTGCCGACGCGCTCAACGGCAACTCTGTCGGCAGATATGAGATGTGCTATATTATGGCGAAGTCGGACTCCGAGCTTGCCGCTGCGGGCAGCGCCGCAATGAACCTGCTCTATACCCGCCACGGCAACTTCGGAAAGAATGCGTATTCGCTGGTTAATATGGCGACTTATATCGACCTGCTCGATACCGTTATCAATGTGTTCACTACATTCATTGCTGCGGTCAGCGCGATATCGCTGCTCGTAGGCGGAATAGGCGTTATGAATATAATGCTTGTCACCGTTACGGAACGAACGCGCGAAATCGGTATAAGAAAGGCGCTCGGCGCAAAGACTTCAACAATCCTGTTCCAGTTTTTGACCGAGTCGGTAATTTTGTGTCTGCTCGGCGGATTGATAGGACTGATTTTGGGCTCTGTCGGAGCGTTTGCGGTTGCGAGCTATATGAATATACCGATTGAAATGAAGTTCTCGACAATAGTTATCGCAGTCGGCTTCTCGACCGCAATCGGCGTATTCTTCGGCATATATCCTGCGCGCAGAGCCGCAAAGATGCAGCCGATAGATGCACTCAGAAGTATGTAATTTGTAAAAATTATAAATTAAAGAATAAAATTGCCTTCGTTTGTATAATAATAATTTTTGTAGTCCGCACAAGTGCATATTGTCTGCGCAAAATTTTGTGTGCGGAAATATTCATAAACAAATTCTAAACAATTCGTTGACTTTTGTTTGTGAATGTGCAATAATACGCTTGTGCCAGCACAAAAAGAAACGGAGGCAAATTTTATGAGATCGAAAAAAAAGAGCATTGCCGTTCTTTCGGCAATGCTCGCTCTTGTGCTTGCTGTTCAGGCTTTTGCTTTCACCGCCGCCAAGCTCGGTGATTCTAAAGCCGAGGATAGCGTCAAGGCGGGCGTGACCCGCCGGGTTATGGACGCAAAGCCCGAGAACAAGACGACTGTTGTCAGAGTCAGGCAGAGTGTGAACACGCCGGCGGCTGCGCCGAATGTTACCTCAATGAAGCAGGTAACGGAGTCTATTGCACCGCAGGATGTTGAAAAAACTGCCGACAATGTAAGGCAGCTTTCGGAAGAGGACACCAAAAAGCTTACGGAGATAGCCGAAAAGAAGATTGCCGACGAAAAGCTCGCTGTCGGCGAGGGCGAAATTCTTTATATCCCCGTAGAAGACCTGCCCGAAGATACGGTTTCGGATGTCAAAAATCTCGGTGCAGGTATCGCTTATGACCCGAATACCGGGCTTCTTTACGGAGTTGACGGACACGGACTCCTGTATATCGGCTTTGATTTCGACTCCAAGCAGGGCATTTTCTATAATCCCAAGTATCCCTGGCAGAGAAATTTCGGCTTCTGCGAGATATATGATGTCTGCGCTCCGATAACCATGATGTTCTATGATACGCAGCGCTACAAGTTTGATTATGAGGGCAAGAATTGGATGATTCAGGTCTGGAAGGGTCAGTACGGTATTACAAGCGGAGCGGAGATAGGTGTTTACACAAAATCTCCCGATAACCCCGTTGAGTTTTACTCCTGTGCTTCCGATGAGGACTGTCTTAAAATGTCGTTTGACCTCTACAAAAAAGGCGAACTGTTCTTCCACCGTGAGGATGAGAGCCATTGGTGGCTGACGGGCTTTGCTCCGTTGACAGCGACCTCTGCCGCAGATTTCGATATGAAAGCGTCCATCACCTGTAAGAGTACGGAGATGGCAAAGGCTTTTGCCGGCGCGCTCGAGGATAACGGCTATGTCCTCGGCGAAAAATATTGGATTGACGGCGCAGTTGTCAGTTTCTTTTGGGAAAAATAATCAAATTAACAGAGTTGCCGCCGCAAGCTTCGGTTTGCGGCGGCTTTTTGCTATATAAAACCATATTTGATTTATCAGGGCGAGCTTGTGATGCATATTGCAATTTGCCCCAAATATATAATGCGTTGAAATCACCGGTTATCAACGGTTATATTATATATCTAACAAAACATTTAGCATTATAAAATGTGTTTTAGAAATGTTGACGGGCGCAGGGTGCTATGATACCATACACGGGCAACACTGCGTTGGAAAAACCAAAATAAAGGAGACTTTTATGGAAAAACTACACGATCTGAAATTCTTCGCAAAACCGCCCAAGGGAAAGATGAAAGGCCTGCTTATCGTTTTCGCATGGATCATTCTTTGGAACTTTATTTATCAGGCTGTTCACGGAGCTTGGCACGATATGCCGATTGCAAACTGGGCTTTCTTCATCAGCGTAACAATTTTCTTCATGCAGGAGGAGCTTACCTATAAAGCCCGTTTCTGGCACACGCTTATAGGCGGAGCCGTCGGACTTCTTCTTGCAGCCGGCCTCGTTACCGTTGATGTTCTGCTCGTGAAAAGCGGAGTTCCCCATCTTGCAGCTGTAATGATTCCGCTCACGGTTTGCATTGCCGCATTGATTCTGCTTAATCCCTATCTTCCCGTTTTCTTCAACAACGTCGGATTCTGTTATTTCATTATCTCGCTTATAAACGCTAAAGCGGCGGTTGAAAAGCTTCCCGTATATCTTCTTTCGCTTCTTCTCGGAAGCATCTTCCTCAACCTCGGCTGCAGCGGACTGCTCGCTCTCTATAAGAAAGCGATGATGAAAAAGGCTGCGGCAAAGAGCCGGGGCGAAAAATAAGTCTAATCCTCAAAATTAACACATAGTATAAGCTTAAAAAAGCCGCAAAAACGGCGCCCCGGAAAAGGATTTATCCCTTGACCGAGACGCTCTTTTGCGGTTGTTATTTTATTTATCAGTAAAGGTCGTCGTCATCGTCGTCATAAAACGCCCTTCTGATTTCGTCATACATCTCTTCAAGCCTCTTTATCTGTTTTTGAGCATAGGGCAGGAGGTTCGGTGAGTTTATGAAGTGGCGGTTAAGCGTACGCTTCTTCTTTTTGCCGCTTTCGGTTTTCTCCGATTTCTCATCGCCGGTTTTCTCCCCGGATATCGGCAGAGAGTGGAATGCCTCTTTGAGCTGCGCTGTGGCGTCTCTCTTGAAGTTTTCAAGCTTTGCTCTTGTCTCGTCGAGCGATGGTACCTTGTCGGAAACGCCGTTCTTTACGGTTTCGGCAAAATTGCTCAAAGTATCGGAAAAGCCCTTGATTTTATCCATGACCTTTCTAACGTCGAGCGCTCTGTATACGGCGAACACGAGGTCAACGAGAAACACCGCAAGCACGCAGGCAAAGATAGCTATCGCGGCCGAATCGAGCAGTTGTGAGAAACAATATACAACTATCGGGTGCACGAGATAAAGGAAGAGCAGCGAGGCTATGCCCCAGTAGAACGTGTGTCCGAGGCAGATGCGCCCCTGAATGTTGAATTTTTTGTTGGAGTAGTCCCACCATCTCGCGTGGAAAAGCTTTTCCATAAGCACGCTCGTGATAAATTCGACTATATCGCAAACCACCATGCCCGCAATAAAGACGAGCAGAGGAGTTATCAATACGCTGTGACCGAACAGCGGAACTCTGAGATCGAGATTCTTGACCGGCGTCAAGGTTATTGCCATTGCGAGCGCGCCCGTGCCGTATATCGGGCACATCGGACCTTTAAGGAAGCCTCGGTTGACCCATTTGCGCGCGCCTACCGAGCAGTAGATTGATTCGCCGAGCCAGCCGACTGCACTGTAAAAGAAGAAATACAGCACATATACTACTATTGTCATAAAAATTTTCATAAAGTTTCCCTCTGTTTCATTGTTCGGTTCAACTCTTCGCGATGAAATCAGCTCTTCGCGTTCTGCTTGGCTATCTTCATCTCCCTTGAAGCGCAGTATTTATCTGCGAGCGAGAGGACTATTCCCTCGCGGCTCGACGGCGGTATGGGCGTCAGCGGCCACATATGACGGAGTATCATCATTTCGCTTTTCTTATCAAGACCGCCGCACAGTAATTTTGCGTTTTCGGCGGCGAACCTCGGATGTCTGTAGCCGTGCGGACGGTGGCTCCAATCGTTCTCATGCCAATCGTAGTAGAAAAGGTCGTGCATAGTCGCAGCTCGAGCCGCCCTGCGGTAATCGAGCCCGAAATGTCTGCAAACGCGGAACGTAAGATATGCTACGCTCGTTATGTGCTGAAGCCTATCCATCTTGTTGTGCTGAGGATATTTTTTCAGGCTCTGCACCTCGCGCGAAAAATATATATCTTTTACGCAGTCGAAAAAATCCGCGTCGCTCTCCGGGTCAAGCGAATATGTCCGCGCATATACTTCTTTCAGCCTTTTGAACAAAGACTCCATGTTATCCCTGCTTTTCGAGTTTCTTTATCATCAGCTTTGCGGCCTTGTATACGTCGCCGCAGCCGAGTGTTATAACCAAATCGCCCTTTTCGACGTTTTTAACAACGTAGTCGGCGACCTCTTCGAATGTGCTGAACCATACGCAGCCGGGAATCTTTTCGGCGAGCTGCGAGGAGTAGATATTATAAGTGTTTCTCTCTCTCGAGCCCATTATCTCGGTCAAAACGGTTTTGTCGGGTATGCTGAGCACTCGGCAGAAATCGTCAAAGAGCATAGCCGTGCGTGAATATGTGAACGGCTGGAATACCGCCCAAACTCTGTTGAAGCCCATGCCCATGGCTGTTGTGAGCGTCGCCTCGAGCTCTCTGGGATGGTGGGCGTAGTCGTCCGCTATCGTTATGCCGTCTATTCTCTTGAGAATTTCAAAGCGCCTGCCCGCGCCGTGGAAGCTTTCTGCGCACGCGATTATCTTATCCATAGGTATTCCCGCGTTGTCCGCAGCGGCAATAGCGGCGAGAGCGTTATATACATTGTGCTCGCCGGGGATGCCCAGGCTTATTCTGCCGACATTCTCGCCGTATTTTATTATGTCAAAGCTTGCAAACTCATGCTCGAGTACGATGTTTTCGGCTCTGAAATCGTTGCCCTCTTCAAGACCGAAGGTGATGAGCTTCTTGTCTTTAACTCCGGCAATCGCGCGCAGCGTGTTGGCGTCGTCGCCGTTATATATGACCTCCTTGCGGGTCATAGAGGCAAACTTCGTGAAAGATGCAATTAGGTTATCAAGAGTTTTGAAATAGTCGAGATGATCCTCGTCAATGTTTAGCAGAACGCACACGTCGGGGGAGAGCGAGAGGAAGGTGTCAACAAATTCGCAAGCCTCGCAGAGCATATGCTCGCTCTTGCCGACAAGACCGTTTGTGTCCGTGAGCGGAAGCTTGCCGCCTATGACCGCCGACGGATCCTCGCCCGCCTGAATAAATATCTGGGTGAGCATGGATGTTGTCGTAGTCTTTCCGTGAGTGCCGCAGACGCAGATGCAGTCGTCAAACATTCTCGTTATCGCGCCGAGCAGCTCCTTGCGCTCGAATGTCGGTATTCCCGACGCCTTTGCCGCGCAGAGCTCCGGATTGTCGGGGAGCAGAGCGGCGGTATAAACTATCATCTGTGCGCCCTCGATGTTCTCGGCTCTCTGGCCGAGAGTGACGGGGATGCCGAGAGCGCGGACGCGGTTGAGCGTATCGCTCTCGTTGTTGTCCGAACCGGTTATTTCGTAGCCCTTTGAATGAAGTATCTCAACAAGCGGACACATTCCCGAGCCGCCTATGCCGATAAAATGAACTCTCTTCACCTTTTTGAGAACTTCGTCAATTTCCTTCATAACTAGCAAGCCTCCGAATCTTTTGCATATTCAAAAACGAGCCGAAATCAGAATACGCTTCATAATATACATATAAATTATAAATGCTCAGCTTGTATTATAATACACCCGCAAGAAAAATATAATATATTTTTATAAATATTTTGTTACAAAGCTATGACCGAGCCGAGCGGCGGTTCATATACTGGAGATGAGGCAAAGGGGGAAAGCGTATGATGAATATCAAAAAACTTCTGACCGTAGGCGGAGACGAGCGTATGCTCTACACCTCTCAGAGCCTTGCCGAAAAAGGGTTCGATGTGGAAATATTTGCATCTTCGCCGCCCGCAGGCTTTGAAAATATGTGTCCGACGGGGGAGAAGAGCATAGATTCTGCGGCGGCTCGCGCCGATGCGGTCATTCTGCCCCTGCCCGTCAGCCGAGACGGAGTTCATCTCAATTCGAGTCCCTTGACCCTGAACGGGCTTTCCGACACTCTCGAGCGCGGTCAGACCGTTTTTGCGGGGATGATGGACGGCGCTTTGAAGTCGAGTTTTTTCAAAAAGGGTATCCGCGTTTTCGATTATTTTGAGCGCGAGGAATTGGCGGTCAACAACGCCGTGCCGACGGCGCAGGGCGTTATAAAAATAGCCATGGAAAATATGAAGATAACCGTACACGGTGCACAGTGCGCCGTCACGGGCTACGGCAGAACGGCAAAGGTGCTTGCCGATATGCTTGCGGCTCTCGGCGCTCATGTGACCGTCGCGGCGAGAAAATGCAGCGACCTCGCGTGGGCGAGAACTCGCGGGCTCGGCGCCGTGCCTGTCTCTGAGCTTATGAGGACGGCTCCGACGCTTGATTTGCTCGTCAACACCGTACCGAGCCTCGTTCTTGACTGTAAAATACTTTCCGCTCTTCGCCGAGACTGTCTTGTTATAGATATCGCCTCTGCCCCTTACGGCACCGATTTCGCCTGTGCGAGAGAGCTCGGCCTCAACGTTGAGGTGCCCGGCTCTCTGCCCGGAAAGACCGCACCGAAAACGGCGGGGGAAATAATAGCCGATGCCATATTCAATATTATAAAGGAGGGGAGTTGATGGATCAGTTGCGCGTGGGCTTTGCCCTTTGCGGGTCATTTTGCACCCTGTCAAAAGCATTAATCCAAATGCGGGAGCTGAAAGCACTCGGAGCGGACATTTTCCCGATAATGTCCGAAAATGCATATTCGACAGATACGCGCTTCGGCAAGGCGGCCGATATTGTCGCCGAAATCGAAGATATCTGCGGCAGACCCGTTATCCATACGATAAGAGACGCAGAGCCGATAGGCCCCAAGAGAATGATAGATATCCTTATTATCGAGCCCTGCACCGGAAACACCTTGGCGAAGCTCGCCAACGGAATAACCGATACTCCTGTAACGCTTGCGGCAAAAGCGCATATCAGAAACGGAGGCGCGGTGCTGATAGCTGTTTCAACCAATGATGCCCTCGGCGCGGCCGCCGCCAATATCGGAAGACTGCTGAACACAAAGCACATATTCTTTGTTCCGATGCGCCAGGACGATCATATAAAAAAGCCCAATTCCATAGTTGCGGATTTCTCAAAAACTTACGATGCAGCCGTTACCGCACTCTCGGGCGTGCAGCCGGAGCCTCTGCTGCTCGCTCCGTCCGCGGTTTGATATACGGGGAGCGTACCTCTTTCGGTGCGCTCTCTTTTGCGTTTGCTTCGGTATAAATCAGCCCGCGCGGTCAAGAATATCCCCGTTATCTGCGTTTCGCACTAAAAAAGCTCTTTGGCGGCTTTCGGTTTGGTCTTTCGGGCTCTTGAAAAAAGTGTATGATTTTGTTATAATTATCTGAATCCTAAATTTGGGAAGTTTGCTTATGGCAGACTGGAAACAGGGAGATTGTTATTTATGTTGGATTTCCGCCCTCCGGTGACCGAGGACAGAAAATGGGTGGCGCCCATTATCAGCCACGCAAAACGCTTCGGCTGCGACTACAGCTTCGGCGATATATTTATCTGGCAGCATGTTTATAATATAAGAATAGCGCTTCATGACGGCTTTCTTTTTTCAAAAAACGGCTCCGATGACGATGACGGCGACGGCGTGAAAAGACTGACTTACGGTATCCCCGTCGGCTCGGGAGATCTCAAAAAGGCCATAGAGCTCATTGAAGAGGACTCTTTGAAAAGCGGGTTCAACCTTGAGATGTTCGGACTCAACAACGAGTGCGTGAAAAAAGTCGAGGCGATGTTCCCCGGAAAGTTTGAGTTTGAACCGCTCAGAGACAGCTACGACTATATATATCTTACCGAAAATCTTATTAATCTGCCCGGAAAGAAGTTCCACGGCAAGAGAAATCATATCGCCGCATTTGTCCGCGACAACGAGTGGAGCTATGAGCCCATAACCGCGGACAACCTTGACGAATGCATAGCGATGAACGCCGAGTGGGAGCGCAGAAACAGAGAAAAAGACCCCGAGGCGATGGATGACGAGCTCGACGCGATAAATATCAGCTTTAAAAACTATTTTGAGCTCGGCTTTGTCGGGGGATTGCTCAGAGCGAACGGCGAGGTAGTCGCGTTCACTTTCGGGGAAGAGATGAACCCCGAGATGTTCTGCACCCATATTGAAAAAGCCTATGCGGATGTGCGCGGAGCTTATCCGATGATAAACCGCGAGTTTGCCGCGAATGCGCTCTCGCAGTATAAATATGTCAACCGCGAGGATGATACGGGCTCGGAGGGGTTGCGCAAAGCAAAGCTCTCCTATTATCCGGACATTCTCCTTGAAAAATATATGGCAAGGGTCAAGAAATGACAGTATCAGCTTCTACAAAAGAGGATATAGGCGAACTCATTGCCCTGTGGCGCACCTGCTTCGGCGACGACGAGGAGTATATCTCCGCGTTTATGCGCGCTCGTTTTGTGCCGGAGCGTACGCTTGTCGGGCGAGAGGACGGCAGAATTTGCTCGGTGCTCTATCTGCTTGACGGCAAGGTGAGAATAGCGGGCGAGGCATTTGAATCGGCGTATCTCTATGCCGCCTGCACTCATCCGGATTTTCGCTCCCGCGGCTGCATGGGTGAGCTTATTCGCGCCGCCGAGTCGCTTTGCCGCGATTTGGGACTCGATTATATTTGCCTCGTTCCCGCAGAGGACAGCCTCTTTGATTACTATTCCCGTTTCGGCTACCGTTCGGCTTTTGAAGAAAAGCTGATGACTGTTGACCGCCGCCACCTTGAGCTTATCGCGGACAGCGGCGCTCAAATAGTGAAGCTTACCTCCGACGGTATGCAGACTGTCCGCAATGCCTGTCTCTGCGGCATTGACTGCTTCGTGTGGGATATAGATGCTCTGCAATACGCGATAGACGAAAACGCCAACGCGGGCTGTAAGAGCGTCGCCGCGTCCTCGTCGGGCAGATGCTCCGCCTACGCTCTCTTTGACGAAGAGGACGGCACGGCCGTGATAAGGGAGTGCGCCGCAAGGCGCGGATGCGTCCCCGTGCTCGCATATGCGCTGCTCCGCGCAAGCGATTGCGACAGCTTTTTGTTCAGACTTCCGCTTGATTTTCCGCTCTCCGCGGACTCGTTCGCGACTCGCAATAACGCCATGCTCCTGCCGCTCAACGCGGATTCGGAGTCGGCACTTAAAGATATAAAAAACGCCTATATGGGACTTACTCTCGGTTAAACGGAGGGAAAAGATATGATATATATTTTTCTTGCAAACGGCTTTGAAGAGGTCGAGGCTCTCGCGACGGTAGATGTTCTGCGCAGAGCCGATCTCAATGTGAAAATTGTCGGTGTCGGTTCGGATGTCATAACCGGAGCGCACGGTATAAGCACCGTGTGCGACGCCACAGACGTCGATTTGACTCCCGGCGAGGATGATATCGAGGCCGTCATTCTGCCCGGCGGAATGCCCGGCACGCTGAATCTCGAAAGATCCGATAAGGTCAACGCTTTTATTGACTATGCCTTTGAAAACGGGAAGCTTCTTTGCGCCATTTGCGCCGCCCCGTCAATACTCGGTCACAAGGGTATGCTCAAAGGCAAAAAGGCGGTTTGCTTCCCCGGATTTGAAAGCGAGCTTGAAGGCGCTGAGCTCTCCGACTCGTTTGTTGTTTCGCACGGCAATATAATAACCGCCAAGGGTATGGGCAGCGCCGTGAAATTCGGGCTTGCAATAGCCTCTGTGTTTGTCGGCAAAGCGAAGGCGAAGAAAATCGAGGAGTCGCTTCAATGCTCCTGAAAGATATACGCGAAGAAAAGGCGGCTCTTCGGAGCAAATGCAAGCTTCTCCGCTCGCAGTTTACCGAGGAGGAGAAGAAAAGTCTCGATATGCGTATCTTCAACCGTCTGACGAACCTCTGGCGGTACAGAGACTGCGAAACACTTCTGACCTATGTTTCCGCAGGTATAGAGGTCGATACACGCGCCCTTATCGAGGATGCGCTCAAGCGGTCTAAAAAGGTCGCGGTTCCGCGCTGCATTCCGGGACTTCACGAGATGGAGTTTTATTATATAACCTCGTTTGACGACCTGCAGCAGGGCGCCTACGGGATACCCGAGCCGATAAAGTCGAAATGCGAGAAGCTTGTTGACATGAGCAAGGGGCTCTGTATAATCCCCGCGCTCACCTTCGATGAGCAGGGTTATCGACTGGGCTTCGGCAAGGGTTATTATGACAGATTCCTGTCCCGCTTCAAAGGGGACACGGTTGGGATATGCTACGAATGCTGTATCACCGACAGGCTTCCGCGAGGAAGATTTGACAGGTGCGCCGATATCGTAGTAACGGAAAAAAGGGTAATTTCAAACGGCTGAGAGGAGCTACATATGAAAAAAACGCTGAAATTTTATAACGACGATAAAGGCGGTACGCCCGAAACGCCGGACAGACGCGAAAAAGTCAAAAATTTTGTTGTCCATATCGATGAGGACGATAATACCGCCGTTCAGCCGCAGGACGATGTGCCTGCCTATAAGGGCGAGGTCTATTTCTCGAGCCGTCCCGCATGGAAGCGCTCCAATGAGTCAAAAGCGCCTAATGTCGCTGCGTCCGCAAAGATCAAAGCAAAGACTAAGACCGATAAAACCACAGACGCGCTTGTTCTGACCGCGTTTATACTTGTTATAGTCGCCATATCCGCCGTGCTTTCTTTTATAGCCATTTCGTGCATAAACGATGTCTTGGCGATAAGCCGCGGCAACGATATCGTGACCGTGAATATCCCGCAGGACGCTACAACTAATCAGATAATCGATATTCTTGACGATAACGGGCTTATTAAAAACAAGACCTTCTGCAAGATGTTCTACAAGCTGTCCGCCGCCGCAAAGGGCACGGGTATGAAGAGCGGACTCAATAAGGCACAGAGGCTCGGATATAAGATAAAGGTTCTCTTTGCCGGACCTCCGGAGCCCGAATATATAAGCGGTATCTATTACCTGCAGCCGAGCATGGGCGTTGAGGGAATGCTCTATGAATGCCGCGCGGTTCAGGCAGGGCCGAATACGGTGACGCTTCTCTTCCCCGAGGGCTGGTCGATTCCGCAGATAGCCGCAAGACTCGAAGAGTACGGCGTGTGCACCGCATCTTATTTCATCAAGGCTATAAGTGATTCGCAGTTCGATTATTCGTTCCTCTCATCGATAAAGAACAGCGAAAACAGAACGTACCGACTTGAGGGCTATCTCTTCCCGGCCACCTATGATTTCTTCCAGGGAGAGAGCGCGAATATCGCAATACGCAGATTCCTCGATGCTTTCTCGAACGTCTGGACAGAGGACTACGACAAGCGTGCAAAGGAGCTCGGTTATTCGGTCGACGAGATACTGACCATAGCCTCGATAATCCAGCGCGAAGCCGCCGATGACAGTCAGATGAAGCTTATTTCGTCCGTCATCCATAACCGCCTGAAGAATCCGTCTCAGACTGCCGGCAGACTCGAGTGTGACTCCACAAAGGACTATATCAAGAAGTATGTCACGCCCATAACCGACGTCAATCTCGTCAACAAGTATGCCGATGCATATAACACCTATTCTGCTCAGGGACTCCCGCCAGGACCCATTTGCAACCCCGGTGCGGCGGCGATAAAGGCGGCGCTCTATCCGTCGAATACCAGATACTATTATTTCTGCCACGACAAGTTCGGAAATATCTATATGGCGAAAACAAAGAGCGAGCACGACGCCAATGTGCTCAAGGCTTTCAGCCAGAACTGAATCACGGGGAGCAGGCTGAAAACGCTTGCTCCCTTAGCTATGAAAAGGAGTTCGGCAATGGATATAATAAGACCGGAGGTTCTCGCGCCCGCAGGGGACGCGGAACGCCTGAAAGCCGCCGTGTATTACGGCGCGGACGCGGTTTATATGGGCGGAACGCGCTTTGGAATGCGTGCCGCACCGAAGAATTTTTCTGATGACGAGCTGTCAAAAGCCGTGGCATTCGCCCATGAAAACGGCGTCAAGGTCTACCTTACCTGTAATATTATCCCGAATACCGCCCAGCTGAAGGAGCTCCCGTCTTTTCTTGAAAGCGCCCGCGCCGCAGGGGTTGATGCGCTCATAATAACCGACCTCGGAGTGCTCTCTTACGCGAAAAAATATGCGCCCGATATTCCGATACACATCTCGACGCAGACCGGAGTCGCAAACGCAGAGAGTGCGCGTATGCTCTTTGATCTCGGCGCGGAAAGAATTGTTTCGGCGCGCGAGCTTACTCTTGATGAGCTCGCGGATCTCCGAGCGGGTATGCCTGAGAAAATGGAGCTCGAGTGCTTTGTTCACGGCGCTATGTGCGTCTCGTATTCCGGGCGCTGCCTGCTCTCGAATTATCTGACAGACAGACATTCGAACAAGGGAGAATGCTCCCAGCCCTGCCGCTGGGAATACAGCCTCATGGAGAGCACCCGCCCGAACGAATATTTCCCCGTCGAGGAGACGCAAAGCGGAACTTATATAATGAACTCAAAGGATATGTGTATGATCGAGCATATCCCGGAGCTTATTAAAGCGGGTGTTTCAAGCTTCAAAATCGAGGGCAGGGCAAAGACCGAATATTACACGGCAGTTGTCACGAACGCTTACAGGAGCGCGGTTGACGCATATCTCGCCGCACCGTCGGGAGATTTCAAGCCCGCACAGTGGATTCTCGACGAGGTATACAGAATAAGCCACCGCGACTACTGCACGGGATTTTTCTTCGGCTCGCCGCGCGACGATGCTCAGATATATTATAAGGGCGGCTATATCCGCAGCTGGGAAGTGGCGGCGATAGCCTTGAAGAGCGAGAACGGGACTCTGACCGTCAGCCAGAGAAACAGATTCTTCGAGGGCGACGAGCTCGAGATAATGAACAGGGGAAAAGCCCCGACCGTTGTCACCGTCAAAAACCTCAAAAATGCTCTGGGTGAGAGTGTTGACAATGCTCCGAATCCCATGGCGGAGTTCACCTTTGACTGCGATGCTGATGTTCCCGCCGACGCATTTATCCGCCGCAGCACGGACGGAAAATAAAACCGAACAGTTAAACTGCGCGTCTGCATTTTATCGCAGAAAACGGTCAATGATAATTTTATCAACCGTCGGAGATGATACTATGCCAAGACGCGCAGTCGTTATATTTTTTGTGTTCTGCCTGCTGATGGGTGTAATCTGTCTCCGCCTGATAAGCGTGTCAACAGGACTCGATACCGCCGCAGGCGCGGTGAAAAACACCCGCAGCATTGAGCTGTCCGACTTAGGTGCGCCTATATACGACTGCAAGGGGCGGCTCATAACAAACGGCTATACCGAATATTTTGCCGCCGCAAGACCTACCGCCGCGGCGCTGTCCGAGCTTCGGACTATGCTCGGCGGCGATGAGCTTGAACTTGTGCGCGAAAAGCTCTCAAAAGGCCGCCCTGTTGCCGTTGCTGTGCCCTCGGGTGCAAATTCAAGCGAGGATGTGAAAATAATCGGCGTCGGCAGAAGGTATTCTCCGCGCCAGCCTGCGGCGCATATAGTCGGCTATACCGACTCGGACGGAAACGGTGTCTGCGGGATAGAGAAAGCGTTCGAGAGCATATTTAAAAATAATCGTCAGACCGTCAGTGCTGTCTTTCCCGTTGACGCCTACGGACGCGTTATATCGGGCGCCGAAATAACCGCACGAACCGACGGAAAATACGGCAAATCGGGCGTATATTTGACGCTTGACCTTGAGATTCAGCAGATAGTCGAAGACTGCATGGACGAGTGCGGAGTGGATATCGGTGCGGTTGTCGTCCTTGACCCGAAAACAGGCGCCGTAAGAGCTTGTGCGAGCCGCCCGGTATTCGATTCCAATAACCCCGCGAAGAGCCTCTCGGACAGCAATTCTCCGTTTATCAACCGCGCTCTGTGCGCATTCGCCGTGGGCTCGGTGTTCAAGCCTGCCGTTGCCGCCGCAGCGCTCGAGCAGGGGATTTCCCCGTCAATAAAATACGACTGCACGGGCGTAACGGAGATAGGCGGCGTTGAGTTCGGATGTTATGAGCATAAGGCGCACGGCGTCATAGATATGTGTGGCGCACTCGAGCGCTCGTGCAACGCCTATTTTATCCACTTGGCTCAAAAGCTTGACCGGGAAAAAATGATATCCACGCTCTCGAATTTAGGCTTCGGAAAGCCTATAAGCCTGTGTGAGGGAATGAGCTCCGCATCGGGATATCTGCCGAATGCTTCCGAGCTCGATTCCAAAGCGGCCGTCGCCAATCTCGCGTTCGGTCAGGGCTCGCTCACCGCGTCGCCTCTCACGGTCTGTGCTTATATGTCGTGCATAGCAAACGGCGGAGCGTATTGTATGCCGTATCTCGTAGAAAAGGCAACAGACGGGTCACAGACCGTTTTTGAGCATGAGAACCGTGCGGGCGAGTATGTTATAAGCGGCGACACCGCGTTATTACTGTCGAAGTACCTCAGGAGCGCGGTCGAGAACGGCAACGGCAGGGGAGCAAAGCCCCAAAACACCACCGCCGCCGGCAAGACCGCAACCGCACAGACCGGGAAATTCGAGCGCGGCGAGGAGCTTTATAACACGTGGTTTTCAGGCTGGTTTCCGGCGGAAAATCCCCGTTATGTCATAACTGTTTTCAAGGAGCGCGGAAGCGGCGGCGCGTCCGACTGCGCTCCCGTGTTTAAAGCCGCAGCCGACAAAATAACGGCGCTCGAGGGTGAATAATCGGGCATTTTGAAGCGGGTAAAAATATTTAAAAAACTTTGAAAAAAGGCTTGACATAACAGACCGCTTTTGCTATAATAATCAGCGTTCTGAGGGAACAGAGAAACGGTTCAGAACAGACCTGCGAGAGTGGCGGAATCGGCAGACGCGCACGTTTGAGGGGCGTGTGGTAATCCCGTACGGGTTCAAGTCCCGTCTCTCGCACCATGGCGGGTTCCTTAGGGTGCCCGCCAAACTTATCGGTGATTAAGGCGTTAAGCCTCACCCTCGGCAGCTTCCGCCGTGTAAAAATCGGAAGTATAAATGCGGATATGGCGGAATTGGCAGACGCGCTAGATTCAGGTTCTAGTCGGGGCAACTCGGTGCAGGTTCAACTCCTGTTATCCGCACCAATCGACAAATCTCATCAGAGGTTTGTCGATTTTATTTTGCAAGGTTAAATTTCACAACGGAAAGCGGGGAATGAAATGAGACGTTCAGGCGCAAATAAAATCGATATGCTAAACGGCCCTATCTGGAGCAAGCTTCCGCTGTTTGCGCTCCCGGTTGCGGCAACGGCGATATTGGAGCAGCTTTTCAATGCTTCCGACCTCGCCGTAGTCGGAAATTTTGCGGGCGACAAGAGCACGGCGGCGGTCGCCGCTGTAGGCGCCAACGGTCCTGTTATAGGCCTTATAGTGAATTTCCTTATCGGAATCTCTCTTGGCGCGAATGTTGTTATCGCAAACGCTATGGGCAGAAACAACAAGGATTCGGTTCAGCGCGCGGTGCAGACCTCCGTTATATTCGCTCTCGTCGGCGGAACGGTAGTCGCCGTAATAGCCGAGCTGTTTGTCGGAAAGATGCTAAGCTCCCTGAATGTTCCCGAGGACGTTTTGCCGCTTGCAATCATATATTTCAGAATATACCTTATCGGACTGCCGGTGATATTGCTCTATAACTTCGAAGCGGCGATTTTCAGGAGCGTGGGCGATACAAAGGTGCCGCTCATAGCGCTCGCCGTATCCGGAGTTCTGAATGTTGTGCTCAATCTCTTCTTTGTTATAGTGCTCAAAATGACCGTCAGCGGTGTTGCGACGGCGACGGTTATCTCCAATGCAGTCAGCTCGATTATACTTTTCGTGCGCCTTGTAAAGTCGGATAAGTACATAAAAATCGAGCCCAAAAAGATGCGCTTCAGCTGGAACAGCTTCAGAGTGATAATGAAAATAGGGCTCCCGGCGGGTATTCAGAGCGCGGTGTTCTCGATTTCGAATATTGTCATCCAGTCCGCAATAAACAGCCTCGGAACGGTTGTTATAGCGGCGTCGAGCGCGGCGTTTAATATTGAGGTTATTGCATATGATGTGCTGAACTCTTTCAGCCAGGCGTGCACGACTTTTGTCGGTCAAAATTACGGCGCGGGTCAGATAAAACGCTGCAAGCGCACTCTGTGGCTGACACTGATAGAAGATACGATAGCCTCCGGCGCGGCGATAGGCATTGTGCTGCTTCTCGGCAGATTCCTGCTCGCTATATTCAACAGTGACCCGCAGGTTATCGAGATAGGCTATACGCGCCTGACGATAGTTTTCGCGGCATATACTTTCAGTATGCTATATGAGATAATGTCCGGTTATCTGCGCGGCTTCGGCGTTTCGTTGGTTCCCGCAGTGCTTACAATGGTCGGAGTCTGCGGAATAAGAATAGCGTGGATAGAATTGGTGTTCCCGAAACATCACAATTTCGAGACTATAATGACGGCATATCCCATAAGCCTCTCCGCGACGGCGCTGCTGATATTCATAGCGCTTCTCATTTACCGTCCGTCCCGCAGATTCGCAAATAAACAGTCGGCGGAATAAAAATATTCCCGCGCCGCCTGCAAAGACACAGAACGACAACGGAAATATAGCGGTTTACAGAACAAAAATAACACACTGAAAAGCCGTCGGTTTTATCCGGCGGCTTTTGATATTACAGGGATTTTAGCAGGTCAATAACGGTTTCAAGCTCCTCGGGCTTAACTTTGTCCGGGAAAACGCCGTTCTTTACGCAGTCGGCAAAATAGCGTATCTCGTTTGCATAGGCGTTGCTTTTTGGCAGCCCTATATCTCCGGTGTCTCCGCCGTCCTGCGAAATCGGGCAGAACTTGGTGTCATCCGCCTCATATACGGTCATCTCATCGTTTTCCCAGGTCACAACCGCGCCCTCAAACTGGAAGAGGAATCGCGCGGAAAACGGATAGCATCCCGCAAACCATGCGGCTTCTGTAGAGATGCGGAAATCGCCGAAATCATATGTTGCGGCTATGTAGTCCTGCTCGGGTCGTTTTACTCTCCTTGCAGTGCATTTTTCGGGTTTTCCGAATGCATATACAATAAAGTCGAGGTCGTGTATATGCAGGTCGAACGGCACGAGACCGCTGCGCTTCTCGTCTCTCATCCAATCGTCCCAGCTCCACTTGGGTATCCCGCTGAGCCTGTGCATTGACGCGGAGAGCAGCTTGCCGTATTTGCCGCTGTCATATATGTTTTTTACAACCTCATATTCCGGCCAGAATCTCAGAACCTGCGCCACCATGAAGCAGACGTTGTTCTTCTTTGCCGTCGAATAAACTCTATGAACATCCTCGCGGTTCAGTGAAATCGGTTTTTCGCATATGACGTTGATGCCCTTTTCCATCGCCTTAACGGCAAAGTCCGCGTGCAGGAATGTAGGCAGGCAGATATCGAGAATATCTACATTCTCATTTTCGAGCATTTCGTCAAAATCGGTGTAGCGGTGTTTGTCGGGATATTTCTCCATCCTCTCGGGACGGATGTCGCATATGGCGACAAGCTCGGCGTCGTCCATGCTCTCCCACGCGGGAATGTGCGCTCCGCTTATTCCGCCTACGCCGACAAGTGCGACTTTCAGCATTTTTATTTCGCCTCCGGGTTAATATTTTTTCGGCATTGCAGCCGAATACGGTACGCCATTATAGTATCATATCTTTTTATGTTTTTACAGTAGTTTCGGACTTTTTTTCAATAATGTTGACACTGCGCGTCGCTGAATATATAATTGTTAGCGGACAAATTTATAATGAGGAGGATAAGATGTGAACTTCAGTGATTTTTTTGAAGCCCTCGGTGTTGCGGCATTCGGGACAAAGACGGGCGAGCCGATAAACTGCGGCGCGGGACTTGAGCTTGAGGACAGCGTCAGCGGCGGCGCGGACGACTCGTATATGGTCGTTTTGGACGGTGTTACGCCGAAAATGTTTCGCGATTTTCTTTCGGCGCTCGCAGACACGGGTCGAAAGGAGACGTTTCACCGCGAAATAAACGGCAATATCTTTTCGGAGTTTGCCGAAGAAAACAGAATCATATACACCTATTTTACCCGCGAAGCGGAGCAGGCGAGGGTGATAATCGATAACGCAAGCTGTCCGCTTTCCGAGATGAACGACAACGAGCCGGATGTGCGCGGAGATACGGCACTTATGCAGTTTTCGCTAAAATACGGCTCAATGGTTCGCTATCACAGCTGCGACTGCGGAATGCTCTATGTGCTGAGACTGCGCGACAACTCGGTTATAATAATCGACGGCGGCGAAATAGAGCAGGCGACAGAGGAGGCCTGCGACGAGTTTATGCGCCGCCTTGAGGATCTGACAAATACCGAAAAGGGCGGGAAAATCCGCGTTGCCGCATGGATCTGCACCCATAACCACGATGACCATATGGATGTATTTACGAAGCTGCTCAAGCGCGAGAAGGACGTTCTCTGCGTCGAGAGGGTTATGTTCAACTTCCCGTCAAGAACGCTTTTGGATTATAGCAGCGGCTGTACGGACAGGCTCCGCGAGAGACTCAAGAAATATGCGCCTAACGCAAAATATCTGAAGCTGCACACGGGGCAGACGGTACATTTTCCGGACTCGTATCTTGAGGTGCTTACAACGCACGAGGATATACTCCCGCTGTCTATCCGGGCAAGGGACGGCGGCGCATATCGCGGCATGAACGAGACCACCACCGTGTTTCAGATAATATTCGACGACGCGTCCGTGATCTTTCTCGGCGATGCGGAGGAATCCAACGGCGAGGCGCTTATAGCACTCTACGGAAAGAATCTGCTCTCTTGCAAGTATCTGCAGGGCGCACACCATCTGATAAACGATGACAGAAGCATCTATGCCAACATCCAAGCCGAGAAGCTCTTGGCGCCACAGGGCAGATTTACCGTAATGACCAGGTTCTGCGATAATATACGGTATCTGACCTCGCTTTTCGGAGCGGAAAATATATATTTTGCGGGCGACTGCACATATGTATTCACAATTAAGGACGGCAACGAATCGATTTCGTATTTCGAATCGAAGGGCTATGTCTACGACGACAGCGGATATTAAAGAAAAGGGTCTGTTCGGATGTGACAGACCCTTTTAATATTTTCTGTTCTTTTGATTGTTTTTTCGGCTGCTTTATGCTATTATGAGTTGATGAAATTTTTCCGCAAAGGAGAAGATGAAATGGCAGATTTTGTCAGAAGAAGTGAGCTTTGGACTTATGATGTGTTCCCGAAGGTTATAAAGGCCGGCAAGGAAAGCACTGTTCATATTCGACCGTTCGGCGGCAGAAACTTTTTTCCGGCGGGCAGTGTGCGCGAGGCTGTGGTGACATGGCTCAACGGGGGAGATATAGAGGATGCTCCGGCTTCCGCATTCAGAAAAGAAATTGACGTTACCGCAAACTCGGAGAACGGGCTTGATATCAAAATGCTCTTTCCTAATGAGGGCGAGTACCGTATCCGCGTTGAGGGCGAGACTCCCGACGGGGACAAGAAGCGCTTTACGTTCTGCGTTTATGCAGTCTCCGACGACCTTGTCGGAGTTTATCCGTTTATGGGCGACCTGCATATGCACACGAATTTTTCCGACGGAGCGCATGACCCCGAGAATGTTGCCGCAACCTATCGCTCCCGCGGCTATGATTTTCTTGCCATAACCGACCACCACCGCTATTATCCGTCGCTCAGAGCTATAGAGGCTTTTAAAAATATCCCGACAGAGTTCAATCTCGTGCCCGGCGAGGAGGTGCATCTCCCGTCGATAAACGGCTTTAAGGTCGATCCGCATACGATTAATTTCGGCGGCGAATACAGCATTAACGCGCTTGTCGAGGATGTAGCGGTAGAGGAAGTCGGCAAGGACAAAAAGGTTCGTGCGATAAGGGACGACTGCCCCGATGTCATGACCCGCAAGGAGTTTGCCGCCAAAATGACCGCGCTTGCCAAGGAGATAAAGGTGCCCGACAATGTCGACGCTATGACGGCGGCGGTGCTCAAGTGGATTTACGACGAGATAAAAAAGGCCGGGGGACTCGGAATATTCCCGCATCCGACTTGGATAACAGGCGAGGCATTTCATGTGTCCGACGCCCTCAACGACTGGCTCGTTGAAAATAAGATTTTCGACGCTTTTGAAGTCCTCGGCGGCGAGGTCTATTTCGAGCAGAACGGCTATCAGACCGTGAGATATTATGAGGACAGAGCCCGCGGATACAGATATCCCGTTGTCGGCAGCACCGACAGCCACTCCTGCACTCCCGAAAACAGAGGCGCATATGTCTGCTCAACAATAGTATTCTCGCCCGAGAACGAGAGAAAAGCGCTTATTGAGTCGATAAAGAGCTTCAGGAGCGTTGCCGTCGACACGATAAGCAAGGAATTCAGACTTGTCGGCGAGATGAGATATGTCCGCTACGGATGCTTCCTGCTCAACAACTATTTCCCGATTCATGACGATGCCTGCTTTGAAGAGGGCAGACTTATGAAACAAGCGATATATGGCACCGAAGATGAAAAGCAGGATGCGGTAAATACCCTGAGCGTAATGAACGGCAGAATGAAGAAGATGCTCGAAAAATACTTTGCATTTTAATTTATGATATAACAAAACCGACCCTTCGCAAAAAACGGAGGGTCGGTTCTCTATATTTAACTTACTTATTCAGCTCGTCAAACATATCCTTTATCATCTTTTTGACCTGCGGGATAACGTCATCAACGGCGACCTTTTCGTTGATGCTCTTCGTGCGGGTCATGACCTCGCAGCAGCCCTCGGCAAGGTTTCTCGGGCTGACAACGACTCTGACGGGGCAGCCGAGCAGGTCTGCGTCGGAGAACATAACGCCGGGGCGCACGTTTCTGTCGTCGTAAATAACCTCGATTCCGTCCTTCTGCATCTCGTCATAGAGCCTGTCGGCAAGAGCCTTTGCGTCTGCGTCGTCAGATCTCAGGCAGCACAGATGAACCTGCCACGGAGCTATCGTTATCGGCCAAATGGGACCGTAATTATCGTGGCGAACCTCGCACACGGAGGCCGCAAGTCTGCCTACGCCGATACCGTAGCAGCCCATTATCGGATACTGCTCGTTGCCGTCCTTGTCGAGATAGGTCATATGCATAGACTTCGTGTACTTTGTGCCGAGCTGGAAGATATTGCCGACCTCGATGCCGCGCGATATATTTATCGTGTGCTTGCCGCACTGCGGGCAGATTCCGCCGTCAACTATCTTTGCAAGGTCGTTATACTCGACCTCGCCCACATCGCGCGGGATGTTGAGACCGGTATAGTGGTGGTCGTCCTCGTTAGCGCCGCAAGCGAGGTTGGTGGCGCCCTTGAGCGAATTGTCGAAGAGAACCGTTACGTTCTCGGGCAGACCGACGGGGCCTATGAAGCCGGCGTGAATTCCGCTCTCATCGGTGATAACTGCGGGATGAACCGCCTCACCTAAGAGGTTGGTGAGCTTTGTCTCGTTTATGTCGAGGTCGCCGCGGACAAAGATAACAACATACTCGTCTGTCGCGTTTTTCTGATACACGACCGCCTTGCAGGATTTCTCAAGCGGGGTATGCAGGAATTCGCAGACTTCTTCGATGGTGTGTATATCGGGTGTGTATTCTTTCTTGAGCTCATTGAGAGTATCGTCTGCCGCATTTTCCACAATGCTCTGCGCCGCCTCCATGTTTGCGCGGTAGTCGCACTCTGAGCAGACGGCTATAGAATCCTCGCCCACGGGGGTCAGGAGCATATACTCGTGAGAAATGCTGCCGCCCATCATGCCGGAATCGGATTTGACGGTTATCACCTCTGGAATGCCCGCACGCGCAAAAATGCGGTTATAAGCGTCATAGCATTCCTGATAGTAGCTCTCGAGATCCTCCTGCGAGGTATGGAAGGAATAGGCGTCCTTCATGGTGAACTCACGAACGCGGATGAGACCGCCGCGCGGGCGACCCTCGTCGCGGAACTTGGTCTGAATCTGATATATCATAAAGGGATACTTAGTGTAGCTGTTGGCGTAGTCGCGTACAAGCTGAACCGCGGCCTCCTCGTGGGTCATGCCGAGCACCATGCGCGCGTTGTTGCGGTCGGTGAAGCGAAGAAGCTCGCTGCCGACGCTCTCGTATCTGCCCGACTCATCCCAGAGCGAAGCGGGGAGAGCTACCGGGAACAGAACCTCCTGACCGCCGATATTGTCCATTTCCTCGCGGATAATATTCTCGATTTTCTTCGTTATGCGGCGCAGGGGAAGGAACTGAGAATAGATGCCGTTGGCCACGTTCTTCATATAGCCGCCGCGCAGCATCAGCGCGTGGCTGTCAATAACGCAGTCGGAGGGCTTCTCCTTGAATCTTTCGCCGACAAGCTTGTCAAGTTTCATCTTTTTTCATCCTTTCAAAAAAATAAGCCCCGGGCTAAAAAGCCTGGGACAAACCATAAAGTCTGCGGTACCACCCAAGTTCGGACAAAAAGTCCGCTCTCAAAGCGACGAAAGCCGTCTTTCCGATAACGCCGGAATGCGTCAGCGCATTTGACGCTGCGGCTCCGAGGCGGGTTCGGAGATTCTGCCGCTGAGACTTGCACCGACCGTCTCATCTCTCTGCCGGCATAAAAACCTAATTTTCCTCTTCATAGCCTTTAACAGTCAATAATTCTACTATGCCGCAGTTTAAAAGTCAATGCCTGCCGCGGTATTTTTTCAAAATTTCACGGTAAAATACATTTTAAATATTGATTTAATATAGGCGTTATATTATAATTAACTAAAAAATATAACTTACGAAAGGAAATTTATATTATGGATGCACAAAACAAGACGAGACCGTTCGGTATGCGGGATTATTTCGGCTATGCGATGGGCGATTTCGGCTGCAACATGAGCTTTGCGCTGATAACAAACTATCTCATGCTGTTCTATACCCAGTATGTCGGGCTGGAACTAAAAGATTGGGCTTGGATAATCATAGTCGGAAAAGTATGGGACGCTATAAACGACCCGCTGATAGGCGGCATGGTGGACAATGTCAGCATAGGCAAGGGCAGCAAGTTCATGCCGTGGATAACCATAGGCGGAAGCTCTCTGATAATCTTCACTACGCTTTCTTTTATGCCGATAGCCTCCATGAGCTATATCTTCAAGGTCATTTATTGCCTTGCAATCTACTGCATTTGGTCGGTTGCCTACACAATGGCAAATGTGCCCTACGGCGCGCTCCATTCGTGCATAACAAACGACCCCTCAAAGCGCACTAATCTCTCGACCTTCAGATCTATAGGCGCGGGACTCGCGCAGGTGCTTACAATGCTTCTGCCGCTTATAGTCTATGACAAGGATCACAATCTCATCGGCTCAAGAATGGTCTATGTCGCACTTGTATGCTCGGCGATAGGCTTTGTCGGCTTTATGCTTGTGCGCCTGCTCGTGACCGAGCGTGTTGCCGCCGAAGCGCATGACAAGACCGATAAGATGAGCTATCTCAAGGCCATAAAGGGCTTCTTTACAAACAGACCTCTGCTTGCTATAACCGCCGTTTCGTTTGCTCAGGTTATCTGCTTTATGTCCATGAGCACTGTCAATGTCATAATATTCCAGTCTTATTTTCACAACACGAAGATACTCGCGGCTGCAAATATAGTACCCTATCTGCCGCTCGTTGTTCTTATGCCCTTTATAGGCAAAATAACGAAGAAAATCGGCAAGAAGAAGCTTGTGGTCATAGCCTCATCGATAAGCCTTGTGGCGGGTATAATCTCGTGTTTTATCCCCATGGATCCCACGGCGACAAGCTCGTTGATAATCTATATGGGCGTGCTCATGCTGCTCTATACGAGTAACGCAGTGTTCACTATAATCCTTTGGGCAATGGTCGTTGACTGTATCGACTATCAGTATGAAAAGACGGGCAGCCGTGACGAGGGCTCGCTCTATGCGCTGTTTTCGTTCTTCCGCAAGCTTGCCCAGGGTCTCGGCTCGGCACTCTCGGCGGGACTGCTTGCGGTGTGCGGATATGTTGAGTCCCTCGGCGCGAATCAGACGGCTCAGACCGCTTTGAACATCAAAAATATGTATCTCATAGTTATGACCGTCGGCGTAGCGTTGACCGTTGTTGTCACGCAATTTGTCTATAATATCAATAAAGACAGGGGAACGGTTGCCCCCATAGACATAGAACCCGACCCCGCGCCGGAAAATTTTGAATAAATAGAGCCTTCGCTATTGATTTTCAATTCCGCTTTTGATATCATTTATAATTATGAGTCATAAGCAAAGGAGACATACAAATGGATAGACTTGAAATTTCAAAGCTGTTCAGCTCATATGAGGAGCTCGGCGGCAAGGAGATAACGGTCTGCGGATGGATTAAGACCCTCCGTGACTCAAAGGCGATAGGCTTTATGGAGATTAACGACGGCAGCTCGTTCAAGAGCCTGCAGGTTGTTTTCGAGAGCGCAAAGGTAGAAAACTACAAGGATATAGTCAAGCTGAATGTCGGCGCGGCAGTCAGAGTTACGGGTACTTTTATTCTGACTCCCCAGGCGAATCAGCCGTTCGAGCTCAATGCTTCTTCAATCGAGGTCGAGGGTCAGTCAACTCCCGATTATCCTCTCCAGAAAAAGCGCCATACGCTCGAATATATGAGAACGATAGCGCATCTGCGCCCGAGAGCGAATATTTATTCCGCGGCCTTCCGCGTTCGCTCGACCGCCGCTTACGCTATTCATAAGTTCTTCAATGAGCGAGGCTTTATCTATGCTCACACACCGCTCATCTCCTGCAGCGACTGCGAGGGCGCGGGTGAGATGTTCAAGGTAACGACTCTTGATATTGCAAACTCGCCCAAGAACGAGGACGGAACCGTCGATTTCAAGCAGGATTTCTTCGAGAAGCCCGCTTATCTGACCGTTTCCGGCCAGCTTGAGGGCGAGGCGATGGCTCTTGCTTTCGGTAAGATATATACCTTCGGCCCCACCTTCAGAGCCGAGAAGTCCTACACTCAGCGCCACGCTGCGGAGTTCTGGATGATTGAACCCGAGATAGCCTTTGCCGACCTTAATGACGACATGGAGCTTGCGGAGGCCATGATAAAGTATGTCATCTCCTATGTTATGGAGAACTGCAAGTCGGAGCTTGAATTCCTCAACAAGTTTGTTGATAAGGGATTGCTCGAGAGACTTAATTCCGTTGTCAGCTCGGATTTCGCGCGCGTCACCTATACCGATGCCGTCAAGGAGCTTGAGAAATACAACGACGAGTTTGACTACAAGGTCTATTGGGGCTGCGACCTTCAGACGGAGCACGAGCGCTGCCTGACCGAGCGCATCTTTAAGCGCCCTGTATTCGTCACCGACTATCCCAAGGAGATTAAGGCCTTCTATATGCGCCTTAACGATGACGGAAAGACCGTTGCCGCAGTTGACCTGCTCGTTATGGGCATAGGCGAGATAATCGGCGGCAGCCAGCGTGAGGAGAGACTCGATGTGCTTACAGAGCGCATTGAAGAACTCGGACTCGACCCCAAGGATTATTGGTGGTATCTTGACCTTCGCCGTTACGGCGGCGTTAAGCACAGCGGCTTCGGCCTCGGCTTTGAGAGACTGGTTATGTATCTCACCGGTATCTCCAATATCCGCGACGTGCTTCCGTTCCCGAGAACAACAGGTTCTGCGGATTTCTAAAAATGACAGAGCACCCGTACTTTTTATGTCCGGGTGCTTTTTCGATAAAAAATCTCCCTTGCCGAATCGGCAGGGGAGAACTCTTTTTTATTCGATTGTCTCTATTTTTATAAGATTTGTGTTGCCGGATTTTCCGTTTATCGCGCCGCATGTCATTACGATATTGTCGCCCGGCTCGAGATTGAGCGCGTCCTTTGCGACCTTCTGCGCATGATAGAAAAGAACGTCGGTCGAATTGAATTTCTCGCTGAGCACGGGCATAACGCCCCAGGAGAGCGCGAGCTTGTACCACACAGCCCTATTCGTCGCCATCCCGATTATGTCCGTCGGCGCTCTGAAACGCGATACCATGCGAACCGTCATGCCGGAGATAGATGCTACAACAATAGCTTTTGCGTCTATGTCAATAGCCATTCCGCAGGTTGCGTGGGAAATAGCGTCGACGCGGTTCTTTATCTTGAAATCGTTGTTGCGGAAACGCTTTGCATAGTGTATGTGCTTCTCGGTCTCCTCAACTATCTCAGCCATCGTGCGAACGGTCTCGACGGGGTATTTGCCCGCCGCCGATTCACCCGAGAGCATAACCGCGCTCGTGCCGTCATAGACCGCATTGGCGACATCCGAGATCTCCGCCCTGGTCGGGCGCGGATTGGTTATCATAGATTCGAGCATCTCCGTTGCAGTGATAACGCGCTTGCCGAGCAGACGGCATTTAGTGATTATATATTTTTGAAGTGCGGGGAGCTCGGTGAAGGGGACTTCAACGCCGAGATCGCCGCGGCCTATCATTATTCCGTCGCACTCTTCGCAGATTTCCTCTATGTTATCTATGCCGGTGCGGTTCTCTATTTTGGCGATTATGTCTATGCCGTCGCCGCCGTTCTCGCGGAGAAATGCCTTGAGGTCAACGAGATCCTGTCTGCGCGAAACAAAAGACGCCGCGATATAGTCGACGTTATTCTGAATACCGAACAGCAGATCCTCCTTGTCCTGCTCGCTGAGGTATACCTGATTGAGCACCTTGTTGGGAAAGCTCATACTCTTTCTGTTTGAAAGCTCGCCGCCGGTGATGACCCTGCACCTTACATCTGTGTCGGTTTTACCGATGACTTCGAAAATTACAAGCCCGTTGTTTACCAAAATGCGGTCGCCTATAGAGATATCGTTTACGAGTCCCGCATAGGTCACGCTGACGCGGCTTTGATTGCCCACAATATCCTCGGTGGTGAACGAAAATTCGTCGCCGTCTTGAAGAAATATCTTTCCATGTTCAAAGGTTTTGATTCTGTACTCGGGACCCTTTGTGTCGAGCATTATCGCAATCGGGAGATTGAGTTCTTCGCGCACTTTCTTTATCATATTGAGCTTTTTGAGATGCTCCGGATGAGTGCCGTGGGAGAAGTTGAGCCTCGCAACGTTGAGACCCGCCTTGCACATTTCGGTGAATATTTTCGGGTCGCTGCTGGCAGGACCTATTGTGCATACTATCTTTGTCTTTCTCATTATATCCCTTCATTCCCTTTATATAATCATATTTATTATATTATATCTTGTCTCCGGGTGCAATACAGCAAAGTAAAAAAACAGGCAACTTTTGAAACATACATTATATTGATTTCACTCAAAAACCCGTATATTCCGAGTGCCGAGAAATTGCAGATAAAAAGTTCGGGATTTTTAAAAAAAGACTTGATTTTTTAAGCGCAGTCATATATAATAGACGAGCATTTGATTGCAGACACGGAGAGTTGTCCGAGCTGGTCGAAGGAGCACGATTGGAAATCGTGTAAACGTCAAAAGCGTTTCGAGGGTTCGAATCCCTTGCTCTCCGCCAAAAGTCCACCGTAATTTTGATAGAATTACGGTGGATTTTTTCTATGCCCAAAAACCGCTTAAAATAAGGCTTTCTGACTGTTTTAGCATATAACACACCCCCCCGTCACAGAGCGTTTCTGCGGCGGGGGATTGTGTGTTTTATAGTAATTATAACTGATCCGCCATAAATGAATACGGCCGGATTATATTTAACGCAGAATTATATTCAATAATATGTTACATAATAACAATAGCAATTTTTTTCAAGTTATGAAATAAAAAGAAAAAATCCCCATTCCGCAGAACGGGGATTTCAACCTGAATTGTTAAACAGATTATGTAAGCAACGGGAAGATATCTCTTATTGCCCATGTTGCGAAAAAGCCGATCACAATAGCGAGCATAAAGCCGTCGAGCAACCTGCTTTTTACTCTGTCGCCGATCAGGAAATATATTCCCATAAACGGAAACGACCAAAACATCGGATGAAAATGAAACGCACTTGTAAAATCAAAATGTAACGCACACAAAATCGACCGTGTAAAACCGCAACCGGGGCATTGTATACCGAAAAAATGCCTCCATATGCATCCGATACCGGTAACAGATGAAATCAAATAACCGATACCGAGCAAAACAATGAAAAATAATTTCGGCAAAAGCTCTTTGAACCGTAGCTTCACTTAGAACAGCTTCTCGGGGTCAACAACATAGCTGCCTGTAAGAATCTTAACAAAATCAATGATAGCAAGAATGTAACCGATACCGAAGCAAAGGCTTGCCACAATTTTAACAATACCTTTTTTGTTTTCGCCCATCATGAAGTTGTGAATACCCAAACCGCCCAACAAGAAGCAGATAATTGCCATTGTGGTCTTGTCTTTGCCGTTGAGATATTCGCCGGATACGGCGCCGTTCTGCTGACCGTTTGCAGGGGGAGGAGTTACGGGAGGCGTCTCGGGATTGTTTACAGGAGCGCCGCACTTCTCGCAAACGTTAGCGCCGGGCATGAGCTCTCCTCCGCAGTTTTGGCAGAATCTTCCGCCGCCGCCTGCCTTAACGCCGCAGTTTGCACAAAATTCCTGGTTGTCGTTGAGCATAGTTCCGCAGTTTTTGCAATACATAAAAATTACCTCTCCAAAATAGATTATGACATATTGGTATGCTATGCCAATGCCATTATAACATGAGATTTTGACTATGGCAATACTATATTTGTTTATTTTTCATAAATTCTACGCGATTGCGGCAGGTTTTTGACGAATTTTCAAATTTTTTGTCAACAACTGCGATAAAAAACACCTCAACTATGACAAATTCACGGTGCGCTTTTGTGTATTGTCTTGTCAAAAGTTTTTTCTGATGATATAATAAATTTGATGAATTATGATATTGAGGAGGTTGTATTTATGTATTTTGACAAGTTTTTGGATTTGTTAAAGCTCGCTTTCCGCCAGAAAGCCGCCGTGTATGATGCCGTTGAATTTTTCAAAAATTTCTTTTTAAATGGATTCTCTATAAAAAAGATTTTTGTCGGATTCATGGTCGTTATCGAACTGCTCGGCTGCCTTGCGTTTGATACACCGCGCACGCCGAGGGGACAAGAGTTGAATCTTGACGGCTACAGCCTTGTTTTCTTTGATGACTTTGACGGCGACACTCTTAACACCGATGTTTGGAAACACAGAGGTGTCGGTGCCCGTCGCTGCGGCTTCAATGCGGAGAGCCAGGCGGAGGTCAGAGACGGAAATTTATATCTCACCGCCGAATATCTCGAGGACGGCAAGTTCGGTGTCGGCTGGTATTCGGGCATGATCAGCCTAAAGCAGCACTATCTGCGCGGATATTTTGAGATCCGCTGCAAATGCAACAAAGATAAGGGCTTTTGGAGCGCATTCTGGATTCAGTCGCCCAACAATCCCTATGACCACAACATCTCTCAGGGCGGAATCTACGGCGCTGAAATTGATATCTTTGAAGCCATGAGCGCCGATGCAAAGCTTCCCTCAAGCCGCAATTCCGTTACACAGACAATTCACTGCAACGGGTGGGATGACGATGTTGAGAATATCGACTCCCGCACACTCGGTAAATTTAAGGTAGGCAATGATATTTACAACGAATACAACACCTACGGTCTTGAATGGACGGAGGATGAATATATCTTCTATATAAACGGTGTTGAAAGCGCTCGCAGCTCATTCGGAAACGGTGTTTCGACAATTCCCGAAGAAGTAATAGTTTCGCTCGAGCTTCCCGGCAGCGCGGATTTTGAAAAGGATTATTCTACGCAGATGGTTATTGACTATGTTAAAATTTATCAGAAATGATATATTGTCATTCCGTAACACCGTCTTGTTATATTGAAAATCAGAGCGGGGGAAGGTTGCGCTTGCCGTCGCTGCCGATTCTTTCCGACAGTTGTAAACATGACGATTTTCGGCTTTTTAACAGAGCCCGCCGTAATTTTTCAGATTGCGGTGGGTTTTCCATAATTTAGTGATATAATTTGGTTCTAAAAGTTCGGTGTAAAGTTTTGTTGCATAAATGTAAAGTCAAAGCGGTAGCGACTAAAGGCATTTCTTGCTACAATGAAATCACCAAACAGAAGGAGGATTCCATTATGAATCTATCGGAAAAGATCGTCGTACTGAGAAAGTCCAACGGAATGTCCCAGGAGGAATTGGCTGAAAAGCTGTATGTTTCCAGACAAGCCGTTTCACGCTGGGAAATGGGGACGGCCGTACCCGACTCGACGAATATTCTTCAACTCGGCAAGCTTTTTCATGTTACGACCGACTACCTGTTAAACGACGAATACGAGAGCGATGACGACCTGCCGCAGATTAAAGATGTTAAAACCGACGGTATTCGCCAAGTCGTGATTTTATTGATTACGCTTGAAGTCATATCTTTGATAATTCAATTCGCGACCGTTATCATTCTGCAAAAGGTTTTCTTCGGTGTATTGAGCTTTCTTCTTTTTGTTGCCGCAGTAGGTGGCTTTGAATATGTGTATCATAAAAAAGTGGATACACAAAATGAAGAAATGAAGCGGATTCGCATACGCTTTTACACAGTTTCCGTGTGGCTCGGAGCTTACTTTCCCATTAGACTTTTAGTGCAGGGGATGATGTGGCTCTATCCGCGCACGTACAATTCACTCGTATTGGAGACTGTCATTGCTCTCATCTATTTGATTACGACTGCGATTATCACATTTATAATCAAAAAACGCTGTCTGCCGAAGAATTGATTTTTAATTAATCTAATAAAAATAACCGCTGACCCGCGCCGTGAACGCACAAAGTCAGCGGTATTTTTTATCTAAAGAAAACGACAAAATAAAACCGTAATAAACGCCCCGCCGCGGAGCAATGCCGAGGCGGGGGAGAGCGGTATCTTTTTACTTTGTGTTTAACAAATCCTTGTACTGATAAGCTCTTACATAATCGACAATAAACTGCGCCTCATCCGCATTTTTGTCTCTGCTTGAGGGAACTCCGTTCTCGCCGTACATTTCAACGGAGAGAATGAGAAAAAGCGGATTTTGGCAAACACCGCCGAAATCGCTGCGGCCATACTCCATGCCGTTCAGATAGAAAATATATTCATTCTCATTCCATTCGACACCGTATGTGTTGAACTCCTCATAGGGATTTCCCTTGACATAGGTTCTCGAGACCTGTTTGGCTTTGTGTGCCTCGCCGTAGCCGTCATAGTGGAGATTGCAGTAAACGACATTGTTGAACGGTATGCGCCCGTAATACGGGCTTTCCATTACATCAACCTCGGTGCCGTCCTGACCGGAGCCGTCGACATTGAACACATCCTCGTTCATCATCCAAAATGCGCTCCAGATGTCCGCGCCCTTGGGAAGAATGCAGCGAACCTCAAAATAGCCGAATTTCTGCCGAAAACCCGTCTCGCGTGAGGATGTGTCGAGCCCCGCCGTGTACCACCCGGCGCCCGTTCCGCCCATGCCCTCATCGAGATATTTCAAGGGGATAACAAGATTGCTGTTTTCTGTGTAGGCCATGTAATTGTTCCAGTAAGAGCCGCGGCGGACGGATGAGGTTTTGCCGTATGTGTAATGACCGACCCAAAGACTGCGGTCGAGTTCACCGTCGAATTCCTCTTCAAACGTCATCTCGAATTTCGACATATCAACGGTTTTGTACGGATTCGGGAAAGTAGGATTTTTCACTCCCAAAGCGAGGATGGAGAAAATATACAGGAGCAACGAAAAAATCTTCACAAAAACATTTCGCATTATAATTTTACCTCTCTTTCTTGTTTTTTATTTGAAGGTTTTTACCTCATCCGAACCTGTAAAAGCTCAAAAGCTCTCTTGAAAACCTGACCGTTTTGCTTCCGTATAGAATCTTTTTTATATAGGCGGAATTATTCCGATTTAAGTGTAGCAAAAAGCTTTCGGCTTTTCAAGCTTTTCAGTTATTATATCGCTTGAGGGCACCGGATGCTTGGGCGTCAGTGCCATGCTTTGGCAAACAAGGTCTACTCTTGTGTTATAATCCATATTAAAATATTGCACTATGCCGACCGACATGCAAAGGGTCTGCTGCATAATATCATACAGGAAATATACGCTTGCTGTTTTATATATTTAATACAAAAATATATTTACACATTGCCATTATATATGATACTATATACTAAAAACGGAGGTGCTGATTTTGCCTACAATCAACAGAAGAGTTCTTTCCAATTTAATTGAGCTGATTAAGCCTTATATAAGCGAAAGCGTTGTCAGCCTTGACAACTGGAGAATAAGGCGCGGAAAATACGACGGCGAGGGCAAGTTCACCGTATATCCCGGCGAGGAGGATTTCAAAGTCGGTTCCGGATGGTACGGGGGATATGATGATGCCGCGTGGTTTTCGTGCGAATGCGATGTTCCCCTATGCTCGCAGGGCGAGAAGCTCTATTTCAACATGAATTTCGGCGGCGAGACAATTATCAGATTTGACGGCGAAATAATAGGCAGCGTTAGCTCAAAGCTTCATAACGGCTGGGTCTGCAGGGAGAATATTCCGCTGCCCGAGAAGTATGAGGGCAAGCATATAAAGATAGAGGCCGAGAGCGGAATATGCTGCGGCGGGTTCTGCGACGACGCTATGGCAGGCGCCAAGGAAACATATTATGACGCGGTTTCCTCCGGAATTTTACGTGTTAATAAGCTGTGCGAGGATTATTACTATAAAGTGAGAACTCTTTTCGACAGCGTAGAGTTGATTTATGATAAGGTCATCGCCGAGAGAATTTACAGAGCTGTAGACGAGAGCGTCCATGTGTTAAGATTTGATTTCACCCGCGAGGATTTTTTAGACAGCGTCAAGCCCGCGTTTGATGTTTTAAACAAGCATCTCGGCGAGCTGCCGGATTATCACCCCGGAAAGGTTATAATGTGCGGCCATTCGCATATAGACGTTGCGTGGCTTTGGACTGTAAAGGAGAGCGAGCGAAAGGCGGTAAGGACATTTGCGAACACTCTCGAGCTCATGGACGAATATCCGGAGTATAAATTTGCTCAGAGCCAGGCCGTGCTTTACGATATGGTCAAAAAATACGCGCCCGATATTTTCAGCCGTATCAAAGAAAAAGTAAAGTCCGGACAGTGGGAGGTAATGGGCAACGCATGGGTCGAGGCCGATACGAATATAGCCTCGGGCGAGAGTCTTATAAGGCAGCTCCTTTACGGCAGAGAGTTTTTTCTCAGAGAATTCGGAATTGACTCCGACACCTATTGGCTTCCCGACTGCTTCGGCTTTACCTGGGCGCTTCCTCAGATTATAAAAAAATCCGGGATGAAAAATTTCATAACCGCGAAGCTCTGCGCAAACGATACCAATGCGTTCCTGCATTCAATGTTCAAATGGCGCTCCCATTCCGGCGACGACGTGACCGCATATTTTACGAGAGTATCGTATCAGGGCGAATATGACGTAGGCCGTGTTTTTGAATGCAGAAACGGCAACAGACAGTCGTCTATAGCGGACATTTCGTTCGGGATGTTCGGATACGGAGACGGCGGATCGGGTTCTACTACCGATATGCTCGAACGCGCAGAGGCATTAAAAAATATCCCCGGCGTTCCCGAAACCGTAAATTCCTCCGCACACGAATTCTTCGATGAAATCGGCAAAAAAGCCGACGAATTCCCGGTCTACGACGGCGAGCTCTATTTTGAAAATCACAGAGGAACATTTACAAGTCAGGCGTTCGTCAAGAAAAACAACAGGCGCGGTGAGTTTGCACTCAGAAACGCGGAGATATTGTCATCCGCCGCCGAGCTCATGGGAAAAAGCGATTATGACGGCGCAGAGCTTGAAAGGCTGTGGAAAATACTGCTTGTAAATCAGTTCCACGATATTCTTCCCGGCTCGAGCATCCACGAGGTATATGAGAATGCGAGAGAGGACTACGCTGAGCTAAACAGAGGACTTGAAAAGCTTATAAACGAGAAGTTGAACGTCCTGTTCTCCGAGCGTGACCCGGAAGCGTTTACGGTTGTAAACTATCTGAATGTACCGTATACGGGTGAAGTCAAGATAAAGCTTCCCGAGGGATATAACGGCGTTGAATATGCGGACGAACAGATTCCGTGCGCCAAGCTGTCGGATAAAACGGGCGATTATATTTCGTTTGTTGCCGAAAAAATTCCGTCGCTCTCGGGACGCACATACCGCTTCTCAAAGAGCGAGCATCCGACACAACCGTGTGTCAAGGCAGAAAAAAATCTGCTTGAAAATAATATTTTAAGGGTTGAATTTGACAATAACGGCGAGATAACATCCGTATTTGACAAGGAGAACGACAGAGAGGTGCTTGCTGCTGTCGGCAACACACTGTGCATCTATCAGGATAAGCCCATACACGAGAGCGCATGGAATCTCGAATTCGATTATCGGATGACTCCGTATCCGCTTAAAACGGCCGAGAGCATAGAAGTCGTCAGAAGCGACAGCGTCGCGGGCGAGCTTAAAATCCTAAGAAAGTTTAACAAATCGACCGTTACACAGTATATTTCATTAAAAAAAGATTCGCGTCAAATAGATTTCAGAACCGCCGTTGACTGGCACGAGAGGGAAAAGGTGCTCAAGGTGAATTTCCCCGTCGGCGTGAGAAGCTGCTCCTCAACGAGCGAAATCGCGCACGGCTCCATACAGCGCCCCACTCATTATAACACATCTTACGATCTTGCAAAATTTGAGACATGTATGCACAAATCACAAAGTAATTTTTGACTATCTTTTTAAAAGTTCTTATATGCCGGTATAGCCTATTGTTACAGGCTTTTCCGGCATTTTTCGTTATGGAAGATATTCTCAAATCTTCTTATATCCCCGTATGTTTTGGTGTTCAAAAGTAGTATGTGGAGTAGTAAATTCTCCGTTTACTACTTATGCAATCAGCCGCTTCATTTCTGTTATCGACGTTTCGGAAGTCGTATGCGCGTAATAGTTCAGTGTCATGTTGATATTAGAATGTCCCATAATGTACTGTAATGCCTTTGGGTTCATTCCTGCATTTGCTAACGTGGTGCAGAATGTGTGGCGTAAGGTATGCGGTGTCATTACCTTTGGCAATGCTACCTTTTGCGTTTTGTTGTATTTCCTTACAAGCCCCCGAAACATACTTTCATAGTTGACTGCCACTTTTGGCAAGCCGTTCCGGTTAAGGAACAGAAACTTTGTGTAGCCCTCCAAAATAACAGGCTGTGCATATTTCCGTTTGTTCAGCACCCGTTGAAATGCTTCCAACACTTTTTCACTCATAGGAATAACCCGGTTGCCGCTTTTCGTCTTAGGCGTTTCCACATAGTAGCCCACGTCTGCAATCTTCAAAAGTTGGTGGTCTACATTGATAAGCTGTTTGTCTAAGTCAATGTCAGCTTCCGTCAGTCCGCAGAGTTCCGAAATGCGAAGTCCTGTCCCTAACAGTATGATAATCTCGTCGTAGTATTTCTGATAGACTTTATCATGCTGCACAAAGGACAGAAAAGCCGCTTCCTGCGTAGGGGATAGAGGTTCCTTTGGTTCCGTATCATCTTCAAGGACTGTGTTCAACTGGAAGTCAAACGGATTTTTACGAATACAATCGTCCTGTATAGCTGTGTAAAAAGCAGCCTTTAAGGAACGCTTGTGGTTATTGATAGTTTTGAAGCCGTAACCTTTTTCTTTCATGCGTAACGCCCATTCCTTTGCGTCGGAGAGCTTCACATTTTCAATCCGGCAGGCTCCAAGTTTATCCTCCTGCAAAATCCGCATGAGCTGTTTTCGCCCCTGCTTTGTACCATGCCGCACATTTGCCCGGTGGCGTATCTGCTTTGCGTAGAGTTGGCAGACCGTCATTTTCTTTCCGATATGGTCGATACCGTCGTCAAGGTCTTTTTGGATTTCTTTCTCTTTTTCCCTCAACGCTATATCGTCGCGTTTTCCTGCCGGGGTTTTGTCCGTAGGTACTAACTTCCAAGAATACACAAACTGCGGTTTTCCAAAGGTATCTATATATTTGTAGGCATATCTCCCGTCTTTTCTCTGGCTCTCTCCGGTGCGGAGAATACGATTTTTATTATCCCGTCTTTTTTCCGACATCGTTATGCTCCTTTCCATAATGGAAAGAGCCTTGATATGCTTGACTACATTGTACCACATTCAAGGCTCGATTTCACTATCAGATTGCGTCCACCATATCAATCATTTTTTCAAACTGCTTACGCTTAATCTGAATACGGTTTCCGTTCATCATTACCCAGTCCGGGACGGGATTTTCTTCTGCCAGTTTCCGCAGCTTGCTTTCTCCGATACGGAAATATTTTGCTGCTTCTTCTATGGTAAGCGTGTACTTTTCCCAAATCGGCACGTCGTTATTGTTCAATTTGTCGTCCCCCTTTCTTAATGGGTCAAAAGTCAATTTGTAACATAGGCTTTAATCGGACGGCTATTAGCGTAACCTCATGGGACTTGCACCCCTCCGGCGGTCTGCCGAAGCCCTACCCATTGCCTGCGACGCTTCTAACGCTCGGACTATGGCTGTAAGGAAGTATCATTATGTATTCTGTGCGTTATCGCCCGCAAGTTGCTACACTTGCTTTGCAGCGGTGGTGTTGTTCGCTCGCTTTTCCCGTAGGAGAAAGGTCATGGCGCACCCGCCGTATGGCTCGGCACAAAAGGAACGTATCCGATTTGCCTTATGCTGCGCCGCCGTTTTCTTGCGCCGCTTTCTTTGTCAAGGTTCAAAATGGCTGTGCTGCCGCATTAGCAGCGGAACGGAAAAGGGGGAGTAAAGACGTTCCACTGCCGATTGCGGTTATTTCTCTGTTCTAAAATTGAGGACAGCCATCATCAGTTTGGCTTGCAGCCGTTCCCGAATGTCGTTGTCTATACCAAAATAAACATTTCCACGCTCGTCATATAACTTTCGCATGGATAAACGGGCTATGTAACCGCTGAAATGCTGCAAGACCATTTTCATAGCGTCCGGGTCGCCCTTTGTCGCTGCCACAATGACAGGATAAGGAACAAGGGCATTTTCCGGGTAGCCGGGTTGATTACCATTCGTCCCATTCATCAGCATTTTCCTCCAAATATTTTCTTAATTGTTCAAAAGAGCTTGTCCGTCTGTACTGTATTGTGCTTCTCGGTGTATTGAGCAACTCTGCAATTTCTGTATCGCTCATTCCCTCGAAATAATACAGCAATATGGCTTTGCGCTTTTCTTCCGGCAAAGTACGGATTGCTTCAAGAAGCAGCTTCGGCGTGATTTTCTTTCCGGCTTTTTCAAAGACGGTTTCAGCAGTTTCCCGTTTGAAATATTCATCAAAGGTATGTAGCTGTCGCGCTTCATCTAAGGTCATGTCGGAAAAGGTTACTTCCTTTGCCTTATGTGTACGAAGCTCTCTATGAGCGTCGCACGCTTCATTGTGCAATACCGCATTGCAATACTTCTGAAAAGAACATTGCTTATAAAACTCCCTGCTATTAGGTTCCACATTCTCACCTCCTTTCTTGTTGAAAGTTGGTGGTGCTTCCCCCTTTTCGCGGGGTAATACGGAGCCTTGAAAAAATGCCAAATATTTTCGGAAATTTTTTCAAAAATTTTTTTAAGCATACAAAATGCGCCCGTCCGCAAAAAAACGCGGACAGGCGCATAGGAACAATAAAAAGTATTTAGATGATTTAATAGTTCATATCTAAGGGTAGGAATATCCCCGGTGGCGGTCGGGCTTTTTTTGATAAATCAAAGAATGTAAGAATTTGTTGATGTGGTTTATAACTCATGGCGGCTACCTCCTAAAGCCGCCATGTCTACATGGTTAAGGGTCGTCGTACAGACAAAAAGAAACGGCGGCTCTGAAAATCAAAGCCGCCGAAATAGAATAGGCGCGTGAAAATATGGCTGCTCTGCGACGGCTTTTTTTCTTTGCCGTCGTCCGGCAGATGTTGGTTGTATCATTACTTATTTTTGATTGTTTTTTTAGATGTTAAAATCAAGACAGAAAACAATCCACAAAAGAACAAACTCATAAGGCTAATAATGATTTCTCCAAAGGTGGCAGAATAATAGCCGGAAATATTGAATGTAGCAGTAATAGGATAGCAAGCCGAAAGAACATCGGATATACTTGTGAATAATCCTGCAAAAGAATAAATTACTGTAAAAATCAAAGCAAGCCAATAGCCTTTCTTTATTCTTGATACAACCGCAATAACAGGTGCAATAGCAAAGAAAATTCCAATGCCGTCAAGTAAATAGATTTTGAAAAAACTTAAAATCATTTTGATAGACAAGCCCCTAAAATGCAAAATAACTTCAACTAAAAATGTAATGCCGAAAAGCAGCAAATAAAAGAGTACGCTAAATGCAAAAGTAATAAGTAATTTTGCAATCGTCATTTTAGCTTCACTTATAGGAATTAAACGTAATGATTTAATAGTATCTTCTTGTTCCTCACGACAAATCATATAGCTCCCAAAAAGTGCAATAACCGCAGGAAGAACAAAAAAAGTTGCTAAAGACTGTGCTGCGTTCATAAACCACCCTGCGTCATCTATATAGCGTTTTTCCCCAAAAGAAAACTGCCCTTGAGTAAAAACAATAATTGCAACCATAATAACTGCGAATATGGCGACCAACACAATTTTTGAACGTCGGAGTTTTTGATGTTCTGCCCAAATCAATTCTTTCATCATTCAATCACTCACTTTCTATGCTTTAAGGAAATGTACGCAAATACGATAGAAACAATAGTCCATATACCGATACAAAAAAGTGCAGCCGGAATATTGACTTCCTGTGCCAAAATAACACCGGGAATATCTCGCATGATAATTGCTGTTGCACTGGATAGAGGGTGTAGGTACATATTAACCATAAGCAAAATAAAGCTAAGAAAGGTGTAAACCAGTGTCACACATACAGGAAGTATATAGTTCTTCCCGGCAGCTGCAACCGCTAAAAGTGGTAATATGGAAAATGCGGTAAGTATGGCGATTTCAATACATTTCTTAAATAGATAACTGATACTATTCCATTCAAAGGTTATATAACCGGGAAGCATACCGAAAAATACAGACGCTATGGCTGTAAGCAACATAAAACAAACGGAATAAGACAGTACAACAATAAATTTGCTAAAAAAATATCCTGTCTTGCTAATCGGTATAATCCACAACTGTTTGAGCATATCGTTTTGATTTTCGTCATACATGAGCATAGTAGAAACCAAACCTAATACAACAGGAAGTATAATCCAAGCTGTATAGCTGAATGTAGTCCACTTATAAAATTGTAATGGTTCAATAACTGTTTTATCAGCACTTCTGAAATAAAAGACTGCAAGAAGTGGCATGAAAAGAGCGGATAACAGCATTAACACAATAAATTTTTTTCGACGCAGTTTAAGAAACTCTGCCTGTATCAGCCTAAGCAATTCCTTCTCCTCCTGTGATTTTTTTGAAATAGTCCTCTAATGTATCATTGCATAGCTGAGAACTGATAACAGCTATATCCTGTACCACAAGAGCTTTATTGACAGCAGCCATATCCAACGAAGTGTCATAAATCCGCAGGGTGTGTTCGTCCTGTACGGAATATTCGGTAACCCCAAACTGCCTTTCCAAAACAAGAGAAGTTTTCGGTATATCAGAAACTTGCAGAAGTATATACTTACTGTTTTTCTTTTGCAGCTCATTCATGCTGTTTTCTTCCAGTAGTACACCATGGTCAATAATGCCGATGTCATCAGCCAGTAGTGCAATTTCGGACAGAATATGACTGGAAATAAGAATTGTTTTTCCACGCTCGATACTTAAAGTCTTAATAAAGTCCCTTACTTCTGCAATGCCTATCGGGTCAAGACCGTTTGTAGGTTCATCTAAGATTAGCAGTTCCGGGTCATGTAAAATAGCATTTGCTATTCCAAGACGCTGCTTCATTCCAAGAGAATACTTGCTAAACAATTTTTTATCCCGATAAGGCAGACCGACAATCTCCAAGGCGTTTTTTACTGCATTTGGCGCAGCAGTACCGCGCAGTTTTGCAAATATCTCCAAGTTTTCCGTACCTGTTAAATTCGGATAAAAGCCGGGTGTTTCAATAATAGCACCAATCCGGGGATATACTCTTTTTTCCCTCCCTTTGATATTTTGACCGAATACGTCTACTTCGCCGGAAGTAATATCGGTCAACCCCAAAATCATTTTCATAATTGTGGTTTTACCCGCCCCATTACGCCCCAACAGCCCATATATCTGTCCTTGTTTCACATGGATATTAACAGAATTGACTACCGTTTGCTCTCCATAAGTTTTTATCAGTTGTTTTGTTTCAATTACATATTTATTCATCATATATCCTCACTTTCAATAGGTCTGTTTCCGCAATGCAAGTACGGAAACAATGGCTGAAATACTTCCAATTACCAAAAGAGAAATTAAACAGATATTCGGAGATATAGTTATTTCTATTCCTCCCGCCCATTTCTTAACCATTTCTGCTGCGTCAGATGAAATATAGGGATAAATTCCCATAACACTCGCCAGTGGGTGCAGTCCCATAATCCCCGACGGAATAAGCACGACAGGCACAAGATAAAGTAATGCAGCCCCAATCGGTAGAACATATCCCTTTGCCAATGTTGCTAAAAAAATAACGGGGAGCATTGCAAGTGGAACTAACACGCCACCGGCTAAAAATAATAATCCCGCCTGTAAAATTGTTTCCGTATTCAAATCTGTAAAGCCGCCTGCAAGAAAGCCGCCAAGAATACAGATTGCAAAAGTAAGCAGACATAGTGCTAATGACATAAAAATTACCACTGCTATCTTTGAAAAATAAAGTTGCGTTTTGGAAATCGGAATAATCAGAAGTCCTTTTAAGGTATCATTTTTCTGTTCATCAAAGAACAATGTGGTTGCAAACATACTCAACACAATAGGCAGAAACAAACTTGTAAGGTTCTTAAATGCCAATGTGTATAAATCACTAAAACTATTCATTAGTGAGCTACTTCTTGATATACTGAAAGCACGTTCAACTGCGAATATTCCTAAAATTGCAGTTAGAATAAAGATACCTAAGACTGTCTTATTGCGTTTCCATTTCAGCATTTCAGTAGAAATGATAGTCATTGTCTTTTCCTCCTTTCTACCTCCCATTATATAGTATCAACCTTGCCATAACCTTGCCGAAACCTTGCTTTTTTCTTGTTTTATAACAGGAAAGCCCCGCATTATTTACAGGGCTTTGGGAAGCAATATAGTAAATACAGTCCCTTTATCAGAGCTGTTTTCAGCGGTAATGGTTCCTTTGTGAACACTGATAAGCTCTTTCGCAATCGCCAGTCCTAAACCATTTCCCTTTGCAGACCGCGACTGGTCGCACTGGTACATTCTTTCAAAAATATGTGGCAGCTTGTCGGGAGCTATTCCTTTTCCATTATCTGAAATTATAATTTTAGCTTGTTGTATATCTTCACAAATATGCAGTGCCATTTTATCTCCCGCACTATGGATAATAATATTTTGAAAAAGATTGTTAAGTACGCGGGTATATGCGTTTACATCTATGCGAATAAAATACTCTGTTTCGGGTATGACAAACTCATATTCAAAATGATTGCTTTCTAAGACGGGAATCCAATCCGCTATAATGTTGCGGGATAACTCGTTAAGGTCAAATTTTTCAAAATGAAAAATCTGCTCTCCGGAATCCAGTTTTACCCATTCAAACAAATTTTCTACAAAGGATTTCATATAGTGGGCTTTTTCATGTGCGACATGGATATATTCGTCCTTTTCCTCTCCAATAACAATTTTGTTTTCAACCGCTTCCAGATAACCTACAAGAGAAGCAAGCGGGGTCTTTACATCATGTGAAAGACTTGTCATCAGCCGTTTATATGCCTGTTCAGATTGTCTTTGCCGTATAAGCTGCGCCTGACTGTTTACTGCTATTTTGTTAATGTCATAGCAAATTGTTTTTGTCATATCGTTTTCGCCTGCTAAAATACGTCGGTTCAAATTCCCGCCCTTTATATCCTCTAAGGCGTCTTTTATCAGCGCAAGCTGTGTCCGCACACGCCGTAAGACAAAAAGGAGATACATAATAATAAGCAGCATAAGGGCTATCACTATGAAAAGATAAACATTTATATCCATGTTACGCCTCCTTGTTAAAACGGTAGCCGACACCCCGGACAGTTAAAATGTAAAAGGGGTGGTCGGGGTCTGGCTCAATCTTTTTCCTTAATTTGCTAATAAAAGACATAATATTGCTATCATCAAAAGCGTATTCTTCCTCCCATACCTGTGAATAAATTTGTTTTTTGGTAAATACTCGTCCTTTGTTGGAAGCAAGAAAGAGAAGTAAATCAAATTCTTTTCCTGTAAGCAAAACGGGAATATCTTTGACCGTAACTGTACGATTTAATTTGTCAATTACCATATCTTTCAACGATATGCTGTCTATGTCTGCCGTAAAGGGGTTTAAGGTGGTATATCGCCGGATAAGGGAATTGACACGCGCCAAAAGCTCGTTAATACCAAATGGCTTTGTCAAGTAGTCGTCTGCTCCCAGTCGCAGACCGAAAACCTTATCTTCTTCGCTGCTTTTTGCAGTAAGCATAAGCACCGGGATATTGCTTTTATCTCTAATTTTTTGGAGAATCTGAAACCCGTCTATATCCGGCAGCATTACGTCCAAAATAATAAGGGAATAGCTATCTTTATTTTCATCAATTAGACGAACCCCCTCAATACCGTTATATACAGTTACGGCTGATAATTTTTCCTGCTCTATACACTTTTTCATAAGAGCGCAAAGCTCTTTATCATCATCTATAATCAAAACTTTATTCATGGTGCAGCTCCTTTCCTTGTTTTGTTCTCCCATCAATCGGTTTTTCTGCGTCTTTTGGTATCAACCACATATACCCAAGCTTTGAAACACCCGGTATGCGGTTATCTCTGCAAAGTATCTGTACACGTCGTTCAGAAATCCCCCATTTCTTCGCTGCTTCGGGGCAAGACATATATTCCATAACACTAAAGTCCTTTCTACAAATCATATCAGTATAATTATAGTCGGATACACGAACAATAGCAAGTATACAGATATGAATTATTATGGCTAATTAGCGGAACTGTATAGACATATCCAAGAAGAAAGGGGAACAGTAAAATGTAACTGGGTGAATAAATATGGCAAAAAGACCAGTAGAAAAATATGACTTCAAAGCATTTGGAGAAGCAATAAAAGCTGCGCGGACGGGACGCAAGGAAAGCCGTAAACAGGTAAGTGATGAAATGTATATTTCCCCTCGCTACCTTGCGAATATTGAAAATAAAGGACAACACCCCAGTCTGCAAATCTTTTTTGAGCTTATGCTCCGTTACAATATATCCGTAGACCAGTTTCTTTTAGATACGCCCGCCGGAAAAGATACAAAGCGGCGGCAGCTCGACGCTCTCCTTGATGATATGAGCGATAACGGCATACGGATTGTAACAGCAACCGCAAAGGAAATTTCAGAAGTCGAAAAAGAGGACAATAAAAACGTCCGGCAAAATTGAATATGGATTTTCGGAAGCGTTGTAATCTTTTTTGAGATTACAGCGTTTTTCTTTTGTATAAGTTCGGCAAAATGGCTTTTTCTTCGTAGAGGGAAATAAGGGCATAAAAGATAAAAACTTTCTTAGCAAGCATAGGAAAAGAGTACCCTTTTCCGTATTTTCGCCCTCTTGCCCTGCGGTGCGTCGGTTGAAAATTGCTTGTTGGGAAGTGTCCCAAACCCTCAAAGCGGAAAGGAGCGATTGCATGAACGGACGCAAAAGAAAAGTACAAATCAAATTCTATGTAACAGAGGAAGAACGGGCGTTGATTGAGCAGAAAATGAAGCTCGTTCCTACCCAAAACATGGCGGCGTATCTTCGCAAGATTGCCATTGACGGCTATATCATTCAGACAGACCATAGCGATATAAAAGCCATGACAGCGGAGATACAGAAAATCGGGGTCAACATCAATCAGATTGCAAAGCGCGTCAATGCGACAGGCAGCGTCTACCAAGAGGACATAGAGGAAATAAAGGGGGTGCTTGCGGAGATATGGCGGTTACAAAGATTAAGCCTATTAAAAGCACGTTGAGCAAAGCCCTTGATTATATCCAAAACCCGGATAAGACAGACGGGAAAACACTTGTGTCCTCTTTTGGGTGCAGCTATGAAACGGCAGATATTGAGTTTGAATATACTTTGTCGCAGGCTCGGCAGAAAGGGAACAACTTAGCCTTTCATCTGATACAATCGTTTGAACCGGGAGAGGTGGACTGTGAGAAAGCCCATGCAATCGGAAAGCAGCTTGCCGACGCAGTAACAAAGGGACAGCACGAATACGTCCTAACTACCCACATAGACAAGGGGCATATCCATAACCACATCATTTTTTGCGCGGTCAACTTTGTTGACTACCATAAGTACAATTCCAATAAGCGCAGTTACTACGGCATACGGAACATGAGCGATAAGCTGTGCATGGAAAACGGGCTGTCCGTTGTCATTCCGGGTAAAGGCAGTAAGGGAAAAAGCTATGCAGAATATCAAGCGGAAAAGACGGGAACAAGTTGGAAAGGCAAGCTAAAAATTGCCGTTGATACACTTATCCCCCAAGTAGCAAGTTTTGAAGAATTATTGCAGCGGTTACAGGCGGCGGGCTATGAGATAAAGCCGGGAAAATATATCTCCTGCCGCGCTCCCGGACAGGAACGCTTTACCCGCTTAAAAACCCTCGGTGCAGATTATACAGAGGAAGCAATCAAAGAACGGATTGCAGGCAAGCGCACAAAGGCAGCGAAAGCTCCCAAAGAGCAGCGCGGCGTATCGCTGCTTATCGACATTGAAAGTAGTATCAAGGCACAAGAGAGCCGGGGCTATGAACAGTGGGCGAAAATCCATAATCTGAAACTGGCTGCAAAGACTATGAATTTCTTGACGGAACATAAGATTGAGCAGTATGCAGATTTAGTCAGTCGGATTGAGGACGTAAATGCGGAAAATGAAAAGACAGCAGACGCATTAAAGGGTGTGGAGAAGCGTCTTGCGGATATGGCGGTGCTGATGAAGCACGTTACCACCTACCAAAAAACAAAAAACGTCTATGAAGCATACCGCAGGGCAAAGGATAAGGACACATACCGGGCAAAGCAGGAAAGCAGTCTGATACTCCATGAAGCGGCGGCAAAGGCATTGAAAGCGGCGGGTGTTACCAAGCTCCCCAATCTTGCCGCCATGCAGGAAGAATACGGGAAGCTCCAAGCGCAGAAAGAAGCCCTTTACACTGATTATGGCAAGTTGAAAAAACAGGTCAAGGAATACGACGTTATCAAACAGAACATAGACAGTATTTTAAGACTGGAAAAAGAACCGGAACGGGGCAGGGAAACCGAACGCTTACAGTAGAAATATCTATAAAAGCGTGGTAGGATAAAGGTATTCCAATATAGACAGGAGCGTGAAAACATGGCAGACCAAACGATACCCGATTATGAAACCATACGCGCCGCCGTTACCGGAGAAACATGGGCGGTGGAAAAGGTGCTTATGTGCTACAAGGACGAAATCGACAGGCAGGCAACTGTAAAGAAACGTCAACCGGACGGAACATTCAAACTGGAAATTGATGAAGATATGCGCCAGTATATCACAATGAAGCTGATAGAAGCCCTCCCCCAATTTCCCCTTGAAGAAATGGAAAGAGAGGAAAAAAGAAATCGGGACAAAAAAATCATAAAAAGGTAGACGGGAAGCTGCTGCGGACAGATAAGCAGTTTCGACATTTGAAACAACGGCAAAAAGAAACTATCAGTACATGGCTTTATGAAGAATACCGCCGCCTTTGGATAGAAAAGGGACAGGAGCCGCATAAACGCAACAACCGGGAAATCGTTGCCGCTGTTATGGAACGGATAGAAGCTGCGGGGATATGGCTGCCGGAACAGGAAGTAACAAAATATTTTTACCGCAGGAAAACCCATTACCGGAACCGGATAGAAAAAGAATTACAGCCGAAGCCGGAAATGCAGGATAAAGACAGTCAGACACAAAAAGAACAGGGCGCAGGAAGCCAGTAATGACCTCCCGCACCCTGTTCTTTTATAGGTACTAATTTTAAATTGTTACGCAGTAGAACCCTGATTTCAAGGGAAAAGGTATTCTGTATCGCCTATGCCAGTTTCACGCCGTTTATGCCCTGTAAATCAAGGCTTTTTTCGCCCTTATTGCGTAACCGCCGCACGTCGTTTCCTCATGCGCTCCGCTGCCTGTCTGCGGGTAATGCGTTTCCGGCAATCCGGGCAGTATTTGACGCTATTTGATTTTGATACAAAAAATGTGCCGCACTCGGTACAACGCTTTTTGTCCTCGGTTTTGAAAAGCTCTGCATACAGCAGCTTATCAAGAGGAAGTACGGCAATCTGAAACCACTTGCATAAAAGCGAACAGGAAATAAGCTGCGGGCAGACACATTCCTCCCCGTCGTCCAGTAAGATACAGTGTCCGCGCTCGCAGTTGCAGCACTCCTTTTTTACAAGGCTGTTGACTTTCCGGCTCTGTGGCGGCGTGAGCCGCTTACTCCTGGTCATACTTCATCAGCGGCGAAAATGGCAAGCTCCGCATACTCGTTTTCTGTTAGTGGGGAAATTTTCTGTAAGGTGCGTTCTGCAAAGGGGCGCATATCCTCGTCCATGAACGGCAGCGCAGCCGTCATATTTTCCATAAGCTGTGCTTTGCTTCCCTCATGGTAAATACTCAACAGGTTCATTTCTTCAACGGTCAGTCTAATCATGCTCATACCTCCAATTCGTGATGTTTTGTTTTTGCTGTCTTTTTCGGGACTTTTTGGGATTTTTCTGTTTGTAACTGCGCCCGGACAGAGGGAGGGGACTGTTTCATCTCTTTATTCCTCTCGCTTTTATCTATCAGCGCATAAACGCCATGCCTGCCCTCCAACGTAGATAAGGAAAGGCTTTTGTAAGGGAGCATGGAAAGCAGCCGTTCCATATCCTTATCCGTTGCCAGTGGAACAAAGTAGGGAGAAAGTTCTACCGCACAATGGGTCTTTTCGGGGCTGTCCGGTTCCCCAAGCCCTTTTACATTTTCCACAATCCGGCGGGCTTCTGCTTCAATCCGTCTGTCATGCAGGGCGGCGATATGTAACTGAAAATCCCTCTGCGTATGCGGTGTTCGTTTTTTCTGCTGTTCCCTCAAAAGGCTTTTTAAGGCTTCCGGGTCGTTTGGCTGTGCTTCAAAACGTATAAACTTTCCAAGTTGCGGGTCAGTGTCCCCGTCAAAATATTGTCCGGCAGGCTTTGTCAGCTCCCCATGCTCATAAATCAGCGTGTAGTTGTCGGCAGGGATTGATTTTTCGATTACTTCCCGGAAATGCTGCAAATAATCCAGTTCATAAAGATTGCCCTTGATTTTTCCCTGCTCTGTGCCTGTCAGTTCCACCGCATAGGCAAGGATAGTATCGCGGGTCTGTTCCCCGTAAAACCGCCATGTATTATGCTGCCTTGTATCCTTTAGAAAAACGTCCCGTTCCCGGAAGCAGCACGTCCCGGACGGGCGGGAAAACCACAAAAGCCGTTTGTCCTCCGGGACAGGGCTTACCGCCGCTTTCTGTAAAATCTGTTTGTCTATGTCAAAATCGCTCTGATAAAAAGCGGTATTCTGTTTCATTATGGCTTCAAGGGAAGCGATAACGTCCACATTTTCAAATTTTTGTAACTTCATAGGTCAGCTCCTTTCCAAATCCTGTGTTTTCTGTCTTGCCTGTTTCTTCGTCGTCTGTTCTTTCGCTGCTTTAAGCTGCGCCCGGATAGAGGGCTTTTCCTGTTTGGCAGACTTGCCGCGTTCCTTATCGGTTTTCAATGCTTTGGCGTATTCTGCAAGGGAAATCTGTTCCCCGGCTTTCGCCTTTTCCTCCAGTTCCGCAGCGGTCGGGGTGTTGTTTATCTGCCCGTCAATCATATTGTAATTTTGCTCGGTGGTCTGCTCGGCAGCTTTCAGATAGTTTTCCGGTTGCAAAAACTCCGACACGTCCTTATAGCCGAAGCTGTCTACATAGTGGGCGGTGTCCTGCCCGTTCTGATGAAGCACCACCACGTCGGAAACGGAAAGGCTGTGTCCCTTAAAATCTTTCGGGTGGTCGATATTAAAGCGGGTGTAAATATCTTCAAGGGAAGTCCCCGGCGTAAGAGGTGCGGAATAGACAAGCGCATAGTTTTTCGGGTCTACCCGCTGTCCTGTGGTAGTCAGACGGTCATAAGGTTCAAAGCGCAAGTCCCTTGTTTCGTTCCCGTCTTTTATCTGATAAATGGAAAAGGTGTCTTTGTCCTGTGGGGCTTCCTGTTCCTGTGCAGCTACCTTTTGCTGCCGGATATGCGCCCGCTGTAACTCGGTAGGCTTTTCCCCGGTAAGGGGTGCAATCGCTTTGACATAATCAGCCGCATAGTAGGCGTTACTGGTAAGCTGCCGCTGCCATGCCCCTGCTTTTGGCGACCAACGGAAGCCATTACTTTTTAGGGCTTCCCGCGTGGCTTCGTCCGGCTTATCCTCAAAGAAGATTTGCAGGCGGTTTGCTTCGGTGTTTGCTTCCACCTTGCCGCCGTCAAATTTCCAACCCACAAAACCGATTTCTTTTTGCTGTGAAAGGGATTTGATACGGTCTTTTACACGCCGGATTTCTGCGCTGTTGTTGGATAACGCCCAAGTCGCAAAGGGCTTGTCCTCCAAATGCCAACTGCTCGCCATGTCCGCTTTCAGTTTTTCCAGTTCCTCCGGCGGTAAATGCGGGCAGCCGTCAAGGGTCTTATGCTTGCGGTAATAGGCGTTTACGGCTTTCATGGTTTCCTGCGATTTTTCAAGGCTTTCCAGTTTCTTTTCTAACTTCTGTACTGCCTGCGGGTCGTCTGCGCTGATACCGCCCATGCCGGTGCTGCGGATTTTATCAAGAAGTCCTTGTATGTCCTGCCATTCCCGGTAATTGCTGTCGCGGGCTGCGTTCTGCTTTTCTTTCTTCCTTGTGGGAAAGTTAGAGCCGCCCGCAATCAGGATAGAGGGAACACGCGCGTCAATCTCATAGCCTTTGTTCATGTTCGCCGCCAGTTTCCGGGCGTAGGTGTCAAGCAGGCTGTCGATTTTATCATGGTACATCGGGTCTACCCGCTGTTTCTGCCTTTCTGCAAGCTGTACGGCTTCATCAACGTAATGCCTGTATTCAGCCGTCGCGCTGCCTTGCTTATAATCGGAAAAGCTGTTCATATCCTTTGCGCGTTTGGCGGCAGCTTCATTGATAGTGTAATAAGGGGCGGGTGCAGCCTGTTCCGGCTGTGCTTCTTTTTCCTGTACCGGGGCTGTTTCTTCGGGAAGCTCCGGCGTGGCTGCTTCGGGCTGTTTGGTAGCTTCCTGTGCGGGCTGCGCCTGTTCGGTGGTCTGTTCCTTATCCTGTGCCTTTTGGATTTCTGCAAAATGTCCGTCTATGGTATCAATCAGACTTGCGGCGGTACTGCGGATTGTTTCAAGAGAGCCTTTCAGTTCTGCAAGTTCTTTTCCGCTGCTCCACCCGGCGATATACCCAAAAGAATAGTCCGACGTATCAAGCCCGTAATGTTGGCAGACAGCATAGGCGACGCTTTCCGCCTGTACTTCGCGGGTGCGGCGGTCGGGGCGTTCCGGTATGGCAAGGGCGGTATCATGCAGCGTGGCGTGGGCGATTTCATGGATTGCGGTCTTGATATTCTGCAATTCGTCCATGCCCTCGTTAATGATGATACGCTTTTCCTCATAATTGCAGCGTCCTTTTACGCCGCCGCTTAGTGCTTCAAATCCCATAGCAAAGGGGGAAGTCTTTTCAAGGGCAGCGAAAAAATCCTTGTATTGTTCCACGTTGCCCGTCAGCTCATAGGTAAGGGCAGGAAGCTCCTTTCCCTCGGTCTGTGAAATATCAAAGACAGATACCACACGAAAAGCGGGTATCTTGATTTCTTTTTCTTCGGTAACAGGTTTCCCGTCCTTATCGAAAACAGGCTTTTGGGTGTCCGGGTCGATTTTTTCCACCTGTTTCTTGACGGTAAACGGGGACGGCGCAAGTATCTTGATAGCTTTTTCTCCCGGCTTTACATGGCGGTCAAATTCCTTTTCCCATTGTTTATAGCCTTTCACAAGGTTGCCGCCCTGCATGGCGATAAGGATTGTATTGTTAAGGCTGTAATCATGGAATTTTGACATGGTACGCAGATAATCGGCGTAACGGTCGCTTTCATACAGTCCTAAAATTCCTTGTTCCAGTCGGTCGGTAATCTCTTTCATTTTATCGGCGGGCTTTTCAGAAGATAGGATAATCGGGAGAACCGGGGGCTGCTCTGTGGCGGCGGTTTGTATGGCTGCGGAAGCGTCAAGGTCTGCCTGTTCCTTTTCCTGTACTGGCGGCTGCGGCGTTACCCGGTATTCCTCCGGCACGTCGCGCCCGTCGTACCACTGTGTAAAGGTGTTGCGGTTATTGTAGATATAGCCCTGCTCGGTAAATCTGCCCCCGTCATTGATAGCAGCGTCCCGCCCGTATTCCTCATACATGAAATATTTTTTTGCTTCTTCGGGCAGCTCCAACTCGTCCAGTTCTTCAATCAGATAATGCCCGTAATCTTCCTCACTCTGTACGGACGGGTAAAGCCAGTAACAGTCAAGGTTTTGTGCAAGGTTGATGATGTCCTGCAAATCCCTTGTATGGTCGCCGTATGTGATAGCCGCAGCAAATTTTTTCCGGTCGTCGTCAAACTGCATTTTCAAAAGCTCGCCTAAATAGTTCAGCTCGTCAAGGCTTTCAAGCTCGGTCAGTTTTCCTGCCAGTCCCGCAATAGAGGACTGGTATTCTGTGATGTGCAGCTCCCCGTAGTTTTTGCCGTCAATCCCGATACGGTCAAAGACTTCTTTCAAATGTTTAGCAGTCGTGGGGAATGATACCCATTCGCCCGCAGGTCTGCCCTCGGTGTACTTTCCAAGATTAGAAAGATACCCGCTTAAAATCGTTTCTGCCATGCGTTCACTCCTTTCTTTCTCAATCATGCGGTGCATAAGTTCGTAGTCCTCCATGCTCATGCTCCCGTCAAATAGATAGGGGTCGGGTTCTTCGCCGTCCCGGTAGCCTTTTTCAGAGAAAGGCAGCCCCGCAGCGTGGGCGGCGGCTCTTGCTTCCTCGATAAGCTCCGGCGGCAGCCTGTCGTCGTGGGCTTCGATAAATTCCCCGATATTGCTATATCCGTTTTCGTAATGGTGGCGCACTCCTGCGGTCAGCTCGTCAAGGCTCATATCCTCGCCAAGATAGCCGGAATAATAGCCGTTTACCACAACGGCGGCAGGGTCAGCCTGCTTGATTTCCTCCATGCGGCTTCTGTCCTCCGGGTAAAGGTAGTCGCCCATTTCAAGGGAAAAATGCTCGGCGTTCCAAGAACGTCCCGTTTTCCAAAACGCCACCCAAGCGATACCGTCCCGTAATTCTTCTTGATAGTCCTTTACGGTGTCCCGTAAACTTTCCATGTGTAACCTCCTTTCCAAACGGCAGCGCGGACGCTGCATTTTCCGGTTTCATCATTCAGTACCCCGCGCCCGCGTTTTTGCCAAAAATTTTAGATATTTTTTCAAGATTTCAGAGGGTTTGGGACACTTCCCAACAAGCAAAAATCCCCGCCGTTCTCGGTAGAGAAAGCAGGGATTTTACGGAAAAGGGTACTCTTTTCCTATGCTTGCTATTCAGTTATTTTTTCTTCGGAAGCTCCACCCGGTAGTTGACGTATTTCCCGCCCGTATCAGCTAATACGATAGTTCCGTCGTAGGTTTTGCCCGTCTTTGGGGAATAGAGCTTCTTCACGTTTACTTTGCCGGATTTTAAGAGCGCGGCGGCAATCTTCGTGGTAAAGGCTACTTTTCGTTCTTCAAAGAAACGGTCATTTTTCCACATGGTAAAGATACATTCTTTATTGCTGCAATAGTAGTTTTTCTTTCCCTCATAGACAGGAGAACCGCAGCGGGGGCAGCTTCCCAACGCTTCCCGTTCCGGCTTGAACATCTGCGCTTTATCATCAGAAAGAAACGGATAGGTCTTTACCAGTTCTCGCGCCATATCCTCGATACCCTCCATAAATGCGGCGGGGTTTGCCTTGCCTTTTGCAATCTGCGTCAGATTGTTTTCCCATTCTGCGGTAAGCTGCGGGCTTGTCAAAGTGTCCGGTAGGACGCACACAAGGTTGATACCGTCTTTTGTGGGAAGTAGCTGCTTGCCTTTTCGCTCCACAAAACCGCCCTTTACCAGTTTTTCAATGACGGCGGCGCGGGTGGCGGGAGTTCCAAGCCCTTTGCGTTCTGCGTCCGGGTCGGTGTCCTCGCTTCCGGCGTGCTCCATAGCAGAGAGCAGCGACGCTTCGTTGTGAGGTTTTGGCGGTGTTGTGTCATGCTCCGTTACCTTTGCCGCCGGTTTTTCAAAGGTCTGTCCCTCGGTAAATGGCGGCAGGGTCTTTTCTGTGTCGCTGTCTGCGTCGTCCGTTTCGGGCTTGTTCTTTAAGGCTGCCCTGTATTTTCGGTCAATCTCTTTCCAACCCTCACAAAGAATGGTCTTGCCCCTTGCGGTAAAGGACTGTCCGGCACATTCAAAAACTGCTGTAACCGCTTCAAAGGTATGCGGTACAGCGGTCGCCGTGAGCAGACGCGCCCCGGCAAGGGTAAGGATATTCCTTTCACTTTCCGGCAGCGCAGCAAGGTCGGTCTTTGCAAGCTCCATAGTCGGTATAATAGCATGGTGGTCTGATACCTTTTTACTGTTCAGAACCTTTCCAAGCTCCGGCGTGAAGTCTTTTCCCGCCATAAAAGAAAATTTCCTATAAAGCAGCTTGATAATGCCCGCCGCTGTGTCGCCCATGTCGTCGGTCAGAAATACGCTGTCTGTTCTCGGATAAGTAAGAAGTCTTTTTTCATACAGGGCTTGTGCAAGGTCAAGGGTCTGCTTTGCGGTATAACCGAACAGGCGGTTTGCTTCCCTTTGTAAAGAAGTAAGGTCAAAGAGCTTCGGCGGGGCTGCGGTCTTTTTCTCTTTCACAAGGGAAGTACAGACTGCCCGCAACGCTTCGCAAGCAGCTTTCAGCCTGTCAGCTTCGGAACGGTCAGACAGTTTTTCACTTGCAGCTTCCGCGCCGGATAAGGCAAGGCGCACATGGTAGTATTTTTCTTTCTTAAATGTGGTAATCGCTGCGTCCCGGTCAACAAGCATTTTTAAGGTCGGGGTCTGTACGCGTCCCACGTTCAAGGTATGATTGTAAAGGACAGAGAAAAGGCGGGTGGCGTTGATACCGATAAGCCAGTCAGCCTTTGCCCTGCACAATGCGGAAGCAAAGAGCGCGTCGTATTCTTCGCCGTTCTTCAGACGGGAAAAGCCCTCTTTGATTGCGCTGTCCTCCATAGAAGAAATCCAAAGGCGGCGCATAGGTTTCTTGCAGCCCGCCATTTCATAGACAAAACGGAAAATGAGTTCTCCCTCACGCCCTGCGTCGCAGGCATTGACGACTTCGGAAACATCTGCCCGGTGCATAAGCTCTTTTAGGGTCTTGAATTGTTTTTCTTTGTCAGAAGCAACGGTGTACTTCCATTCCTGCGGTAAAATCGGTAAGCTGTCATAGCTCCACTTTTTATACTGTTCCCCGTAGGCGGCAGCTTCGGAAAGCCCTACCAAATGTCCCACGCACCAAGAAACGATATAGCCGCTTCCTGTGAGAAATCCGTCTTTCTTTTCCTTTGCCCCAAGTACGGCAGCGATTGTCTGCGCCACACTGGGCTTTTCTGCGATAACTAAAATCAATGATAAATCCTCCTTTCAGCGTTCCGGCTCGGCTTCTTTTTTCTTCTGTACCTGTTTCAGACAGTACCCCACACAAGTGGACTGTCCCTTGTAAGGGCAGGAAGCGCAAGCCGGGGGATAAGGAACAGGCGGCGCATTATCACGCCGCCCGTCCGGTTTCTGTATCATCATCTTTTCAAAGGGATTGTCGGTAAACAGGGTCATAGGGTTTCTTCCTCCGTTTCTTCATCTTCGGGAGTTTCCCCGGTATCTGTTTCCGGCTCGTCCTCGTCGTAATCCTCAAATTCAAAATCTTCAAGGTCAGTGTTCCCTTTCACGTTCTGCTTCGGTTTTAGAAACTTAAAGTAGTAGAACGCTGCGCCGCCACCAAGCAGGGCAAAGAGGACTAAGGCAAGCACCACACCGGGATTGCCGCCTTTTTCTTTCGGTTCTTCCGACTGCTCTGTTGGTGTTGGGGTGGGTTCTTTGCCTGTGCAGCCTGTCATACTGGTAACACATACCGGGCAGGACGTGTTTACCTTTCCGGCTTCGCATTTTTCCGTACAGTTACAGATTTCCGGCTTTTTGGCAGCTTCACCGTTTTCGGTCAGTGCCATAAGGTCGGCTTCGTCCACTTGATTTAGGAAATGTACGGTCTGTTCGCCCTCGGCGGCGCGGTCAATGAGGATATAGAAATAGTTGCCGCTTTTGGTGGTAACAGTGATAAGCTGCTTATTGCCGCCGTAATCGTCAACCAGTGTTGCGTTTCCCTTTGGGGTAAGGGGCGGCGTTTCCTCTTTTTCCTCCACAACTACGTTGCTGTCGTTGGTCGCGTCCCCTGCGGGCTGCTCTGTGGCTGCGCCCTGTGCATAGGCAGGGACAGAAAAACCGCCCATAAGGATAAGGGCGGCACAAAGGGCAGTCATGGTCTTTTTCAGTTTATTCTTCATCTGCATTTTCCTCCTGTTCGTTTTCTCCTGCGGGTGCGGCAGTCATGCCGGGAATACCGCCGCCGGACAGCATAGCGTTCAGTTCCTGCGGGGTCAGACGCATAGCTCGTACAAGCTGTACGATTTCAAGGTTTTCCGCTTCGGTTTTCTGCGCTTCCAGTCCTTTTAACTTGTTCTGATACTCTGTGATTTTCTCGCGGGTCTTTGCGATTTCCTTATTGATACGGTCGATTTTATTGTTTGCCATAGGTCATTTCTCCTTTCTTTTTGGGGCTGCTTTACCAGTTCATCAGCCCGTAGCCTTTGATACATTGATAGTTAAGGTCATAGCTCTTTATCTTGCAGGCGTCGCCGGAATTGCCCTCAACGGTATAGACGCGGCTTTCGTCCCTGCCAAGCACAAGCCCCACATGGTCGGCAACGCCGTCTAAATCCCAATCGAAAAAGATTGCGTCGCCCGGTGCAATATTCTCATAGCCGCGTGCGCCCCATTGTCCCCTTGACTGAAACCAAGGGACACCCTGCCATTCGCAGCCCGCAAATCGGGGTTCGCTTTTTCCGGCTTGATTGTAGCACCATGATACAAAACAGGCACACCATTCCACGCGGCTGTTAAAGCCGTACCAAGACCAGTAAGGGTATCCGCCCACATTTCCGACTTGCTGTTTTGCAAGCTCCATAAGCTCTTGATTTCCGGGGCGCGTACCGTTTACAAACTCCACGCCGCTTAAATCCTCGGACGGGCTTCCGTCGGGAGAACCGCCGCCAAAAATCAGCGGTTTGTTGCCGCTTGTTTCCAAGTACACATGGAACATTTCAAGCTGCTGTGGCGTAAGAAGTTCCTCTGCAAGCTCGGAAATCGGCTTGTTTGTCAGTTTCACATTCAAGATGTAATACTCATAAGGGACTTCCTCGGTGGTGGTTTCCCCGGTTTCCGGGTCGGTGCTTGTTTCGGTGCGGTAGCGTATTTCCACTTCCTCGGTCAGCGTCAAGGTGTATTGCATGGCAAAGATACGTTCAAGCTCTGCCTGTGCGCTCTGCGGGGTGTAGCTCTGCAAGAAGGCGGTCAAGTAAGACGCTAATTCGTGGGGGTTATGCCCGATACTGTCAAGGTCATAGCGGTATTCATCATAGCCGGGGTGGGTGCTTTCGATAGCGTCAATCTCACTTTGCAGCCCGTTTTCCAATGCGGCATAGTTGTTTTCAACTGCCACAAGGTCGCTGTCCTCGGACGTGTAGGAAGTCCCTAACACGCTGTTCATGCTGCCGGAAAACATTGCCCCGCAAGAGGAAAGCCCTACGGATACCATGATGAACAGAAGCAGCGCGGCGATAGCGATTATCACGCCTGCCGGGTGTCGTCCTGCAAAGGCAGCCGCTTTCTTTGCCGCTGTTTGGGACGCTCCGGCGGCAGCTTTGGCGGTGGCTGCACCGCCTTTCTTTGCCGCCTTTGCATACTGGCGTTTTATCTGCTGTTTCTGCATGAAACGGGAAAGAGGGTTAGAAGTAAACTGCGGGTTGTCGTGCAGGGTCTTGTGATACTGGAAGTTGACGTTTGCCTTAAATGCTGCCTTTTCTGCCTTTGCTGCTTCCCGGTAGGTTTTGAGCTTATGGCTGCGGTAGCCCTGTTTTAATTTCCTCACCCCGTATTTCGCGCCGCGCTCGGCAAGTTCCTCTGATTTATGCGCCCCCTCAACGCCGCAATTGTCCTTTTCAACGGAATGTATCTTGTTGTGGACGAAAATACCCGCTCCCTGCGCGGGGCGGGATAACGGGTTCCTGTGGGCTTTGCCGCCGGGTATGGGCTTTTCCTGTTCTTCAAAGCGTAAGCGGGTCTTTGCCTTGCCTGCGGCTTCATCAAAGGTGCGCTCCTTAACCAGATTCTTTTGCTTCGGGATTGCTGTCTTTACTGCGTCCAGTCGGTCAGCGGCGTTTTCCGATTTTTTGATGTAAGTTTCCAGTTCCGGCGTTGCCCGTTCCTCGTCGGTAAACTGTAAGCGGGAAGTGGAAGTACGCAAAGCAGTAGCTTCCTGCTCTTTTTTGACTGCCTTTTTGTTTGTTTTTCGGGTATGTGCTGCGTCAAGATGTTCTATGGCGCGTTCCGCTGCGGCACTGTCCGGCTTTGAAAAGTCGCTGTCTGCTTCCCGGCTGCTGATACGCTCGGCGGTCTGCTGTGTTTCGTTTACCTCAATAAGCCCGTCGCGGGTCATTTTCTGTGTGATTTTATCGCGTGGTTTTAACTGCTTGATAGTCCTGCACCTCCAATCCGCGCCCTCGCAAGGGCGCAATACTCTGCATTTAATTCAATCCCGATATAATGGCGGTCAAGGCTTTTTGCTGCAAATCCTGTGGTGCCGCTTCCAAAAAACGGGTCTATGACAATCCCGCCTTTGGGGCAGCCTGCCAAGATACAGGTTTCCGCTAATTTTGGGGGAAAAGCTGCAAAATGCGCCCCTTTATATGGGACAGTGTTAATCAGCCACACGTCCCGCTTGTTCCGCGTGGTCGGCATGAGCGCGTCGTCATAGTAGCCGCCGTCCCGCGGTCGGTTTAGTCCCTGCACCTTTCCTTGTCCGGGTATTTCCAGTGTGTATTTGCTGTTGGTGCTGCGCGCTCTGCGATACCGTTCTGCGGTAGTAGGTGCTAAGGGTTCTGCAATGGCGGCAGCGTCATAGTAATATTTCTTTTCCTTTGAAAGCAGGAAGATATGTTCATAGCAGCGGGTCGGGCGGTCTTTGCAGCTTTCCGGCATAGGATTTTGTTTCTGCCATATAATATCGCTGCGCAGATACCACCCCTGTTCCCGCAGGGAAAACGCCAGGAGCCAGGGAATACCGATTAAGTCCTTTTGCTTGCAGCCGGTAACGCGGCTGTTCCTTGCAATCCGCTGTCCGGTGCGCCCCTTTGGGTTTTTCGGGTCAGCATAGCCGCCTTTATTTCCTGTACCGCAATAGGTGTCTGCGATATTCAGCCATAACGTACCGTCCTTTCTAAGCACCCGGTAAAGCTCGCCAAAAACAGCGGTCAGCCTATCAATATACTGTTCCGGCGTGTCCTCCTGTCCGATTTGTGCGTCAAGCCCATAGTCCCGCAGCGCAAAGTAGGGCGGGCTTGTAACGCAGCAATGGACGCTTTCACTGGGTAATTCCTGCAAAGCACAAAGCGCGTCCCGGTTGATAATCACGTCTGTTTTCATAGGCTGCTCACTTCCTCCGGCTTCGTCGTCATAATGCGGTAAAGCTCGGTATCTTTCGGGAAATGGTCTACAAAAGGCAGCACCACATTTCCGTAAAAGATAAGTCCCTCGCCCGCTTCGGTGTGGGTAACGTATTTCATCTGCTGTGGGCTGATATTTAGCTGCTTTGCAAGGATAGCCCGGTCGCCCTGTGCCTGATTGAGCATAAGGACAAAATCAGAGTTTTCAAAGATATTTTCCACCTCGCGGCTTGCCAAAAGGTCTTTGATGTTCTGCGTGATTGCTGTGGGTATGCCGCCCCATTTACGGAAACGCTTCCAAATCTCCACGCTGTACGCGGCGGTCTGTTCCTCTTTTAAGAGCAGATGAAATTCGTCCATATAGTAGCGGGTAGATTTTTTCTCTGCCCGGTTAATGGTAACGCGGTTCCATATCTGGTCTTGCACAATGAGCATACCTAACTTTTTGAGCTGTTTTCCAAGCTGCTTAATATCAAAGCAGACAAGGCGGTTAGAAAGCTCCACATTCGTTCTGTGGTTGAATACATTAAGGCTGCCGGAAACATACAGCTCCAATGCTGCCGCAATGCGGGCAGCTTCCGGCTCCGGCTGCTTTAACAGTTCGTCGTAAAGGTCGCCCAAGATAGGCATTTTCTCCGGTACAGGGTCAGCAAGATAGTCCCGGTACACATTCCTTACGGCGCGGTCAATGACGGTCTTATCAACAGGCTGCAAGCCCTCCTTGCCGCCAATGACAAGCTCGCAGAGGGAAAGGATAAAATCACTTTTCAGTGCAAGGGGGCTGTCGTCCTCGCTGTAATTGAGGTTCATATCCATAGGGTTCACATACTGGGGCGTACCGTCCATGCCTTTCCCTGTCGGGGATAACCGTATCACTTGCCCGCCAAGCCGCTTTACAAGGGCAAAATATTCCGCTTCCGGGTCGCAGATAAAAATATCGTCGTCAGTAATGAGAAAGGCATTTGTGATTTCCCGCTTTGCTGCAAAGGATTTTCCACTGCCCGGTGTTCCCAAGATAAGCCCATTCGGGTTTTTAAGCTGTTTACGGTCGCAGAGTATCATGTTGTTTGACAGGGCATTTAAGCCATAATACAGGGCAGCCCCGGTCTGAAATAGCTCCTGCGTGATGAACGGGATAAAAATAGCGGTGCTGCTCGTCGTCAACCCTCTCTGAATAGGGATAAGGTTCTCGCCCAAAGGGATAGAGGACATTAGCCCCGCTTCCTGCTGATAGTCAAGACGGGTCAAGGCGCAGTTGTATTTCTGTGCAATGCCCGCCGCCGCGAAAATGTCATTTTCCAGTTTCCGTTTCGTGTCTGCCATGTTTACCACAAGGAACGTAAGGAGAAACATTCGCTCGTTTCGGCTCTGTAAATCCTGCAACAAGTTCTTTGCTTCATTCCCAAAAGTAGCAAGGTCAGACGGGATTATATCCATGTCATAGCCGCTTCTAACCGCTTTTTTCTGTTCCTCAATCTTCATCTTGTCAAGGTCTGTGATTTTGCGCTTAATGGTCTTGATTGCTTCCGACTGGTCGATACTTTTAATGTGGAGATTGACAATAACCCCTGTTTCCAAGTCCAACATATCCGCTAAGATACGGTCGTTCAGCTCCGGGGCAAGGATTTCAAGGAACGACACCGCCCCCGTCTTTTTCCCCATAGCAAAGTAGCGTCCCTCCCCAAACTTGAAAGAGGACGGGGCGATAAAGTCCTTTGTGGTAAGCCCTGTCGGGGTCAGCCAGTCATAGGAGAATGAGAACGGCTCGCCTGCCGGGTGGAATACCCCATGCAGCACCTTTAAGCGTTCATAGCCGGATAAGGGGTGCGCCGATACGCCAAGCACCTTGAAATTGTTGAGTACGTCCGTTTCGATACGGGAAAGCCGCGCCCTTGCCGCCGCCGGATTGTCCGCTTCAATGGAAAACGTGATGTACTTGTGCTTTACAAGCCCGTTGTTCCCTTTGGCAAGCTGCATTTTCAGCATATCGGAATACTCGGTGCGGATAGAGTTAAAATCGTCATTTTGCGGCGGGATATGGATTGCCCGCGCTGCCTGTTCCTGCTGTGAGCCTTGATTGATAAAAGAAAGCTGCACGTTCACGCTCGCGTCAAAGTAGTTGAGAAAATCGCACCAGTTTTCAAAAATGGCGGTCTTATCGTCTGCCTGTGCAAGCTGATAGTTAATGTCCTCAAAAGCAATGCTCTTTGAATATTTCCGCTGCGCCACTTTGCAGATACCGTCCGGGTACATGGCAAGGTAGGGAATGGTCTGCTGTGCGGTGTGGGCTTTGCCGTCCCCCTTTGCCTGCCGGATAACCGCCGCTATCTGTTTCTTTTCCACGCGGGTCAGCTTACGCCTGTTTCCTGCGGCTTCCCGCGTCTTTTTTGTCTGTCCTTTTGACAATCGCTGATACCTCCTTTTCTAATGCCCGCTGTTTCTCCAAGAGTGCATATAGGTTTTCTGTCTGATATGGTCGCACTTTGGGGCGGGTAAATTTTGTCTGAATGATGTTCTTTATTACCACTTCAAGGGGCTGCCCATGCTTTTCATACATGGCAACCAAGAAGCAGGGAAGCATGACGACAATCATTACCATTGCCGCAAGGCTCGTCCCTGCGCTGTCTTTGAGCAAAAAGAAAAGCGGCAGTCCTATAAGAAGTGCCACTGAAAAACAAAGGATTTGCCGCTTTGTCAGATTGAAAGCGACTTTTGTTTTGACTTTGGAAAGGTCTTTGGGTACAGGTACATACGCCAAGAAAAAACCTCCTTTCTGCCCTTAGTGGGCGTTGAATATGGATTTTGCCAGTGCGCCGGATTTGAACAGGGAGAAACAGAGGATAACGGTATAGGCTGCAAGGGAAAAAATCGCGCTGTGCAGATTGTCCGCTAAGACCATTTCGCCTACCAAAACTGCGTAAATGCCGACGCATATCATAATGAGGAAGCCTTGAAAACCAAGTGCAAACAGCCCCTTTAGGTAGTTGTTCCCAATCTGTCCCCATTCTCGGTTTGTCATGGTGGCAAAAGGGATAGGGGAAACGGAACAGTAGGCGTATATCTCAATCATTCTGCCGTAGAGGATAACGGTTATCAGTACGGACATGATTTTCATACAAAGGCTTACAAGGCTCGTTTCCATAACAAGTAACAGTAGTTCGGGGATTTCCATATCTTTTAGTCCCTCCTGCATGGCGGCAAGGGCTTCGGTTACGTCGATATTCGTATCGCCGCCGATGACCCCTGCCGCGCCGGACACAATATGCTGCGCCATATCAAACACCGCCATAGTAATATCAAAGGTATGTGTTACCAGGAAAACGGCAACAAAGGCTTTGAAAAACCACTTAAAAAATAGGAATGTGTCAACGTCGTGCATATTGTTTTTTTCCGTTACCATGCTGATAAGCTCATAACAGAGGACATAGGTAATGACAAGCCCCGCAATGGGTACAATCACATTTTCCGACAGATTTTGTATCATGCTGAAAATGTTTGCGTTCCACCCCTGCGGGGTCTTGCCTACCTCCGCTGCAATGGTGCCTACTTTTTCGTTTACGTCCCCGAACATAGTTGACAGATTACCGTTTATCGCGCCGATAAGGATTTCCTTTATCCATTCGTTAATCGCGTCAAGTATGCTCTCCATAGGCTACCCTCCGTAAACTTATCCGAACAGACCGGAAAGCAGAGGTACAAGGATAGTGCCGATAAGGGCAACACCGCCGCCCGCCATAAGCTGCTTAATGCCCTGTGATTTTGCACCCGGATTGTCGTTTCCATATCCCTCCAAGAGATTGATAACGCCCCAAATGCCTAAGCCTGCGCCCAGTGCGATAACAAGGGTCTGTAATACGTCGATAGCAGAGTTAAAAAATTCCATAAAGCTCCTTTCTGCCGCAAATGCGGCTTGCCCCCTAAAAAGGGCATAAAAAACGGCGGTCAGTTTTGTAACTGCCGCGGTCGTAAGTCCCCACGCTGCGTAAAATTCTGCCGCGCGGCGGTATTCAGTTTTTAAGTGTGGGCGTTATGGATTTTCCAGTAGGGGCGCGTATTCTGCACCCACTCATAAATTTTGTTACTGCGTCAATTCCTCCTTTCTTTTCGCTGCTGCTCATACAGGGCTTCACACCGTTTCACAAACTGCTGGATAGCAGCCTGCCGCTGTCTTTCCTGCCACTCGGCAATGGAGATAAGTCCGTTTATGGCTTCTGTGATTTTCTTGTCCTTTTTCTTTCTGATACGTCTATTCATGGTCGGTGTCCTCCTGCAAATCGCTTTCGCTGATTTCGTAGTAGTCAAATACTTCGTCCGGCTTCACAAGGGCGGGTCTGCGCCTTAAATGCTTTTCCATATCAAAGGTATTTTTCTTGTCATAGTCGGAAAGATATTTATAGTTGGGGTGCTTTGTAATGTCGTACTTATCAGAGAAGAACGGGCGCACCCCTCGTAGCTGTAAAATACATTTCCCGCCGTCCATGACTGCTATTTCATCTTCCGTCATAAGCTGCTTGCCTAACTTCTGATAGTTCAGCCCATGCGATACCTCGCGCCCCCGGTTCTCGGAAGTGTTGAAGCTGTCAATGGTTTCTTTCCCCAAGATTTCCGACATTTCTTTGAGGGTGGTTTTCTCCTTGCCGCCCAAGAAAAGGGTGGTGTCGCAGTTGCCGACTATGGTATCGGCGTTGTCCTTATAGATTGCCTTTAACTGGCTTTGCGACTGTAAGATAATCGACGCGGAGATTTCCCGGCTTCGTATGGTGGCTATGAGCTTTTCAAACTTCGGTATCTGCCCGATATTTGCAAACTCGTCTAACAGACAGCGCACATGGACGGGCAGCCTGCCGCCGTATTCATCATCTGCCTTGTCGCAAAGCAGATTGAAAAGCTGCGTGTAAAGAATACTCACGACAAAGTTAAAAGTATCGTCGGTGTCGCTGATGATAACAAACAGGGCGGTCTTGCGGTCGCCTATGGTGTCAAGCTCCATTTCGTCAGTTTCCATAAGGTCGCGCAGCTCCTTAATGTCAAAGGGTGCAAGCCGCGCCCCGCAGGAAATGAGGATAGAGCTTCTTGTTTTTCCCGCAGATAACAGGAATTTCTTATACTGCCGGACGGCAAAGTGTTCCGGGTCTTTTTCCTCCAACCGTTCAAACATGAGGTCAACGGGGGACTGAAATTCCGGGTCGTCCTCGCGGGCTTCACTGGCATTTATCATTTCAAGCAGCGTCGTGAAGTTCTTTTCTTCCTCCGGGGCTTCGTACCAAATGTAGCCGATAAGGGCGCAGTAAAAGAGCCGTTCCGATTTTACCCAAAAATCCTCCCCGGCTTTTTCCCCGTCCCCTTTGGTGTTGGCAATCAAGGTATTTACCAGTTTCAAAATGTCTTTTTCGCTGCGGAGATAGGCAAAGGGATTGTATTTCATACTTTTTTTGAAGTTTATCGTGTTTAGCACCTTTATCCGATACCCGCCGCGCTGTAAGAGCTTCCCACACTCGACTAAAACCGTACCTTTCGGGTCGGTTACAACGTAACTTGAGTGCATTTGCATTAAGTTGGGCTTCACAAAAAATCTCGTCTTGCCGCTGCCGCTTCCCCCGATAACAAGGATATTTTTATTCCTTGCATACTTCGGCTGCTTCGGGCGGCTGTTCATGGTAAGCTGTTCCGTCTGTGTCAGCAGCACGTTATTTTGAAATATCGGGTCGGTGTAGGGCTTTATATCTTCGGCGTTGCCCCAACGGGCTGAACCGTATTCGATACCTTTTCGATATTTCTTCGCGTTCTTGCCTTTGAAGTACACCATAAGCCGGATAAGGACAGCCCCCACAATACCGATAAGCAAATCCATAGGGGCAAGGCTCGGAAGCGGGGTTGCAAAAGCCATAGAAAAGCCCTCCCCAAGCGACAGCACCTTGCCGGATAGGTCAGCCCCCGGCGCAAGGCGTACCGCCTGTCCGACTTTATCAAAGAGATACACAAAGAGCAGATAGGGAATGTTGGGAAGTAGCAGCTTTTTCCAGTTGATAGCGTTCATCTTACAATCCCCCTGTCTTTGTTTTTTACTTTGTCCCGCTGTGCGTTCAGAGCCGCCGCCTTTTCTTTGAGGGAAACAATCAGCTTGCGGATAGAGGGCTTTTGTCCCTGTGTCAGCTTCTTTGCGGAAAACTCCTTGAAAGCTGCGGTCAGTGCGTCCGCGTCCCGTCCCTTGAAAAACACAAGATAGCGGGGTGGGGTTTCGGTGCTGTCTTTCTTTAGTGCAAAATCAATCCCGTATTTTTTCGCCGTACTCTCAAAGGCTTTGATATTGTCCTTTGTGATTTCAATGTTGGAAACACCCGCGTTCTGCTTCATAAGCTGCTTTAGGGTCTGCTTTCCATGCGGGATTTTCTGTTTGTCATGCTGCTTTTTCATCTGTGCAAGCAGAGCTTTCATAGCCTTTTGGAGCTGCTGCGCGGTCAGCTTCCCGGTCTTGATGTAAAGGGCTATGGTCTTTTCGTTGGTTTCCTCCTGCAATGGGTGTCCTCCTTTCGTGTTCTATGGTGGTATGCCCGCCGCTGGGAAGCGGGGCGGGCATGAAAAAAGAGCGTCCGCTTTCACGCCGCCCTGTTAAATCCGTACTCGCAGCCCGGAAAGGTCTGCCGCCCGAATACCCACAAGATACCAGTTGTCCCCGTACTCCATACGGGTCGGCTTCCACTTGCCCCGCACAAAGACTTCCATGCAGTCGCCGCAATGCAAGCCCCCGTAATAGTCGTTTACGTCAAAGCGAATGTCGTAGCGGTCAGCGGTTTCATCAAAAATCAAAGCTCCTGTTTTCTGCGTCATAATCAAATCCTCCTTTGGGTTGGTTTACAGGCTTTCGCCCTCGTTGCAAGAATAATAGTCCGGGTCGCCAAACTGCGGCTTCTTCGGTGCCAGTGCGCCGCTTGCCATGTCGTGCGCTACAAGGGACGTATAGTAGCTGTTCATAGTGGACGGGGCATTGAAAAGCACTGCCCGCAGGTATTGTTTGATGTTGCGGATTTTGGTGGTGTTCTCGCTCATGCAGGCAAGGACAAATTCAATGTGGCTGCTGTCAAGTTTCATAAACCTTGCCTTGACAAGCCCTGCCGGATAATCGTCCCCGGCGATACGGATAGTTTTTCGTTTAGTGCAGACCGTTTCAAGTATGAGGGTCACAATCTCATTGATGAGGTCTTTATCAAGGCGGTTATCCTGCATGAGTATGTCATACTCGATATTGTCCTTGATGATTTCCTCATAAATATCAAATGCGCTCGGTTCCGTTTCCTTTCGCTTCCGTTCCGGCGGCTGTGCCGCGTCCTCTAAGGGAGAGGGATTTAGGGAACGGAAAGGAATGGAATGGGTACTTGATATATCTGTATTTAATTTTTCTTTTTTTGGTAAGTTAGTCTTTAATAGTTCTTTATTTAATTGCGTTGGATTTTCCAACGTAGGTTTTTCCAATGTTGGATTATCCAATGTTGGTTTTTCCAATGTAGGTAAATCCAACTTAGGCGGCTGCTCATAGATAACATACGTTGTACCGCGTAAGCGTCCTTTCTCATCACGTTCCCTTGAACGCTGTATATATCCGGCATTTTCCAGTTCCCGTACTGCTTCCCGGATAGCGTCAATTTTTTCCCGGTTGATAAGGGACAGTCCTGCAAGGGTGTAGTCCCAATCTTCGGGAAGTGAGAGCATTTGCGACAACAAGCCCTTTGCCTTTAGGGAAAGTTCCTTGTTGCGTAAATGGTGGTTGCTCATAACCGTATAACCTTTGTTCTTTTCCACGCGGAAAACTGCCATAGCTTCGTCACTCCTTTTCGTTGGATTTGTTACGCAGTAGAAACGCGGTTTTGAGGGAAAAGGTATCAACCCTTGTCCTTCTCATTTCCGCGCGCTAAGAGCCGCATAAATCAAGGCTTTGTTTGCCCTTACTGCGTAACATGAGGGCATAAAAAAAGCAGCGTTCCTGTTCTCCTGTGTAGGAGTGAGAAACGCCGCCTTATAGGTGGTGCTTATTTTATTTTTTCTTTTCGACGTGCCGCGTAAGGTGGTGCAGCGGTCTATCCGGCAGCCCGCAGGTGTTTTTTGCATATCAAGGCTCAATTTGTTAAAAGTAGTAAATGAGTAGTAAAATCAATCTGCAACCCTGCGAATATGCCCGTAAATCAAGCATTTTTCAAGACAATCAACTAATTTTGCAGAAATGGGTCGATCTTTCGGAATCCGGCTACGGCGTGAGCGTTCTCAACGACTGCAAATACGGCTTTTCTGTTCACGAGAACAATATAGACATAACACTTATGCGTGCGCCGATCTGCCCCGACCCCACGGGAGACATAGGGTATAACGAGTTTACATATTCGCTCGTTCCCCATGCCGGCACTTGGCAGGAGGCGGGGATATCCGAGCTTGCCTATGCGCTCAACAACCCGCCCGCGGTTGTTTATTCCGCTGTCGGTTCGCATGACGGCGAACGGCTTATCTCCGTTAAGAGAAAAGGCGTTGTTCTCGATGCGTTTAAAAAAGCGCAGAATGATGACGGATACATTCTGCGCGTATTTGAGGCATATTCCTCAAGAGGAAAATGCGAAATAGACTTTTGCAAGGCAATAGAGAGCGTCACGGAATGCAATCTTATGGAAAAAGACGGCGAGGCGCTTTCTCATTGCGAAAAGTCGTTTGTCTTTGATATAAAGCCGAACGAGGTTAAAACATTCAGAATAAAGTTTAAATAAATCGGAAATTTTAGAACTGACTTTCAAGGCGAAGCTCCTGCGGCAGGTGCGGAACGTCGTTATATCTCAGAAATCTTTTGCGCGGAACGTCGTTTATCAAAAAAAGCTCGAATTTATTTATGCAGGTATTGTGTTGAACGATATTTACGTTTATGTCGTAACGGAAGTTCACGAGGCTGCTCAGCATATAGCAGATAGCCCCCGCGTGAGAGACGATAAGGATTTTTTCCGGATTATACCTTTTCTGCTTTCCGTCCGTGACAACCATCTCCGTGGCGTTCGAATATCCGGGGAGATTGATGTACTTATCAACCGCATATTCAAGACGCTCTATATCCGCGCCGCAGCCATTTCCCATGCTCGTTTTTGTTATGTTCAACTTCGGGTAGACCGACCTGAGAAGCTCTGTGTTTGCCTCAAAATCACCGGGCGTCTCCGTTTCGCAGAATTCCGGGACAATAATAATTTCGGGGTTTCCCTCCTGATGCCGTGCAACGGCCGCCGCCGTCTGCACGGCTCGGCACATATGGCTGGAATATATCTTGTCAAACCTTACGTTCGCTAAATACCGACCGAGGCATTCCGCCTGCTGTTCACCTTTTGGGGAGAGCGTACTGTCGAATTCGCGCGATTCGCCGATGTTGGATAAAGATTCTCCGTGCCTCACAAGATAAACGTCCATATTATTTTTCCTTTCCGACCCGCTTTTTTCATGATTATAACAAATTTACCTAAAAAAGCAAGCCGCAGTCTTGATTTATATTAACATACATATAAATTTGAATGGATAGCCGATTGAATAAAAAGGCTGCCCGGGTAAAATATAATTAGTCGGCGGAGAGATATCATGTGAAATTTTCCCTTATCCATTTTCCAAAGCTTGACGGCATAGGAAAAAACTGCTAAACTCTAAAGTGAGAACAGAGTTTTGCGGAGGGATAGCAATGGATAACGGGCTTATGTCCATAGGAAAAGCAGCTGAAATGAGCCATTTGTCGGTTGCGACGCTGCGGCTCTACGACGAATTGGGACTGTTGAAGCCGAAGTATAAAGACCCGGAGACGGGATACCGCTATTATGATATCGCTCAGAACGCGCGTCTCGATATGATAGTCTATATGAAGGAGCTCGGAATGAGTCTCACAGAGATAGGCGACGTGCTCGAAAAAGAGGATATAGTGCTGATAGAGACGATACTGACCCAAAAAAACGAGCAGCTGCACCGTCAGATGCGCGAGCTTCGGGCGCAGCACGACGCGGTGGAGCGCGCCATAGCCTCTATCGAACGGTACCGCAAATCGCCCGAAACCGGCACGGTTGTTCTCGAATATATCGATCGGCGTTATATCTGGGGCGTGCCGTGTGCCTGCAATTTTTATGAGGAGGGCTTACGCGCCTTCGAGCAGGAACTTGTCATTCTGCGCAAGGCGCTTATGGAGCGCGGATTTTTGCAGGCGCATTCATATAATGTCGGCACATCGATAAAAAAAGAGGATTTCATCAACGGAAACTTTGTTCCTCAGGATACGTTTGTTTTTGTCGGTTATCGGGATCAGCCGACTCTGCAGGGAACCGTCATTGTCGACAGCGGTATGTATGCCTGCGTCTATCTTGACAGCTTTGACGATGAGGTTGAATATGCAAAGCTGTTGCTGCAGCACTGCAAGGAGAATAACCGCACCATCTGCGGGGACTATTTTTGCGAAATAATGACAGAATTCAATGTTTTTGACGACAGTCGACGCAATATGTTTTTGCGCCTGCAGGTACCGGTAGAATTTAATCGATAATTTTTTCACGATTTTCCTTGACTCTCAACCAAGAAGAGGGTTTATACTATAATTGCAGGAGGCGGCGTATCCGCCGAAATAATAATTGCAGTATAGGAGGAAATTTCTATGGAAAAAATTAAAGTTGTACAGTACGGCTGCGGAAAAATGAGCAAGTACATTCTTCGCTACCTGCATGAGCACGGCGCACAGATAGTCGGTGCGATTGACGTTAACCCCGCGGTAGTGGGACAGGATGTCGGCGATTTTGCCGGCTTGGGCATCAAGACAGGCGTTATAATCTCCGACAAAGCCGACAAGGTTCTTGACGAGAGCGACGCTGATGTTGCGATCGTTACTTTGTTCAGTTTTATAGACGATATTTACACTCACGTTGAAAAATGCGTCTCGCGCGGTATCAATGTTATTACAACGTGCGAAGAGGCGATTTATCCCTGGACGACGGCTGCGGTGCAGACAAACCGCCTTGATGCAATCGCAAAAGCGAACAACTGCACAATAACCGGCAGCGGTATGCAGGATATCTTCTGGATCAACATGGTCGGTCTTGTTGCCGGAGGCTGCCATAAGATTACTAAAATTAAGGGTGCATACAGCTACAACGTCGATGAATACGGCTTGGCGCTTGCCAACGCTCACGGCTGCGATCTGACGCCCGAGGAGTTTGAGCAGAAGATAGCTCATCCCGATGAGTTTGAGCCGTCATATGCTTGGAACGCAAGCGAGGCTATCTGCAACAAGCTCGGGCTGACAATTAAATCCATCGACCAGAAGCACGTGCCGTGCATTATTGACCGCGATATTTATTCCGAGACTCTCGGCAAGACTATCGAAGCCGGACGCTGCATAGGAATGTCCGCCGTCGTGACTATCGAAACGATGCAGGGCATTACAATCGAAGAGGAGACTATAGGCAAGGTCTACGGTCCCGATGACGGCGATATGTGCGACTGGCAGATTACGGGCGAGCCGAACACCGAATTCCACGTCGTAAAGCCCGCAACGGTCGAGCATACCTGCGCTACGGTAGTCAACCGTATCCCCGCGCTTCTCTGCGCACCTGCGGGTTACGTCACAGCCGATCAGCTTGATCCCAACGAGTATCTCACTTATCCCATGGAGTTCTATTGCTGATATCCTGAATAAAAAAGCACAGCCTTACGGCACAGTCGGATAAAAGCCGACTGTGCCGTTTTTATCGGCATAAGTAAAACCACCGCTAAGCGGTGGTTGTTGCTTTTTACTGCATTTATATCGCGCAATATAATTATACGAATTATACGATTTTTGCGAAGAAATAGTCTCCCGCATCTATCGGTACGCAGTACTTGCCGTCGGTCAAGGTGATATCCCGACAGCCCTCAAGTCCGGTGAGCGAGGAGTGATTTTTTATATCGATTACCGCAACGCGGCGTGCATCTTTTATCTGCACCTCGCCGCCGTCAACGCTCTTATCTATTCCGTCGTTATTGAATACCGTCAGATACCAGCCGTCGGATATTTTGCCGATAAACCAATGTACTCCGCCCGTAACCCAAATCGGCATGACTTCTTTTATGAGACGCTTCGCTTCTTCTGCGCTAACGGCATTTTGATGCTTCTCTGCAAAAGCACTGTCTCCGCTAAGGTCAACAAGATATTTGTATTCGCCGAAAACCGATTCGCAGTCGGCATGGATAATGTCAAAAGCGTCGGGTATATCGCTGTTTATAAGCGTTTTTGTCTCGTTGCCGTATCGTGAGCACGACGCGCCCATAAGTTCGTCTATGCCGTGACATGCGGACGTATATTTTTTCTGCCTTTGCAGGTCTTTATACGGAGTCTCTCCGAGCCACTCGCCGCAATCCCTGCTCGGAAGAACGGGCATATCCTCGGGCAGAACTATTGCCACGGGAGTAAAAAATTCTCCCGCCCGATATTTTTCGACAAAACACAAAAAATCACGCTTAACTTCTCCGTAAGGGGAGAGGACAAAGTCCTTGCTGTCATAAAAAGTGTTGTAAACGCCCCATTCCTCGCTGATAAATTCCGCGCCGGAGAGGTAGGCGTACATTAGTATTCTTTCGTGCAGAGAACGGGAACTGCCTCCGTTGCAGCCCGCCGATTCAAACGGAAAATCTCCGCCCTTGATATTCCATTCGTTTTCGCCGTTCGCGTGATAATTGCACACGGAAAAAGGCCGCCCGCCCCACGGCTCGTAATAAGCTCCGAAACTCTTTTTATAAGCCTTTGACATACCTCTTGCATAGGCAAGCTGAATGTTGGCACTCGGTGTCTGCGCTCCTATTTCGGGCATAACTCTCTGTGCTCCGAGCTTAAATTCAAGATTAGGCGCCATCATCGCGCTGTCACAGGGCAAAAGCCGTCCCGAAGTGAACTTCATCCGCATATAAAACAGCTTTCTCGCGTTGTCTAAAAGCTGCTCAAAGCACGACGGCACGGGGAAACATTCCGCATATTCTTTTGCGGTCGCAGCCTCAAGAAAAATATTCTCAAAAGGGAACTGCCGCAGAATTTCTTTTTTTATGGCTCTTTCGTTCCAATCGGACGCGTCAAGATTTTTAAGTTTGTCATAATCCGAGCGCATATTCGACATCCACTCGTGCATCTGAAAACCGTAAAAATTGCCGAGCGAATCGACGGTTTTCATATCATACGGATATTCTTCGATATATGCTCCGCCCTGAAGCCTGTCGATATACCAAGGCAAGCCGGTTTCTGTTATCAGGCTGTACAGCTCTCCGCCTTTTGCGGCAAGTGCATTGAATTTTTTGCAGTCGGGCAGCATTAGTGACTGGCAGAAACTAACCCCCGAAAATCGGTCAAGCAAGCCGCATTTTTCGTAGCCGCGCCAAATCACGCTGTCATAGCCGTGGAAAAAAACGAAGTCCCTGTTTTTCAACTTTGTTTCCCCCTCATTATGATTGCCTTATGCTCTTATGCCGGGAATTTGACAACTATCGTCGTTCCCTCGTTCGAGCTCTCCTCAACATACACCTTTCCGCCGTGAAGCTCGGCAATTTCCCAAACCAACGAAAGCCCCAGTCCGACTCCGCCGTATTCGCGGCTTCTCGACTTATCGACTCTGAAAAATGCCTGGAAAATAATCCTTTGATATTCCTTGGGGATGCCGCAGCCGGTATCCTTGATTTTTATTTCAATTCCGTTTTCGTCTTGATTAACGGAAATCCGCACTTTTCCGCCCGTCCTGTTATACTTGACGGCGTTTTCCGTAAGATTAAAAATAAGCCTGTATATAAGCGGGTCGCTGCCCGTCATTGTGCCTTGTCCGTCATATTCCAAGGTTATATCGTTGCTTTCGGCAAGCGGGGCGATATCCGCAAATATTTCCTCTATCATCGGGGCGAGATCGATAAAATCGTTTCTCGGCACGGACTGCAAGCCGTTCATTTCGAGCAGCGTCTGAGTCATCTGCGTAAGTCTTTCCGTCTGTTCCTGCAAAAGAGTGATAAATTCAGCGGTTTCCGGCAAAACATCGGGATTCTCGGCGGCGAACAGCTCCAGCTGCGCCTGCATGAGAGCCAGAGGCGTTCGCAGCTCATGCGCCGCGTTTCCCGTGAACTGCCGCTGCGCATCAAATGCGCAGTCGAGGCGCTCCAGCATACGGTTAAAGGAAAGGCTGAGCTCACGGAACTCCGCCAAGCCGTTGTCGGAAATCTGCATATTGCTGAGATTGTTAAGCTGAACCTTTTCAACCTGCGAGGCAAAACTGCGCAGGGGCTTCAGCGCGTGCCCGCTGATAAAATATGCCAAAATGCCGCTTAAAAGCGTCACGGCGGCCGTTATATACCAGTTTGTTCTGCAAAAATCCGCCTGCGCCCCGTGCACTACAATGGTAAATTCCTTATCCATTCCGGCAAGAGACGGGTCAAAGAGAACAGATTCCGAGGCTGACGCTCCATCGCTGTATTCCTGAACAAAGTTGCCTATAGAATCCATATAATGTATGCCCGAATAGCACAGCAGCAGATTCATCAAAACGCAGGCGACGCATATGAGCAGAGATGACATAAGCGTTATGCGCCATTGCAGGGAAAGCTTTTTCATTCTTCCGCCCCCTCAATAAGATATCCTTCACCGATACGGTTCCTTATCGGGTCATAGCCGAGAGCAGTGCGCAGCTTCTTGCGAAGCGCCGAAATATGCACTCTTATGGAATTGCTGAAATTGTCTACGCTGTTATCCCAAACATGGTCTATAAGCTCCTCCTGGCTTATGGGCCGACCTTGGTTGAGCATGAGATATTCTAAAATTCCCGTCTCCTTTCGCGTCAGCGTCAGCGGCTCTCCCTGCGCGCTCGCGGTGCGGGCTTTTGTGTCAAAGGACAGCGCTCCGCAGGTAAGAACAACGTCGCGCTGAGTAAACTGCCGCAGCGTCAGGCTTCTTATACGCGCCTCCAACTCGGCGAGGTGAAAGGGCTTTGAAAGATAGTCGTTCGCGCCTGCGTCAAGTCCCGCAACCTTGTCGGCTACTTCGTTGCGCGCGGACAGTATCAGAACGCGGGTCTCGCGATCCGATTGACGGAATTTGCGCAGCACGCTCATGCCGTCCTGCTTCGGCAGATTTAAGTCCAGAATAACAAGGTCGTATTTTTCGCTCCCGAGCAGTTCGAGGGCTTTTTCGCCGTCATAGCAATAGTCTATGCTGTAAGCCAACCGTCTGAGGCTTCTTACGATTGTTTCGCACAGTGCGCGCTCGTCTTCTACCACCAAAAGATGCATGGCGATCCTCCTTTTTCATTTTAACAAACCGTTTTCCGTTTTTCATTATAACACAGGCAGATAAATTTTTTGTTAAGTTTCCGTTCTTAACGGGGATTTTAACTCCCGCGATGTATGATGTGATTGAAAACGCGAAAGGGGATATCCGAATGAATCACAGAAAAAAAGCGGCGGTGCAGGTCTTTCTGCTCTTGGCGGGGGCTGTTATGCTGTGCTTCGGCGCATGGCGCGGCGAGGCGGAAACCGTTTTAAGCAAAGCAATTAACGTATGTCTGGAGTGTGTGGGAATTGGGTAAAAAGAAGTCGGGTGTGTCGGCTGTTATGTCACGCTTCAGAGGTATGTTTCAAGCGGGAGCCGCACTGCTCACCAATATTCATCTGCCCAACTTTTTTAAGGGCAAAATATATCAGGGCTCGGCGAAAACGGTATGCGTGCCGGGACTCAACTGTTACTCCTGCCCGGCGGCAACCGGGGCCTGTCCCATAGGAGCCTTTCAAACGGTGGTCGGCTCGTCAAAATTCCGCTTTTCGTATTATATAACGGGTATGCTGATTTTGATAGGGGTTTTATTGGGAAGGTTTGTTTGCGGATTCTTGTGCCCGTTCGGCTGGCTTCAGGATCTTCTGCATAAGATTCCGAGCAAAAAGCTGTCTACGAAAAAAGTCAGACCGCTGACCTATATTAAATATGCAGTGCTGGCGGTTGCCGTGGTGCTGCTGCCCGCCTTAGTCGTCAACGACGTCGGATTGGGTGATCCGTTTTTTTGCAAATATATATGTCCGCAGGGCGTGTTAGAGGGAGCGATACCGCTCTCTATTGCAAACCAAAACATCCGCAATGCACTGGGCGAGCTGTTCACATGGAAGCTGGCCGTCCTCGTGATTGTAGTTGTATTAAGCATAATAGTTTACCGCCCGTTTTGCAAGTGGCTCTGTCCTTTGGGCGCACTGTATGCCCTGTTTAACCGTGTCTCGCTGTTTCGCATGGCGGTGGACAAGGACAAGTGCATCTCGTGCGGAAAATGCGCAAGGGTCTGCAAAATGGACGTTGACGTGACAAAAACACCGAATCACACCGAGTGCATACGGTGCGGGAAGTGTGTTACAGCCTGTCCTACCGAAGCCGTGCGTTTTTGCTACGGATTCGGAGACTATAAAAATACTGTTAAAAAAACAAAGACGGAAAAATGCAGTAAAGACAATGACAAGGAGGAAGTGTATGTATGCAAAGAAGATCATAGCGGTTGTAACGGCTGTTCTGCTTATATGCAGTCTTGCCGCCTGCTCTGTCGTGAGCAACAGAAGAGCGAGAAATCTTGACAAAGATATGATGCAGCCCGGCATAACGGAAAACGCAGATATGTGCGAGAGCGGCTGCACCTGCGCAAAACACTAAACGAACGGAAAGGATATGAAAAAATGATAAGAAACAACCGAATCAAAAAAGTTATTGTGCTGCTGATGGTCGCAGTGCTCGCGCTGTCTTTTGCAGCCTGCGGCGGCAACAAGGGCGGCTCGATGGACAAGAACCCCAAAAACGCCAAAGAGGCGAAAGCTATGTATAACAGCCTGATGGCTCAGGAGAATGAAATTCTGTCGAAAAACAAAGACCTTTGGGAAAAAGTGTTCATGTCGGCGGACAAGGGCATGACAATGATCGAGGACGGCGGCAATTACGGCGATTTCCTGCTGAAAACCATAGAGTCGGCAAAGGATCAGTTCTCCGCGGACGAGCTGAAGCTGCTCATGGAGGAGGGCGAAAAGATTCGCAAGATAGAGGTAAAGCTGACGGAGCTTGAAAATAAATATCCCGAGCTCGGCAAGAAAGATTCGAGCGGCGGCGAAAGCGTGCCGGCGGACATGGCAAGCGGAAAATTCCCCGCATTCACGGGAAAGGATTTGGACGGCAACGAGGTCAGCAGCGACAAGCTGTTTTCGGCAAATGCCGTCACGGTCGTAAATCTTTGGTTTACAACCTGCTCTCCCTGCGTAGGTGAGCTCGAAGATCTCGAAAAGCTGAGCAAAGAGCTTGCGAAAAAGGGCGGAACCTTGATAGGCGTCAATTCTTTCACACTCGGCGGAGATTCAAAGGCTATAGCCGAAGCCAAGGAGGTTCTTTCCAAGAAAAACGTATCGTATAAAAACGTATATTTCGATTCAAACAGCGAGGCGGGAAAGTTTGTTTCAAACACATATGCTTTCCCGACAACATATGTTGTTGACCGCAAGGGCAATATAGTCGGTGATCCCATAGTGGGCGCTGTCACGGGCAAAAAGCAGATGGAGACACTCAACAGCCTCATCGAAAAGGCGATAGCCAACGACAAGGCCTGACAGAGATAAAAACGCTGCTGTTTCGAACGTACCGAGTAAAGGAGGAAGAGAACATGAAAAGAGTTTCGGGCTTGCTTTTGCTGGCGCTTTCAACCGTTTTAATTCTTTCGGGCTGCGGCATAAATCACGGAAAAGATGATGCGGAAAAGAAAAAAGCGAAAGGAGAAATGACGCAAATGGATTTTTCAAAAGAACCCGAAAATGTTATCTTTCTTGCGGGCGGCTGTTTTTGGGGCATTGAACAGCTTATGCAGTCTATCCCCGGAGTTATCGACGCGCGCAGCGGCTATGCAAACGGCACCTGCGAGGCCGATGCCGACTACAAAAAGGTGTGCTCGGGCGGTACGGGCTTTAGAGAGACGGTAAGAGTCGAATATGACCCCGAAAAGGTCAGCCTCGACGCACTGCTGCTTGCGTACTTCTATGTCATTGACCCGACGGTTAAAAACCGACAGGGGAACGATGTGGGCAGCCAGTATCAGACAGGCATTTACTACACGAACGAAAACGCAAGACAAACAGTGGAGCGCATTGCCGCGATAGAGCGCAGCCGAAGCAAAGATTTCTTTGTTGAGATCGGGCCGCTGATTAATTTCTATCCGGCGGAGGAATATCATCAGAATTATCTTGAGAAGAACCCCGGCGGTTACTGCCATATTCCCAAGGCGGAGATAGAGCTGTTCTCCAAGCTTCGCATAGACCCGGGTGATTACAAAAAGCCCGCCGCAGAGTCCATAAGAGACAAGCTCACATCCGAACAGTACCGCATAACTCAGGAAAACGGAACGGAGCGCCCTTTTGAAAACGAATTTTGGAATCAATTCGAAAAGGGGATCTATGTCGACGTTGTGACCGGCGAACCGCTTTTCTCGTCAACCGACAAGTTTGAAAGCAGCTGCGGCTGGCCGGCTTTTTCCAAGCCGATAGAGGACCCCGCCGTTGTCGAATCCGTTGACAAAAGCCACGGAATGATTCGCACCGAGGTGCGAAGCCGCGCGGGAAATTCTCATCTCGGCCATGTGTTTACGGGTGATTCCGAGTCGCCTAACGGAGTGCGCTACTGTATAAACAGCGCCGCACTGCGCTTTGTGCCTTACGCCAAAATGGAGGCGGAGGGATACGGATATTTGCTGTATCTGTTTGAATAACAGACGTCATACAGCTTGTCAAAAATATAAAATACGGAGGTTTTTCAATGCAAAAGGTAATAGCTTTTTTAGTCAAAAAGGTGATAACGGTTGTTATGATTGTCTTTTCCTTCTTCATCAAGGGAGACATGACAAAAGTCGAAATGCAGCCCGAAGAGCAGGTAAAAGCAGGGGCTTCATCCGCAACATTTATCTTCGAAAACAAAACCGGAAAAACGCTCGACCTTCACATTTATGTCGAATCCGTTGAAATGGAGAAAAACGGCAAATGGGAGGAAGTGCCGTATGTGCAGATGCTCGACGACGTGGATTTCGTCAATCCTCCCCATCTTCATCCGGGAGAAAAGACGGATATCACGGTGGAATTCAAGCAGAGAGCCGTCTATTCCGAGCCTGTTCCCATGCCCTTGGCGGCAGGCAACTACCGTATAACCGTGAGCTATAAGACGATAGGGTATAATACCGTGCAGGAGGGCAAGCAGACCTTCAATTTCACGGTAACTCCGGCATAACTTAACATAATTATCCTTTAAACTCTCCGAGTCTGCGCCGAGAAGCTTTGTCTTTTCGGCGCAGACTGTTTGTGCTTGCTTATTTACTGCGGTTGACGCTGTGATTTTATCGCTTTTTGCGTCAAACTCTATTGAAACGGTGTCGCTTATATGCTATATTACTCACCGAAAAGGATTTGTGAGGTGAAATTATGAAGATAGATTGGTACAAGGCGGCGTCCGCTCTGCAGCTGATAATAGGCGCGGCGGCGATAATTTCGTTCTTCGTTTTGGCTTTCGGCGGAGAAAACATAAAGCCCTGGATAATAACCGTTATTCTGGCCGTCGTTCTTACAGTGTCGGGAATAATCGGCTTAGTAAAGGGAAGCCCTTATAACCGCGGTTGAGACCAAATATAAACTCAAAAAATCAAACTCCGTCGCAGAAGATAAATTTTTGCGGCGGAGTCAATTTTTATGTAGACAATGAGAAAAATAAAAGTTATAATGAAGTCGGATTAAAGCACGGCAAAAATAACAGAAAAGGGGTATTTTATGAAAATAACTTTTATGGGTGCCGGCAGTACGGTGTTCGCCAAAAACGTTCTCGGCGATATCATGCTCACTCCGGCTCTGCGCGAATGCGACATTGCGCTCTATGATATCGATCCCGTCAGGCTCGAGGAGTCGTATCTTATGGTGACGGCACTCAACAGAAATATTAACGGGAACCGCGCAACGGTAAAAAAGTATCTCGACGTTGACGAGCGAAAGGACGCGCTTCGCGGAGCCGATTTCGTCGTAAACGCAATTCAGGTCGGCTTCTATGACCCGTGTACGATAATCGACTTTGAAGTGCCGAAAAAGTACGGACTGCGCCAGACCATTGCGGATTCAAACGGTATCGGCGGAATATTCAGAGCGCTGCGTACCATTCCCGTTCTCAAGGATTTCACCGACGATATGCAGGAAGTTTGCCCGAACGCGTATTTTCTCAACTACACTAATCCCATGGCTCAGCTTGCGGGCTGGCTCGGCAGATATTCCGGCATAAAATCGGTCGGACTCTGCCACTCCGTACAGGGCTGCTCGCGCGGACTGCTCAAAAGACTTGATATCGAATACAGCAAACCCATCCGCGAGCGCATAGCGGGAATAAACCACATGGGCTGGCTGCTGGAGATTGAGGATGCCGACGGCACCGACCTCTATCCCGAGATAAGAAAGAGAGCCGCAGAAGTGCTCGAGAGCGGCGTTACCGACCACGATGACCTTGTGAGATTTGAGTATATAAGGCGCTTCGGCTATTACTGCACCGAATCGAGCGAACATAATGCCGAATATAACAACTTCTTCATCAAGGCGAAATACCCGGAGCTCATCGAGAGATATAATATTCCGCTTGACGAATATCCGAGACGCTGCATCGAGCAGATAGAGAACTGGAAAAAAGAGAAGGACAATTATATTCACGACAACGTGTCGCACGGGCGCACGGGTGAATATGCCTCTTACATAATGGAGGCCATTGTCACCGACGTTCCGTATAAGATAGGCGGAAATGTTATAAACAGGGGAATCATTCCGAATCTTCCGGATGAGGCGTGTGTTGAGGTCGCTTGCCTTGTGAACAAGTACGGGATTCAGCCCTGCCGCCAGGAGCCGCTGCCGCTTCAGCTCGCCGCGATGAACAATCTGATGATAAACGTTCATCTTCTTACTATCGAGGCCGCCGTAACGCATAAAAAGGATCACATCTATCAGGCTGCCATGCTCGACCCACACACATCCTCCGAGCTGTCCATAGACGAGATAGTTAATCTGTGCGATGACCTTATCGAAGCCCACGGCGATTATCTGCCGAAATATTTCTGATAAAAATCAGCAAAGGAGCCGTCATTTTTGGTGGCTCCTTTTTGTCAGCTTAGCTTTTCGGTTATTTCATCAATTATATCTTCGTTGCCGTATGGCGGGAGCAGAGCGGGGGTTACAGTCACATTGCCGAGTGTTCCGCTGCATTCAACAGACAGCGCAAGCGGCAGAGAGACGTTGCCTTTTTCGTCAGCCGACTGAACGGCGCTAAACTCAAAACTGCCCTCGGGGACTGTACCGCCGAAAGATATAACCGCCTTGATTTTTGAAAAATCAACAGCTCGCGGATCGACGGCGCCGAACGAAACCGCCTTCTCGCGGTTTATACCGACGGAGAATCTGTCGCCGAAAACCTTCTCAAACTTCTTGTAATTATCTTTGTCTATACCGCGCTCGAGATTGCCGAGATTTATGAGCGCGCAGCCGAGCTTTTTACTAAGCCTTGCGGCCTTCTGAAGCTCCGCGTCGGTCATGCTTTCGCACACCGTAACGGCGATTTCGGCGGGGGAGAAGCGGCTTATCCTGTCCGCCGTAATCTCTGCGGCGCGTTCAAGCGAAACGGCTTTGCCGTCCGCCCTGCAGACCTTCAGCCTGTCTGCGTTGCAGCGCTCGACAAGACCGAACTTGCCGTAGGTGCAGATAACATCACCGTTTGCGGGTTCGCAGCGTGTAACGGTGTTTCCGGCAGTAAAAACGTTTATCGCGCATGCGGCGGCGCAGCCGGTGCAGTAGGTCGCCGTACACTTTTCGCGCAGGGGAACATCCTTTTTAAGCGGCACTTTTTCAACGAGTGCGCCCGTCGGGCAGAGCGACACGCACTGTCCGCACGAAATGCACTGCGAGTCTCCGAGCGATTTATAGAACTCGGGCGAGACGACCGTTGTAAAACCTCTTCCCGCAAGACCTATTGCGCCGATATCCATAACCTGCGAGCACACGCGCACGCAGAGTCCGCAGAGAATGCACTTGCCTGAGTCACGCAGGATATATTTGTGCTCCTCGTCCTTTTTTGCAGGCGATTTCTCGCCGGCGAAGCGGGAAAAATCCGCATCGTATTTGTTTGCATAGCTAACTAACTTGCATCTGTAATAGTCAAGGCAGCCGCATTCAAGACAGCGTGATGCCTCGCGGCGAGCCTGTTCGTCCGTAAAGCCGAGCGCCACCTCGTCAAAACTGTGCTTCCTTTTGTCAGGCGGGAGCACACGCATTTTTTCGCGGGCAATATGCTCTCTGTCCGCAAGGTCATCCGCCGTTATTTCGCGCTCTACGAGTATCGGCTTTTTGTAGCCTATTATATTTCCGCGAAGATAGCTGTCAACGATCAAGGCGCTCTTTTGCGCTTCGCCTATGGCGGCTATTGCTATGTCCGCGCCCTTGTTTGTCGCGTCGCCTATCGCAAAAACGCCCTCTATATTCGTTCTGAACGTGCTCTCGTCCGCACTTATAGTACCGCGGTTCGTCGCGTCAAGCGCCTCAAAACCGCTGAGCTCCGGCTTTTGACCGATAGCCATTATTACGCTGTCAACTTCAAGCGTCTCGAATTTTCCGTCTATCGCAACGGGCTTTCTTCTGCCGCTCGCGTCGGGTTCGCCGAGCTCCATTATTTGAAGCTTTATTCCGCAGACCTTGCCGTCCCGTGTCAGAATTTTATCGGGATTTGTAAGGAACTTAAACTCTACGCCCTCCTCCTGCGCCTCGTCGATTTCGAGCGCATCGGCGGGCATCTCCTCACGAGTGCGGCGGTAGATGATATAAACCTTTTCCGCGCCGAGACGGACTGCCGTGCGGCAGGCGTCCATTGCGGTGTTGCCTCCGCCGCAGACCGCGACACTTTTTCCGATATCGGCGGGGGAGCCGAGTATCACCGAGCGCAGAAAATCTATTCCGCCGAACACGCCCTGCGCATTCTCGCCGTCAACGTGCATTTTCGTGCTTGACCATGCGCCCGGGGCGGCTATAACCGCATCGTATTCGTTTTTCAGCTCATCGAGAGTGATATCTCTGCCGATTTTTATGTTGTTTCTAAACTTAACCCCGAGCTTTTCTACAAGCTTCAGTTCTTTGTCGAGTACTTCCTTTGGCAGTCTGTATTGCGGTATTCCGTAGCGAAGCATTCCGCCCATCTCGGGCATCATATCAAAGACGGTGACGCTGTGACCCTTTATCGCAAGGTAATATGCCGCCGATATTCCGCCCGGTCCGCCGCCTATAACGGCTATCCTTTTGCCCGTAGACTCGGCGACTTCCGGTACGAATGTGTTTCCGCTCTCAAGATCGCGGTCTGTGGCATACGCCTTGAGCGCGGCTATTGATATCGGCTCTTCAACGAGTCCGCGCCTGCACTTTTTCTCGCACGGATGCGGACACACTCTGCCTATGGAAGCGGGCAGAGGAATTTTGCCCTTTATTACGGACAGCGCCTCGGCGTTTTCTCCGTTGGCGATGAGTCCGACATATCCCTGGCAGTCCGTGCCCGCAGGGCAGGCGAGAGAGCAGGGAGCTTTGCAGTCTCCGATGTGATCCGAAAGCAGCATTTCGAGCGAGAATCTTCTCGCTCTGCTTATTCTGTCGGATTCCGTTATTATCTCCATTCCGTCGGCGGCCGCGATAGCGCATGAGCGAATCAGCTTGGGGTTGCCCTTGCACTCAACAACACACATACCGCACGCACCGTACGGCTTTACCCGCTCGTCGTGGCAGAGAGTCGGAATGTCAGCTCCCGCCTTTCTCGCGGCTTCAAGCACGGTCGAGCCCTTTTCTGTTTTAACGGTTTTTCCGTCAATCTTCAGGGTAATATACTCTTTCATCGTCACACCTCCTCACTTCACGAATATAGCGCCAAAGCGGCAAACAGCCTTGCAGCTGCCGCACTTTATGCACTTTTCGCCGTCTATTATATGCGGCTTCTTAACCTCGCCGGATATTGCGCCCACGGGGCATTTTTTGCCGCACAGCGTACAGCCGCGGCATTTGTCCGCGTCTATATGATAGCTTATAAGCTCGGGACATTCGCCGGCGGGGCAGCGGTGCTCCTTTATGTGCGCCTCATATTCGTCGCGAAAATATCTGAGCGTAGTTAATACGGGATTCGGAGCCGTCTGACCGAGTCCGCAGAGCGAGCCGTCCTTTATCTGAGCGCAAAGCTCTTCGAGCAGCTCGATATCTCCGTCCTTGCCCTTGCCGCTGCATATGCGCTCGAGAATTTCTCTGAGTCTCAAAGTGCCTATGCGGCAGGGGACGCACTTTCCGCAGGATTCGTTTGTTGTGAAGTCAAGGAAGAATTTTGCCATTCGCACCATGCAAGTACCCTCGTCCATGACAACCATTCCGCCCGAGCCCATTATAGCGCCCGTTGCGGAAAGCGCTTTGTAGTCTATAACCGTGTCCGCAAGCTCTGCGGGAATACAGCCGCCCGACGGGCCGCCCAGCTGAACGCCCTTGAGCTCTTTATCGCCGCGTATTCCGCCGCCGATGTCGAAAATAACGTCTCTGAGCGTCTTGCCCATCGGTATTTCGACGAGGCCGCCGCGTCTGATTTTTCCTGTCAGCGCAAAGACCTTGGTGCCCTTGCTGGTTTGAGTGCCGATAGAGGCGAACGCTTCTCCGCCGTTATTTATAATCCATGTCACATTTGCAAATGTTTCGACATTGTTTATGTTTGAGGGCTTTCCCATATATCCGGACTGCGCCGGGAAAGGCGGCTTGAGGCGCGGCATTCCGCGATGACCCTCGAGGGATTCTATGAGAGCCGTCTCCTCTCCGCAGACAAACGCACCCGCTCCCGCCTTGATACGGAATTTGCACGAGAAGCCGGAGGAGAGAATATCCTCTCCGATATAGCCTTTTCTTTCGGCCTGTTCTATCGCGTTTTGAAGTCTCTTTATGGCTAACGGATACTCGGCGCGGACATAGACTATCGCCTCTTTTGCACCTATGGCGTAGGCCGCTATAAGCATACCCTCAATAAGCGCGTGCGGATCGCTTTCGATTACCGCTCTGTCCATAAATGCGCCGGGGTCGCCCTCGTCGGCGTTGCAGATGAGATATTTTTCCTCGCCCTCGCTCTGCCTTGCGGCATTCCATTTGAACCAAGTCGGAAAGCCCGCGCCGCCGCGTCCCGCAAGACCGGATATCTTTATCTCTTCGATGACCTGTTCGGGCGTCATCGTTTTCAGTGCCTTTGAAAGCGCTGTGTAACCGCCGTGCTTTTCGTAATCGTCTATGCTTTCGGGCTCGGTAATTCCGCATCCGCGAAGAGCTATACGAGTCTGCTTTTCGAGGAATTCCCTGTCGCTGTCCGAAATAGTGAGAGCGCTTATCTTCGACATATCGCCGCTTTCGGCGAACGCTGCAATATTATCAACATCCTCGGGCTTTACCTTCACGAGCCTTGCCGCGAGCGTCTCACCGTCATAGATATCAACTATTGGCTCAAGGAAGCACATTCCGATGCAGCCGACCGCGTGAACCGTATAATTTCCGCTGTTCTTTTCGTCAAGCAGCTTGTGTATCTTTCCGGCTCCCGCCGAGATGCCGCAGCTGCCTTCTCCTATTTTTATCTTATACAACGGCATTTGCCTCCTTTGTCTTTTCGGCTATTATTTCCTTGACCTTATGCGGGGTCAGGCTTCCGTAAGTTTCGGAGTTTATCATCATAACGGGGGAGAGAGAGCAGCAGCCGAGACAGGCGACGGTTTTCAGCGTAAAAAGTCCGTCCTCCGTAGTTTCGCCGTCACGGATGCCGAGCGCTTCATATACGGCCTTTCCTATCATCTCCGAGCCGTTGACATGGCACGCGGTGCCCTGACAGAGCATAATAAAATATCTGCCGACGGGCTTAAAGCGAAACTGCGCATAGAATGTCGCCACGCCGAATACGGTTGCCGGAGCGACGCCGAGCTCTATTGCAGCATGGCATATAGCATCCTCGGGCAGATAGCCGTAAATATCCTGAATTTCCTGCAAGACCGTTATCAGTGAGCCCGCCGTATTCTTGTACTTTTTTAAAACAGGTTCGATAAGGCCGAGATCGCTTGCTTTTGCCGAGTTTACCATATCTTCTCCTCCATTTACTTGGATTTGTTCAATTATACGCCTTCGGTGACGGCTTTTCAATATCGATAAGGCACATATTAATTTGTAAAATAAATCTGAACTGTTTTTGTGCATTATGCTCGTTGAAAAAGGCCACTGTGTGTTGTAATATTATATTGCGGAGATATATTATGGAGTTTTATACCGATACTCCGTAAAACGGATATGCAAATTCACAATTTATAAGATTTTGTCGGTTGAACAGAGCGGCAAAATGTGATATTATATAAAATAATATTCAATATTCGCGCCAATAGGGTGCGGGGGCAATTGTAAAAAGGAGAATAGAGTGGTGAACAAGCTGGTTTCAATAATAATGCCGGCATATAACTGTGCGGATTACATAGTCGAGAGCATAAGATCCGTGCAGAGTCAGACCTACCGTAACTGGGAGCTTATCATTGCCGATGACAAATCCACGGACGGTACGGTTGACATAGTGCGCGTTATGGCAGGGGACGACAACAGAATACGTCTGCTTGAAACTGACCGAAACCTCGGTCCCGCCGCGGCACGCAACAGAGCTATGGATGTGGCAAACGGCAACTATATTGCGTTTCTTGACAGTGACGATGTTTGGTATCCGGACAAGCTTCAAAAGCAGTTGGATTTTATGGAGGCTAACGGCTATAGCTTTACTTACACTGCATATGAAAAAATAAATGAGCTCGGAGAAAATATGGGCGTTGTTATTTCTGCACCAAAAAGCGTCGATTATTCTTCCATGCTTTACCGCGGAGATCCGATAGGTAATTTGACCGTTATCTTTGATGTTGACAAGCTGGGAAAGTTTCATGTTCCTTCTATAAAAAGGCGAAATGATTTTGCACTTTGGCTTAAAATGATGCATAACTGCGACCGAGCATACGGGCTAAATGAAGTTCTTGCCGGCTACCGTGTTCATGCCGGCTCCATCTCGTCTGCAAAAAGACGCGATTTGATGAAATATCATTGGGAGCTTTATCGCAACATCGAAGAGCTCTCGCTCGTAAAATCGTCAGCCGCTATTGTGACTCTCGTCTTATTTAAGCTTGCCAGACTGACGAACGAAATGGCGCAGGAATCCAAAAACAACCGAAGAGTCGTAAGGGCGGAAAAGGCAGAAAAAAGTACCGGCGACAACAATCTCAAAAGTACGATAGAAAACATAAACGAGAAGACGAGGATAGATTTCAGTCGCACGGCAGAGGCTGATTTAGCTGTTGCAAACGGAGTCTATAATAAAAACGAAAGCGACAGCGCCGATATGAGATACGCCGAAAAATAATCAAGTTTCAAATAAAGGGCGACAACAAATTAATAACCTCGAACCTGCACTATAACGGCTACGGCGCCGCTCACCGATTCCATAATGTCGGTTTCTTCAAAGTCAAAAATCCGTATGAGGAGTTCAACACATACGGACTCGAATGGAATGAAAAGGAATATATTTTCTATATCAACGGCCGCGAAACGGCGCGTTCTTCATTCGGAGGGGTGTCGAGAAAGGACGAATATATGCTTCTTTCCGTTGAAGTGGACGGAGTAAAAGGTAAGCCTGCCGGCGGATGGTCGGGCATTATCACAAAAAACAAAGAGAACGCTATGCCGTCGGATTTTGTGATAGATTATGTAAGAGCTTACCGATATAAATAAAATACTTTTCAGCGAAAGAGCCGGGTCTGCGGACTGTCAACCACATCCGCAGAGCACCGGCTCTGTCATAAGGCAGCAGATGCTGAAATGCGCTGCTTGAAAGACGTTAAACGATAGTTTTTCACCTGAGAGCGCCCGAAATAATATCAGCTTCGGCTGCCGTTATAATTATGTGTATCCTGCGGCTTAAAATACATAAGAGCCGCAGGATATTTTTGTTATTTGCCCGACACGGTAACTCCGTCGAACTCAGCCCACGGCATAAACGAAAGACCGTCGGTAGTCTGCTCTTTTGAAACAGCGACGATATTGTTGAGCATATCGATAATGTTGCCGCTTATCATCGTCTCGCTGACCGCCGACACAACCTTTCCGTTTTCTATAAGAAAACTGTTCTTCGCGACTCCGGAAAAATCGCCGTTTGAGGACGGTTGACCGCCCGAAAAGCGGTTGACTATAAGCCCTCTGTCTATTCCCGATATCATCTCCTCGAGCGCCTTGTCGCCCGGGAGAACCTCAAGATTGTTTCCGCTGTTCAGCGAACGCGGAAAGCCGGTCTTGTTCGCTCCGTACTGCGAGAGAATAAAGGTCTTGAGAACTCCGTCAATAATAATATCCATATCCTCTACGGGGTAGCCGTCCGAGGTAAAGCGCTGACCGACAACCGTTCTGCCGTCGAGCGGGACGCTCCTGAGATTCAGCTTTTCGCTCGCCACTTTCGTATTCAGCGCGTCTTTCCAAGGGGATGTGCCGTCGATGAGCACGCCGGACGATGCGAAATTTTCAAGAGCCGTCTGCAAAAGCTCGTTGAAGCAATCGGGGGAATATATAACTCTGCCGACAAATTTTTCGCTCGGCGAGACGGTGTCAAGCTGCTTTTCGCTCTCCGCAAGAAGCTGCCTTTGCATACCCGCGTCCATAAACGGCTTATCGAGGCTGTCCAGCGCGCAGAAATAGCCGTTAAACGATGAGGCTTTTTCGCCCTCATGCGCGGAGAACATCGTGTTGAACGAGTATTCGCCGTGCTCGTATTTGAGACTTGTTCCGTTGGTGTTCATATAGAGCTTTTCGCTGTGCTCATAGTCGGATATGAGCTGCTCGAGTATGATTTTCGGATATTCCGCCGCTGTCTGGCTCATAAATTCTTCTATCCTGTCAAACAGCTTGTCAAGCTCCGGCTCAAAAACTCCGGTCTTGTATTCCGCTTTCGCTGTGAAGGACGCTATCTGCTCCGCTTCGTCGGGAACGGAGGACTGAGCGGCGGAAATGCACTGATCCGCAGCCTCGTCAATGGCTTCTTTGGTCGCCTGATTTATGCTCGTGACACCCTTTTTGCCGTCTTTTATTGCTTTCATCGAGATGCTCGTGTTGAATGTGGAGCGCATCAGGCTGAATTTTCCGCCGTCCACATTAAGCTCATCCTTTTTGCTTTTGGATACAATGCACTGCGCCGCGTCCGCTCCGGACTTTTTAAGTGCTTCGAGCGTGTATTCGGCTATCTCATATATATCAGTCATATCTCAGTCTCCTCCCTCAGCGTCCGCCGATATTAACCTTGCACTTGACGGCAGGGCCGCCCATGCCCACAGGCATCGGCTGCTTTTTGCCGCACATTCCCGAGCAGGTCCAAACCATATCGTCGGAGAGCATATCGACGGTTTTGAGCATATCAAACGCTATGCCGGATATAGTGGTGTCTCTTATGGCTCTGCCGAGCTTGCCGTGTTTTATCTCATATCCCATGCAGACTCCGAACATGAATTCGCCCGTGGTGTCCGCCTGACCGTTGTTTGTCTCGGTGAGAAAATATCCGTCGTCTATCGAGGCAATCATATCCTCAAGCTTGTCTTTGCCGGGGAGGATAGCGGTGTTCCTCATTCTGATAAGCGGCTCGTCGGAGAACGCATACGCCCTTGCGTTGCCCTGCGGCTTGACGCCGAAATGCTCAGCACTCTCACGGCTGTTCATATAGCCCCTCAATATGCCGTCCTTTATGAGAACAGCATCCTCGGCGGGCGTGCCCTCGTCGTCGACGAGAATCGGCAGGGGAGCGGACGACCCGTCGGGCAGGGTGTGAGCGAAGTCCACCATGGTTATAAGCTCGCTTGCGACCTGCTTGTTCATGCAGTGCGCCGCAACGGAGCCGCCGAGCACAAGATCAGCTTCAACCGTGTGACCCACTGCCTCATGGGCGAGTATGCCCGCAAGGTTCGGGTGCATGACAACATCTCTGTAGCCCGCGTCGGCGTATACACCCTCGGCTTTTTTCATCAGGCTTTCATAGAGAAGATCTATTCCGCCGAAAAGCTCATCGGGGGAGGAGAAAACCTCCGTAAAGAAGCCGCGTCCGCCGAAGACCTTATACAGCTCGACATTTGTGCCGTCCTTTGCCTGTGCGGTCAGAAAAACATAGACAAAGCTTCTGGGCACGAGCGAATATGAATCAAAGCCGTCGTTGACGCAGAGCCTTTTCTCCATGGAATCCGACCTGATACTTACCGAACGGCTGACAAGGTCGGGGTATTTCTTTGCAATATACTCGTCCGTCTCTTTTGCAAATTCGATGTATATTTTCTGCTCGCAGTCGTTAATCTCGCCGTTCATCGTCTTTATCCCGGCGGGAATGGGCGTTAATATCTTAGAACCGCTGCTGACTCTCGAGCTTAGAAATACGGCGTTGTCGCTCGCGGCCTTGAGCACGCTCTTTATGCTCTCCTCTGAGTATTCCGCGCTTGAAGCGAAGCCGTAAACTCCGTTTTTATAAACTCTTGCGTTGACGCCGCTCTTCTCGGCGCGCGTGTTGCCTACGAGATTTCCGCCGAGCATGGAAACCCCGCGCGAGGCGTTCCTTTGCGCGCGCAATTCGGTATGATCGCCGAGCAGTACCCTGTGCGGCGAAAGAATATCTTTTATCATATGCTTCTCCTTTAAAAAAGAATGTTTTGCTCTTATCCTATAGTATATCACTATTATCGGATTTTTCAACTTCACACAAAAAAGAAAAGCGAAAAGACGGACGTTTTAATTGACTTTAACGGCTTGAAAATGTTATCATTTCAGCGTAAATTTATTGTGCGGAGGAAGTGCTTTGGGAAAGTTTGAAAAAGTGCTCATTGCGAGTGATTTTGACGGCACGCTCAAGAATGACGAGGGAATAATAACGGCCGATGTCCGCTCTGCAATAGCGTATTTTATCTCTGAGGGCGGGTATTTTACCGTCTGCACCGGCAGAACATATCAGGGCTTTCATCTCTATGACCCGTCGTATATAAACGCGCCCGTGCTGCTTACAAACGGCTCTATGGCGTATGACTACGAAAAGAACGAACCCGTGTTCGTAAACGGGATAGAGGCTGAGCAGGGTATCCCGTTTGTCAGGGCGATAATGGAAAAGTTCCCGGAGGTTTCGATAGAGATGTATCCGTTTGACAGCACCTACGCAATACATCTTGACGACACCTCGCACCGCCATTTCACAAGCCAGGGTATACCGTATGAGGTTGTAAACGACCCGTCCGAAACCAAATTCCCGTGGGCGAAGGCGATGTTTGCGGCGGAGGGAATATCGCAGGAGGTTCAGACCTTTATGCGCGAAAATTTTGATGACCCCGCATTCCTGCCGACTAACGGCGGATATATCGAGGTTATGAAAAAAGGCTCCGATAAGGGCACGGGACTGCTCTGTCTCGCAGATGCTCTCGGCGTGCCGCACGACAGAACCTTTGCAGTCGGCGACGGCTATAACGATATCGAGATGCTCGTTGCGGCAAAAGCCGGTTTTGTTCCCGAAAACGGCTCGCCGGAAGCACTCGAGCACGCTGATTATATTGTGCGCTCAAACAATGACGGCGCGGTGGCAAATGTGATAGAGATACTGAGTAATATTTTCTGAAAAGCTGTTTATTTTTGCTGATTATCTTGAAGTATTGTTGATAAAGTATTATAATAACATCCGACATAATGTCCCGGTGTGTTGTAAAAAAATATCCCCACGGAGGAAACGGATATGGAGATAAAACAGACGAATTTTGCAATAATCGGTCTCGGAGGGCGCGGCCGTGGAAATCTCGGCGAGCTTCTCACAATAGACGGAGTGAAAGTCGTCGCTGTCTGCGATAAGTACGAGGACAGGGCGCAGCTCGGAGCGGAGATAGTCAAAGAGAAAACAGGCGAGGAGCCGGATGTTTATCTCGACTATAAAGAGCTGCTCAAGCGCGACGATATCAAGGCCGTTATGGTCGCGACAACCTGGATAACCCATTCGCGCATAGCGGTAGACTGCATGAGAGCGGGCAAGCACGTCGGCGTTGAGGTCGGCGGAGCGGCATCTATCGAGGAATGCTGGCAGCTCGTCAGAACCTCGGAGGAGACCGGAAAGTTCTGTATGCTCCTCGAAAACTGCTGCTATGACCGCAATGAAATGGCTCTTCTGCGTATGATGCGCGAGGGTGTTTTCGGCGAAATCGTGCATATGCAGGGCGGCTATGAGCATGATCTTAGAGATGAGATAGGCTTGGGGCGCGAGAACCGTCACGGCAGAATACATAATTTCAAAAACCGCAACGGCGAGCTATATCCCACTCACCAGCTGGGTCCCATAGCCAAAGCGCTGCATATCAACCGCGGCAACAGATTCTTAACGCTCACTTCGATGTCGAGCAATGCGCGCGGGCTCAACACCTGGCTCAAAAATACGCAGGGCGAGGACTATGACCTTGCGGATTACAAATTCAATCAGGGCGATATAGTGACCACCATGATAAAATGCGCCCACGGCGAGACGATAACGCTCGTGCACAACTGCACGCTCCCGCGTCCGTACTCCCGTAATTACAATATTCACGGCACTCGTGCCGTCTATAACGAGGACGCAAAAGGAATATATATCGACGGCGTAACAAAGCACGAGGAAGGCGACTGGATGCACAGCTGGGAGCCCTTCGAGAAGTATCTTGAGAAGTACGAGCACCCGCTTTGGAAAAAGTATGCCGACGAGAGCGAGAAGCACGGTCACGGCGGCATGGATTACCTTGTTTTCTCCGCTTTTGTCGAGAGCGCCATGTATGACCTTGAACCTCCGATAGATGTTTATGATACGGCAGCGTGGATGGCGATAACCTGTCTTTCGGAGCAGTCGATAGCTTTGGGCAGTATGCCCGTCGCGGTGCCGGATTTCACAAACGGTATGTGGATAGACAGAGAGCCGACAAGGCGCAGCAGATATAACGCGGAGGAGATCTGCGAAGAATTTTTCAGTGATGAGGAGAAGGGTCAATGAGCTTTTATATCGGTGTTGACGGAGGCGGAACAAAGACGGCATTCTCTCTTTTCGATGAGGAAAAGAATACGGTCAAAACAGTTTACGGTTCGGGAAGCAACCATGAGAACCTTGAGGGCTCGTTCGACGAGGCGAGCGACGTTATCTGGAACGGCATAACCGAGCTTGTCGGTGAAGCGGGGATATCCCTTGACGATGTTGCTTTCTCTCTCATGGGTGTTGCCGGTATCGATCATAAGTATCAGCATGACATTATGTGCGAGAAGCTTTCGGAAAAGGGGCTTCGCAATTTTGCAATTTATAACGACGGCTTCATCGTCGTTCAGGCGGGCTCCGAGAGCGGCGCGGCAATAGGCTATAACTGCGGAACGGGCACCTGCTGCAACGCGATAGACTCAAGGGGCAATATGCTCCAAATCGGCGGACTCAGCGAGTGTACGGGCGATATGGGCAACGGCAGCTGGATAGCGCAGACTGCGTTCAGGCTCATATATGACGAGGTCTATCTCGGGCTCGAGCCCACGCTTATCACAAAGCTGTATTACGAGGCTTTTAATATCGCCTCGCGCGAGGAGTTTGTCGGATCCGTCGCAAAGCTTGAGTCGGAGGAGGCTCCGCTCTATATCAAAACTCTCATCGGCGCGTTCTTCAAGGCGGCGGCTATGGGCGACGCACCCGCGCTCGCCAAGACCGACGAGATGGCAAAGCGCGGAGCGCAGTTCATCGCGGCTCTTGCCAATCAGATGGAGTTTGACGGCGACGAGATAGAGGTCGTCCTCTCGGGCTCCATGCACACAAAGCTTCCCAACGATATTTATATCGCGAAGCTTCACGACTATGCGCAGCAGATGAGCGGAAGAAAGCTTCGGTTCATAAAACTCGACAAGGAGCCTGTTATCGGCTGTATAAACTGGATATTCAGGCAGTATAAATAAGATTTTACATGAAAAGGGAGTAATACATATGAAAGAAATCACGGTAGCAGTCATCGGTTCGGGCAGCACATATTGCCCCGAGCTTGTGGACGGCTTCATAAAGGCTCAGTCCTCGCTCAAGCTCAAGAAGATATCCTTTATGGATATCGACGAGCGCAAAAGGACAATAGTCGGCAACCTTTGTCTGAGAATGCTCAAAAAGGCCGGTATTGAATGCGAAACGCTTCTCACCGACAATCTTGACGAGGCTCTTCAGGGCGCTGATTTTGTTGTCACCCAGATAAGAGTCGGCATGCTTCATGCCCGTTATCTCGATGAGACTATCCCGCTCAAATATGACCTCATCGGTCAGGAGACCACCGGCATCGGCGGCTTCTTCAAGGCTCTGCGTACTATTCCGGTCATGCAGCATATCTGCGACCGCATTGAGGCGATTTGCCCCGACGCCTGGCTTATCAACTTCACGAATCCCTCCGGCATAATTACCGAGTTTGTGCTCAACCATACCAACGTCAAGTGCATGGGTCTTTGCAATGTCCCGATAAATATGATAGACGACACAAAAGAGGCTATGGGTGACGACTGCGACATAACATATGTCGGTCTTAATCACCTGAGCTGGATAACCTCCGTCAAAAAGGACGGCAAGGAGCTCATTGACGATATGCTCGCGCAGGGCTTTTCAACGAAGGTTATGGCCAATATAAAGGACGACGGCTTCTCCCTTGACTGCCTCAACGCAGTGCGCGGAATACCCTCGTCTTATCTCCAGTATTACTATTGCAGAGACGCGAAGCTCAAGCATCAGAAAGAGGATGAGAAGTGCCGCGCCCACGTCTGCATGGAGATAGAGGAGGAGCTGCTCGAGATGTATTCCGACGAGACGCTTGTCACAAAGCCCGACCTCCTCGATCAGCGCGGCGGTCACAAGTATTCTCTCGCGGCGGTTTCTCTTATCGACTCAATAGCCAATGACAAGCGCGACGTTCAGATAGTAAATATCAAGAATAACGGCATCGTCGATTTCATGGACGATGACGATATCCTCGAAATAGCCGCCGTTATCGGCAAGGACGGCGCGGAGCCTGTGGCTATCGACAAGATTGAAAATAAGCACATAATCGGTCTTATGCGCGTTGTAAAGGCATATGAAAAGTACACCGTTGAAGCCGCGACGACCGGCTCTGAGGCAGCCGCAATCAACGCGCTGCTTGTCCATCCGCTCGTCGGCGACTGGGAAAGGGCACACAAATGCTTCGAGGAGATGAAGTGGGCTCACAAGGCCTATCTTCCGGAGTTTTTCCCCAACGACGTCGTCATCAAGTGCTGAAAATTACATATTGTTCTTATCCCGTCGAATTTTTTCGGCGGGATTTTTTCATATGCTTAATTGAATTGAAAGGCTTATAAATGTAAATAATATCAACATTATCTAAAATAAATAAAAAAATTGGCTTTTTCGGAGATTATTTTACGAAAATTTGAAGTGATATTCCGAATGTTACCGTTTTGTTATCGGATGTAACCAAATTTTAACTATATTGTAAACGGGAATTAATTGTGTTGTGCTTTATCTTGTGATAATATTTCCGTGTTGGTTTATTACCGAAAGTCGGAGGCAAATATGTTGAATAATCAAAAATTAACCGCGAATCGTGAGACAGTAATAAAGACCGCAGCGATGGTCGCCGTTGCGGCTCTTATGTTCGGTCTTATACTTGTATTTAACAGTATGATAGGCTATGCCGCCGACGATTATCTCTATTTTTTTAAATACACGGGTCATGTTGTAAAGGGAACTCCGGAGCGTCTGACGGGGATAGGAGATATCTTCACGGGCATGGTGACGCACTATAAGATATGCAACGGCAGAATACCGGCGCATTTTCTCTTGCAGCTTTTCACTTTTTTCGACAAATCCGTCTTTAATATTTTCAATTCTCTGTTTTTTGTGCTGCTTGGGCTGCTAATTTATTTTCATGCAAACTATAAGCGCCCGATAAATATACCTCTGCTTATATTTATCTATGCTTTCGAGTGGCTCGGCTTTTACAGACCCGCAACCTCGGTTTTGTGGTACAGCGCAGCCTTTAACTATTTGTGGACAACCGTGTGGATACTGACGTTTCTCATGTTTTACCGTATCAATACGGAAAAATCACAAAATCCCAGCGCCGCAAAAGAGACGATTTTTTCCGTTCTTATGCTTTTCGCCGGAATCTTAGCCGGCTGGACAAACGAAAATATGGGCGGTGCTGCAATTGGTGCCGTAATACTTTTCCTCATCTACTTCAAGATAAAGAAGATGCCGGTGCGAGCGCATCATATTACCGGATTTATCGGAACCGTTATCGGCTTTGGTATACTTATTTTGGCTCCGGGAAACAGAGTACGGTTTGACCATACAAAAAGAGAGCGAAATATTCTTAAGCATTTTAAATGGTCGTTTGATCAGTTAACATGGAATATATGGCGAGCTCTTTTGGTTATGCTGATAGTATTTGTTATAGTGCTTTTGATTTGGCGCATAAAAAAGCTCAAGATAGATTGGCTGCGCCCATGCATTTACGCTTTAACGGGATTTGCCGGCGCCGGTGTCATGCTGCTGTCGCCCGAAGCTCCTCCGCGCTCGTTCTTCGGCGCAAATGTTATGTTTGCCTGTGCAGCGTTCTCTCTTGCCGCGCAGGTTATGGATAAGCAGCTTTCGGGCGTGAAGCGGACTGCAATTGTGATATCCGCGCTGCTCGCGATAGGGTTTGGGACACTCTATGTCGGAGAATATTACGCCTTGAAATCCGACAGCCTTGCATACGCTGAAATCAGGCAGGAAATATATGACCAGAAGGATGCGGGTATTAAAGATATAAAAATCCCCGTCGCCCGTCCGAGAAAGTCTATGTGGTCGCTCTATTCTTATATGACAAGTCTACCCAACAAGTCAAACAACAGATGGTTCAATGATTGGGTGGCGGAATATTACGGGGTTGACAGCATTACGATGATAAAAAAGCCGAAAAATAAGTAAATACTCTGTTAAAAGGTCAAGGTAACAGCATGACAAAAAATGTGAAAAATAAGACAATAAAGAAAAAAAGAGCGTTGCTGATAGCTTTTATGATTTTTGCTCTTGCCGTTCTTGCTGCGGTATGCATATATGAGACCGAGCTCAATAAGCTTGATTCGAACAATCGAGTCGATAACAGCTTCTACGACTCTCAGTTTAAAAACAAAAAAATTATGGTTATCGTCCCTCACGAGGATGACGACTTGCTGTCTGTTGGGCAGGTGCTTCCTCAGCTGTATAAGAACGGCGCTGATGTGCGCATAGTGGTTGCGACCAACGGCGACAAAACGATTGCCGCACACACCCGACAGAGCGAAGATTGCAGGGCGCTAAAAAAGCTTGGCATTCCGCGTGAAAAAGTTACTTTTTTAGGCTATCCCGACGGAACGAATATGTATGTTAAAAAAGCAGGTGAAAAGACCTACTCATACTCCACCGGGCTCAATCACACTTATGCGGGAGCGGGATTTCGCGATTATCATTTTCAAAAATTCGGTACTCACGCCGAATATACAGCCGAGAATCTGATTGGCGATATGGAGAGCATTATCCGCGAATACCGCCCGGATTATATAATTGCAACAGACTTTGACAACCATACAGATCATAGAGGAATAAGTATGTCGTTTGAGACCGCTATGAACCGTATATTAAAGTCCGAAAACGATTATCATCCGAAAATATTGAAAAATTTCTGCTATACCTCAACGTGGAAAGCGAAACCGGATTTTTACTCGCTTAACATCAAAAGTGTCCATAAGCCCACAAAAGAGAAGCTCCGCGACCCGTCGTACGAAACCAATGTTCCGCAGTATAATTGGAGCGATAGAGTCAGAATACCGGTATATAAAGGCTCTGTAAGCCATTCTCTGCTGAGATGCCCGGAGTATAAGGCTCTCGGCGAACATCTTTCGCAATATGCGTTTGTGTATTCCGACCGCATAATAAACGGTGATATGGTATATTGGACACGGCGCACGGATAATCTCATAAATGACGCAGATGTTTCCGTGTCATCGGGTGAAGCGGAGCTTATAAATAATTTTAAGCTTGTAAATATAGAAAAAATCAGAGATCCGCACGCAAAGCTTACAAAATGTGTTTCGAAATTCAATAATAATGATGCCGAAAAAACCGTGACGGTAAAATTTAAGCATCCGAAAACCGTTTCGTGCATTTCGCTCTACGATGACTTTGATTTAAGTGCCAATATAACCGGCGGCATTATTACTTTCAGCGACGGCAGCAGCGTCAAGGTGCCCAAGCTTAATGCAAACGGCAGCGAGACTCGTGTTGTGTTTGAGCCAAAGCACAATATAACATCTTTTACCTTTAAGGTCACCGGATACGAAAAATCGGCGGGACTTTGCGAGATAGAAGCTTTTGAGCAGGCTGATTATGATCCCGGATTTTCTCTGATAAAGCTGAAAAATGCCGAGACCGACGACTATATCTACAATTACTTTATCCGCCCCGATGAAAATTCATTGACTTTGGGCGCGTATCTTTCCGATCCCAATGCCGAATACAGCCTTAGAATAGTAGACGGCGACGGCGTAAAGCTCGATGGGAATAAGCTGATATTTGACAACGATTTTAAAAAATGCACTGTCCGCGCCGTGCTTAAGGATGATCCGTCAACATATGACCAGATAACAGTTGAGCGTCTGAACGAAAGCGGACTTAAAAAATATGAGTTGTTTGAAAAGGTCAACCGTCTTTTGTTTAAAATCGATTCATTCCGACTTAAGACAAAGAATCTTTTTGTCAACGGTTATTTTTATGAAACTCTGCACAAGTATATCAAAATGCTCGGAGATAAAATCGGGATAAATATAAAGTAGCCATTGTTGCAAATAATAAAATTTTGTGTTACAATTCAGAAGCAGCATATGTGCAGTTTCGGAGGAAAAAGATGAAATTATCTTTAGTAATTCCCTGTTATAATGAGCAGGATAATGTTGAATTATTTTACAATGCCGCAACTGAAGCCTTTAATGATAAGGGCTTTGAGTACGAGCTCATATTTGTCAACGACGGCAGCCGCGATCAGACGATGGACAAGCTACGACACATCTATGATATTGCAGACGAGAATGTCAAGGTAGTCGGATTCTCACGTAACTTCGGCAAGGAGTCTGCTATATATGCGGGACTCAAGGAGAGCAGGGGAGAAATGGTCTGCCTTATCGACGCCGATATGCAGCAGCGCCCCGAGCTTGTGCTTGATATGATGGAGATTCTTGATAACGATCCGAGCTATGATGCCGTAGCTTGCTATCAAAAAAACAGAAAAGAGTCCAAGGTGCTTTCGGCGTTTAAAAATGCTTTTTATAAGACGATTAACAAAGTCTCCGAAATAGAGTTCAAGAGCGGCGCAAGCGATTTCAGACTTTTAAGACGCTGCGTTGTCGATGCCGTGCTAAGCATGAGCGAATATCACCGCTTCTCAAAGGGAATCTTCTCGTGGGTCGGTTTCAATACCTTCTATATGCCATATGTTGTCGAAGACAGGGCAAGCGGAACTTCCAAGTGGAGCTTCGGGAAGCTCTTCAAATACGCTATGGACGGCATTATCGCTTTTACAACAATGCCGCTTAAAATCGCAACCTATATCGGGCTGATTTCCTCCGCCGCATCTATTATATATATGATAGTCGTCATAATTCAGAAATTGGCGTTTGATATCAATATTCCGGGCTATGCCACTATTGTCGTGCTTATTCTTCTGCTCGGCGGACTCCAGCTTTTCTGCATCGGTATGGTCGGAGAGTATCTTGCCAGAACATATATAGAGTCGAAGCGCAGACCGATATATATCGCAAGAGAAGTCCTTGATTACGAGGATAAATAAAAGCAAAAAACGGACTGCGGCAAAATTTCACCGCAGTCCGTTTTTTTGATATGTATTTGCCGGAGTTTTTTTGAAAAAACTATTGACAAATCCGTGTCTTTTGATATAATAAATAGCGTTCCGACCGAACTTAATATTTGGGGGTATAGCTCAGCTGGGAGAGCGCTTGAATGGCATTCAAGAGGTCAGCGGTTCGATCCCGCTTATCTCCACCAAACGAAAAAGCCTTGAAACTTAACGGTTTCGGGGCTTTTTGTTTGCAAAGAAACACTTTTTACATTTTAATCAATTGCCGTATTTGCTGTTTGCTCGTGCGATTCGCTCGTCGATTGTTTCACCGCGTTCGTTGGGTTCTGATGGCAGCTGATATTGACTATTTGTTCCGTATGATTTAGTGGTTTCTTGCGCATCTTGCGCATAATGATATCCATCAAGGTAACCTTTGTAATAACCATCATGATAAGCTTTGCTTTTCTGAGTCTTGAGCGTAAGCGGGAATGCTATAGAAAGGGCAATGACTGCCGCAGCGAGAACGGATATTATGATAACAGTTAAAATCTTTTTTGTTTTAGCTGAAGGGATATGAACCTTTAAAAGGACTTTATCTTTTTCCGGCGAAGACGCTTTCAATGTTATTACTCTGCGCTCTTTGGTGGCGGGCTTGTTCTCTGCCTCGAAAGTGCGCGATTTCTCCGGGAGCGGGTCTGTGGTATTGGTTTCTTCCGAAGTAACAGAGGACTTATTATCTTCCTGCGGATATTCTTCGGCGCGTTCCGCATCTTCAACGACCGAAGCGGAAACCTCTTCCTTTGCTTCGTCCGGATCCACAGTCGAGCCTTGGTTGTTCTCAGGTTGTTTATGTGAACCGCCGCGTGTCAGCAGAAAATATGAAATTAAGCCGTAAAATGCAGTAAATGAAGTAGAAGCAGGGGTAACGGTTATGCCGGTAATAGCAGACATTATCAGACTGAAAGCAAGAGAGAATACAAATCCGTAAATAAGCACAGTTATAATTGCATACTTTTTGGAAAGCGAATATCCGCGTATAAGATACCGATAGAAACAAAGCGGAAGGCAATATAAAACCAATGGCACGATGGCACAAGCTAAAGCATATTCGTAATCCATATAAACACCCTTTCCTCAATGTAATTATGCATCACATTAAGCGAAGAATTAAAGATAAGATAAATGAAGAATCTCAAAAAATTTTGCAGAAGATATCTCAACTCATCCGATATAATACAGAGCAGATCATTTCTGACCTGCTCTGTTGCTTTTTATTTATCTGACGCTGTCATGAAGGCTCTTGAACTCAAGGAGTATTCTTGAACCCTCGTATTTCGAAACGGTAAGAAGCTCCTCGTTTTCGGTGAGTATCGAATGATAGTTGTTATCCGCTATGATGTAGCCTATCTGATCGTTCATGAGGCCGAGAACCATAAGCTTTCTGCCGCCGACTATGTCCTGCATTGAGGGATATTTCCAATCCTCTCCGGTCCAGGAATCCTTTGCCTCGGTGCCGCCGCCGAAGGCTATCTCGGGTGCAAGCTCACCGGGGATAAGCGCAAAGGCGAGATCGGTTCCCATCTCCATATAGCCTATTTCGGTCGGAATCCTCATGGAGCCGTCCTTGGCTCTTACGCCTTCGTTTGCGAGAAGACCGGTAGAGGCAATGAACTCAAGCGCATGATTGTCAACGGTGACAAAGACATCTCTGTGGGCGATGTTGAGTATAGGCTCGACTCTTGAGCCCTTATCGGCCGTAACGAGTATCTCGCCGAGCTTGTTGCCGTATGCTTCGACGTTCTGATATCTTGTGTTGCCCTCAACTGCCACGGGGGCGGTCTGCGAGGTTATTGCAAGCTCTGCGCCCTGAATCTGAACATAGTTGGCGCCCGCCGCATTGACCTGCTTCTCTATAAAATAGGGATAGTCGCCGGAGATGTTGGTCGTACCTGCACCGAGTCCGACGCAGTGGATAGCGGCATTGACTATCCACGTGGGCTTTGACTCTCTGTTGTCGGGAACAAAGCAGAGACGGTTGAGATTGGGGTCAAAGGTCTGAGGATCGCGCTTGTCGCGGATATACTCGTGAACATCGGTCTGCGAGAAATACATTTCTCCGGGCTCCATGTTGTTGACTGCCGCAATTATCGAGTCCGCGGTCGTCTTATAGAGGTGCTCCATGTATTCCTTGTTCTGTCCGTTGTGCAGGGTGCTCGGATCCATACCGACGGCGTTCTTGAAGGTATTTCCGAAGAGCACTTTGTTGAGGTCGCCGTTGAGACCGAGAGTATCTATGGCGCTGTGCTGATGAAGAGTGGAAATATTGACGCTGACGATATTCCTGTTCTTTATAAAGCCTGCTATTCTGCCTCTGATCTCACGAACGTCCTTGGCCGCAAGTCCGTATGCGTCGAGGACTGCGTAGACAACAATTCCGTTATCCGTACCGTCGCTTACGGCAAAAACTCTTACTCTCAAATCATCAAGGATTTCAGTGGGATGCTTGGGATTGGGGTAGGAGAGGCTTCCGCCGACATAGTGATTTCCGTCAAGCTCGTTGCCTGTGAGGAGCGAGGCACTCGAATAGCCGACGTTCCAGCGGACGTTGGGAGCGGCCTTGTCATTAAAGGCTTTGCTTCCGACATTTGAATTCTTAAATTTATAGTCCGCTTCATCGGATCTCTTCATCAGCGGGAATACCTTGCTGAGACCGACTACGAGGCTGTCTATGAGCTTGTCAACAGACATATAGAAAATTCTGCTGACGCCGGTCTTGAAGCTGTCCCAAGTCAGCTTATCCGAGGACGAGAACGCGCCGATTATAATTTTGATGATACCGATGGCATCGTCGATATCATTGAGCGAATCCGCTCGATACGACGCGGAGCTGTCGGTAGCGGCGGTCAGCTCGGAAACATTCTGCGAAGCCAGCGCAAGCTCTGCGCCGCTGTCAACCTGCGCGCCTGCGGCGGCTGCGGTGGAACCGAAAGCGAGCACGGCAACAAGTATAATTGCAACAATGCCGCTTATCAGCTTTTTACATTTCATTGTTAACACTCCTTAGTTTATTTTATAGCCTTTTCGGCTTCTGTCTTGGTTTTATTGACAGTGTTCATTATGTCAGCGAACACATTTGCGATTATCGGCGCGGTCTCGGGACCGAGAGAGTTCGTCTCCTCGTAGTGCCTTCTGTCGAGTCTGTCGCGCCCGCCGTTGATATACGGCTCCTTGGGGTTCAGATAGAAGTCGTTCGGCGGAACGACATAGCCCGTAAAGTCATTGGCGAGGCAGAAAATCAGCATATTGTCATCTTCTGCGATTCGGAGCAGAGGAGCCGGATTGATGTCCGGCGACTTGCCCTCGGCAGAGCAGTCTGCGTCGAGATATCCGCCGTATGCAAGCTCGGGGAACAGCTCGCAGGGGAGAAACAGAAGCTTGAGCCCGCCAAGCTCGAAATAGCTCATCTCGGTATGTATCGACAGATTGAGAGAACCTTTGCCGGTATTAGCCGCGTTTGATTTCAGTATGCCGACTTTTTGAGCAAGCGCAAGAACATAGTTGTCACACTGCGAATAGTATTCCTGACGTATAAGGTTCAGCATGGGATGAAGCTTTATTTCGTTTTCAACAGCCATTGCCGTGCGGGCTATCGACTGTCCGCCAAGCACAGTAGACTTTATATTGTCCTCGTCGAGCTCCTTGAGGCGGATAAGTCCGCCGATAGCGCCGACAAAATATATTGTCTCGGCGCCGGCCTTTTCGAGTATCTCTTTTCTGATATATCCTGCGAAATCCGCGCTGACATAGGAGTTTTTGCCGAGCAGCGACTCGGTGTGGGAGGCGAAGTTAATTATCCAAATCTCGCGGCTTCCGTCCTTTGGAACAAAGCGGAACCTGTGAACATCTTTCGAATATACCTCCGGCAGTCGGGAGTCGCGCTGAATAGCCTCCGCTTCCTTTTTGCCGTAATAGAGGTCGCCGTCTCTGCGGTCGTTGTAGGCGTCGAGCACAACCTGCTTTACCTTTTGAGCGAGCAGCTCCATATATTTTTTGTTGCGTCCGCTTCTCGGGAGAGGACCCCACAAGCCCACGGTGTCTATGCTCGCGTGGTTATGTATACTCATTATGTTTATCGAGCGGCAGCCGCTCTCTTTTTTGAAATCCGCAAGCAAGTCTCTGATTATACCTACATCGTAATTTGTAAGCCCTATATCGTCGATCGACACAAAAACGACTCCGCCTCTGCCGGACAAATCGTCTATCCATACGGCGCTCGCGGTCATCGGGTCAAGCACACCCTTGGCGGGGTTGTTCATCCTGTATCCCGCAACATAGTAGGCGGTTTTATCCATATCGTCGGGCATGACGTCCGTCTTTGCAAAGCCTACGCTGAAGCAATCGCTTTTCGGCTCGCGGATATAATCAAACGTGCCTTTTTCAAGCTCGGGCGCAGGGCTTTTCTTTGACTTCCTTGCGCCGTCGCGAGACAGCGAGCTTCGCACAATTTTGCCTATCGTCCCCAAAGCACTCATGACTTATCACCTCCGAAAACCTAAAAGTCTGTCTTTGCACAATATGTACAAAATACCATAGGTATTATAAACTTTTTATAAGTAAAAAGCAATATCTTTAGGCTAAAAATTATATATGTCAACTGAATAAATGAGACATTATTACACCGCCGCGCAAAAAAACGGCTTATTTTGAAATAATATATTTCATTTTGCCTCGGAAGCGTGTATAATATAAGCTGATTTATTATGTGAAGAGTGCAGCTCTTAACGGAACGGGGATATATAATGAACTATAAGGTCAATCCGGACTCTCTTTCGGCGGTGTTTATGGTGCCGTCGCAGATAGTCGATAAGCATATTAAGCTTGCCGGCGGGCAGCAGCTCAAGGTTCTGCTTTGGACGCTGCGCCATGCGGGCGAGGGCTTTGATATGGAAAAGCTGTGCGGGGATCTCAATTTTTCAGTCCCCGACGCGCAGGATTATCTCCAATATTGGGTCGAGACGGGGATACTCGTGTCCGACGGCACGGCGGATTCGGCATTTGCGCCCGTTGTGTCGGAGAAAAATGCAGAGCCTCCCAAAGCGAAGAAAGAGCTGCCGGACATTGAGCCGTCGAGACCGACTGCGGCGGAGATAGCGCAGAGGGCAGAGGAATCGGCGGATATAAAATTCCTGCTTCTCGAGACACAGAACAAGCTCGGCAGAACTATAGGCTACGACGGACAGTGTACGCTTTTGATGATGCACGACACTTACGGAATACCGGTCGAGGTCATTCTGATGATAATCGAATATGCCGTTTCGATAAGGAAGTCGAACTTTCACTACATAGCCGCCATAGGAAAAGATTGGGGCGAACGTGAAATAGACACTATTGAAAAGGCGGACGAGCAGATAAGCCGTCTCGACTCCGCCAACCGCGTATGGGCTTCGTTTGCCGCAATGGCGGGACTCTCTAACTCGCGTCCGACTCAGGCGCAGACGAAATATATTTTCACATGGAACCGCGAATGGGGCTTCTCTCCCGAGATGATTTTTGCGGCGTATGAGCAGATGGCGGAGCACTGCCAAAAGATGAGTTTCCCGTATATGAGCAAGATACTTGAATCGTGGCACACCAACGGGATAAAGACTTTGTCCGATGTCGAAAAGGCCAACGCCTCCAAGCAGAGCAGCGCACCCGTTTCTTCACAGAGAAAGGGTCGAGTCGATAACGGACATTCCTCATCATATGATTTAGATGAGTTTAACCGCAAAGCCATGAAAAATCCGATAGTATATAAGAAGAAAAACAAAGATTGAGAGGGGAACAGCAAATGAGCTACAGCCGCAAAGTATATGCAAGAGCCGCCTCGGAGCTTGAGCGCCGCCGCGATAAAGCCGAACGCACGCAGAGTATGCGCCGCGCAGAGGTATATGCAAAGATACCTGAGCTGATATCCATAGACCGCGAAATAGCCTCCGCCGGCGCAGAGGTCATACGCGCCATAGGCATGGGCGAAAATGCTCAGCAATTTATTGAAGAGCTTGCAAAGAAAAATCTCGCCTCTCAGCAGCGCCGTAAGGATATACTCAAAGAAAACGGCTATCCCGAGGACTATCTTGACGCGGAGTACACCTGCAAAAAGTGCCGCGATACGGGCTTTATCGGCGGAGTTATGTGCGACTGCTACAAGGCGCTTCTGCGCGACACCGCACTCGCCGAGCTCAACGAGCTTTCGCCGAGCGCACGCTCGACCTTTGAGAGCTTTAATATAAACTATTATCCCGACACCGTTGACCCGGCGACGGGAATAAATCCGCGCAGCAGAATGAAAGAGATCCTTGATTTTTGCAGAGACTATGCCGCCGATTTCGCAACGGATTCCCCGAGCCTTTTGCTCTACGGCGCAACGGGACTCGGAAAGACGCATCTCTCTCTTGCGATAGCCTCGGAGGCCGTCAAAAAAGGCTACGGAGTCATATACGGCTCGGCTCAGAATCTTATGTCGCGCCTTGAAAAGGAACATTTTTCAAGCGGGCGAAACAGCGAATATGAGGGTAGCGAGCAGGCGCTGCTTGAGTGCGATCTTCTCATCATCGACGACCTCGGCGCGGAGTTTTCAACTCAGTTCACAGTTGCGGAGCTTTATAATATAATAAACACCCGTATTATGAGCAGACTGCCGGTAATAATCAGCACGAATCTTACACCGGACGGGCTTGAGCAGAAGTATACTCAGAGGATAACCTCAAGAATAATCGGCAACTATATATCGCTCTATTTCTGCGGAAAAGATATCAGACAGATAAAAAATACTGAACAGGAGTAATAAGCCCCATATGGACATTATAAGCAGCTTGACAAAAATGTTCGGCCTTCAGCGTTGGCAGGTCGAAAATACCGTAAATCTTATAGATGAGGGCAACACGATACCGTTTATCGCCCGATACAGAAAGGAAGCTCACGGCACGCTTGACGATCAGGTGCTGCGCGAGCTCTCCGAAAAGCTCGAATATCTGCGTAATTTGGACAAGCGCAGAGAGGAAATCAGCGCATTGATAACGGCGCAGGAGAAGATGACTCCGGAGATTGAAGCCGCGCTCGAAAAGGCTTCGACTCTCGCCGAAATCGAGGATATTTACCGCCCGTTCAGACCCAAGCGCAGAACGCGCGCCTCAATAGCAAAGGAAAAGGGGCTCGAACCGCTTGCCGATGCGATTTTCGCTCAGGCTGCGGATTCGGCCTCGCCGTCAGAGCTTGCGGCAGACTATATAGACGCCGAAAAGGGCGTCGAGACGCTCGAGGACGCGATAGGCGGAGCGATGGATATAATCGCCGAAAACATATCGGATGACGCGGATATTCGCCGCCGTCTGCGCTCGCTGTTTACTGTTGCGGGTGTGCTCCAATCGCGCGCCGCGGACAGCGAAAAAGAGAGCGTCTATACGATGTATTACGAATATGACGAGCCGATAAACAAAATAGCGGGACACCGCGTTCTTGCCGTCAACAGGGGAGAAAACGAAGGATTTTTGAAGGTCGGCATAGAGGTTGACCGCATAAAAGCTCTGAATATAATCAATGCCTGCGTTTTAAGCGACAGCGGCTCCGCTTGCACCGATACCGTGCGTGACGCCGCCGCAGATGCCTATGACAGGCTGATATTCCCGTCGGTAGAGCGCGAAATACGCAACATGATGACCGACAACGCTGTTGAATCCGCTCTCAAGGTATTCTATGTCAATCTCCGCGAGCTCCTGCTCCAGCCGCCCGTAAAGGGCAAGCGTGCGCTCGGTCTCGACCCGGGCTACAGAACGGGATGCAAGGTGGCAGTCGTTGACGAAACGGGAAAGGTGCTTGACACAGGTGTAATATACGTCACTCATTCCGAGGAGCAGAAGATCAAGGCTAAGCAGACCGTGAAGCGTCTTATAGAAAAGCACGGCGTTGAGGTAATAGCCATAGGCAACGGCACAGCGTCAAAGGAGACGGAGATATTTGCGGCCGACCTTATAAAAGAACTCGACCGCAAGGTGTCCTATATGATGGTCAGCGAGGCGGGCGCATCCGTATATTCCGCTTCAAAGCTTGCGGCGGAGGAGTTCCCGCAGTTTGATGTTTCGCTCAGAAGCGCGGTCTCCATAGCCCGCAGACTTCAGGACCCGCTCGCGGAGCTTGTAAAAATCGACCCGAAAGCGCTCGGCGTCGGTCAGTATCAGCACGATATGCCCAAAAAAGAGCTCGGCGAAACGCTCGACGGCGCGGTTGAATACTGCGTCAACTCCGTCGGTGCGGATGTAAACACCGCATCCCCGTCGCTGCTTTCGCATATAGCGGGAATCAATTCCGGCGTTGCAAAGAACATAGTTGCATACAGAGAGGAGAACGGCGCGTTCACCTCCCGTGCCCAGCTCAAGAAAGTGCCGAAGCTCGGCGCAAAGGCCTATGAGCAGTGTGCCGGATTCGTCAGAGTTCCCGAGAGCAAAAACGTTCTCGACAACACGGGCGTTCACCCGGAGAGCTATACCGCCGCAAAAGAGCTGCTTGAGCTGTGCGGGCTGACGGTAAAAGACGCCGCAAAAGGAAATACCGGTGCTCTCAAGGCGACCGTTGAGCTGCTCGGCGGCGATAAAAAGGTCGCGGAAAAGCTGGGGATAGGTATGCCTACTCTTCAGGATATAATCAAGGAGCTTCAAAAGCCCGGACGCGACCCGCGAGACGAGCTGCCGCCTCCGCTTCTGCGAACGGATGTCATGGATATCAACGACTTAAAGCCCGGCATGGAGATGAAAGGCACCGTTCGCAACGTCATTGATTTCGGCGCGTTTGTCGATATCGGCGTGCATCAGGACGGCCTCGTTCACATTTCGCAGATAACCGATAAATATATCAAGCACCCGTCCGAGGTGCTGAAGGTCGGAGACATAGTTACCGTGTGGGTTTTGGCAGTCGATGTGAAGAAAAACCGCATATCGCTGACCATGAAACGCAACAATATTGATAAAGCCAAGGAGCAATAATCTTGTCGGAAAAATTCAGAAAAGACCTCACGCAGGGGAGTGTCACTAAACAGCTGCTCAAATTTTCGGTGCCCTTCCTGCTTTCAAACCTTTTGCAGGCACTTTATTCCGTCGCCGACATGGTGATAGTCGGTCAGTTCTGCGGTAAGTCGGGAATAACCGGTGTATCGATAGGCGGACAGATAAATCTTCTCGTCACCGGCGCGGCGCTCGGTCTCGCTATCGGCGGAACGGTGCTTATAGCACAGTACGGCGGCGCGAAAAAATACGACGATCAAAAGAGCACAATAGGCACAATGACCACGCTCTACATTATTCTCAGCGCAGTGCTTACGGTCGTTATGGTTCTGCTGACGAAGCCGATACTGCGTCTGCTGAAAACACCGGATAACGCATTCGAGGAAGCAGTCAGGTATCTTACTATCTGTATGCTCGGCACGGTGTTTATGTTCCTGTATAACGCCATAAGTGCAATACTGCGCGGTATGGGAGACTCGAAGCGCCCGCTCTACTTCGTCGCAATCGCCGCCGCGGTGAATGTTGTCGGTGATATCGTCCTCGTAGGACCTCTTAAAATGGGCGCGGCGGGAGCGGCAATAGCAACTATCGGCTCGCAGGGGATAAGCGTTGTTCTCTCGCTGATATACCTGTTTCGCAGCGGCTTCTTTTCGGACTATGAAATAAAGGACTTCAAAATAGACCGTCAGAAAGCTATGAGCATAATAAAAATAGGGCTTCCGTCGTCGGTTCAGCAGGTTGTAGTCTCTTTCTCTTTCCTGACCCTTACCGCACTCGTCAACTCTCTGCCCAATGCGGCTGCGGCGTCCGCCTGTCAGGGCATCGTCGGCAAGATAAACTCGTTTGCGATATTGCCCGGCCTTGCGATGAGCAGCGCAATATCGTCAATGGCGGGTCAAAATATCGGAGCGGGCGAGTTGAAGCGCGCCAAAAAGACTATGACAACGGGTCTTATGATAGCCCTGGGAATTTCGGCGCTCGTGTTTATTATAGTCGAAATATTCCCGCGTGAGCTTTTGACGCTTTTTACAAGCGAGACGGATGTTGTAGAAACCGGAATAACCTTTTTGAGACTTGCGGCGGCAGAATATATGATAGTCACCCCCGTATTCTGCATGAACGGCCTCGCAATAGGCGCGGGATACACAAACGTCGCTCTTCTCAATGCGATTTCCAGCTCGATAATTATAAGAGTCCCGCTCGCTTATCTGCTCGTTCGCGTGTTTGACCTCGGCTTTAACGGAATAGGAATCGCCATGGGCTTTGCACCCATTGTCTCGCTCTTCATCGGAATCATATTCGTTCAGAGCGGCAAGTGGAAGAAAGCGAAGATAAGGCTTTAAACTTTATTAAGGATTCGGTAAGGCGAGGAAAGGCACGCCTTATGCAATACATATCCGTTTTATCGGACAATCATTTGATATGGAGGACAAAAGTATGAAGATTCTCGTTACGGGAGGCGCCGGCTTTATCGGCAGCAACTTTATCTATCATATGCTCCGCGAGCATCCCGATTATGATATCGTCTGCCTCGACCTTCTGACTTATGCCGGCAATCTCAAAACTCTTGACGGGGCGATGAAAAACAGTCATTTCAAGTTCGTCAGGGGAGATATTGCCGACCGCCCGTTTGTTGACAGACTTTTCGAGGACGAAAAATTCGACATTGTTGTAAACTTTGCAGCCGAAAGCCATGTTGACCGCTCAATAGAAAATCCCGAGGTGTTCCTCAGGACAAACATTATGGGCACTGCGGCTCTTATGGACGCCGCGAGAAAAACAGGCGTAAAGCGCTATCATCAGGTTTCGACCGACGAGGTCTACGGAGACTTGCCGCTCGAGAGAACCGATCTCTTCTTTACCGAGGAGACACCCATACACACCTCAAGCCCGTATTCGGCATCCAAAGCTTCGGCAGATCTTCTCGTCTTGGCATACTACAGAACCTACGGACTGCCCGTGACGATTTCGAGATGCTCCAATAACTACGGCCCGTATCACTTTCCCGAGAAGCTCATTCCGCTGATGATATCCAGAGCCTACAACAACGAAAGCCTGCCCGTTTACGGCGAGGGACTCAACGTCCGCGACTGGCTCTATGTCGAGGATCACTGCCGCGCTATCGACCTCATTATCCATAAAGGCAGGGTAGGCGAGGTCTACAATGTCGGCGGACACAACGAAAAACGCAATATAGATGTTGTGAAAACCATACTTCGCATCATGGGCAAGCCCGAAACGCTCATTACCCATGTCAAGGACAGAGCGGGTCACGACCTGCGCTATGCCATCGATCCCACGAAGATTCACAATGAGCTCGGCTGGAGTCCGGAAACCACGTTTGACGAGGGCATAAAGAAAACAGTGGACTGGTATATGGACAATAAACAATGGTGGGAGGATATAATTAACGGAGAATACCGAAATTATTACGAGAAAATGTACTCGAACAGATAAATCTTTCGGTTATTTCCTGCTTGGCTGTCCTTTGATATATTTTTGAACTCAAGTACAAAAAAAGTGTTTACAACGCGATTTTTTCGTGCTATAATACAGAAAAAGGTGTTATGCCTTTGGTTAGGAGCTTTCAATGTCGGATAAAAAAGATAAGAAAGAAAAAGAGCTGAAAGAAAGAGAACACAAAGAAAAAGATCAGAAGAACCCTGCGGAGGCCGAGCCCTCCAGACGTTCGAGAAAAAAACAGAACACACACAAAGCTATTCTGCATCAGGCGAAGGTGCTCTTTGAAAAAGAGGGCATAGGCAATGTCACCATCGAGCAGATAAGCGAGAGTGCCGATGTTTCGCGTTCCACGTTCTTTTCGCACTTTGCTTCCGTTGACGACCTTTTAAAAGAGATCTCAAACGAGGAGATAAACGATGTCTTTGATGCAGCCGAAAAGGGCGACGGCAAGCTCACCGTCAGCGCGCTTTTGAAGCAGCTCAACGATGACACCTATCCTTATCCCTATCTTTCCTGCGAAGTGCTCATGCGAGGCATTCTCTCTAAGGGCGAGTCAAATTTTGCGCAGGTCGATCGTTTCCTCCGCAAGGAGATAGTGACCGACAAGAGCTATGCGAACACTCTTGAGGAGTTTTCGTCAAAAGAGCTTTCGGCGCTCATCCTCGGAGCTTTCTTCGGACTCATCTTTCAGAAGATGATAAACGACGAGAGCTTCACCAACCCCGACGAAACAAGCGTAACTATCCAGAAATTTATAAAATATCTTCAAAACCAGGAGGAATTATCATGAGCAACGGATATGGAATCAGCAACTGGGAAGACGCAAAGACCATTTACAGCGAGCTTCACGAGCTCACCTCTAAGCCGATCTATTGCGTTACCGAAGACGCACTCAAGGATGTTCTCGATTATTTCGAGACAAAGTGCGCAAAGTCGAAGGCAATCACCACCGAGGCGAAGCAGTACATCCCCGGCGGCGTTCAGCACAACCTCGCCTTCAACTATCCCTTCCCGATCTGCGTAACAAAGGCTGAGGGCGCGTTCCTCTATGACCTTGACGGCAACAAGTACTACGATTTCCTGCAGGCAGGCGGTCCGACAATCCTCGGCAGCAACTATGCTCCCGTAAGAGAGAAGGTCATCGCGCTTCTTAACGAGTGCGGCCCCGTAACCGGCCTGTTCCATGAGGGTGAGCTTCTGCTCGCCAAGGAAATCAATAAGCATATGCCCAATGTTGAGATGTTCCGTATGCTCGGTTCGGGCACAGAGTCCGTTATGGCTGCTATCCGTGTCGCACGCTGCGCCACAAAGGCAAAGCGCATCATCAAGGTCGGCGGCGCATATCACGGCTGGTCCGATCAGATGGTTTACGGTCTGAAGATTCCGGGCTCCAGATTCTTCCTTGAGTCCCACGGTATCCCGCACAGCTGCTACGGCACTACCGACGAAGTCAGACCCAACGACCTCAATATGCTCGAGAAGATGCTCAAGCTCAATAAGATGCGCGGCGGCACAGCTGCTGTTATCGTTGAGCCTGTCGGCCCCGAGAGCGGCACAAGACCGGTTGACTTCAACTATAACAAGGAAGTCAGAAAGCTCTGCGACAAGTACGGCTGCCTGTTCATCTTCGATGAGGTTGTTACCGGCTTCCGCGTAGGCCTCGGCGGTGCTCAGGGCTACTTCGATGTCGTGCCCGATCTGACCATTTTCGGCAAGGTCGTTGCGGGCGGTTATCCGTCAGCGGGCGGCGTCGGCGGTAAGAAGGAGTTCGTCAGCGGCATGGCCGCAGGTGTCGGCACCATGATGAAGCGTGCTTATGTCGGCGGTACTCTCGCCGCTAACCCGCTTTCGTCCTATGCAGGCTACTGTGCTATCCAGGAGATTGCAAGAACCAACGCTTGCGAGGTCGCAGGCAGAGCGGGCGACAGACTTGCCGCAGGCCTTAAGGACCTTATCAACAAGTACGGTCTTCCCTATGTTGTCTACAATCAGGGCTCCATCGTCCACCTCGAGTGCACCGGTGCAATGAGCTACGACTTCAGCTCGATGAACATACTCAAGTCCGCTATTCCCATGCTCAAGACCAAGCCCGAGATGCTTCGCAGAAAGTCCGCGATGGAGGAGATGGGCGCCGCTTACATGGCAAACGGTATTGTTACCCTTGCCGGCAGCCGTCTCTATACCTCAATGGCAGATACCGACGAGATTATCGACGGTGCTCTTGAGAGATTCGAGGATGTCTTCAAGAACGTTAAGGTTTGCCCCGCAGACCGCGTTTTTGCGAAGAAATAATAAAAGTTCGACAATCGAGATGCTCTCCTTCGGGAGGGCATCTTTTTTCGCTATATAGACTCAGACTTTTAAAAAAGTAATTGAATAACTCTCGTAAATGTGCTAATATTAGTAAGATAAACATTTGTTCATAGCGAAAAAGAGGCGTTTATTATGCACGAGGATCACAGAAAAAGAGTAAAGGAGCGTTTTCTCAAGGACGGGATAGAAAATATGCCCGACCACGAGGTGCTCGAGCTGCTCCTGTTCTTTTCAATACCGCGCAAAGACACCAACGCTTTGGCTCATGAGCTTATCGACCATTTCGGTTCGCTCAACTGCGTGCTCGAGGCCTCAGCCGAGGATTTGATGCAGGTCAACGGAATAGGCGAGACCTCCGCAACGCTTATAACGCTCACTTTTCAGCTGACAAAGAAATATCTGAAGAATGCCTCCGACAAGAAGCTTAAGAAATATGACGGCCCCGACTCGGTCAAGGAGCTTCTTATGTCAAAATATCTCGGCGCCCGCGAGGAGATGGTTTTTATGCTGTCTCTTGATTTTGACGACAACATTCTTGCCGTTAACAAGATAGCTCACGGCACGTTTTCGGCCGCGAATATAGACAAACGCTTTGTGCTTGAAACGGCTTTTCGCAACAAGGCGCGTTCCGTGGTGCTTATTCACAATCATGTAAACGGCATACCCGTGCCCTCGCGCGACGATTTGAACACCACAAAGGCGGTCGGCGATTTCTTTCAAGGTGTAAACGTCCACCTGCTTGACCACCTTATATATACTGATGAGGATATCTTTTCAATGGCGCAGATAAAGAAATTTGCACCGCTGTTTATATAAAGGACAATCGTATGGATAAATTCATTTTACATTCTCAATATAAACCAACGGGAGATCAGCCGCAGGCGATAGCCGAGCTGACCGACGGAGTCAACAGGGGCTTCGCCGAACAGACTCTGCTCGGCGTAACGGGTTCCGGCAAAACCTTTACAATGGCGAATGTAATCGCCAATCTCAACCGTCCGACTCTTGTTCTCGCCCACAACAAGACTCTCGCGGCGCAGCTCTGTTCCGAGTTCAGAGAGTTTTTCCCGGAAAACGCGGTAGAATATTTCGTCTCGTACTATGACTACTATCAGCCGGAAGCCTATATTCCGTCCACGGATACCTATATCGAAAAGGATTCCGCTATAAACGACGAAATAGACAAGCTCCGCCACTCCGCTACCTCGGCGCTGTCCGAGCGGCGAGATGTCATAATTGTCGCAAGCGTCTCGTGTATATACAGCCTCGGCGATCCTATCGACTACCGCAGCATGGTTATTTCCTTAAGACCCGGCATGGAAAAGAGCCGCGACGAGGTTATAAACAAGCTTGTTGAAATCCAGTATGAGCGCAACGACATAAACTTCATCAGAAACAAGTTCAGAGTTCGCGGCGACGTGGTTGAGATATTCCCGGCGCAGTCGAGCGAAAACGCGATAAGAGTTGAGTTTTTCGGCGATGAGGTTGACCGCATATCCGAGATAAACGCCCTGACAGGCGAGGTCAAGGGCGTGCTGTCCCATGTTGCGATATATCCCGCGTCGCATTATGTTGTCTCGCAGGAAAAGATGGAGCGCTCCATAAAAGAGATATATGAGGAAATGACCGAGCGCGTTGCGCAGTTTGAGAGTCAGGGAAAGCTGCTCGAGGCTCAGCGCATAAAGCAGCGCACGGAATATGATATCGAGATGCTGCGCGAGACGGGCTTTTGCAAGGGAATAGAAAACTATTCAAGAATTATGTCGGGGCGTGAACCGGGCTCGCCGCCCTTTACGCTGCTCGATTACTTCCCGAAGGATTTTCTGCTGTTTGTCGACGAATCCCATGTGACGCTGCCGCAGGTACGCGGAATGTACGGCGGCGACCGCTCGAGAAAGGAGTCGCTTGTCGAATTCGGCTTCCGTCTGCCGTCCGCATATGACAACAGACCGTTGACTTTTGACGAGTTCTACGAGAGATTGGGGCAGAAGATATTTGTCAGCGCAACGCCGGGCGAATTTGAGCGCGAGACGAGCGCGCGAGTTGCCGAGCAGTTAATCCGTCCCACGGGACTTGTCGACCCGTCAATCTCCGTCAGACCCACCGAGGGGCAGATAGACGACATAATATCAGAAATAAATATCCGAGTGGAGCGCAAAGAGCGTGTACTGCTCACAACGCTGACTAAAAAGATGGCCGAGGATTTGACGGATTATCTTGAAGATCTCGGCATAAAAGTCCGCTATATGCACCACGATGTTGACACGATAGAACGCATGGAGATTATACGCGACCTGCGTCTCGGAGAATTTGATGTGCTCGTCGGCATAAACCTGCTTCGTGAGGGTCTTGATATCCCCGAGGTCTCGCTTGTCATAATCCTCGACGCCGACAAGGAGGGCTTCCTGCGCTCCGAAACATCGCTTATACAGACGATAGGGCGCGCGGCGAGAAACGCAAACGGCGAGGTTATCATGTATGCCGATTCCGTCACTCCGTCTATGGAGCGCGCAATAGTCGAGACCGAGCGCAGACGTCAAAAACAGATGGCGTATAATGAGGAGCACGGAATAGTGCCCAAGACCATAATCAAGGGCGTGCGCGACGTTATAGAGATAACCAGCAAGAAGGACAAGGGCGAAAAGCCGATAAAGAAGATGAGCCGCAAGGAGCGCGAAGAGATGATAGTCCGCCTTACAGCAGAGATGAAGGCGGCGGCGAAAATTCTCGAATTCGAGCACGCGGCATATCTGCGCGATAAGATAAACAAACTAAGAGAAGGAAAGTAATCGGAGGCGATTCTTTTGCCGCAAAAAAATATAATTGTAAAAGGTGCGCGAGAGCACAACTTAAAAAATATCGATGTCGAAATCCCGCGCGACAAGCTCGTGGTATTTACCGGCCTTTCCGGCTCCGGTAAATCATCCTTGGCATTTGACACGATATATGCCGAGGGGCAGAGGAGATATGTCGAATCCCTCTCGTCATACGCAAGACAGTTCCTCGGTCAGATGGAAAAGCCTCAGGTAGACTATATCGAGGGGCTTTCACCAGCCATATCCATAGACCAGAAAACAACCTCAAAGAACCCGCGCTCGACCGTCGGAACAGTCACGGAGATATATGACTATCTGCGTCTGCTCTATGCCCGCATAGGTATACCTCATTGCCCGGTCTGCGGCAGAGAGATATCGAGGCAGACCGTTGACGACATCGTTGACAGCGTCTTAGAGCTGCCCGAGGGTACAAAAATACAGATAATGGCTCCGATAGCTCGCGGCAAAAAAGGTCAGTTTGTAAAAGAGCTCGAGAACGCAAAAAAAGACGGCTATGTCCGCGTGCGCATTGACGGAATAATATATTACCTCGAGGAAAAAATCGACCTCGACAAGAATAAAAAACACAATATCGAAATCGTGGTCGACAGACTGATTGTAAAAGACAGTATAAGAAGCCGACTTGCCGATTCTATCGAAACGGCTACCAATCTTTCGGACGGCATTCTGCTTGTTGATGTGGCAGACGGCGAGGAGAAGCTCTATTCTCTCGACTATGCCTGCCCGGAGCACGGTGTCAGTATAGAAGAGCTCGAGCCGCGTATGTTCTCCTTCAATAACCCCTTCGGAGCCTGCCCGACCTGCTCCGGACTCAGCGTATTTATGAAGCCCGATCCCGATCTCATTGTGCCGGACAAGAATTTGTCTCTCAGACAGGGCGCGATCAAAGCGAGCGGCTGGAGCAATGCGGACGGCGGCACGATAGCGCAGATGTATATGGAGGGCATTGCACAAAAATACGGCTTCACACTCGACACTCCGTTCAAGGATATCCCCGCGGACGGCGTTGACGCCGTTATGTACGGCACAAAGGGCGAAAAGCTGAAGCTTACCCGCAGAAACGAATACGGAACCGGCTCATATATGACGGCATTTGAAGGCATCTGCAACAATATTGAGCGCAGATATAAAGAGACGGCGAGCGATTGGACGCGCGCCGAGCTCGAGCAGTGTATGTCCACCGTAAAATGTCCCGATTGCCACGGCGCAAGACTCAGAAAAGAATCGCTGTGCGTCACTGTCGGCGGAATAAACATTGACGAATTTGCAAGAAAATCCATTATCAAAGCGATAGAATTTCTTGATTCTCTCACTCTTACCGAGCGCGAGCAGATGATAGCAAAGCTTATTGTCAAGGAGATAAGGGACAGACTGACCTTCCTGCGCAGCGTCGGTCTCGGCTATCTCACCCTTGCCCGCTCATCGGCGAGCCTCTCGGGCGGAGAAAGCCAGAGAATCCGCCTTGCCACGCAGATAGGCTCGTCTTTAGTCGGGGTTTTATATATTCTCGACGAGCCGAGCATAGGACTGCACCAGCGCGACAACGAGAAGCTTCTGAATACGCTTCGTGAGCTCCGAGATATAGGCAACACGCTTATAGTCGTTGAGCACGACGAGGACACAATGCGCGCGGCGGATTATATCGTCGATGTCGGCCCGGGAGCGGGTATACACGGCGGAAAGATAGTCTGCACGGGTACGGCCGAGGATATAATGAACTGCAAGGAGTCGATAACCGGGCAGTATCTTAGCGGCCGCAAGAAAATTCCCGTTCCTGCAAAGCGCAGAAAGGGCAACGGCAAAAGTCTCAAGATAATCGGCGCACGCGAGAACAATCTGAAAAATATAGATGCCGAAATACCGCTCGGCGAGTTTGTTTGCATAACCGGTGTTTCGGGCTCCGGCAAGTCGTCGCTCATCAACGAAATACTGTATAAGAAGCTTGCAACGGAGCTTAACGGCGCAAAAAAGGTCGCGGGAGCGCATACCTCTATTCTCGGAATAGACAATCTTGACAAGGTTATAGCTATCGACCAGTCTCCTATAGGGCGCACTCCGCGCTCAAACCCCGCGACATATACGGGCGTTTTCACCGATATCCGCGATCTTTTTGCCTCAACCGCCGACGCAAAGGCGAGGGGATATAAGGCAAACAGATTTTCTTTCAACGTCAAGGGCGGGCGCTGCGAAGCCTGCCAAGGCGACGGAATAGTAAAAATCGAGATGCACTTCCTTGCCGATATCTATGTGCCCTGTGACGTCTGCAAGGGCGCAAGATATAACCGTGAAACGCTCGAAGTGAAATATAAAGGGAAAAACATTTATGATGTACTCGAGATGACCGTGGAAGAGGGACTCGAATTTTTCTCGAGCATACCGAAGATAAAGCGCAAGCTTCAGACGCTCTATGACGTCGGGCTCGGATATATCAAGATAGGTCAGCCCGCGACAACGCTCTCGGGCGGCGAGGCTCAGCGCGTCAAGCTTTCTACCGAGCTCTCGCGCCGTTCGACAGGCAAAACCGTCTATATCCTCGACGAGCCTACCACGGGTCTGCACACGGCCGACGTGCACAAGCTCATTGAAGTGCTGCACAGACTCGTTGACAACGGAAATTCCGTCATAGTCATCGAGCATAATTTAGATGTTATAAAGACCGCGGACTGGATACTTGATCTCGGCCCCGAGGGCGGAGACGGGGGCGGCGAAATAATCGCACAGGGTACGCCCGAGCAGGTCGCGGCAACCGAAAGCTCATTTACCGGACAGTATCTCAAAAAACTTCTTACCGATACGGAGGAATAACGTATGATAACTTCAAGAACAGTCAGTTCTCTCGAAAAGATTTTTCATGATTCCGAGCCTACCTGCGCTTCGCTCTCGGAGATGTCGATGCTCGGCAACGAACGCGCATCGTTCCAGCTCGCGTATTTTTCCGATGAGGACACGCATTGCGGGATATCCGTATCCGGTTGGAACCCCGAAAACATGAAGATTTACAAAGTCGTCGAGATAAATTCCGATATGCCGGCATATGAGGATTCGGATTTCTATTTTCTCCGCAAAGCTCCGGGACTTTATCCCGATATGCTCGAGCCCGTTGAGGACGGCACTTTTCTCGTGGAAAAAGGTCATTACGGGAGCATATGGATAGAGCTTGACGCATCGGGCGAGTCTGCCGGCAAACACGATTTATTTGTTACAGTTTCAAAAGGCAAGGAGACGGTTACGAATGTTATAACCGTTGACGTTATACCCGCAAAGCTTCCCGCGCAGGAGCTGATGTGTACAATGTGGTTCCATTGCGACTGCCTTGCGACTTATTATAAAGTAGATGTTTTCAGTGAGGAGCACTGGAGAATAATCGAGAACTATGTGAAAAATGCCGCAGCTCACGGCATCAATTTCATTCTCACTCCGCTCTTTACCCCTCCGCTCGACACCGAGGTCGGCGGGGAGCGCCCGACGGTTCAGCTCGTCGATGTTAAAAAGACAAAGGACGGCTACGAATTCGGTTTTGACAGGCTTGACAGATGGATAGATATGTGCAAATGCTGCGGCATAAAATATTTTGAGATGTCGCACCTGTTCACCCAATGGGGAGCCGAGCACGCGCCGAAGATAATCGCCGAAGTCGACGGCGAAGAAAAGCGCATCTTCGGCTGGGAGACCGACGCGGACAGCGCCGAATACTGCGATTTCCTGCGCCGCTTCGCCGCAGCTCTTACTGCGTTTATCGACAAAAAGGGGATAAGAAACTTCTGCCGCTTCCATGTTTCCGACGAGCCGTCGCTCGAGCAGTATGAGACATATAAAAAGCGAGCCGATATTATAGCGGAAATATTCCCCGGCTTTAAAGTCATTGACGCTCTTTCTGATATAGAGTTCTTTGACAAGGGTGCGGTAAAATATCCCATTCCGTCCGAGGATCATGTTGAGGATTTCGTCGGCAAGGTAGATGAAATTTGGACGTATTACTGCTGCGGTCAACACAATAAGGATGTTCCGAACAGATTTTTTGCCATGCCGTCTGCACGCAACCGTATTCTCGGAGCGCTGCTTTATAAATACAACGCCGTCGGCTTCCTCCAGTGGGGATATAACTTCTGGTACTCGCAGTTTTCGAAGCATGAGATAGACCCGTTTACAGTGACCGACGCGGGAAAGGCGTTTCCGTCCGGCGACGCATTTGTGGTTTATCCCGGGGAAAACGGTCAGCCGCTCAATTCTTTAAGGCTCAAAGTGTTCTATGACGGACTTCAGGACTTTGCCGCCATGCGCCTGCTTGAAAGCCTTGTCGGACGCGAAAAGGCACTTGAGATAATCATTCGGGATGATGAATTTTCATTCCTTAAATATCCGCACGGGAGCAGCTATCTCATAGCTCTCAGGGAGCGCGTAAACCAAGCTATCAAAGAGAATATATAAACAAAAATTCACCGCGACTCATCAATATCTAATCGCGGTGATATTTTATCTTTTCCAAGCTTTTGCGAGCCTAAAAAGATAAAATGAATTGAAAAATACGGTTTTTAATGATAATATATATATGGGACGCAGAGAGCGCAAAATATGCGTGAGAAACAAACCGCAATATACTCTCAAGAGCTTCACATCTTCACATATAATATGAATACGAAAGGGGCACGACGCAATGCTGAAATTTAACTCCGAGCACAAATTTAAAATAATGCAGATAGCGGATACACAGGAAACACCGGATGTGTCGCCGGATACGCTGAGTCTCATCAACAGTGCGCTTGACCGCGAAAAGCCCGACCTCGTTATATTCACGGGAGATCAGATAAAGGGATACTCGAGGAAATTCAGAAAAGACCCCGTCATAATCGAAAAGACCATAGATATCCTGATTGAGCCTGTAGCAAAGAGAAACATCCCGTTTATGGTGACCTACGGCAATCACGACGCGGAGAGCGGCGTTGACAATCGCGGGCAGTATGAGTTTTACAAGAAGTATAAAAACTTTCTAAGCGGAAATCTCAGAAGCAGCAGCGATGTCGGAACCGCCGATATACAGATATATTCGAGTGTCGGAGACAAGCCGGTGTTCGGGCTATATCTGATTGACTCGCACGGCAAGGCTAAAGAGGGCGGGGGATATGCTCCCGTTGAGAAAAAGCAGATAGAATGGTATGTTTCGCGCCGCGAACAGCTGAAGGCCGAAAACGGCGACTATCTGCCCTCGCTTGTATTTCAGCATATCCCCGTGCCGGAATTTTTCGATGTTATAAAGGAAGTTCCGAGGGGCACCAAGGGTGCTGTTCAGGCTTACGGCGTGCATAAAAACGAGTACTTTGTGCTCAGCGACGAGACTGTTGCCGACGGCGGTTTCATGCTCGAATCGCCCGCATCTCCGGATGTAAACACGGGCGAATTTGAGGCGATGAGCGAAAAGGGCGACGTACTCGGAATATATGTCGGTCACGACCACAACAACAGCTTTGTCGTGAACTTAAAGGGCGTTGACCTCGGATATACCCAGGGCGCGGGATTCAACGTATACGGTCCCGGAGAAAACAGGGGCGTCCGAATTTTTGAGCTTGACGAGACCGCTCCGCGAGAATACAAGACCTATACCGCCACTTTCAAAGAGCTCTGCGGAACAAAAATAAAAACTCCTGTCAAGGAGTTTATTTACAGGCACTCGCCGACAAGCGTTCGCGCCGTCAAACCGATACTTATAAAGGCGGGCATCGGTTTTGCGGTATTAGCCGCAGGCTATGCAGCGTATAAGTTCTTCACAAGCTTCAACCTCTGAATATAAAAGTTCGGCACCGTGTAAAAAACGCGGTGCCGCTTTCTTATTTTATAAACGAGAACATATGAATTATATTCATATCCTCCTGCATATCAAGCCCGTGGCTTCCCGCGCCGCCGTCTATCTCGTGGCAGCCGTGATCGGGGCAGAAGCCGAGCAGAGTCCTGTGCCCGCTCCACTTCTCTTTGATCGCGTCATATATCTGCGAAAATACGGCTATATTAGCTTTTAGCGCCTCTATAGACTGTTTACCTTCCGGTGCATTACGGTGCATTGTGCCGTCATAGTCGCCGTTATAGAGCGTTATAAAGTCGTGCTCATCCGAAGCTATCAGCTCCAGTGCCTTTTCATTGCATTCCTCTACGGACGGATATATGTAATAGTCAATATCACGCTCGAGGAAGATTTTTGAAATGCTGTCTCCCTCGGTCGAGACTATCGCGCAGCGTTTGCCCGCAGCGGCGAGCGCGTCAAATACCGTTTTGATTTTCAGAACCGGCTTTTCATATCTCATTATGCCGTGAACCTCCGGCATAACACCCGAATACATCGACGCAAAGCAGACAGGTGTCACGCTCGGCATTACGGAGAGTATCGGAAGTTGTATTTGAGTTCTCGATATTGCATCCTTGAAAAGCTCGGTGTATTTTTGAAACAGCCACAGAGCGACAGCGTCCGGGTTATATATAAATACCCTGTCAGCGCCGCCCTCGCCGAACTCGGCAAAAAGTCTGTCGAGCACAATATCGCAGGGACTTTCCGCGCCCTCCGGGGCGTCAACGCCCAAAGCGCTTGTGAATGTGGCGGCCAAATGCGTCAGTCTTATTGAATCGTACAGTTCACTCATCGGTTCCGTTCTCCCTTATAAGCTTGTTTATATCCGTTACCTCGGGCATGGAGAGCAGTGCTCCCTTTTTGCAGGTCACAATGGACGCGGCGGCATTTGCAAAAACGAGCATTTTTTTAAGCTCCGAGCTGTCTGCGGCACCGTCGCGGTTATTCAAAAACCAATCTATGCAGCAGGCGCAGAACGTATCGCCCGCGCCGGTCGTGTCTACGGTTTTGACATTGAGAAATGTCGACGCTTCTGCGTATGCGTCTTTGTAATACGCGCGGCTTCCGTTGCGTCCGGCAGTCACTGTCAAAAGCGACACGTTCGGATAACGCTTTCCGAATATTTCAACCGCTTTATTCGCGTCATCGCAGCCTGTTAAAAAACGAAGCTCGTCTATCTCGATTTTTACCGTATCGCTCACCGAGCAGCCGTAACTCATCTTGTCTCTTGCCCTGTCCATGCTGTCCCAGAGCGGGGGACGGAGATTTGGGTCAAAAGACAGCAGCGCTCCGGCAGCCTTGGCAGTCTCAACAGCTTTAACCGTAGCCCTTTCAACGCCCTCATGAGTCATCGAAAGCGTTCCGAAATGCAGAACACGGCTATGTTTTATTATATCCGTGTCAACCTCGGCTTCGCGCAGCATCATATCCGCTCCAGGAGCGCGGTAAAAGGAGAAGCTTCTGTCTCCGTGCTCATCCGTTTCGACGAAAGCAAGCGTTGTGCGCACATCCTTGTCGAGCACAAGCCCGTCTATATCAGTGCCGGTACTCTCGACGATATTTTTCAGTCTTTGCCCGAAAATATCGTCTCCGACCTTGCCGATAAAAGCGGTGCGTCTGCCGAGCTTATTTAGCATCGCCAGCACATTGCAGGGCGCGCCGCCGGGGTTCGCTTCGAATATCGACGAGCCGATATCGGACAGACCGGACTGCGCCATATCTATAAGCAGTTCGCCTATTGCGGTAACATCAAACATTTTTCGCGGTCTTCCTTTCCGATTTGCGTTTCTTTAAGGCATTTCTGACGGAGCTTATTGCCGTTCCGAGCAGCGGCGCCGCAACGAGCGTTATGATTAAAGCCGCGAGCTGCACTATAGCTCTGGTCGTGGCGTTTTCTCCGGGCTCGAAATATTTCAGAAGTATATACTGTAAGCGCTGATGGAGTAAATAGAGCTCGAGACTGTACTTACCTAAAAAACCAAACGGAATGACTATGGCTTTCTCAACCTTAGGATATTTTTTGCCGAGTGCCGAAAGTCCGAGAGAAACGAGCAGGCAGAAGGACGGCATCATAAGCAGTGCGGGATAACAGTTTAGACCGTTTTGAATATACGCGGGTTCTTTAACGCAGCCGTTCAGATAATAGGCTGAAAATGTTCCGACCGAAAATGCCGTAATATTGAGTATAAGCGAAGTCTTTGTAACCTCTTTGTCCTCCGCGACAAGCCTTCCCGTGTGTATGCCCAGAAAGAAAACCGAAAGCCTGACTGCCGTTCCCCAGAGATAAATAAGATTCCCGTAATACATTATTATGCACAGCGGGACGGAGAGCGACATCCATACGGCGGTATATATTATCTGCCCTTTGCCGCCGAGCTTTTTATAGAAAAACAGAAAGAGGGGAGTTATAAGATAAAACGCCAGTTGTGTGGGAATATACCAGTCAAAGCGCGTATGCCGAGTCCAATAGCCTATGCCGGATATGTAATAGAAAAAGTCAAGCGCGCTCGCTTTATCGAGCCGCAGGAAGCAATACGAAACACAGGCGACTATAATATAAGCCGGTAGAATACGCGCAAGACGCGCCTTATAAAATCCGAGCACATTCGGGCGCTTCATCAGCGAAAAATATACGCCGAGCCCGGAGAGGAACAGGAAAATATCGACTCCGTAAAAGCCTATTCTGTGAATGAACCAGCCGACCTCGGTAACGGATTTTATAGGAATATGAAAATACATTACCCACAGAATAGCAAAGCCCATAAGAACTCCGCGATATTTGCTCAGTGCTTTATAGGTCAATCTGTCCACCGCCTTGCATTTTTCATAATTGTAACATAGCGCTTCGATTATTTCAATATAAATTGCATTAGTTTTACTTTTTCTCTTTTATTTTTTTGTTTAATGTGATAAAATTTTGTTGTTTAAAAATTAGAAAAGAAGGTGCTGTATGAATATTGAAAGAATAAAGAACTCGATACTCTGCGCCAACACGTCGCTCGGTATAGAGCTCGGCTCAACGAGAATTAAGGGAATCCTCGTCGACGAAAACAACGAGGTTATCGCGTCCGGCGGCTATTCGTGGGAGAATAAGCTCGAAAACGGCATTTGGACATATCATCTCAACGATGTTTGGACGGGTATGCGCGAATGCTACAGAACCCTTGCCGAGGATGTAAGAAACAAATACGATATTGAACTGACTACTGTCGGTGCCATGGGCATTTCCGGCATGATGCACGGATATCTTGTATTTGACAGAGAGGGCAGGCAGCTCGCCGACTTCAGAACTTGGCGAAATACCGTTACCGAGCGTTCAGCAGCCGAGCTCTCGGAGCTTTTCGGCTTCAATATTCCTCAGCGCTGGAGCATAGCGCATCTCGACCGCGCCATACTTAACAATGAGGAGCACATAGCAAAAATCGACTTTATGACAACGCTTTCCGGCTATGTACATCGCACTCTGACCGGTGAAAAGGTCATAGGCATAGGCGAGGCATCGGGTATGTTCCCGATAGACAGTAAGACGCTCGACTTTGACGAAGCCATGACCGAGAAGTTTGATTCGAGGATTGCCGATAAAAAGCTGCCGTGGAAGCTCCGCGATATCATGCCTCGGGTGTGCTGCGCCGGAGACTTCGCGGGTAAGCTGACGGAGGAGGGTGCAAAGCTTCTCGATCCTACCGGAAGACTCAAGCCCGGCATTCCGTTTTGTCCGCCCGAGGGCGATGCGGGTACGGGCATGGTGGCGACGAACAGTGTTGCTCAGAGAACCGGAAATGTGTCCGCAGGCACTTCGATTTTTGCCATGATCGTCCTCGAAAAGCCGCTCTCGAAAGTATATCCCGAGATAGACATGGTTACAACACCCGACGGAAGTCCCGTTGCCATGGTGCACTGCAACAACTGCACCACCGACCTTGATTCATGGATAGGTCTTCTCAAAGAGACTGTTGAGCTGATGAGCGGAAGCGTCAATGTGCCGAAGCTCTATGACACGTTCTATAACAGCGCTCTTGAGGGTGCGGCGGACTGCGGCGGACTGCTCTCCTACAACTATTATTCCGGCGAGCACACTACCGGATTTGAAGCCGGCAGACCGCTTTTCACAAAGCTCCCGGACAGCAAGATGAACCTTGCGAACTTCGCCCGTGCGATACTTTTTTCCTCCATGGCGACACTCAAGTTCGGCATGAATATACTGACGGAAAAAGAATTTGTCCGCGTTGACAGACTTCTCGGCCACGGAGGGCTCTTCAAAACACCCGTTGTGGGTCAGAGGCTTATGGCTGCCGTGCTCGAGACACCCGTAGCCGTCATGTCAACGGCCGGGGAGGGCGGCGCATGGGGCATAGCCTTACTTGCGTCTTATATGAAAAACCGCGCCGACGGTGAAGCGCTTGACAGCTTCCTTGATTCAAACGTTTTCGGCGACATGCTCGGAGACAGCGTGTCTCCCGACCCGGACGACGCCGAGGGCTTCAGGAAATATATGGAGCGCTACAAGGCGGGTCTTGCGATAGAACGCGCTGCGGTTGACAATCTTAAATAAACATACTTTTTGTGCCCTGTGCTTTTAAAGCGCGGGGCATTTTTATTTTTCTCACCCTTTGATTTGACAAAAAAGACCTTTGGCGCGGCTTATAATTGAGTCATATCGATTAGGGAGGCTCGGGATGAACAACGTAATATATGTCGACATACTGCTGATGATAAATCTGCTCGTCAACTTTTTGATGCTCTCGGCCGCGGGACTGTTGGTGAAAGCCCCGACGCGAAGCTGGCGTATGCTCATTTCCGCGTGCGTCGGCGCTGCCTACTCGCTTATAATATTTCTGCCCGATATGAATCCGTTTTTCTCGATAGCTCTGCGCGTCGGCTGCTTTTCGGCAATGCTGTTTATCGCGTTTCCGATACGCTCACCGCAGGAGCTTTTGAGAGCGGGCGGCGGATTTCTTATGGCAAACTTTGCTTTTGCGGGAATAACGCTCGCCGTATGGCTGGCCTTCAAGCCCGACGGACTTACATATAAAAACGGAGCTGTCTATTTTGATATAAGCGCCGCAACGCTCCTGCTGACATCTGCCGCCTGCTACGCGGTTATCCGTCTCATTTCATATTTTCTGCGCCGAAATGCGCCCGACAGTCATACGGCAACGGTCAAAATAAGCATCTGCGATAAAACAGCCGAGTGCGCCGCGCTCATAGATACCGGCAGCTCGCTGAAAGAGCCGTTTTCCTCGTATCCTGCGATAGTTTTTGAATATAAAACCGTCGAGGCGGTCTTGCCGGGTGAAATAAAAGAGCTTGTTCGCAATAATTTTACAGAAGAAGATACAAATGCCTGCTGCGGAGTCAGGTTTATAAGCTTCCGTTCGATAGGCGGGAGCGGGCTGCTTCCGGCGATAAAAGCAGACAGTATAGCCGTAAAAACTTCCAAGGACACTTTTGTATGTAATGAAACATATGCCGCAATATACGTCGGCTCACTGTCTGCGGGCGAATATTCGGCACTTATCGGGAACAATTTTTTTGACAGAGCGAAAAGGGGAGAGTGCGAAAATGAAAAAGCTGAAAGTCATATTAAGAAAATTCATAAGGCGATTTTTCAACCGCAAAGACCGAGGCGAGATACACTACATAAACGGCTATGATATACTGCCGGCTCCGCTGAAAAAAGATGAGGAGAGAGAAATCTTCGAACGAATTGAGGCGGGAGACGAATCGGCACGCGAACCGCTGATAGTCCACAATCTGAGACTTGTTGTCTATATAGCGCGAAAATTCGAAAGCTCCGGGGTCGGGATAGAGGATCTGATATCCATAGGCACAATAGGACTTATAAAGGCGGTCAACACATTCAGACCGTCAAAGAATATAAAGCTCGCTACATATGCCTCTCGCTGTATTGAAAACGAGATTCTTATGTTTTTGCGGAAAACCAACAACATCAGAAACGAAATTTCGCTCGACGAGCCTCTTAATGTGGACTGGGACGGAAACGAACTGCTGCTGTCGGATATTCTCGGCAGCGAGCCCGATACCGTGAACCGCGGAATAGAGGCGGAGGATGAAAAAAGTCTGCTTCTGCGCACCGTGGACACTCTCGCCGACCGCGACAAGCTTATAATGCGAATGCGGTTCGGGCTCGGCGGCGGCAAGGAATATACCCAAAAGGAAGTCGCGGATATGCTCGGCATATCGCAGAGCTATATCTCAAGGCTTGAAAAAAGGATTATAGAGCGCCTGAAAAGAGAGATGAATGTCGTGTGATTCTATGCACCCTCGGCGGCATATAATGCCGTTGGGGGTGATTTTTTTGAACTGCTGCGTAACGGATTTGAGAAACAAGCAGGTCATAAATCAAAAGGACGGCGATATACTCGGTCCCGTGTCGGATGTCGAGGTCGATACCTGCTCGGGCAGGGTTGTGGCAATAATCGTGTTCGGCAGGCCGAAATGCTTGGGACTGCTCGGGCGGGGAGAGGATATTCGCATATGCTGGGAAGACATAAAAGTAATAGGAGAAGACACCGTATTGGTGTGTCTGAAACGGCAGGAATGCTGCACGCCGCCGAAAAGGAGCGGGGGCTTCAGAGATATATTTAATTCTTTTTAAAATAACGTAAAACAGCTTGACAAATGCCGCTTTTTATTGTATTATATTCGTTGCACTTTATCAGGTAAAAGCTTTAAAGCACAAAAACAACAGGGAGCGGGAAATTTTAGGATGGAAAACGCCACAGTCTGGATAACTATCGCGGTATATGTTGCGGTTATGATGATAATCGGAATTGTATCGGGACGCAAATCGAAGAGCATAGCCGACTTGACCGTCGGCGGAAGAAACGCCGGAGCTTGGCTTTCGGCGCTTTCTTACGGCACCGCATACTTTTCGGCAGTCATGTTTGTCGGCTACGCCGGCGGTACTGGACTCAACTACGGTCTCTGGGGCATAGCCGCCGGAATAGGCAACGCGGTGTTCGGCTCATGGCTCGCGTGGCGAGTGCTCGCCCGAAGAACGCGCGATGTTTCAAACAGGCTGAAGATAAAAACCATGCCTCAGTTTTTTGAGCTGAGATACAACAGCCGCGCAATGAAAATATTCGCCTGCATGGTCATATTTATTTTTATGATTCCGTATTCGGCCTCGGTCTATAAGGGCCTCGCCTCGGTTGCGGAGGTTCTGCTCGGGATAGACGACAAAATATGCATGATAATTATAGCTGTGCTCGCAGCCGTTCTGCTGCTGCTCGGAGGATATCTCGTTCAGGCGCGCGCGGATTTTGTTCAGGGCATTGTTATGATGTTCGGCATAACGCTGCTTATAATCTTTGTTATCCGCTGCGACAGAGTCGGCGGAATCGAGGGGCTCAGAGAATACGCTCACTCGGCGCAGGGGCTTCCCAAGCTCGGAGTTAAGGCTGCAGCGTCGCTCATCGCAACCGTTCTCATGACCAGCTTCGGCACATGGGGACTGCCGCAGATGATACAGAAATATTTCGGCATAAAAGACGACAAGCAGGCAAAGCGCGGCATAGTTATATCCACATTTTTCGCCCTGCTCGTTGCGGGAGGCGGATATTTTATCGGCTCTCTCTGCCACAGATTCTTTACTGCCGACGAAATAGCTTTGTTCAAAAAGCCCGTTCAGGACTACATTGTTCCCAATATGCTCAAGGTTGCAAACCTCCCGAACATTCTGCTCGGAATCGTGCTCGTGCTGCTCATAGCCGCATCGGTTTCAACCCTTTGCTCCATAACGCTTACAGCAAGCTCCACCTTCTCCATGGACTTTGTAAAGAGCGTGCTGAAGCCCGAGATGAAAGAGAAAAAAGTTACCGCGCTCACGAAAATTCTCTGCGTCGTTTTCATTATCTGCTCCTATGTCGTCGCCAACACCGACACGCCCATACTCGACATGATGAGCTACTCATGGGGAATTATTTCCGGCTCTTTCCTCGCGCCGTATGTTGTTGCGCTGTTTTGGAAGCGCATGAACAGACAGGGGGCATGGGCGGCGATGATAGGAGGCTTCTGCGTTGCGATAATTCCCGCAATCTGCAAGCTGCTCACAGCGTTCGGACTCGAAAATGTCACAGCGGCATCTCTCGCGGGTTTCGGTCCGCTTTTCGCGTGCATAGCTATGCTCCTTTCCCTCGCGCTCTGCTTCATCGTCAGCGCGATAACGGGCAAAGAGGATGAGAATATTACCGAATTATTTTACAACGGTATTGTCGAAAAAGAGTAACAGTGGTATAATTTATAATAATTCGCGTACCCTGTCGAAACATAAAAGAGGGAGATTTCAAGATGTTTTTTCAAAAGGAAATCGAAACAATGAAGCGCAGTGAATTGGAAGCACTGCAGCTCGAAAGACTGAAATGGACGGTTGACTATTGCTATAAAAATGTACCGTTCTATACAAAAAAGCTTGATGAGGCGGGCGTTACCGCCGACAAAATCAAGAGTCTCAGCGATATAAAATATATACCGCCGACTACGAAAGCCGACTTGCGCGACAACTATCCCTTCGGTCTGTTTGCAAGGCCCATGAAGGATATGGTGCGTATTCACGCTTCTTCCGGAACGACCGGAAAACCCACCGTTGTCGGCTACACCAAGCATGATCTTGACATCTGGTCGGACTGCGTTGCGCGTATCGTCGCGGCGGCGGGTGCCACCGATGAGGATATAGTTCAGATTTCGTTCGGCTACGGTATGTTCACCGGCGCGCTCGGACTTCACTACGGACTTGAAAAGCTCGGCGCTACCGTTATTCCCAATTCGAGCGGAAACACCGAAAAGGCGCTGATGTATATGCGCGATTTCGGCACCACCGCCCTTGTCGCAACCCCGTCATATGCTCTTTATATGTGCGAAGTTGCAAAAGAGCTCGACTATCCTATGAGCGACTATAAGCTTCGCCTCGGCTTGCTCGGCTCCGAGGGCTGCACGCCCGAGATGAGAACTCAGATAGAAAACGGCTGGGGACTTTTCGCTACCGATAACTACGGCATGAGCGAGCTCATGGGACCCGGTGTATCCGGCGAATGCGAGGAGCGCGACGGCCTCCACTTCTGCGAGGATTATTTCTATCCCGAAATAGTCAACCCCGAAACGCTCGAGCCTCTCGGAGAGGGCGAAACGGGCGAGCTGCTCGTAACCACGCTGACTAAAGAGGGCATTCCTCTTCTCAGATACAGAACCCGCGATATTACAAGGCTCAACTATTCTCCCTGCAAATGCGGAAGAACAGGAGTCAGAATGGACAAGGTCAAGGGCAGGAGCGACGATATGCTCAAGATACGCGGCGTAAATGTATTCCCGTCGCAGATCGAGAGCGTGCTCATAGGCACAGAGCAGATAGGCGCAAACTATCAGCTCGTCGTGCGCCGTGAGGGCTTTGCCGATACCCTTGAAGTTCGCGTTGAACTCATCGACGCATCTCTGCTTGAGAGCTACGGCGAGATTGAACGCCTTCAGAAAAAGATAATCCACAATCTCCAGACTACCCTTGGCATACAGTGCAAGGTCAGTCTCCTCGAACCCAAAACGCTCGAGAGATTTGTAGGCAAGGCACACAGAGTTGTCGATTTGAGAAACGAGAAGAAATAAACCCGGAGGCAAAGAATGAGAAAGTTATTTTTAGGAAACGAGGCCGTCGCAAGAGGTCTTTACGAAGCCGGATGCCGCGTGGCATCGAGCTATCCCGGTACTCCGAGCACCGAAGTGACGGAGAGTGCGGCCAAATATGATGAAATATACTGCGAATGGGCTCCCAACGAGAAAGTCGCTATGGAGACTGCCGGCGGTGCAGCCATAGCCGGAGCGCGTTCCTTCTGCGGCATGAAGCACGTCGGTCTGAATGTCGCCGCCGATCCGCTGTTTACGCTCTCATATACGGGCGTAAATGCCGGTATGGTCATAGTCGTTGCGGACGACCCGGGTATGCATTCGTCGCAGAACGAGCAGGATTCGCGAAACTATGCAAAGGCCTCTAAAATACCGATGCTCGAGCCCGCGGATTCTCAGGAATGTCTCTCTTTTACAAAGCTCGCATATGATATTTCCGAGCGCTACGACACTCCGGTCATAATCAGGCTCACAACAAGAATCTCCCATTCCCGCAGCCTTGTTGAGGTGGGGGAGAGAGTCGACAACGGGCTCAAGGAGTATGTTAAAGACACTCAGAAATACGTTATGATGCCCGCTATGGCAAAGAAAAAGCACGTTATAGTCGAGGAGAGAACCAAAGCTCTTACCGCATGGGGCGAGAGCGAAGCGATTGACCTCGGTGTCAATAAGATAGAATACAATGACAAAAAAATCGGCATTATCACAGGCGGAATTGCATATCAGTACGCCAAGGAAGCCCTCGGCGACAAGGCTTCTTATCTCAAGCTCGGCTGCCTCTATCCGCTGCCCGAGAAGCTGCTCCGCGACTTTGCCGCAGAGTGCGAAAAAGTCTATGTCATTGAAGAGCTCGACCCCTACATAGAGGATCACTGCCGCAAGCTCGGAATAAATGTTATCGGTAAGGAGCAGTTTACACTCCTGGGCGAGTATTCGCAGAGCATGATAAAGAAGGTCATTCTCGGTGAAGAAAACAGTTATCTCAAGGCGGATATAGATGTTCCCGCGCGTCCGCCCGTGCTCTGCGCCGGATGCCCGCACAGAGGTCTGTTCTATGCCCTCAAGAAGCTCAAGGTCAATGTCAGCGGCGATATCGGCTGCTACACGCTCGGCTCTATGGCGCCTCTCGGTATGATGGACACCTGCATATGCATGGGCGCATCGGTCTCCGCGCTTCACGGCATGAACAAGGCCGACGAATCCGGCAGCCACAAGCGCGTAGCGGTTATAGGCGACTCGACATTCATTCATTCGGGTGTCACCGGTCTTATAAACATCGCATACAATCAGAGCAATTCCGTTGTTATCGTCCTTGATAACAGCATCACCGGCATGACCGGACATCAGCAGAACCCGACTACCGGTCTTACCATAAAAGGCGACCCGACAACGGCAGTCAGCCTTGAGGCTCTTGCTCATGCAGTCGGCATAAACCGCGTTGTCGTCGTTGACCCTTACGATCTTGCCGCAACCGAAAAAGCAATAAAAGAAGAGCTTGAAGCGGACGAGCCGTCGGTCGTCATATCCCGCCGTCCCTGCGTGCTCCTCAAATATGTTAAAACCAAGCCTCCCGTCAAAGTCAATACCGACAAGTGCGCCTCCTGCAAGATGTGCATGAAGATCGGCTGCCCCGCTATAAGCATGAAAGAGGGCAAGGCTCACATTGATTTCACCCTTTGCGTCGGCTGCGACGTTTGCAAGCAGCTTTGCAAATTCGGTGCGATAGAATAAGAAAGGGGCGAGAGAAATGGCAGTTAAATCAATTATGATAGTCGGCGTCGGCGGCCAGGGTACTCTGCTTGCGAGCAGACTGCTCGGCAGCGCACTCATAGACAGCGGATACGAGGTCAAGGTCTCCGAGATACACGGAATGAGCCAGCGCGGCGGCTCCGTCGTTACATATGTTAAATACGGTGACGAGGTTTTTTCGCCCACGATAGAGCAGGGCGAAGCCGATATAATTCTCGCATTTGAAAAGCTCGAGGCCGCAAGATGGCTCAGCTTCCTCAAGCCCGACGGCAAGCTGGTCGTAAACGACCAGTGCATTGACCCCATGCCGGTCATAACCGGTGCGGCCGAGTATCCTCAGAACATATCAGAGGCAATAAAAGCGGCGGGAGCTTCTATGATAGAGCTTGACGCGCTGTCGCTCGCCGTCAAGGCGGGCTCGGCAAAGGCAGTCAATGTTGTTCTCATAGGCGCCATGGCAAGCCATCTGCAATTAAGCTACGAAACCTGGACAAACGCCATAAGGAACACAGTGCCCGAAAAGTTCCTCGATATGAACCTTGAGGCGTTCCGCCTCGGCTACGAGCACGAAAAAAGCTGCTGAAACGCATTAAAAGCATACAGTCAGCAAAAGGAGATATGATACGATGGCAAAGTATTTCAGCCCTGAAATTGAGACAGCGTCGCGCGATTATCTGCACGCAATACAGAGCGCAAGACTGATAAAAACCGTAAAAAGATGCTATGAGAACATTCCGTTTTACAAAGCAAAGTTTGACGAAATGGGTCTCAAGCCCGAGGACATACATTCGATAGACGATATCGGCAAGCTGCCCTTTACCGTAAAGCAGGATCTCAGAGATCACTATCCGTTCGGACTTTTTGCCGTGCCGAGAGAGGAGCTTGTCAGAGTTCACGCCTCGTCCGGAACGACCGGAAAGCAGACTGTTGTCGGCTACACGAGAGGTGATATAGACCGCTGGTCGGAGTGCGCGGCAAGAGCCTTTACCGCTGCGGGCACAACGCCCTCGGACTACATCCACATCTCCTACGGCTACGGACTTTTCACGGGCGGTATGGGTCTTCATTACGGCGCGGAGAAGCTCGGCGCAACGGCTATTCCCGTGTCCTCCGGCAACACAAAGCGTCAGGTGCAGATTCTTCAGGATTTCGGCTCAAATGTGCTCTGCTGTACTCCGTCATACGCTCTGTTTATCGCAGAAACGCTCAACGAAATGAATATCGATCCCGCCGATTTGCCGCTTAGAATAGGTATTTTCGGTGCCGAGCCGTGGAGCGAAAATATGCGCACACAGCTTGAAAATATGCTCAAAATCAAGGCATATGATATATACGGCCTCTCCGAGATAGCGGGTCCCGGCGTTGCATTTGAATGCTGCGAGCAGAGCGGAATGCATATATGCGAGGATTATTTCTATCCCGAGATAGTCGATCCCGTGACTCTCAAGCCGTTGCCCGACGGCGAATACGGCGAGCTCGTGTTCACCTGCATAGGCAAGGAAGCGCTTCCGCTTCTCAGATACAGAACCCGCGATATTTCCGCGATAACGCACGAAAAATGTGCCTGCGGCAGAACGCTTGTCAAGATGCTCAGACCCAAGGGCAGGAGCGACGATATGCTCATTATCCGCGGAGTCAACGTTTTCCCGGCTCAGGTCGAGCACGTCATTCTTTCACTCGGTATGGCTCCGAATTATCAGATTATAGTTGACAGAGCAAATAATCTTGACATAATGACCGTATGCATTGAAATGTCCGACAATATGTTCTCCGACTCGGTCAGACAGATTGAGGCTAAGGAAAAGGAGATTTGCGGTGCCATGCAGTCCGTCCTCGGCGTCTCCGCAAAGGTACGTCTTGTTGAACCGCACTCTCTGCCGCGCTACGAAGGCAAGGCTTCGAGAGTTATTGATAACAGAAAAATATAAAGGAGGAAAATCAAATGGCAATCAGTCAGATTTCGGTTTTTGTCGAAAACAGACCCGGCAGACTCGCCGATATAACGGCGGTTCTCGCAAAAAACAGCATTGATATCCGCGCTCTTTCCGTTGCGGATACCTCGGACTACGGCATTCTCCGCCTTATAGTCAACGACCCAAAGGCCGCTGTTGAAGCGCTCAGAAGCGAGGGTATGACCGCCTCCGCGACGCAGGTTCTCGGCATAATCATTCCCGATGAGCCCGGCGGACTTGCGCGCGCTATCAAAGTGCTTTCCGACGAGCAGATAAGCGTTGAATATGCCTATGCGTTTATCACGCCCTCTGTCGGCAATGCCTATGTTATCATCAGAGTTGAGGATAACGACAAGGCTTCCGAGATACTCAAGGGCGCGGGAATCGAGCTTATTGAGCAGGACGATATCTTCAAGAAATAAAATATTTAACGCCTCTGACCGAAAATCAGGGGCGTTTGCATTTCAAAGACAGGATTTTACTGATGAATAACAGCAAAATTATTTCTATTGCCATGGCTCAATCCGCAACAGACCTCGGCTGTGCGCCCGAGGACTTCAAAAAGAGCCAAAATATTATTGTCGAATCTACTGTAAGCCCTGATGCGCGCAGATATTTAAATCTCCCGTTTATATGCAACCTTGTGTCCTACGGGAATAATGTTGTTGCATCCGTTGACATGAAATACAAGGATATCGTGAAGTCATATATAAACCGCTTCGCACCCGAACACTGCTTTGAAACGCCGAATTTGCACATCCTCAACGATGCCTTTCAATCATACGGTATGCGAATTTGCTTCATGGCGGAGTACTTTCTGCCGCGCATGGATATACTGCGTGAGCTTTCGTGCCGATATGAGCTTCGGGTGATGTATCCCGATGACTTCAACGCTTTGTATACGTCACAGTGGAGCAACGCTCTGTGCGCCGACAGGAAAAGCTTAGATGTACTGTGCGTCGGCGCATATGACGGCAATCGTCTGATAGGGCTTGCGGGTGCTTCCGCAGATTGTGATACGATGTGGCAGATAGGGGTGGATGTTCTGCCGGAATATCGCAGACAGGGCGTTGCCGCCGCATTGACGAGCAGACTGGCTTTAGAGATCACAGCGTGCGGAAAAGTACCGTTTTACTGCTGTGCATGGTCAAACATCAAGTCTGCGGGAAACGCGATAAAAAGCGGATTCAGACCCGCGTGGGCGGAAATGACCGTAAAACCGTCGGATTTTGTCAATAAATTGAACGGAACGAAAACCGAATAGCAGGCAAAAAATGTCCTCGCGGAGTTCTGCGGGGACATTGGTATTTTTCGGGACAAAGCCTCATATTATTAGATAAAATAATGGAGGTAAAATGCTATGGACATAAACGCGGCGGCAAAGGAATACGGAAACGGTATTATAACTTCGCTTAAAAAGAATCGCAGGATGCTGCTCATGATGCTGCTGTTTGCGGCAGGAATGATATTTGGTGCCGCTTCTGTGAAAAAGGCGGACGGATATCTTTCCGGCTCTTTTTCCGATATGTTTTCGGTATATATAAGCTCCAAAGGCACACAATCACTCGGAGTGAATTTTATAAATTCACTGGCCGTCAACGCCGCATTCATGCTCGCTGTATTTGTATTCGGACTGTGCGCGGTCGGGCTGCCGCTTATATGTGTTCTGCCCGTAATAAGAGGCGTGGGTATAGGAATGCTGTCGGGGTATTTATACTCGAATTTCGCTCTGCGCGGACTCGGTTATTGCGCTTTGGTGATATATCCCGGGCTTATACCGGCTGTTTTTGCGCTACTGCTCGCTTGCAGCGCCGGAATAAACTCGTCATATGAAATGCTCCTCTCACTTTCTTCGGCTAAAGCGCAAAGAGGGGAGGGGAGCATAAAAATTTACTGTATACGTTTTTTGATAATATGTATTCTGGTAGTTATAGCAGCTGTAACGGATGCCGCCGCAAGCAGACTTTTTTGCAAGCTGTTCGGCTTTTAGCTTTCGCCGTCGGTTTCGTCTGCCGTTTTTGGGGTTATTTTTACTTTGTTTAAAGGATTGGAATCAACGGCACTGCGAAGCTGTTCGTCAACGACATGGGTATAAATCTCGGTTGTTGATAAATTCTCATGCCCGAGAATTTCTTTTAGCTGGAGTACATCCACATGGCCGTATTGATACATAAGCGTTGCAGCTGTATGCCTGAGCTTGTGAGTAGAAAATCCCTGACCGCTGAGACCTGATTTTTCAAGATATTCGTCAACTATATGCTGAACGGTTTTCGGGCTTATCCGCGTCTTACGGTTGCTGAGAAACAGTGCATCTTTGTCTTTAACACCGTCTACCGGACGCACTTTCATATAATCTTTTATTGCGTTCAAGCAGGCGTTATTTAAATAAACCGTGCGTTGTTTATTTCCTTTTCCGGTTATTATAATTGTATTATCAGGTTTTATATCAGAATAATTAATCGAAACAAGCTCTGAGAGACGCATTCCGCAATTCATAAAAAGAACTAAAATGCAGTAATCCCGTTCCTTATTTTTTCCGTCTACAGCCTCAAGTAAGCTTACAGCCTGTTCAAGGGACAGATATTTGGGCAACGATTTCTTTATTTTAGGCGACTCCAAGTCCTGCATGGGATTTTCGTCAATATATCCTTGAACTCTAAGATAGCGGTAAAATCGTTTGATGGAGACAACTTTACGGGCTCTTGCAGCGGTGTCGTTGCCGCGCTCGGAACGGCAGTATTCGAGGAATCCGTAGGCTGTGGGTATACGGGCAAGGGAGATAAAATCTATGTCCAGCTTTGAAATATCGATTTCATCTATGGGAGTGTTTTTGTACTGTGAAAGATTTTCTTGTTTGAGCATGTATGCGAAAAAGAGCCGAAGATCAGAGGCGTATTCACAAACTGTCAGCTGTGATTTGCCTTTAACACTCGACAGATAATTCAGATAATCGCGCACTAAGCGCGGCAGACATACAAAATCCTCAGGCTTCATATAAACCCGAAAGAAAGCAGTAAAAACGCATTTAAGCCGTTTCGACTCCCCTAAATTATACAAAACATTTATTTTGTATAATTTCTGCTGTTTCTTTCGGCACTCTCCTTTCGCATAGAATTAAAACTCTATCCCGAACAGCCGCTTTGTATTCTCGGTTGCGGCATCGACAAGTGTTTGCACATCCATGTTTTTAACGCTCGCTATCGTCTGCGCGGAATATGCAATCATATCAGACGAGCATCTCGTTCCTCTGAACGGTACCGGCGCCATATAAGGACAGTCGGTTTCAAGCAGTATCCTGTCTATATCGGTTTCGGCGGCAACCGCAACAGGCTTCTTCGCATTTTTAAAAGTAACCGCTCCTCCGAGACCGATATACATTCCGAGCTTCAAAACTTCCCGAGCCATTTCAACGCTGCCGGAAAAGCAATGCACAACGCCTTTCGGCCTGTATTTTTTGAGCAAGGTCATTGTATCCTCATGCGCTTCCCTGTCGTGAACTATAACGGGGAGATCCAGTTCCTTTGAAAGCTTCAGTTGGAGCTCGAATATCTCCTTTTGAAGCTCTCTGGGCGAAAAATCGTAGTGATAATCAAGCCCTATCTCCCCTATTGCCACACATTTTTTCTTTTCCGTGAAATTAACTATTCTTTTTTCTACTTTATTAATATCAGCCGTTTTTAATTCTTTTTCAGCCTCGTGCGGGTGAACTCCGCAGGCGCACCAGAAAAACGGATATTTTTCAGAAAGCTCCGCAGAGGTTGCGGAGCTTTTGAGGTCACTTGCACAGTTTATAACAGCGCAAACGCCCTTCGACGGCAAGGAACGAAGCAATTCGTCCCTGTCGCCGTCAAACTGTTCATCGTCGTAGTGGGCGTGGCTGTCAAAAATATTATCTATCATCTTATCTTTGCTCCGACCGGGATATCGTCAACAAATATCACCTTGACATCATCCTGCTCGCAATCGGCCGCAAGAATCATTCCGCAGCTTTCAATGCCGCAGAGCTTAGCAGGCTTTAAGTTGGAGACAAGAATTACATTGCGTCCGACCAAATCCTCGGGCTTGTACCACTTGGCAATTCCCGAAGCAACGGTACGCAGTCCGCTGCCGTCGTCAACAGTCAGCTCGAGTAATTTCTTTGCGCGCTTTACGGGCACGCAGTCCTTAATTTTTGCTACCTTAAGCTCTACCTTTGCGAAATCGTCAATGCCTATCATTGCGACACCGGGTATTTCTTCTTTCTTTTCCTCAAGCGCCGCCTCGGATACCGCGGTCTCCTTCTCTATCTCCTCAAGCATCTTTTCGGCGTCGATTCTGCCGAAGAGCGGAGTTGCCGTTCCGACATGACCGCCTGCTTTTAACGCACCGAAGGATTTAATGCTCTCATAGGACGATATGTCGGTATTGAGCTGCTCGAGTATCTTGTCCGAAGTTTCGGGCATAAAGGGCTTGAGCTGAACTGCAATTATTCTTATGCTCTCGAGCAAATTATAGAGCACTGTACCGAGCCTTGCGCGCTTGTCCTCGTCCTTTGCAAGCAGCCACGGCGTTGTCTCGTCGATATACTTGTTGCTGCGTCTTGCCGCGCTGAAAATAGCCTCCAGGGCATCGGCGACATGGAAATCGTCCATGCATTTTTCAACCGTCGCCACACTGCCGAGAACGGTGTTTTTGAGGTCATCGTCAACAGCCTCCGGCGCTTCGGGAGGTAATATCTCGCCGCCGAAATACTTGTTGGACATCGCAACGGTTCTGTTAACAAGGTTTCCGAGAGTGTTGGCAAGCTCGGAATTGTAGCGCTCGATTATAGTGGTATAAGTTATGGAGCCGTCGGCTGCATAGGGCATTTCGGAGAGCAGATAATATCTTATCGCATCGACGCCGAAATGTCTCACAAGGTCGTCGGCATATATAACATTGCCCTTTGATTTTGACATCTTGTCCGTTCCGAAAAGCAGCCACGGATGACCGAACACCTTTTTGGGCAGCTCAAGGCCGAGAGCCATAAGCATGATGGGCCAATAAATCGTGTGGAAACGGAGAATATCCTTGCCTATGATATGAGCGTCGGCAGGCCAGTACTTATTGAACAGCTCGGAGCTGCCGTCGGGGTCGTAGCCGAGGGCGGTAATATAGTTTGAAAGAGCGTCTATCCAAACATAGATAACGTGCTTGTCATCAAAGTCAACCGGAACGCCCCATTTAAAGGACGAGCGCGAAACGCAGAGATCCTGAATGCCGGGCTTTATAAAATTGTTGACCATTTCTTTTTTGCGGCTCTCGGGATAAATGAAGTCGGGGTTAGCCTCGATATAATCCTCGAGCTGCTTCTGATACTTCGACATTCTCAGGAAATAGGCCTCTTCTTTTGTCGGAACAAGCTCTCTGCCGCAGTCCGGGCACTTGCCGTCAACGACCTGAGACTCGGTGAAAAAGCTCTCGCAAGGTACGCAGTACATTCCCTCGTACTCGCTCTTATAGATATCGCCCTGCTCATAAAGCTTGCGGAATATCTTCTGAACTACCTTTTCGTGATAGTCGTCTGTCGTTCTGATAAACTTGTCATAGGTGGTGTTGAGCAAATCGCAGATGCTGCGTATCTCCCCCGCCACTTTATCGACATATTCCTTGGGAGAAACACCGGCGGCCTGCGCATATTCCTCTATCTTCTGACCGTGCTCGTCTGTACCGGTAAGGAAGAACACATCATATCCCTGCATTCGCTTATACCTGGCTATGGCATCGGTGAGAACTATCTCATAAGAATTACCTATATGAGGCTTACGCGATGTGTAAGCGATCGCAGTTGTGATATAATATTTTTCTTTGGACATGATTTGTTTTCCTCCTCGTATGTAAATACTTAATATATTATACCATCTTTTTTATATTTTACAAGACAAAACCGCGCCTTGCGGCACGGTCAACGCGTTTTCTTTTTCATATTTGCCGAAATTATACCGCCCACACAGGCGCACGCGACCGCAACCGCCGCCGCAATCGCAGTTTTTATGCTCACACCGTCTCCCGCTGCCGCGGCGGATATAACAACGCAGGCAACAGGCAGAACGGACGAGCAAAGTCCCAACAAAAGCCCGTTCTTTCTTATCGGGCACACGGATATGAATCCGGCCATAAGCGCCGCAGCGCCAGAGCAAATTATTGAAACAGGCGTATAAGCTCCCGATGAAACGCCTTTTTTAAGTATCACCGCCGAGGCTATAGAAAGCAGTATAAAGAATATTGCGACACCCAGCGAGTTTCCTATGAGCAGACTTATCAGCAGCGTTTTTTTTGCGTTCGGCTCTTTTCTCTCTCCCCTTTTTGCAGGCATAAAAAATCCCCCTCATACCGTTTGTTAAAAGGTATGAGGGGAAGTCTGATTTTATGTCAGATTACTCGGCATCCGTATCCTTGTTCTTCTTGCTCTTCTTGCGGCTTGCCTTGCTCTTCGCCTTGGCCTCTTCCATTCTTGCGGCCTTCTCCGCCTCCTGAGCTTCCTTGGCCGCAGCTCTCTCGGCCTCAAGCTTCTCGTTGGCGGTGTTGTTGGTGCTGATAGCCCATCTCATGATTTTAATCTTATTTCTGTCAGCGCCGGTCTCGATAATAATAGAATCATCCTTAACGGTGACAACGCGTCCGACGATGCCGCCGATGGTGGTGATCTCATCGCCGACCTCGATGCTGTCGCGCATCTGCTGCTCTTCCTTCTGCTTTTTCTTCTGGGGACGGATCATGACAAAATACATGACGCCGAACAGAAGAACCATCATGACGATAAGGGAAATCTGGCTCTTACCGGCATTCGCACCGTTTGCAGCTGTACCGCTGGCAAGATTTAAAAACTGTACTAAATTCATAATGAACCTCCAAATGATAATAGAATAATTATAACTGCTGTTTCTTATTTATGCAAGTATTTATTGAAATTTTTAGACTGACGCAAGCGAAAAAACGTAGTCTTTATGCACAATTCCCGTCTCTATGAAAGATATTCCGCCGCATTCAAAGCCTTTTTCGGTTATTTCGAGCACTATATCGCCGACGGTATCGACCTGCGGGCTCAGCGCCTTAAAGCAGGCCTCTTTGACAGACCAGAGCATTAAAAGCTTCTGATTATCGGAGGCGTATTCGCGTTCGGCGTCGCTGACGCAGATTTTTTTTGCGAGCATCGGATTTATCTCGCGCTTTTTCTCAATATCTACGCCTATCGGGAAGCTGCTTGCCGCGCAAACCGCATAGTCGCCGGAGTGACTGAGTGAAAGAAAACATCCGTCGCACAGCGGTTTTCCGTCGCCGTCGCAGGTTATCGCTATGTCGTCCTCCTCGAGTCCCAGAAAATCGGCCGCCGCACGTCTCGCCGCAAGATTCGCGGCAAGCGAGCGCTTTCTGTCATCCTCGAAGCGCATTTTTAAAACGCGCTCGCACTTATGAGGACAGAGAAAATCCATTTCGCGGCTGTACTGCTCGTCGGTCAGCTCATTTATATTTATAAAAAGTGTCAAAGCCATTATTTTGCGTATATCTTTTGCCCGTCCTCGATTTTTTCGGACGGTATCTTGACTATCTTATCCCCTGCCGAGCAGCCGGAAAGTATCTGATAACGCTCTCCGTCAAAGAGCCCAGTGGTAACTTCCGTTTTCTTAACGGTTCTCGAATCGGCGTCATAGAGATAAACATACGACTTGCCGTCCTCATACTGAATCGATTCGACGGGAATAAGGGTTGCATTCTTCTGAGTTTCGACATCTATGCTCATGTCAACAGAAAGTCCGATTATTATGCTCTTGTCGGGCTGCTCGATCATGGCCTTGGCCTCAACCTCGCTGCCGCCCGATGCAGAGCCGAGAATAGAGGTTATGCTCATTGTGCCTGACTCCGAAGCTATAGGGCTTATAAAGCTGACATAACCGCTGAATTTTTTGCCTGTCGCGCCTGTCACCTCGACAGGCTGATCGAGCTTGATTTTATATATATCCTTGCCGCTGACGCTGAATGTAGCAGAAAGCGGATAATACTCAATGACCATACCGCCCGGAGTGCCCGGAAAAAGCTGGCTTATGATTCCGGAAAAATCCTTGGTATCGGAGGTTACGGAAGAAAGAAGAGAGGGTATGTCAATGTCATCAAGAGAGACGGAGGCGTTACCTTTGGGGGTGTGATACGTCTCTCCGGCGACGATGTTTATCTCTCTGACAACTCCGTCGGTTTCGGCTATCCAGCCCTTTTTCAGCGCATTCACGGCTTCGACGGTTTTGTCTAAGTCTTCCTTCGCTGATTCGGCGACCGAGAGATAGAGCGAAGCTAAAGTATCACCGGACTGGAGCTTCAGTATCCCCTGCCGCGCTTTGAGCTCAACCAATTCAAGCTGCGCCGATATCAGCTGTTTTTCCTCGTCGGAAACCGAAAGGAGCTTGAGTATCGACGAAATCTGATTGTTCGCGCCGTTAATTATATTCTCGAGATGCTGCAGTATCTCCGAGGTCTGAGTACCCGACGAAAAGATTCTGTCGACTATTTCTCCGGCAAGCTTACTGTCTCCGAGGAGCTCGGTGAGCTGCTTTTTCAGAGAAACAGTCTCCGGCGTGTCATTCTTGGGCTTTGCCGCATCGACCTTTTTCTGCAGCTCCTCTACCTCTTTCTGCTTTTGCTTTATCTGCTTTGAAAGCGATTCAAGCTGAGAAAATGAGGCACTTGCATTTGCGGAATACTTTTTATATTGCGACATGGCGGCGTTATAATTATCACGCTTCTGCGCCACAACATCGCCGAGTGAGCTAGTATCAAACGTCGCAAGCATATCACCTTTTTTCACCGCGTCTCCGACTCTGACGTTGACGCTCTTGACATAAGTTCCGTCCAGAATCTCAAGCGATGCCCGATTCTCGGAATTAACGGTGCCGGAAAGCTTGAGCGTTTCCGTAATATCGCCTACGGTGACTTCCGCCAGCGCAACCGTGGTTCGATTTTTTTCGCTTATCACAACATAGACGGATATGCCGATGGCGATAATAAGCACCGCAGCAACGATACTGATGACGATTTTTTGCTTTTTATTAAGTATTTTCTTTGTCATCGCAATTCTCCATAAGCTATTTTCTTATATATTACCACTTATGAGCCGCTGAGTTAAAGTATAATTTGTAAACTTTTAAAAAATTCGGATCCGAGCGGCAAAGGCACAGATCCGAATTGTTTTTTAATTGCAGCGTTTCCAAAGCGAGGGTGAAAACAGAGTAAGCACCGGGAAAATTTCCAGTCTGCCTATTATCATGTCCGCGCTGAGCACAAGCTTGCTGAACCATGAGAATCCGCCGAAATTGCCGGCCGGCCCGACTATATCAATGCCGGGTCCGATGTTATTCATGCAGGATATAACGGCGGTTACATTGGTTGTGAAGCTGAAATCGTCAACAGAAACCAGAAGCGTTGACACTATCATAACGATAACATACGCCACGAGATACATGGAAACATTTCTGACAAGCGACTCCTTCTGAACCTTTCCGTCTATGCGAAGAACTTTGACGCTGCGCGGATGAACGACGCGCTGCATCTCGTTGCGAAGAGCCTTGAATAATATAAGGACTCTCGACACCTTCAAGCCGCCGCCGGTAGAGCCCGCGCACGCGCCCATGAGCATGAGCACAACGAGAATATATCGTGAAAGCTCAGGCCAAAGCGAAAAATCAGTGGTAGCAAATCCGGTTGTCGTGATAATCGACGAAACCTGGAAGAAGCTGTGATGAAAAGCGTCAAACCAGCTTGAGAACATTGAGCGAATATTTATTGCTATCACCGTAACCGAAACCAAAACGGTTATGATATAGAAGCGAAGCTCCTCGTTTTTGAAAACGAGCTTGAAGTCTCTTGCAAGCAGCAGATAATAAATATTGAAGTTCACGCCGAACAACAGCATGAACACTCCTATAACACCCTGAAGATAATAGCTGTCATATGCGCCTATGCTGGCATTCTTTATTCCGAAGCCGCCTGTTCCGGCGGTTGCAAACGAATTAAGCAAGCTGTCAAAGAACGGCATTCCGCCTATGACAAGCAGGATAATTTCAATGACAGTCAAAACTATATAAATAAGATAGAGAATACGCGCAGTCTGACGCATTTTCGAGACGAGCTTTCCGAAAGTGGGTCCCGGGCTCTCCGCCCTAAGTATATAGAGCGACTCCGCGTCGTTGTCTTTGCCCTTGGGTATAACAGCGACCAGGAACACAAGCACGCCCATTCCGCCGAGCCAGTGCGAAAAGCTTCTCCAATAGAGCAAGCCCTTTGACATCGCTTCTACATTTGAGAGTACACTCGATCCCGTCGTCGTAAAGCCTGAAACGGTCTCAAAAAAGCAGTCGATAAAGTTCGGTATCTCTCGGCTTATAAAAAACGGGAGTGCTCCGAAAAGCGATATCGCAATCCAGGACAGCGAAACTATAGCAAAGCCCTCGCGCACAAAAACAGTACGCTGCTTCGGCTTTACAATATGCATGAGCTGGCCGACAACAAGAAGAGCCGCTATGCTTATTCCGAAAGCAATAACGCATTTGTACTCCCTGTAGTACAGGGACACCAAAAGCGCCGGGATCATAAAGAGTCCCTCAATACGCAGAATATTGCCTATGTAATTTGCAATAAGTTTATAATTCATTTCAGCTCTCCCGAATCAAGCGCCGGCAAAGATGTCGTTTATATCCTTATACATACCCTCTGCGGTGGTGATAACTATTATAGTATCGCCCGCCATGATGTAATCGTTACCGCTCGGGATAATAACTTTTCCCATGCGGTTTATGCAGGCAAGAAGGATATTGTTCTTGAGATTGACTTTTTTTAGCGGTTCGCCGATGCACTTCGTGCTGTCCGTTACGGCAAATTCAAGCGCCTCGACCTTTTCGTCAACTATCCTGTACATAGTCTTGACCGAGCCGCCCGTAGTGTTGTCCATAGCTCTGACATAGCGGATTATCTCATAGCTCGCAAGCATTTTAGGACATATAACGCTGCCGATATCCCTGTCTTTAAAGAGCCTGAGATATTCGGTGCGGTTGATTTTGGTAATGGACTTAGGCACGCCGCACGAATCGGCATACATGGAAATGACGAGGTTTTCTTCATCGATATTTGTCAGCGAAATAACGGCATCCGTCTCCTCGATTCCCTCGGAGGAGAGCAGATCCTGAAGCGTTCCGTCGCCGTTTATTATTACTGCGCTCGGCAGACGCTCCGAAAGTGCACGGCACTTTTCAAGCTTTTGCTCGATTATCTTAACATTGACACCGCTCTTTATAAGCTCTTCCGCAAGATAAACCGCGATTTTGCTTCCGCCGATTATCAGCACGTCTCTTATCTTCTGATTGCTTATTTTAAGCGCTTTGAGCATCTTGACAAGCTCGTTGCGCGGGGCGGTAACGGTTATCTTGTCGTTTGCCCGAAGCTCAAAGCTTCCGTCGGGGATGCAGACCTCGTCTCCCCTCTCCACGGCGCAGACAAGTATCTTTACGCCGCGCAGAACATCGGAGAGCCTTTCAAGCCTCTTGCCGACCAACGCGCAATCCTCCGTCAGCTTAAGCTCGACTATCTCGACGCGACCCTTGGCAAAGGTATCGCGTTTGAGGAAGCTCGGGAACTGGAGAATACGGAATATCTCACGCGCAGCCGTAAGCTCGGGATTGACGGTCATGGAAAGGCCGAAGTCGTCGCGCATATACTGAATCGACTGAACATAGTCGGGGTTGCTCATGCGGCAAATCGTGTGGCGGCAGCCGAGCTTCTTTGCAAGGATACAGCAAAGCAGATTTATTTCATCCGCAGAGGTTGCAGCAATGAGCAAATCGCTGTTTGCAACATCCGCCTCCTCCTGCGTCTGGAGCGTAACTCCGTTTCCGTCAACAACAAGCACATCAAGCTTATGCAGAGAGTCCTCAAGCACATCGGGATTATTATCTATAACCACGATGTCGTGACCCTCCGCAAGGAGCTGTTTTGCTATATTGTAACCCACCTTGCCGTCGCCGACAATAACAATTTTCATTTAAAGTTCCATCCAATCAAAGTAATGGTAATGGGAAAAATCCTCATCAATATTATATCGTTCTTTTTTAATATAGCAATAGCAAATGTTAACAATTACGCCATAACAATTTTGTGGAAAATTTTCTTTCCTTTTTTGACTATCGCCGGGTTTGCGGCAATTTCATCGGCAGTAAGCGCGAAGTCAAGGCTCTTTATCTTCTCGTCGTTTACGCTGACGCCGCCCTGTTCGATAAGTCTTCTCGCCTCGCCTCTCGATTTGGCAAGTCCTGCCTTGACAAGAATATCTATAATGCCTATCTTTCCGTCGGCAAAATCGGCTGCGTTGAGCTCCGTGGACGGCATATTGTCAGAATCCGCTCCGCCGCCGAACAGCGCCCTTGCGGCCTCCTGAGCCTTGTTGGCCTCGTCCTCGCCGTGGACGAGCTTTGTCAGCTCATATGCGAGAATCTCTTTTGCCTTGTTGAGCTGGCTGCCTTCCCACTTGTCCATTTCGTCTATCTGCTCGAGAGGCAGGAAGGTAAGCATACGGATGCACTTGAGAACATCGCTGTCCGCAACGTTTCTCCAATACTGATAGAACTCGTAGGGAGATGTCTTGTTGGGGTCGAGCCACACAGCGTTGCCTGCGGTCTTGCCCATCTTGTTGCCCTGAGAGTCGGTCAGGAGAGTTATGGTCATCGCGTGGGCATCCTTGCCGAGCTTCTTACGTATAAGCTCGGTTCCGCCGAGCATATTGCTCCACTGATCGTCGCCGCCGAACTGCATATTGCAGTCGTAGTTCTTGAACAGATAGTAGAAGTCATAGCTCTGCATTATCATATAGTTGAACTCAAAGAAGCTGAGTCCCTTTTCCATGCGCTGTTTATAGCACTCGGCGCGGAGCATATTGTTGACGGAGAAGCACGCGCCGACCTCGCGCAAAAGCTCGATATAATTGAGGTTCAACAGCCAATCGGCGTTATTAACCATCTGCGCCTTGCCCTCGCCGAAGTCAATAAAGCGCTCCATCTGACGCTTGAAGCATTCCGCATTATGGTCAATGTCCTCGCGAGTGAGCATCTTTCTCATATCGGTTCGACCCGAGGGGTCGCCTATCATTGTAGTACCGCCGCCGATAAGAGCTATCGGCTTGTTGCCCGCCATCTGGAGTCTCTTCATAAGAGTGAGCGCCATGAAGTGGCCTGCGGTAAGGCTGTCTGCGGTGCAGTCAAAGCCGATATAAAACGTGGCCTTGCCGTTGTTGACCATCTCTTTGATTTCCGGTTCGTTCGTCACCTGCGCGATAAGTCCGCGCGCGACGAGCTCTTCATAAATTCCCATAGTTATTTTTCCTTTCATTTTGTTCATAAAATTAAAAAGCCTCCGCACGGAAAACCGTGCAGAGGGCGAATTACCGCGGTACCACCTCTGTTCACTCCTTGCGGAGCCTCAGGAGCATTGCGCTCTGCGTATAACGCACGCCTGCGGCTCGGCCTACTCTCTTTCAGCCGCGCAGCTCAAGGATGTATTTCGCCGCCCTGCCGCGTCCCCTTACAGCGCCCGGAGACTCTCTTTGCCGGCATAAAGCGGTTACTTCTTCCCGTCACAGCTTTTAAAATATGCAGCCATTATAAACCATCCTTCGAAACTTGTCAACAGCGATATTATTTGTAATTTATTTTATATATACTACATTTATTGCATACTTCTGCGACTTGTGGTAAAATATGTATGTTTATCCGAAAACTAAAAGCATCAAGGAGTTAATCGCAAATGGCTGAATACAACTTCAAAACGGGTGTGAGTGCCGGAGAATACAGAGCTTTCCTCAACAGCTCCCCCGCCTATTGCTTCACCCAGCTGCCCGAATGGTCGGAGGTAAAGGACAACTGGGCTCACGACATATGTATGCTCTATAAGGACGGCGTGCCCGCAGTCGGCGCCCTGTTGCTGATAAGGCATCTGCCGTTGGGCAAGAAGCTCATATACTCTCCCAGAGGTCCTGTCGGCGATTTCGGCGACAGAGAGGCAATGCGTGAGTTTGCCGCAGAACTGAAAAAATACGCAAAGAAAATCGGCGCAATCGCAGTAAAAATCGACCCGTTCGTAATAAGAGAAAATTATGAAAATCAAAAAGCCGCAGACTTCGGCAACTCATTTGACGAGACTGTGAGCGTCATGCAGGAATGCGGATTTATACACAGGGGCTTCAGTCTTGACATAAATGCGTATTTTCAGCCGAGATTCAATATGGCTGTTCCGCTGTTTAACGAAAACGGGCCTATCGACAGCGCGGGATTTCTGAAGGCAGTGTCCAAAAAGACCCGCTACTACATGGGTTCATTCCACAATTCAAAAGGCATTGAATTTATAAAGGCCGACCCGGACGATGACCTTTCTGAGTTTGTCCGCCTTCTCGGGCAGACCGAAAAGCGCCAGGGCATATCGCTCAGAAACGAGGAATATTTCAAAAAAATACGCCACGCGTTCGGCGACAGAGCGGTCATATATTATGCGCGTATGCACCTTGACAGATATGTTGAATATCTCGAGGGCTTGATAGCAAAAAAGCAGAACATCCCCGAGAACACGCGCAAGCTCGATGAGGCAAGGGCTCTTATAGAAGAAAAAGGCAATACGGTAAATCTCGCCGCAAGCCTTGTTATAATGCCCGACCCGCAGGCAAAGCTCAAAATTGCCGAATATCTTTATGCCGGCTCCGATCTCTCCGTACTCTCCACTCTTTGCGCATCGGTCGGACTGATATATGCGGGCGTCTGCGATTCGATTGACGCGGGCTGCGACTATTTCAATCTCGGCGGAGTTGACGGAAGCTTTGAAGATCATCTTTCAAAATTCAAGATAAAGTTTGTGCCACATATTTTCGAATATGTCGGTGAATTTGATATGCCGGTTGACAAAATCATGTATCTCGGCTTTGAGAAGCTTCTTCCGGCGGCAAAGAAGGCAATTAAAAAGATAAGAAAATAAGGCAGGTAATCAAATGAAAGTTAAAAACGAAAGAGGTTCTGTGATAAACAGAATATTTAAAGACAACAAATACTGTTGGCTCGCTTTCGGCTGCTCGGCCGTCATAATGCTGATAGTTTATATCTGCTACAGCCTCATACCGTTCGGTGACGTCACTATTCTGAGAATGGATCTCTATCACCAGTACGGCCCGCTTTTTGCGGAGTTCTATGACCGCGTTACTCAGATGAAGAGCTTCCTCTACTCGTGGAATACGGGTCTCGGAGGCAGCTTCCTGGGCAACTTCTATAACTATCTGTGCAGCCCGCTCTCGATAGTTATGCTTATCTTCGGTCATAAGAATATGCCCGAGGCGATAGCAACAATGATTCTTCTTCAGGCAGCATTCTCAAGCGCGAGCTTCTGCTACTATCTCAAGAAGTCGTTCGGCGAGCACTCCCCCGTGACCGCTGCGTTTGGTGTACTCTACTCATTCTGCAGTTTCTTCATCGCATATTACTGGAACCTGATGTGGCTCGACGCCATGGTTCTTTTCCCGCTGATGATTCTCGGAATTGAACGCATCATCAACGAACGCAAGCCCGCTCTCTATATCTTCTCGCTGTCGATGACTCTGCTCACGAGCTATTACATGGGCTTTATGGCGTGCATCTTCGCAGTGCTCTATTTCCTTGTCTATTACTTCGGCCGCTACAATATCACCGACACTACAAAAGTTCTCGAGGTATATACCGACCCCGACGGCAAAGAATACAGCAAGCTCAAGGACAAAATAAGATATAATTCTTTTCTTTCCGACGGAATAACCTTTGCGCTTTCGAGCGTAACGGGCGCGGCTCTTGTCGCATTTGCACTCATCCCCGTCTATTTCATTCTTCAAAGCTGCTCCGCAACGAGCGGCACTTGGCCGGAAAACGTGAAATCATATTTCAATATATTTGATTTCCTCGCAAACCATCTCGCAAGCGTCACGCCCACCATAAGAAGCAGCGGCACCGATGTTCTTCCCAATGTTTACTGCGGTATAGCGACGGTCATACTCGTCCCGCTCTACCTTTTCTGCAAGCGCATACCCTTAAAAGAGAAGATTGCAAATGTGCTTCTGCTCGGGCTGATATATTTCAGCTTCAATCTCAATGTGCTCAACTATATCTGGCACGCTTTCCATTTCCCGAACGACCTGCCCTACAGATTCTCGTTCATGTATTCATTTATACTGCTCACCTTGGCATATAAGGCGTTCAGACACATTACAGAATTTTCCGGCAAGGAGCTGCTCGGCGCGGGCGTTGCCGTGCTGTCGGGAATAGTTATAATCCAGAAAGTCGGCTCGAAAAATGTTGATGAGACAACCGTAATTATAAGTCTGTTGTTTGTCGTGCTCTATACGCTCATATTCTATCTCTTCTCGACAAAAAAGTATCAGGCTTCGGCTATGGCCGTTCTGCTGCTCTGCTGCGTATGCGCCGAGGCGATAAGCGCGGACACCGACAATTACAGCATGGACAGAACAAAGGAAGAATACGCCGGAGATTATCAGGATTTCAGAGATATTAAAAAAGAGCTCGACGAAATAGAGGGCAATGACACCTACCGCATGGAGCTCACCTCGCTCAGAGCGCGTATGGATCCCGCGTGGTACAACTATAACGGCGTATCCACCTTCTCCTCCATGGCATATGAAAAGCTTGCTAATCTCCAGGAGCAGCTCGGTCTTTTCGGAAACTATATCAACAGCTACACTTATAATCCGCAGACTCCGGTCTACAATTCGATGATGTCGCTCAAGTATATAGTTGACAATAACGAATACAACCCGCCGCTCAACAACAAGTTATATGAATATGTCGGCTCATCCGGCAAGTTCCACGCATACAGGAACAAATATTGGCTCCCGATAGCCTACTGCGTCAACAGCGATATAACCTCATGGAGCTATGATTCCGACAACCCGTTTGAGGTTCAGAACGATTACTTCTTCCGCTCAACGGGAATTGAAGACGTATTCAAAAAGCTTGATATCAAAGATTCTTATTTCTATAACATCGATCCCATTTCAATCGGTCTCGATACCGGCTATATGAACTACTACAAGACTTCTGCGGACACCACCGGAACAATTTCGTTCACAATGTCGACCGAGAAAGACCAAAATGTCTATCTGTTCGTTGAGTCCTCGGGAATCGAAGACGTGCTTATTTCCGTCGGTTATGAGCAGTATTCCCAGAACACAAGCCGCGAATATGTCTATGATCTCGGCGTTTGCAAGGCCGGAACTCCGATAAACGTCGAGATGACCGTCAAGGACGACGTCAACAGCGCTTCGCTCAATTTCTTCGCCTATGCGCTCGATGACGAAAAATTCGAAGAGGGTTATGAAAAGCTCAACAGCGGCGCTTTAAATATCGACAGCTTCACTGACACCGAGATAACGGGTACGCTGAACGCCTCGGAGGACGGCATAATTTACACATCCATCCCCTACGACGAGGGCTGGAAGATTACCTTAGACGGCAAAGAGGTCGCTAAAGACGATATCGTTGCTATCGGCGACGCGCTGCTCGGAGTCAAGGTAAGCGCAGGAAACCACAGCGTAAAATTCAAGTACACTCCGCGCGGAATGATGCTCGGACTCGGGATATCGGCTGTTACGGCACTCATTCTCATTGCCGTTGCGGTTCTTCTGAAAAAGAGGAAAGACAATCGGCCTCAGCCCGTTTTGGCGGCAAGCGAAAATGTTGCAGCCGACACAGCGTCTTCGGATACTGCGGAGGCAGACAGCGCCTGTTCATCTGATATCGCAGCAACGGATGAATCAAAAGCAGACGAAAGCGACAAAACAGAATAAATAACGCAAATGCGCTGCCGTATAAACTGCGGCGGCGCATTTTAAAAGAGGTGGCTAAATGCTGAAATTCAACAGCGACGGCAAGTTTAAAATAATGCAGATAAGCGACGCGCAGGATCTCCCGCTCGTTCGCAAGAGCCTTGTCCGAATGATAAACAGAGCCTGTGATGTTCTGCAGCCCGACTTGGTTTTATTTACGGGTGACAACATACTCGGCAACCATATAAACGATGCCGTGATAGGCACTAAGCAGATAGCCTCGGGCCATGACGCGACAAGAGCGCGTGTAGAGCGGGCAATAAAGCACATAGTTCTTCCGCTCGAAAAAAGAAAAATCCCGTTCGCCGTGCTGTACGGCAACCACGACGACATGAATTGCATAGAAAAGGCCGAGCAGTCGGAAATATACGGCAGTTATTCGTCGTGTATCGGAAGCGGCTCGGATATAGGAGCAGGCTGCGGCACATATGATATCCCCATAATGTCCTCCGACGGGAGCAAGCGCGCTTTCACCGTGTGGATGCTCGACTCGGCAGGAAAATATGCAGACGGCAGCCGCTACACAACCGTAAGCCGCGACAAAATCGATTGGATGCTGTGCAGAAACAAAGAGATACAAAAAAACTTCGGCGTTCTCCCCTCTTTTGTGTTTCAGCACGTGCCGATTCCAGAGACTATACAGCTCATACGGGAATGTAAAAAAAGCAACGATTATATGGAGCGTGACGGGCGATTTTATGAGCTTGACCCCCAAAAAGCCCACGGCACACTCGGCGAATATCCGGACGTATGCTCTGAAAACGTCGGCGAATTTGAAGCATTGAAAGAAATGGGCGGCGTGCTCGCCGCGGTTGCGGGACACGATCATCTCAACTGCTTTGAGGGAAAAGTCGATGATATAGACATAATTCAAACCGCTTGCGCTTCGTTCAGGTGCTACGGAAACGAAATGCGCGGTGTGCGGCTCTTTGAGCTTAACGAGCGCAAGCCGTTTGAATACAGCACAAGAACGGTAACATATTTTGACTTGTTCAAAAAAACTCCGCTTTCGGTCATGCGATATATAAACGACGCGGACGATAAAGAGAAGCTCAAATACGGCATATGGGCGGGAACTGCGGCGACGGCGGCTATAGGTGCGCTGATGATAGCTGTCGGCAAACGAAAATAAGAAGAGGAAGTATGGTGTGAATCATACTTCCTCTTTTTTCAGTCAAGATGATATCTCGGCTTGCCGACGCTCTTTTTGCCGTATTCAACAGCCTCTGTCGGGCAAAGACATATGCAAGCCATGCAGTGGGTGCAGTTTTTGCCCCATACGGGTCTTTGGCCTTTCAGCTCGATATTGTTGAGCGGGCAAAGCTTCACGCATTTCCCGCAGCCGATACATTTATCGGTTACCGTAAAGGCATCAGCCTTTACAAATAATTTGTAGAACACAGGGTTCACTATATCGCTCATGAACCTGTCATAGACGTTTCTTCGCGGTTGAGGGAACTTTTCGCCCGCATTCAGGGTCTCGCACGCATTTTTGATATCCGGCTGAGCTTTTTCGATTATTCGCGCGGCCTGCTCGGGGCTCGGTACGCCGAACATTGCAACATAGTTTTCGGGCATCACTATCTGCTTGACGCCCATATAGTCAAAGCCCTTTCTCTCGCAGAGCCTGCGGATATATTTATCGGCATCGCCTATCTCGCCGCCGCAGTCCATAATGAACCACGCTTTAAAATCTCCGCCGAACTGCGTCTCGTCTATCCATTTCTCGACGATATGCGGAATACGCCAGCCGTAGGTCGGCACGACAAAAACAAGGCGCTTATCGGCAGTTACTTCAGAGATATCCCAAGCCTTTATTCTCTCGTTCATGTCGAGCAGACTGTCTCCGAGCGAATCTGCAATATGACGGGCAATATATCTGCTGTTTCCCGTTCCGGTAAAATATAATATCATTTTATCGTCTCCAAGCTGCTGTTTTTCTATGTAGCGTCGGTAAAGCACTTATACACTTGCCACATAAGGGTTATATTAAAGTATATCAGAAACCGTGCGTGTGTTGCAACAAAAAGTTATATTAAGCCAAAAACCGAGTCCAAAACTCGTCTTGCTTTTTATTAACTTTGTGTGAATATTTATATAAATGTATTGACAAGTTTCGTTTAAAGGTATATTATAGGAACAGAAACCAAAAGGAGTTGATACCCTTGAAGAAAACACTGTACAGCTTGATGCTCAGCGATGAGGTAGTCCGTGAAGCGGACAGGTTAGCTCACCAAAAGGGCACCAACAGATCCAATCTGATAAATCAGATACTTGCCGAATATTTCGGCATGGTAACTCCGCAGAGGCGGATAAACGATGTGTTTCAAGCTATCGAAGAAGCGGTTGCCTCATATGGGCAGCTTGTTCCGTTCTTTACTCCGAACGACCTTACAATGTCGCTCAAGAGCAGCTTGGAATATAAATACCGCCCCACCGTCAAATACGAAGTGGAGCTGTACGAAAACGGACAGGATTCAATCGGAGAGCTGTCGGTAATATTCCGCACTCAGAGTGCGGCGCTTATCTCCGATATGACCGATTTCTTCCGTCTGTGGCACAGTATCGAGCAGAAGTACCTCCCCCATTACGGAGTGGAGAATATCGACTATGCTCTCTACTACAACAAGCTCTGCCGCAGTATAGTCGTGCCGAAAAAGAACTCCTCAACAGAGGAACTGGCGCGGGCTATATCCGGATATATCGAACTGTTTGACAGCCTTATGAAAGGCTTCCTTGCCGGCAGATATTCTCCGGCGGATATCGAGCACTGCTACGCCGAGTATATCGCGCGGCAGTCAATAATAATATAACTTATTTTCCTATGAAGCAGGTGATTTTATGAACACTCAAAACTATACTCAGAAGACCGTTGAGGCAATACAGAACGCACAGAACATAGCAAGAGAAAACGATAACCAGTCTCTCGTCCCGGAGCATCTGCTCTATTCGCTGCTCGACCAGGACGGCGGGCTTATCCCCTCTCTGTTCAAAAAAATGGGCGTTGACTGCAACACCGTTCTCGGTGAGCTTGATTCCTATATTTCAACTCTCCCCAAGGTTTCCGGCGGCGAGATGTATCTTTCCTCGGAGACCGACCGCGTTATCCGTACCGCCGAAAAGACGGCGAAGAGCATGAACGACGAATATGTGTCGGTTGAGCATCTTATGCTCGGCATATTCGCAAATATGACTCCGGAAATCAGACAGATATTTAATTCTCACGGCATAACGAAGAACGCTTTTGCCGAGGAGCTCTCAAAAGTCAAGACAAGCCCGATAACCAGTGACAACCCCGAGGACACCTATGACGCTCTATCGAAATACGGCACCGACCTTGTCAAACGCGCCCGTGAAAACGAGCTTGACCCCGTTATCGGTCGTGATACCGAAATAAGAAACGTTATACGTATCCTTTCGAGAAAGACCAAGAACAACCCCGTGCTTATCGGTGAGCCCGGCGTCGGCAAAACCGCAATCGCGGAGGGTCTCGCGCAGAGAATCGTCCGCGGCGATGTGCCCGAGGGACTTAAAGATAAGACTGTTTTCAGCCTCGACATGGGTTCCCTTATCGCCGGCGCTAAGTACCGTGGCGAATTCGAGGAGAGGCTCAAGGCCGTGCTTGAGGAGATAAAAAAATCCGAAGGCAGGATACTGCTCTTCATTGATGAGCTGCATACGATAGTCGGCGCAGGTAAGACCGAGGGCAGCATGGATGCGGGCAACCTCTTAAAGCCCATGCTTGCAAGAGGTGAGCTGCACTGCATCGGCGCAACCACGCTCGACGAATATCGCAAATATATCGAAAAGGACGCCGCCCTTGAGCGTCGTTTCCAGCCCGTTATGGTCAACGAACCCACCGTCGAGGACACAATATCGATACTCAGAGGCCTCAAGGAGCGCTACGAAGTCTATCACGGCGTCCGTATACACGACAGCGCACTCGTTGCCGCCGCTACCCTTTCGGACAGGTATATTACAGACCGTTTTCTGCCCGATAAGGCAATCGACCTTGTCGACGAGGCCTGTGCCTCCATACGCACCGAAATAGACTCCATGCCCTCCGAGCTTGACGATGTACGTCGCAAGATAATGCAGCTTGAAATCGAAGAAATGGCTCTTAAAAAAGAGACCGACAAGCTCTCCAAGGAGCGTCTGGAGAAGCTCGGCGCAGAGCTTGCCGAGCTCAAGGACAGGTTCAACGAGATGAAATCCCGCTGGGAGGCCGAAAAGCAGAGCGTTGACGAGGTCAAGAAGCTCAAGTCGGAAATCGAGCAGACCAACGCAGATATTGAGCAGGCTCAGCTTCACTACGAATACGAAAAAGCGGCAAAGCTCAAATATTACGATCTGCCCTCCCTCGAAAAGCGCCTTGCCGAGGCCGAGAAAAAGAGCGAGCAGCACACAGATAATACGCTCGTTCACGATACCGTGACCGAGGAAGAAATAGCCACAATAGTCGCAAAATGGACGGGCATACCTGTTGCAAAGCTCATGGAGGGCGAGCGCGAGAAGCTGCTCCACCTCGATGACGTTATTCATCAGCGCGTTGTGGGACAGGATGAGGCCGTGCAGAAGGTTACGGAGGCTATACTCCGCTCCCGTGCAGGTATCTCCGACCCCAACAAGCCCATAGGCAGCTTCCTGTTCTTAGGCCCCACCGGCGTAGGTAAGACGGAGCTTGCAAAGGCTCTTGCGGACTGCCTGTTTGACGACGAGCACAATATGGTTCGTATCGATATGACCGAATACATGGAGAAATACTCCGTCTCGCGTCTTATCGGAGCGCCGCCCGGATATGTCGGATACGATGAGGGCGGTCAGCTAACCGAGGCCGTGCGCCGCAAGCCCTACTCTGTTGTGCTGTTCGATGAGATTGAAAAGGCTCATCCGGATGTATTCAATATTCTGCTCCAGGTGCTTGACGACGGCCGTATAACCGACAGTCAGGGACGCACCGTGGACTTTAAGAACACTATCATCATTCTGACCTCGAACCTCGGCAGCCAGTACCTGCTCGACGGCATCGACGAGAACGGCAACATCTCCGAGGAGGCGCGCGAGGGCGTTATGAACGAGCTGCGCCGCAGCTTCCGTCCCGAGTTCCTTAACCGTCTTGACGAGACGATATTCTTCCGTCCGCTGACGAAAGATAACCTCAAAGGTATCATCGACATCATGCTCGATTCCCTTAAAAAGCGTCTTGCCGATAAGAGCCTCGGACTCGAAGTTACCGACGCCGCCAAGGAGCTTATCATCGACCGCGGTTTCGATCCCGTATACGGCGCAAGACCGCTTCGCAGATATCTGCAGAGCAGCCTTGAGACTCTCGTTGCGAGAAAGATTCTCTCCGGCGACCTTGACGCGGATTCGACAATCACCGTTGACGTTGAAAACGGCGAACTCGTCTGCAAGTAAACAAATCCATAAGTCCGACTGTGCGGTTAACGCTGCGCGGTCGGGTTCTTTTTATGTCAAACGGTGCATGGGGCGACGGACATAACGGGGTCAACGTATATATGGCCTCATACTGGGAAAAGGTTGCGGATCAGATAACGGCGCTCGTGAAAAAATATGACTTTGACGGCGTGGATATTGACTGGGAATATCCCTCAACCGCGGACGACTGGAAAAGATATGACAGCTTTATTCAGAAGCTTCACCGTGATTTGAAGGCATATAATGAGGATTCCGTAATTTCTACAGCCCTTTCGGCGGAGGCTCTCGGACTGTCCAAGGAAACCTTTGACTGTATCGACCGGATTCAGTTCATGGCATATGACGGAAACGACACGGACGGATATCAGAGTTCTCTCCAACAGGCCGAGGAGGGACTGCACAGCTTTAAGTTAAACGGCGCGGATATCAGCAAAATGAATATCGGCATAGCCGTTTACGGCAGACCGTTAAACGGTGCGGCATTTTGGGCATCGTGGCGCGCTCTCGAGAGCGCGAATTATTGGGAAAGCAAATATTACAATATTCCCGACTCAAATCAGATATATGACGGTACTTTCTGCGCCCCGGCTCTTGCAGGAGACAAAACGGCATATGCCCTGCTGAGCGGTGCGGGCGGTGTTATGATATTCAGAGCGGATTGCGACAAACCGGCGGACGATCCGAATTCGGTAACAGGCGGAATTCAAGACGCACTCAACAGATATGTGACAGGATGGTAAAAAGCGAAAACAGGCGGGAGAACTTCCCGCCTGTTTTTTACAGCCGTATATAACAGAAGGACTGCTGACGCTTATCGCGGCAACAGCCCAACTGCTAAGAGATATGAGAACAGAGGTATTTTTAAATTAATAAGCCGTACAAATTCAGTACTTTACTTAATTACAGCTCAATTATAGCACAGAAAAATATAAAGTACAGCACTTAAAAGAAATATGCAACAGAAAGACCGGAAATGTTTCTATATTTATCCTTGCCCGACAACGTCCTCAAGAAAATCGGTCTCTCTGACTTCTCCGTTCTTTGATATTCGCAAAGTTTTTATTTCGTTATGACCGAAGTCGACGTTGAAATCGGCGTTGAGCATTTCGCAGACTATGTGCGCTCTTGTGTCCTCGCCGCGAGTCTCATAAAAACGGGCAACACAATCCCCGCTTCCGTCCTCGCAGAACTTCAACGCGGTCATTATGATATTGTCCCTGTCAACAGAGAGAAATCCCTTTCTCTGCGGCAAAACACCCTTATGGAAGCTCTCAGGAACAGCTGCGGGACGGATATTGAACATTGCGGCTTCGTTCATGATATTGCTTTTCTCCGCCTCGCCGTCGCAAACAAAAACACCGTATTCAAATCTCTGTATTCCCTCGTCGGTAAAGTTAAAGTTCGCCGCCGGGCGATCGGAATAGTGGTCTGCGAAGATAACGTTTCTGATGACCGTAAGGCGCAGGTCGTTGTCCGGACAGTCATAGGAATACTTTGAGTCGTTTAACAAGGCGAGCGTTCTTCTGCCGCCGTCGTCAAAGCTTATCGCGCCCCAGCGTCCCGCAGGCTCTTCCTCGCCGTTAGTCGGGCGCTTGATATATGCGCCGGGAATTTCATAGGTGTTTATCCTGTTCTCGCCGCCAACGGGAAAGCTCATTTTCAGCAGCGTGAAGTCCTCCGTCCAAAGAGCCTTGCACTTTGAGCGCAATATTCTCTGCCCGCTTGCAAGAATAAAGTCCTGAACGAGATATGAGCCGCCGAAGCTGTGTCGGGTTCTTATGACGGCTCTTGCGTTGCCGTCCTCCACAAGCTCAATCTTTTCGAGCTTCATAATGCCCTTTATATCGTGGAATCTGAACACCATGTGCGCCCACGTGTCCGTCTTGCTGTCGCTTATTACCGTAGGTACGGCTATAGGTTTGTCATCAGATGCGTAGTCGTATCCGCTTTTCTTGTCAACGAGCGTGGTTATGAAGCCCGTATGCTTATCGAAGCTGACTTTCAGATACTCGTTCTCCATTGAGAAGTCATGAGCGGAAACATCGGTATCAATATGCACCTCCGGCAAGTCGCTGTTCTCGTTCCAGCAGGGCTTGAGCCAATAGACGGCATATCCCACAGCGGGAACATCCGCAATAAAGACTGTATCAAGATGACTGTCGTTTGAGCGCGAGGAGCGGACGTTGCTGAATATAACGTCGTTGCCCGCGTCGTCTTTGACCTGCTTTGACGGATGATATGTTCTGACAGGCACCTTTATCTGGAACGAGAGCGGGTTAAACACGACTACGGGACGCGGGAATTTGCCGCAGGAGTGACCTCTGACCTCACATACGGGGTCGGAAACTCCGTCTATCCAAGTGTCTATTCTGCGCGCAATTCGCAAAAAAGCCTCGTTTTGTATTCTGTCCGATATGGTCAGCGCATGACCCATAGCGGCATTGACGTCGTCATATGCCTCCATTATCGAGCAGCCGCAGAGGATATCGTGGAACTGATTGAAGCAGACATCGCGCCACGCCTCTTTGAAATCCTCGGTTCTGTCCCGCATACCCGCAGTCTTTGAAGCGACGGTCGCAAAGGCTTCGGAGAAATAAAGAGAATTTTCAAGTCTTCTGTTGAGCTGCTTTACAAGACTCGTTGCGGAATAACAGCCGCTCGCATGATGCTGAAGATCGTCCTTCCAAATCGGGAGCTCGACCTTTTCAAGGCAGTGCGCCTCAAAGAAAGCGTCGGGCGAAGAGAATATCATATCGTGATATCCGTCTTTTTTAAGCTGGGATTCAAGATATTCTATGCACCGTCTTGTCGGGCCGCCGCCGTGGTTGCCTACGCCGTAGAAAATCATCATGCCGTGATTTTCCTCGGCCATCAGCTTTTCGGAAAAATCGCGCGTTCGGCTAATATCTTCGGCACTGTTCGCGCCGTATCCGCTCTCGGCGGGTATTCTGAAAGTCGGTATCCGAGTGCCGTCAAGGCTCTCCCACGTGAACATATTGGGTATCTCGGCATTCTCATGCGGTCCTGGACGCATCATAACATATGCGTTCATGCCGCCGTTTTTTATGAGCTGAGGAAGCATTCCGCTGTGGCCGAAAGAGTCCACGTTATATGCGGTTTTGCATATCCTGCCGAATTTTTCGTTGTAGTAGAGCTGCGAATAGAGCGCCTGGCGGGCAAAGCTCTCCGCCGAGGGGATGTTGCAATCCGGCTGAACCCACCAACCGTTTACGGGCACCCAGCGCCCCTCCTTTACTCTCTCCCGTATCTCCTCAAACATATCGGGGGCTATCTCCTCGACCCACTTGTAATAAGACGCGGACGAGCAGGTGAATACGAAATCCGGGTACTCATTGAGCCTGTCGAGCGCACTGCGGAAGGTCTGAAGTACCTCTCCGCAGCCCTCCTGCCAGCGCCAGAGCCAAATGGGATCGAGATGAGCGTTGCCTATCAGATGAACTTTTCGTTCGTTTGACATTTGTTTCCCTCCTAAAAGAAGTTTGTTTCCGTTTTATCAAAGGCAATCCCTGCCGTTTATCCTGTCTATAAGCGGCCGTGAAGCTTTTTCGGGACTGTATTTTTCCGCCTCTCTCAATGCCGAAAGCCGCATTGAATTCCATTTTTCCGGATCGTCGGCAATATCGGCAAGCACTTTTGCGAGTTTTTCCGAATTGCAGTTTTCTATTATAACTCCCGTCCTGCCGGGTACAACAAACTCCGAATTATATTTCCAATCACTCGCTATCGCCGGCACTCCGGCGGACATTGCGTCTATAAGCGTTCCTGCAAAGCCCTCGCCGCGATAATAGGTCGGAAACAGCAGCGCAAAATAGGATTTCAGCGTTTCGGTGCTCCTGTCGGCAGCTATCGCGCCGCCGCAGCGGATGAAATCGGGGAATGTTTTTTTTAGCTCTGAGAAGCGCTCTTCGTAATCCTTATCGACCTGCCCGAAAATATCGAGCGTGTATACCGTCCGTCCGAGGCGGCTGTTGACAGTCTTTACAGCGTCAATAGCGTCCTCTATCCCCTTTTCTTTCATCACGCGCGAAAATGTGCAGAGCGTATACGGCTCGCCATCGGGATATTCAAGCTCATTCTCCGACAGTGAGTTGAGCTTTTTGAAGTTATGCATAACTACCGCATTATCAAAGCCGCGCTCACAGAGAGCCGCTTTCATTGTTTCCGATTCCACATATATAGCGTCGAACTTTTTCAGCAGTCTGACAAGCCACTTGTGACTTTCCAGAAAAGTATCGAGCCAACCGCCGATAACTATATAGTGTATCCTGCGGCGATAAAATTTGTTATAAGTCAAAAACAGCGGCGCAAAAAAACGCAGACCTCTGTTTGCAGGCATCATTATTACATTTTCGCAGCCCTTGAACAGCCTCAAAACATCTGCCGCCATCCTCGGCATGGCTTTAAATCCGCCGCAGCTGTCCGCAACGGCAACCTGAGTCTCGCCGAGTCGGTTTTTCAATTCCTCCGTCACAGTTTTCGTCTTGACCGTTTGGCCGTTGAGCAAATTGCGCCCTATTCCGAAATGACCGCAAACGCCCGCTTTTTTCATTGCCTCTCCATATCCTTTCAGCTCAAAATAGCTCTTGCAAAAATCCGATTATTCTGAGAATATAAGTAGATAATAACAGACGAACCGTTTTCGCGCAATACTTTTTTTGGATTTTATCACTAAAAATACGAATAAAAAATATAATTTATGCCTAAAAATCGGCAGCCTTGAAGCGACACGTCTCAAGGCTGCCGTGTTCTGTAAAACAAAGCATAAAAGCGGACATCATGCAGCCGCACAATGCCCGTTTAATTTACATCTCTAATTTCATATAGATAAGCTCACGATATCCGTCTGTCCGCGAATTGAAGCCCCTGGGGTTTCTGCCGTATTCCGTAAATCCGACATTTTTATAGAGCGCAACGGCGTTAAAATTCGATGCCATAACCTCAAGCTCAAGCTGGGTGTAGCCCGCTTTTCCCGCGCATTCTATGCATGCCTCGGTCAGCGCACGCCCTATTCCGAGTCCCCAGAACTCCTTTGCGATGCCTATACCGAAATCCGCGCGGTGCTTTACTTTGTATCGGCTTCCTACCGCCGTGATCCCCGCAGTTCCGGCGATTCTGCCGTCAATAACCGCAACTATTTCTATTTCGTTGTCGCTCTCGGTTTTCGCCCTGAGGAACTCCCCCTCCTGCTTGACATCAAAGCTGTTCTCATCGGGATAAGAGAGCAGAAAATCCGTCTCGGCATGGGTCAGATTAAAAATATCAAGAACTTCACGGGCGTCGTCCTCCGTGCCGTTTCTCAGAATACATTCTCTGCCGTCTTTGAGCGTTACTTTTTTGTGATACTCCAAATTGCTCACCTTCTAAAACAGAAATCATTTCTTCGTAAACCGACTCTTTTCCACTCCGCATAACGGACATTTCCAATCATCGGGGAGCTCTTCAAATGGGATTTCGCCGTCATAAACGTATCCGCAAACGGGGCACACCCACTTTTCTCCGCCGCTCGCGGCCGCGGGCACGGTCTCTTGATTCGAGCCTTCCGAATAATGCAGCTTATAGGCAGACAGAGCCTTGTCTTTGTACTCCTTATGATAATCGGCATACAGTAAAGGCTCGTCCTTTTCTCCGTTAAAAGAGTCCGTCACATCGGCTATGAATAAAATGTGTGTATCCGCTTCTATCACCTTGCTGACGGTGCAGACAAGATATGACACTGCCTTTTTAAGCACGGGGAGACCGTCGGCAAAATCATGCTCGACAGCCGCCCACTTATCGGAATTTTTGCCCGATTGAAACCCGAAGCAGGACAGCACAAACGGATCGACCGCTCTGCCGAGGACGCTGACGGTAAATTTGCCGTACTTTTTAATCATCGCCGGCGTATTGTTGTTCTTCATGCAGCTGACGGCTATCTGCGGCGTGTTTCCGCTTGATATTTGCATCAGCGCGTCGACAACGCATCCGCCGAACTCGCAGAAGTCGTTCTTTACGCCTATAACATAGAGGCCGTAGGACAGCGGGTAAAGTGCAGTCTTATCCATTTTATGCTCCTTTCGAATCAGCTTGCGGTCTCGTCCTCCTCAACGGGATCGGTAGAATACAGATACGTTTTGAGGAACTGTATATTCGCATCAAAGTCGGTAACTATGACCGACTGCCCTTTCTTGGTCTGAGAGCTCCATGTGTTTTCATGCGGCACGCGCTCGGATTTTACATCATATCCGATATATTTCGGCGCGCCGAAAACAAGCTTTGTAAGCTCCATGGGCGAAATATCGGTCTGAACCATCGGAAGCACCTTGTCGGCAAGCTTCTTGAGAGTCAGCGGACTTGCGGTTTCCGCCTTCTTTATCAAGGCGGTTATGACCTTTCTCTGGCGGTGCGTGCGCATAAAATCCGAATCGAGCTTTCTTATTCGGCAGTAGACAAGCGCCTGTGCACCGTTCATATGAACGCTCTCGCCCGACTGTATCTCTCTCGTCGCTCTCGCCGTTGCGCGCATAAACTGCGCCTCTTTCTCGGTAACTTCAACATCTATTCCGCCGACGGAATCGATTATTGTCTGGAACATATCGAATCCGACGAGCATATAGTGGTCTATCTTGACATTATAGTTATACTCGATAGTGTCAATAACGAGCTGCGCTCCGCCGTATGCGCAGGCGGCGTTAAGCTTGTTATAAGCCTTTGTCGAAGGAATAACAGCCCATGTGTCGCGCAAAAATGATGTCAGCTTTATCTTCTTATTGTTGCGGTCGATAGACATCATCAGCATTGTATCCGAGCGAAGCGAAGTATCGGAGCTTGAACCGTCAACGCCGATAAGCAGAATATTGGTAACCTTGCTGTCGTGCATAAGGGTCGAGGAATCGACATAGACATTCTCCTTATGCGTCTCGGGCTTATAGTCTATCTTGCTCGCCGTGGCATACACGACTCCGAATATACTCGAAGCGATAAGCACAAGCACCAGAAGAACTATGAAAAGAGCTCTTGCGGCGCGGCTTTTCTTCTTCGGCTTTTTACGTGCCGGCTCTTCGCCCTGCCGACCGCCGTTGCTGCTGCGCTGAGGCTGCTTATCCGGATTAGGTCTGCGCTGTTCGCGGCGCGGGTCGGGCTGCTGTCCCCGACGCTGTGGCTGCTGCGCGTTTCTGTTCTGCGCACCGAGGTCGTTAATATCGACTCTGCGCGGTGTTATCGGGATATCCTGAGTATCCTGAGGTCTTTTTCCGTTGCCAGATATGTAAATATCTCCCATTTTAATTTACCTTTCTCTCAAAGTGTACTCAAATCGTACGGCGTACGCTGATACACAAAATAATTAAGCCAATTTGAAAAAATTATATTCGCCGCTCCGCGCCACTTGACCTCGGGCGTTTTTGCGGGATCATTGTCCGGAAAATAGTTCTCCGGCAGGTCTATATCCAAGCCCTTTTCGGCGTCTCTGAAATACTCCTTTGCAAGAGTATCGCGGTCATATTCCGAATGACCCGTCGAAAAGAAGTTTCGGCACTCCATATCGGACAGCAGATGCACTCCCGCTTTTTCGGAATAAGAGAGTATCTGAAGATCCTTTATCAGCGCGATGTCGCCGCGGCGAACCTCGGTATGCCTCGAATGAGGGACCCAGAATTTGTCATCAAGTCCGCGCATAAGCGGATGAAAGGTATCAAGCGATACGTGTTCGAACACGCCGAACATTTTTCTGTCAAGCCGATATTTCCTGAGCCCGTATTTATAATAGAGCGCCGCCTGTGCGCCCCAGCAGATAAAGAACGACGAATATACATTCGTTTTGCTCCATTCAAATATTCGGCAGAGCTCGTCCCAATAGTCCACCTGCTCGAACTCCATATTTTCGACCGGTGCCCCCGTGACTACCATTCCGTCAAAGCGTTCGTCCTTTATCTCGTTAAAGGTCTTGTAAAACTTGAACATATGCTCCTTGGAGACATTCTTCACTTCGTGCGTAGCCGTTTGAAGCAGCTCCGCCTCAACCTGAATCGGAGAGTTGCTCAGCAGCCGCAAAAGCTGCGTCTCCGTCTCTATCTTTGTCGGCATGAGGTTGAGAATAAGTATCTTCAGCGGGCGGATATCCTGCGACACAGCCCGTTCCTCGGTCATGACAAAAACATTTTCATTTTCCAGCAGCTTGTGTGCCGGCAAATTACTGTCTATTTTTATAGGCATATTTCTCTTCCCTTTAGCTCACGTATATAGTAGAATACTCATTTTATATAATACCCCATTTAGAAATGAAAATCAATCTAAAGGACGCAAAAAACTGATACATGACAAAGGTTTATTTTGACTTGCAATGCAGTCGGTTTTAATATATAATACTGTATGGTTTTTTAACAAAAATTCGGATTTTGAAATACATATATTCAAAGGATGTTTTGATGGATTTTATAATCATGGATCTCGAATGGAACAACACCTATGCGCGAAAAACCAAGGGTTTCATCAACGAGATAATAGAGATAGGCGCGGTCAAACTCGACGAAAATCTCAATTTTAAAGACAAATTTTCGTGTCTCATCAAACCGCAGATAGGCAAAAAGCTTCGCGGCAGCGTCAAAGAGCTGACAAACATAACAAACGAAGAGGTAAGAAGCGGCGAGCCGTTCACAAAAGTCTTTTCAAGCTTTCGCCGTTGGGTGGGCTCGGAAAGCATATTGCTCACCTGGGGCGACGGAGATATCCGAGTGCTCATAGATAACTATAAATACTTAAACGGCATTGATACAATCCCGTTTTTGAGCTATTACGCCGATATGCAGGCATACATTCAATCCGTTCTCGGAACGCCGAAATCGCGGCAAATAGGACTTTCTGCAGCCGCGCAGGAGCTCGGAGTCGATGAGAGCGCTTTTTCGCATCACAGAGCCTACGACGACAGTCTTCTCAGCGCGGAATGCCTGAAAAAGGTCTATTCAAAAAGTGCATTCAAGCCGTATGTCAGAGAATGCAACGACGAATTTTATGCGCGTCTCTCTTTTAAGGCTCATCCGATAAGCAATATCCACAGCCCGCTTATTGACAAAAGCGTTCTCGACTACAGATGCGAGATTTGCTCCGGAAAATGCGAGCAAACTAAGCAGTGGGCATTTTCAAACCAGTATTTCCGCAGCAGATACTACTGCCCGAACTGCGACCGAACAGTCAGAGTGGCAGTTAGATTCAAGCAATACTATGACCGCATAGATATCAGAAAAACAGTCTCGCTCGTCGTACCGGAAGCACCGGAAAATGCCGAGGAAACAGCTCAGGAGAGCGAGAAATAAACCGCCGCGGCAATAATCAAAATATGCAGCAGAACCTCCGCCGGAAGTCCGAGCATGAATTTTTTATGCTTGGTCTTGTGGCGGATTTTTTTCATCGTCAGGTACATCGGCCCTGCCGCGCCGAGCAAGCCGACTGCCATAAGCGCGGCTTCCGGGACGCGGCGCTTTCCGCTGCCCGCAATACGTTTGTCATAGACGGTTAGAATTACGCCGACTAAAGATATGACCGCAAACCAGCATACGGCCGCCAAGATAATATACTTTTTCATTCAGCCTTTCTCCTTACCGTCACCTGTGTCACGCCTTTCGGGATATTAACGGCTCCGCGTTCGTTGTCATACTCGCAGTTTGCCGACTCTATGTTCCCGCGAAGCCCGATAAGCTCGAGCACGGTTTCACATGTGCCCGCGCCGCCGCCGGTCAGAGTAAGGGTTAATGTATCACCCGATGAAACGAGCGAGAAGCCGATTTTACTTCCGCCGTTCAAGGGATAATCTCTGATAACCGTTCTTTTGCCGCTCTCCGTCCACTCGGGCGGAATTCCCCTGCCGATAAGCAGAGTTGAGTCTGATTTTTGCACGATGAGAGAATCCCAAAGGACTTTTGTCGCGGTGCTCTGTCCCCACATATGCGGGCACGAGCCGCCGCCGAAGCCGCTGCCGCCGCTCGCCCATATACCGCCGTCGGGCTCGGGATAGCCTATGCCCTCCCACCAGCTGAACGGACCGCTTTGAGCGCGGTCAATCATAAACTGATACGCTTTTATGCCGCTGTCGCGGTATTTTTCGCCCCTGAGTGCCGCGCTTCCGTAGCCGGCGTTATATGAGCTGCAGAATAATCCGTGCGGATATCCGCCGAAGTTATAGGGATTATCGGTTATATCTTTGCGGCACTCAAAAATATGCGAATACGTGCTGTCGATTTTTTCCGATATGCCGTCTCCCTGCTCCGCGCCGAAAAGGTAGCCGTCCCAGCCCCAACGGCCGAAGAGGAACATAGAGCCCCAATTTGCGTCATGCGGGTCGCTGCGCTGCCCGTATTCGTTCGGCTCGTCCATGGATATCGGTATATAGTCGAGGTTATATTTTTCGCTCGTTTCTGCAAGCTTTTTTTCAACGCACGAAAGAAGACTGTCGTATTCTTCCCGAGCCCACTCGCTCTCCGTCGTGTTTCCCAATCTGTCGCAGATATATTTATATGCACTCAGCCCGAACAGCGCCGACCAGTTGTCAATAGTCCAGTGACCGTTGCTGTCAATGGCGTTGGTACGCTTCGTTATTCCCTCGGAGTCTCTGTCGGAGGATATTTTGCGGGTGTTTGTCTTTATCTGCTCAAAGCGTTCTTCAATCAGCTTTTTATCGCCTGTTTTCATCAGATATAATGCATAAGGCCAACTGAATTTCCACCCCGCATCGGGATACTGCGCAAACTTCAATATTGTCTTTGAATATTCGTCGAAATATTTGAAGTCTCCTATTGTCAAAAGCGATGCCATTATGCCCAGAACATCGTGGTCGAATACCCTGTCGTAGCCGTTCTCGCCGACGTGCAGACAGTAACCGTCCTTAACTATCATGGTATAGACATATCCCGCCCTGTAAGCGTCTGTGAGCTTGCCGTCCGGCAGCTCGTCTATCTTTGCAAGCGGTTCCATGCGCTTTGTCCAATAGGCCTTCATATGCTCATAGTGCTCATCGAAACCACCCGCGGATATTATTTCACTGTCCTCGGGATAGGCATATTTTCCGCCGAAGCGGTCTGCGCCGACGGCATAATCAAGCACTGCAATCTCGCCGGGTTTTAAACAATCCGGCTGCTCACCGAGCGGGATAAGCAGCTTTGAAACACGAGGTATATTCAAAGTCTTTCCGCCGATATTTTTAAGCGTCATTCTCGAATAGGCAATCTCGAACTTGTTTTCGCCTTTTTCAAAAATATCCGCAAAGCTCTCAACCGTGCAATCAAATCCGCCTGCGCGGTATTTGCTGACGAGGCACGGAAGCCAGCCCTCCTTGTTAAACCACTCGATTTTTCCCTCGACATCGGATAATCCGAACGTTATGAGCGTGTTTTTCCTGTCCCGAAGCAGATAGGAGCCGTCGATAAACGCAATGGGCGCGTCCTTGTCGCCCTCCCAGCCGAACACGGATACGTAGCCCGGATATTTGCGGCAGGCGTAATTATGCTTTCCCGCGGCACCCCGCCTGAACGTCAGGAAATTTTTCGTATGTATTTTGAAATACGCCGAAGATATCATCGCCATGAGCGGCTTTTTCTTTTTTTTGCTCATTATAAGTCCTCCGTAAATTCCATATATGTATATATTAAATTTAAAGCGCCGAAAAGTCAATTAAGTATAGTCAATATAAACAAATAATTGATATTTCCGTCCGACAATGCTATAATCAATATATAAAAGCTGTTTTATTATTCGGAGCATAATATGAAAACACTTATTGAACTTTTTGATGAATCGCCCATTCTGAATGTGCTGGCCTCCGTTGCGTTTAAGCCGGAAAAGCTGATATTTTTCGGCGCAGACCCCCTGCAAGTTGAAGAGAGCCGGCGTGACTACGTGCGCTTTTTCAAAAGCCGCGGCGAGAATCCGGAGATTGAGTATATAAGCGCCGACATGGAGAACATAGACGAGGTGAACGGCACGCTCGCAAAGATAATAGCCGAAAATCCCGACTGCGTGGTCGACGTGACGGGCGGCAAGGATATTGCCCTGCTCGCAGCGGGAATGGCGGCAGTGAGACTCGGAGTGCCGCTTATCGCATACAACAAACGGACAAAAAGATACGCAAATATAAGCGAATACGAGCCCGCTATGAGGGCGAATATATTCGGGCTGCTCGACTGCGAGGATTTTTTCAATGTCAGCGGCGGAAGCGTTACGGAAAGCGAGGATTTCAGCGAACACAAAGACGACTTCGGTGCTTTCTGGTCAAAGGTTCTCGACATTTGGAACATCTATCTTGAAAACATCGGCTCATGGGTGCCGCACGTTCAGTTCTTGCAGAAGGTCAGCCCCGCCTGCGAGCCTAACGGCACCGTACCGCTGAAAGTCCGCGCTCCCGAGCACATCGGAGTCAACGGCAAGCAAATTACAAGAAACGACGCAATTCTCATATCCCTTGAGCACTGCGGCGGGATAACGGAGCTTAAATATCACGAGAACGGCGAGTGCACATTCAGCTACTGCGATAAGGCTTTTCGGCACTATCTGACCGATGTGGGAGCGTTTCTCGAGCTGTTCATTCATCTCTGCGCCGTTACCACCGGAAAATTCAGCAGTGTGCGCTCGCGCGTCAAATACAACTGGGAATACAGCCGCATACGTCACGACAGGACGACGATATACAGACCCGCGAGCAATGAGATAGACGTTATCGCAATAAACGGCATAGAGCCGCTGTTCATATCCTGCAAGACATGCGCGCCGGACATGAAGCATATAGACGAGATATACCCCCAGGCCATGCGTATGAGCGGCGGCGAGGGGCACGCGGTTTTCGCCTGCACTCACACAATAGACAAGGATATGCCGATTTACAACAAGGCGAAAGCCCTCGGAGTCTATATAATTGACGGAGACGACATAAAGAACAGACTTGTTACCGAACGCCTCATAGAGATAGCAGAGGACAGGTATATCTGGAAAGATGAGCCGGAATACGGCAATCTCATAAAATAAAAAGAGCCGTCATAAAGACAGCTCTCTTATCGGATTTATTCTGCAAGAAGCTTTTCCGCGGCCGCAAGCTGAACGCTTGTGCAGAGCAGGTCAACCGCAAGTTCAAGCTCCTCAACGGGCGGGAAGGTCGGCGCGATACGAATGTTTGAATCGTCGGGATCCTTTCCGTAGGGATAGGTGGCGCCTGCGGGAGTGAGCACAACGCCGGCCTCCCTGCAGAGCTCAACCGTCCTCTTGGCGCAGCCGTTCATAACATTGAGACTGATGAAATATCCGCCGTTGGGGTTGGTCCATTCGGCGATGCCTTTGCCGCCGAGCTCCTCATTGAATGCCTTGAGAACAGCGTCAAACTTCGGCGCGATTATTTCGGCGTGCTTTTTCATATGTGCTCTGACTCCGTCCATATTCTTCAGGAATTTCGCATGGCGGAGCTGATTTATCTTATCATAGCCGATGGTCTGCATCTTCATGCGGTCTTTTATCATCGCAACGTTCTTGTCCGAAGCGGCAAGTGCGGCTATACCTGCGCCGCTGAAAGTAACCTTCGAGGTTGAGACGACCTCTATAAGCATATCCTCGGTAGAGTTTTTCTCGCATTCGGGGAAAATGTTTAGAAGCTTGTCGGGCGTCTCTCTGAGATCATGAACGATATAGGCGTTATCCCAGATTATTCTGAAATCCTTTGCGGCGGGCTTGAGAGCCGCTATACGGCGGACTGTCTCGTCCGAATATGTTGTTCCGTCGGGATTGGAGTATTTCGGGACGCAGAACATACCCTTTACGCTGCTGTCTTTTATAAGCTCCTCGACTTTTTCCATATCGGGGCCGTCCTTCGTGAGAGGAACATTTATCATTTCAATACCGAAATATTCGCAGATACCGAAGTGTCTGTCGTAGCCGGGAACGGGACAAAGGAATTTAATCTTCCCCTGCTGCATCCACGGCTTGTCGCCCGCACCGTGAGTCATGCACTGCCCGATAAAATCAAACATGACATTGAGGCTGGAGTTGCCCATAACGATAACGTTTTTATCCTCGACCTCGAGCATCTCGGAGAAAATCGCCTTACATTCGGGGATTCCGTCAAGAATACCGTAGTTTCTGCATTCAAGTCCCGTTGACGATTTGACGTCGTTTATCTTGAGCATATCCATTGAGAGGTCGAGCTGCTGCGTGCAGGGCTTGCCTCTGGACATATCGAGCTTTAGGTCTTTAGCCTTGAAGCTGTTATATTTTTCCAATAGCCGAGAGCGGAGTTCTTCGAGCTCCTTTTTGGACATTGATTCAAAAGTCATGTTGATTCCTCCGTAAACAAAGATCTTGTATATTCTATTATATTCCGCCCGAATTTGCAAGTCAAAAAGCCGAATCCTGCAAAAAATCTTTGTTTTGCCCATATATGCACCGTTTTTATGGGCGAAATTTGAGCATAACTTTTATAAGAAAGGTGATTCAAATGAAAAAAAGGTCAACGCGCATACTCTCCGTCCTGCTCGCGGTACTCCTTTTCTGCTCGGCTCTTCTCCCCTGTTCATTTGCGGCAACCGCCGAGGAATGGGACGAAAACTGGGACAGGCTAAAAAACGACTCTTCGGCGGTCTCGCTCTCCCCCGGCAGCGACCCCTCAAGCATGAACTTCACCTGGCTCTCGCCGACCGACAGCGGAATGGTCATGTTTCAGATAGCAACAGACAGCTCAATGAAAAACGGTGAGTTTCTGAAGGTTGAGCGCACACACACCGCTCTTTACGGCTGGAAAAACGACGTTACCGCCGAAAATCTCAAGAGCGACACCACCTACTATTACAGGGTAGCCGAAAAAGGCAAGTGGTCAAAGACATATTCGTTCAACACCGGCAACGAAAAAGATTACAGCGTGCTCTTCGTTTCGGATACGCAGATAGGCCGTTCGGGCGACAGAAAGCTTGACGAGGTATTGAAGCACGATTCGCTCGGCTGGAACAACACTCTCGAAGCGGCCGTGAAATACGCGCCCGATATATCTTTTATGATCTCTTCGGGCGATCAGGTTGAGACCGCCATAACACAGGAGCAGCATAATCTTTTCTTCAATCCCGAGCTCATGCGCTCGCTGCCCGCAGCCACAGCTATAGGCAACCACGACTTCTATTATCCGCTCTATTCGATAAGAAGCAATCATCCGAACAGATTCGACCGCGAGCTTCTTCAATGTCCCGCGGGCAAGGGCTACTATTTCAAGCGCGGCGAGGCGCTGTTTATAGTCCTCAACTCGAACAATGTCCTCACCTATGACCACGAGGAGCTCATAAAAGAGGCCATGGAGTTTTATCCCGATGCACTTTGGCGCGTAGTTGTTATGCATTACAGCATATACAGCCGCAACGAGGAGGATAATTTCTACCGCCCGCTGTTTTCAAGGATATTTGATAAATACGATATCGACCTTGTGCTGAGCGGTCACGATCATATCTATACCCGTTCGACGCTCTTGCGCGGCAATGAGAGAGTGGAGAACGGCGGCACGCTCTATCTTGAGGCGAGCACCGCCTCCGGCTGCAACTACGGAGGTCAGCCCGACGTGACCCCGTGGTACGCCGAAAAATGCATTCAGCTGCGCACGCCCACATATGTCCTGCTGAATTTCACACAAGGTAAGATTTCGATAAAAGCTCTGCGGAGCGACACTAACGAAGTTTTCGACTCCTACGAGCTGACAAAAGCAGCGCCGTCAAATACAGAATATAAAGACAGTCTGCTTCAAAAATTATATTTTTTCTTTGCGGACAAGATATTCAAACTGCGCGATATAATTTTCTGAATACAGCACAAATCACCTCTCGGAATTAACGCCGAGGGGTGATTTTTCATATAATATATCGCTTCTTCTCGGAGCAAAAAACTTGCAGGAGGAAACAAAATGTTCAAAAAAGCTTCCGATATACTGTCGGATTACTACTATTTTCAAGCCGATATAAACGGAAACAGCAGCGCCCCGGATATGTCCGGCACGGCGAGATTCTATCCGTGGCTCGACGGAACTATGGTTGAGATAGAGCTCAGCGGAATGCCCGCAAGAAACGAGCCGTTTGCGGTTCATATTCACGAGGATGCATTCTGCGAGCCCGAGGAACACGAAGATACTCCCGAACGGTGTGCGGCAACAGCAAAACACTTGGAAGATACCATCACTCTTCCCGGCGTCTTTTCAAATAACGGCTACGCTTATATGGCAACCTACACCGACCGTTTTATTCCGCAGCAAGCAGAAGGGAGAACCGTGATAATTCACAGCTCCCCCGACAGCTTCGCTTCAACCGATACCTTCGGCAACCGCATCGCCTGCGGAATTATACGCCGAATGGAAGTCGGCAAATCATTTTAATTTTCTCAGGTCGTTTGCCCTTATCTCCGTGCGCCTGATTTTGCCGTTGACGGTCTTGGGAAGAGAATCGACAAACTCAATAACTCTCGGATATTTATAGGGCGCGGTCTCTTTCTTGACATAAGTCTGAAGCTCTTTTTTAAGCTCCTCCGAGCCATCGAAGCCAGGTTTGAGAACGATTGTCGCCTTGACGACATTGCCTCTTATCGGGTCGGGAAGCCCGGTTACGGCGCATTCGAGAACCGACGGATGCTCTGTAAGCACGCTCTCTATCTCAAACGGTCCGATTCGGTATCCGGAGGACTTTATGACATCGTCGGTTCTTCCGACATACCAATAATAGCCGTCCTCATCCTTCCACGCGGTGTCACCCGTATGATAAAGACCGTCGTGCCATGCCTCGGCGGTTTTCTTCTCATCGCGGTAATAGCCCTTAAAGAGTCCGAAAGGAACCTTCGGCTCGGTATGAACGACAATCTCGCCTGTGACACCGGGCGGCACGGGCTTGCCGTCCTCGTCGACGATATCCACATCGTAGTGCGGCATAGGCTTACCCATAGAGCCGGGCTTCGGCTCCATGCCGACGCGGTTTGCAATAAGCAAGGTGGTCTCCGTCTGACCGAAGCCCTCCATGAGCTTTATCCCCGTCTCCTCGTACCACTTGTTGAAAACATCGGGGTTGAGCGCCTCGCCAGCGATAGTGCAGTATTTGAGCGCGCTCAAATCATAGGAGGACACATCCTCCTGGAGCATAAATCTGAACATTGTGGGCGGGCAGCAGAGGCTGGTGATTTTATACTTTTCGAGTATCGAGAGTATTTCTGCGGCATGGAACTTGTCATAGTCATAGACAAAAACGCAGCTCTCCATAAACATCTCGCCGTAAAGCTTGCCCCAAACAGCCTTGCCCCAGCCGGTATCGGCTATTGTCAGATGAATGCTGTCGGCGTTGACATCGTGCCAATATTTGGCGGTTGTCAGATGTGCAAGGGCATATGTGTGCGCGTGCATTGCCATTTTCGGATTTCCTGTAGTGCCGGACGAGAAATATACTATCATCGGCTCATAGTACTTCGTTTCAACTCTCTCGAGATGAGAATCGGCATTTTCCATATCGGTCATAAAGTCATCCCAGCCGTCGCGCTTGCCGTTGACCATTATTCTCGTCTTTATCGAGGGGCACTCAGGCAGAGCCGCATCGACGTGCTCGGCGATCTCTCCGTCGCCTGTGCAGATAACCGCTTTTATGGTAGCGGCATTCGCTCTGTAAACTATATCATGCTTTTGGAGCATGAAAGTTGCGGGGATAATGACCGCGCCGAGCTTATGCAGGGCTAAAATAGTGAACCAGAACTGATAATGGCGCTTGAGTATAACCATTACCATGTCGCCTTTTCCTATACCCTTGCTTCTGAGCATATTGGCGGTCTTATCACTGTAATATTTTAGGTCGCCGTAAGTAAATATTCTTTCTTCGCCAGCCGGATTGCACCAGAGAAGCGCGCGCTTATCCGGCTCTGCGGCAGCTATGGCATCAACAACGTCATAGGCAAAATTGAAATTTTCGGGGCATTTGAGAGTATAATCAACCACATTTCCGTTGCTGTCATATACCTCATCCACAAAGTTTTTATTTAAATCAAGCATATATCAAGAGTCCCTTCGCTTAAACGATTATTTTATTTCTTCTCTGTTTTCTTGAGGATTATCGCAAGAAAAACACAGTCCTCGCCGCCGGTCGCTATCATTCCGTGACCGTGAGCGGAGTTATAGAGCACGGCATCGCCTGCGTTGAGTATCTCAAGATGATCTTCAAACGCAACTTTAAGACTGCCGCTGATAATATAATCAAACTCCTGTCCCTCATGCGTTGAGAGCGTTATCGGCTTATCCTGATCCTCGTCCGAATAAGGTGCGGTGACGAGGAAGGGCTCGCAATACTTATCCTTGAAGCGGTAGCCGAGATGCGAGTAGCTGAAGCCCGTGCGGCGCTTCATGGGGAGTCCCTCGCCCTTGCGGACTATAGAATAGAACGAAAGTCTCGGATTATCACCGGTAAGAAGCTCTATCATATCGACGTCGAACTTCTCGGCGCACTTGTAAATAAACGTGAAAGAAAAATCAACTTCGCCTTTTTCGGCGGCAATATATTCTTCGGGGGTGCAGTCAACAGCCTGCGCCATTTCCTCTACGCTGTAGCCCATAATCTCGCGCAGGTCGCGGATTCGCTGTGCTATCTCCGTGATGATAATTTCCATAATTTAACTCTCCTTCTCAATAAAAATAAAATATAAAAACCGCCCCAAACATAATGTCTGGGGCGGCTGTTAACCGCGGTACCACCCAAATTCAGTGCATAGCACCCTCAAGCTCCAATAAGCTCTTGACCTTAACGCAGTCTTACGGAAACGCCTACTCGCAAAAGCTTTCGGGTTTCTGCTCGGGAGTGATTCGATTCTCCGGTTCATACATCCGTTTTCACCAACCACGGACTCTCTGCGGTACTTCTCCGGATCTTTCTCCGTCATAGCCTTTATGGGTAAGATTCAGTTTTTACAAAGTATATAACCGAACAATCGGTTTGTCAATAGTTTTTTTGAATTTATTTTTCAAACATCGTTCCGCCGTGCGAATCAATTCCGACTGTAAGCGGGAAATCCTTGAAGCTGAGGCGCTTGACGCTCTCGCAGCCCAAATCAAAAAAGGCTGTCTCATCGCACTCGGTTATGCACTTCGAAGCGAGTGCGCCCGCGCCGCCTATTGCACAGAGATACACGGCGTTGTTTCGTTTTATAGCCTCGACTACCGACTCGCTTCTCCCGCCCTTTCCTATCATGCTGCAGAGCCCCTCATCAAGAAGTCGGGGCGCATAGACATCCATGCGGCTCGAGGTAGTGGGGCCGCAGCTGCCGATAACATCTCCGGGCTTTGTCGGCGTGGGGCCGGCGTAATATATCGCTGCATCTTTTAAATCAAACGGAAGCTCCTCGCCGCCGTCAAGCAGGGCGCATATGCGCTTATGTGCCGCGTCGCGCGATGTATAGACGGTACCAGAAAGCAGTACTCTGTCCCCCGCGCGGAGCACATCACAGTATTTGCGAAGCTCGCTTGTATCTATTTTATATTCAGCCATCAGTCTTCTCCGAGAAATTTTTTTGTAAGCTCCGATATATCCTCGGATTCATCGGACTTGACGGGCTCTTCCGTTACGGCTTCTTCGCTATGTACGCCGTCAGGTTCAATATCTGCGGCTTCGTCTTCGTCGGGTGCGGTAAATTTAAAATCAAGCCCGCCGCCCGCATTGAGGACATTGACAAGATTGCTTATTTCCTCATCGGATATTTCAATATCGGAACCGTCCGAATCGCCGAAATCCTCATCGGTAAGGTTCGGCAGCTTGACCTCGCCGTTCTCGCCGAAAGTAAACTGATGCTCGTCTATCTCGTCCTCCTGAGAGTCGAGCTTATCGGCAACGCTGCTCAAGTTGGTCGAAAGCGAATTTATCTTCGAGACAAGGGAGGCGACGACAACGCCGAAATTATCGGACATCTGAGAAATATCCTCGCCTATCTCGTCAACTCCGCTTGCGGCCTCTTCAATGGTCTGCTTCGTCTGATTGGAAATGCCCTTTGCGGACGCCTTTGCGCTGCGGATTATCTTATCAGAATAGAGCAGAGCATCGAGAACGAGAGCGCCTATCTGACCCTCAACATCCTTGGCGCGTTCGCAGCCGACTTCAACGCTGTTGAGCTTCTCGTTGAGGGAATTGACTTCGTCCTCGAGGGCAAATATTTTCTTTGCATACTCCTCGCTCAGTGCAGAATATTCCTCAACGCGGGTCTGCTGCTCGGAGAGAAGAGTTTCAAGCTCCTTTGTTCGCTTTATGGCGGATGAGGCGCTCTCCTCGGTCTCCTTGAGCTTTTTCTGCGTGTCCGTTAACTGCGTCTGCTGGGCGCGAATATATTCAAGGACGTCTTCTTTGTTGAAGCCGCCGAAGGTCATCGTTTTGAAAAGCACATCTTTTGCCATGCTTTTATCCCTCATTTCTTTTAATAGGCGATAATATTATACGCGTCACTGTCGATTATGGCAAGCTTATTTTTAGAATAAATACATAAATCTCCGCCGCTGCGTATAAAAGCTATACCCTTATCGGAATATTTCATGTTTTTAAGCTCCGCTTTTTCCGACACGGGCGCAGTCTTTTTGCCGTCGTATAAATACAGATCCGCTATATCTCCGTCCGGAGAAGAGACGAAATTTTTGACTATGAGAACGCTTCCGTCGGACATTCTCGCAAAGGACGCCACATCCCCGTCAATTTTCTCTTTTTCCGCGGAATATTTATACAAATCACAGAGCGATGAGCCGGAAACGCTGCGTCGGTACCACATATCCGAGCCGATTATGCTGCAGGCCTTTACGCCGGTATCGAGCATCTCCGCGGCAGAAACAACTCCGTTTGACAGCGTATGCTTAAACAGCGAAAACGTATCGCCGGAGCCGTCAAACGACTTGACGAAAAGTCTGTTCCCCTCAATAATAAACTCGGCTTTCTTGCCGTCGTATGCGTCGAGCTTGACAGGTGAAGAGGAATGCGTGTCGGCAAAGAGGAAGCCCGTCTTTTTTGTGCAGGCCTTGACTGCAGCTACGGCGGTTTCCGTGACCGATTCGACCGAGGATGAGGCTAACTGCGCGTCAAGGTCCGACATTCTTACCGTGCTGCCGGTAATCTCGGTCATATAAAATACTGCGGAGGGCTCGCCGGAAGCCGATACTGCAAAGACCTCCGTCGGCACAACGTTTTCCGCGATTTTCTTTGAGCCGTCGGCAGTTCGGGCATAGAGATTGTAGCCCTGCCTGAAGGTATCGTCCTTTATCTGCTCATCGAGAGCCTGACGGATCTTATCGCGTGAGACCTTGCGGTTATATTTGGTCATATCGAGCTGATACTGTATGCTGAAGCCGAAGATAAAGGTGTAATCATTGCGGTTCGGCGCCTTTATAAGCTCGTCGTCCTTCGCCATGTCGTCGTCAATAATATCCCTCCAGCCGGCAGCCGATTCTTTCTTGACGAAATAATAAAGGTTGCCGCCGGGAGAATACAGATCGTAAAGAACGGAGCTTACGGTTGTTGCTGTCTGAACGGGATTTTTACCCGGAGAGACGGAGAAAAGCTCGGACTCCCCCTCCTTATACGAGCCCGTTTCAAACAGCAGCTCGCAGTTTTTACCGTCATCGTAAAAATGAATGTTTGCGGCATTTTTAACGAGCTCTTTGCTGCCCTCGGAAGCCGAATAAATATACAGAGACTGCGAATCCGAAAGCTGTTTGACATAATACAGCACATCACCGGAGCTCGGCAGAAACAGCTCTTTTATAGCAAAATCAATATCTGATTTTTTGTTCTTTTTCAAATCGTATGCAGTAGTCATAACGGCGAGATTATCCGGGTTCTGCTTGGAATAATACAGTATTCCGTCATTGTACTTAAAGCTCTTTTCAACGCCGTAGTCCAGAAGCTTTGCGTCTTTTTTGGCTTTTGACGAGCTTTTTATACTGCACATATAGAGGTCATATTTTTGACTGACCTTCGCCGAGGCGGTGGTATAGATAAGATACTCGCCGTCCGAAGTGAGCAGCACCGACGAGTCGTCGGATATTGTCAGCTTATGTTTTTGACCGTAAGCGGAAAGATATGTTCCGCCGTCTGTCGCTTTATACACTATTGCCTGACTGTCGGCCTTGGGGACATTATTTTTGCCGGACAGCAGAAAAATCAACGCAGCCGTAGCTGCCGCCGCGAACACAAAAATGCTCACGGCAGCGACTGCGACTGTGCTTTTTTTGAATCTGATTTTAGCCATTTGAAAACCTTTCGGTCTGTTTTCAGCGGGCTGCCTTGAGTTCAAGCGCCTGCTTGGTCTTTTTAACTATGTTTTCCGCATCAAGACCGTAGATGTGGAGAAGCTCGACTGCCGGACCGGAGCGTCCGAAAACATCCTCTACGCCGAGCTTTACGACCGGCACGGGAACTGTTTCGCAAATAACCTCGCTGACGGCTCCGCCGAGTCCGCCGATAACGGAATGCTCCTCTGCGGTAACGATGGCTCCCGTGTCTCTTGCGGCGTCGATAATTGCCTGCCTGTCAATCGGCTTTATGGTGTGCATATTGATAACTCTTGCGGATATGCCTTCATTTTCAAGCATATCTCTTGCCATAAGAGCCTCGTTGACCATAAGACCCGTGGCGATTATGGTCACATCCTTACCGTCTGCGAGCTGAACCGACTTGCCGATTTCAAACTTGTAGTTGTCGGGATCGTTGAATCTCGGCACTGCAAGACGACCGAAGCGAAGGTAGACGGGGCCGTCATACTCCGCAGCGGCAAAAACAGCCGCTCTCGCCTCAACATCATCGGCGGGATTGATTATAACCATACCGGGGATGGTACGCATGAGAGCTATATCCTCGCAGCACTGATGGCTCGCGCCGTCCTCACCGACGGATATACCCGCATGGGTAGCACCGATTTTGACGTTAAGATGGGGATAGCCCACAGTGTTTCTTATCTGCTCAAAAGCACGGCCTGCGGCGAACATTGCAAAAGAGCTGGCAAATACAGTGTATCCGATGGTCGAAAGTCCGCCGGCAACACCTATCATGTTGCACTCGGCAATGCCGGTATCAAAGAATCTGTCCGGATATGCCTTTTTGAACATTGCTGTCTTAGTCGCCTCTGCAAGGTCTGCATCAAGAACGACGAGCTTATCATTTATGGCTCCGAGCTCTACGAGCGCCTTGCCGTAACCGTCACGCGTTGCCGCTTTTATAATTTCTGCCATAGCACGACATTCCTTTCACTGAAATTAGTTGGCTTCGAGGCTTGTGAGAGTAGCGTTGAGCTCCTCCATAGCCTCTTTGTACTGCTCCTCGTTGGGAGCCTTACCGTGCCATGAGCACTGATTTTCCATGAAGGAAACGCCCTTGCCCTTGACACTCTTGGCGATTATTGCGGTGGGCTTACCTTTGAACTCTATAGCCGCATTGAAAGCTGCGTCCATCTCATCGAAGCTGTCCGCATATATCTCAAGAACATTCCAGCCGAAAGCCTTGAATTTCTCGGCTATCGGATAAGGGGAATTGACCTCCGCGATCGTTCCGTCTATCTGAAGATTGTTGTTATCAACAACCGCAACAAGATTGTCGAGACCCTTAGCGCAGGCATACATTGCCGCCTCCCAGACCTGACCCTCCTGAATCTCGCCGTCGCCGAGAATGGTATAAACTCTGAAGCTCTTGCCCGAAAGCTTTGCACCGAGAGCCATGCCGACGGCTACGGAGATTCCCTGACCGAGCGAACCGGTGCTGGCATCGACGCCGGGAACGGTTCTCATGTTCGGGTGACCCTGAAGTCTCGAATCGCTCTTTCTGAGTGTTTTGAGCTCCTCGACGGGGAAATATCCTCTGTGCGCAAGCACGGAATAATAGGCGGGCGCGGCATGACCTTTCGACATGACGAGCCTGTCCCTATCTTCCCACTGCGGATTCTTCGGGTCGATGTTGAGCCGATGGAAGTAGAGGTAAGTCAGGATATCGGCGATTGAAAGCGAGCCGCCCGGATGACCGGACTTTGCATTATAAACGCCTTCAATTGCACCCATTCTCACCTTACAAGCTTTGATCTTCAACTGTTTGCTGACAATTGTGTCCACAACAGCCACCTCCTGTAATAATGTATTTATTGGCAATCTTTTTCAATATATTCGAGAAAATCGGCAACGGCGCCCTTATTACAGTGACACGCAACAAATGTTGCTGCATCCCTCATCTCCTGCGGTGCTTGACCGCAGACCGCCGGAACACCGACACTCTTTATCATATCAAAGTCGTTAAAATAGTCGCCTATTGCTCCGGTGTGCTCATGCGGAACACCGAGCATATCGGCTATTTCAAGCGCCGATGTGCCTTTGTTGGTCCCCCCGAGCAGCATCTCGTAGCTCGCTACCGAGGACGACATATACGTGACACCGTCGCTGTCTGTGGAGTTAAGATACTTCACCATACGCGAGACCACGGGCGGAAGTCCCATAAATATAACCTTGCCCCAATTCTTCTTCGGGACATCATCAAACTTTTTGAAATTCTGATGCGGTATGCGATCCGCAAGCGACATCGCACCGCTGAAAATGCCGGGATTGAGAATAAATATCTCTTTGTCCGTGCAAATTTCTATCTGTATATGCGGAAAGTTTTCGTTCACGCGCTTTACTATATCTATGCCGCGCTCGTCTATAGCATGAAATGAAAGCATCCTCTCGTGCTCATAATCGTAAATTCCGGCGCCGTTTAAGATAACCGCAGGCGTGGATTTTATCGGCAAGCGCTCATAATGCTTTCTGAGCGAAGATATATTTCTTCCCGAGGCAAGAGTAAAATGACCGCCGAGGTCTTTGACAAAATGCGTAATAGCCTTCAGATTCCGCTCCGGCAATGTTCTGAGCTTGGTGTTCAGAGTGCCGTCAACATCGGAAATTATCAGCCAATCGGAAAAGTCTGTCTTCATATTTATCACTTTCTGATTTTTCTTAAAAATTTTTCAAAATATTCGGGCAACTCGGAGGAAAGCTCTATCCTCTCCCCCGTTACCGGATGGTCAAAGCCCAAAAGCCTTGCGTGCAGGCACTGGCCGCCGAGCTCTGTTATCACATTCTTCTGCGGGCCGTATACCGCATCGCCCGCCACCGGATGACCGATATACGCCATATGAACTCTTATCTGGTGAGTTCGGCCTGTTTCGAGCCGCAGGCGGACAAAAGTAAATTTTTCATATTCTTCTACTGTGTAATAATGCGTGACCGCAGGTCGGGAATTTTTATCCGTAACGGTCATTTTCTTTCTGTCATTGGGATTTCTGCCTATCGGAGCGTCTATTATCCCCTCGGGCTCGCGCAGCTTGCCGTAAACCACCGCCGCATATTCGCGGGTCAGGCTGTGTTCTTTAATCTGATGCGCAAGCGAGGCGTGCGCCATATCGTTTTTCGCAACCAGCAGCAATCCGCTTGTATCCTTATCTATCCTGTGTACTATGCCGGGGCGCAAAACTCCATTGATTCCCGAAAGGCTGCTGCCGCAGTGATACAGCAACGCGTTGACAAGCGTTCCGCTCCTGTTTCCCGGTGCGGGGTGAACCACCATGCCCTTGGGCTTGTTGACAACGAGCATACAGTCGTCCTCATACCGTATATCGAGCGGAATATTTTCCGGCTGCGCCGTATCGTCCTGAGCGGGTTCGATATAGACAGCCACCTCATCGTCAACCTTAGGCTTGAAGCTCTTGCCGACAGTCTTTCCGTTGACCGTTATACAGCCGTTTTCCGCCATATGCTGAATACGGGAACGCGAGAGCTCCGGGAAAGCATCCGCTACCGTGCGGTCAATACGCTGATCCGCCGTTTCGGAATCGACCGAAAAGCTCAGCGAATAACCTCCGGGCAAGTGCTCAGACATTTTTCTCATCTCCGCCGTCTTCGGCTTTCTTGTCGTCGTCCGACAGATATTTCTTGTTTTCTTTTATCAGGTCATATACCGTTTTCACTATAAGCAGAGCGGCGCCGACGGTAACACAGCAATCGGCAAAATTGAAAACCGCAAAATTGACAAAGGTGGGCTCGATATAGTCGACAACAAATCCTCTTGCAACGCGGTCAACAAAGTTACCCGCACCGCCGGCTATAATAACCGCCACACACCAGTAAATAAAACCGGGCTTAATTTTCTTCGTCATGAGCAGGAAAATAAACATGACTATAACAACCGCCGTAAAAATCGTCAGAAAAACCGTCTGATTCTGCATGGAGCTGAACGCCGCACCGGTGTTCTCGACATAGCGGATGCGGATAAGACCGAAAAGAATATCCATGCTGCCGCCCGCCGCAAAGCGGTTGACAACAGCAACTTTTATAATCTGGTCGATAGCCACAAGCGCGGCAATCACCAGAAGGGTTATTGTTTGGATCATAAAAACCTCAAAAACTTATTTTTTAAAGAAACCTCTGAAGCGAGAATGGCGGGGATGATCGTCGTCATCGTCGTTATTATCGTCATCATCGTCGCCGTCTAAAAAATCATCGACATTGGCAAGCACTTCGTCGGTGTCGTCCTCCGCGTCGTCGTCATCCTCAAACTCGTCGGGCGTGATATGATGCTCTATAACGCCGAAGTTTATCACAAAGCCGTTTGCGGAATCGCCGCCGTCCTCCGTCTCGTCGGAATCGGAGACAGTCTCCTCCGCCGCGGCCATGGGATCGTATGTATCGCTCTCCGAATCGTGCGACTGCATGAGTATATCGTTGGCTACAATTTCATCGGGAGCCGCATTCTCTTCGCTGAATTCGGGCTCGTCCTCAAACGCTGCAACAGCGTCCTGCGGTTCGGCGTCTTCAACCGAATCGCCGTCGTTTTCCGCGGTTTCGGTCTCTGCGGGTTCTTCTGTCACTTCTGCTTCTTCGGCTTCTTCAACGATATCGACGTTGTTTGTCTCATCCTCGACAGATATAGGGCTGTCCGAAATATACTCGTCCGTATTTACAGTCGGGATAACAGGCACATCCTGCTGCTCGGGAAGCGAGGAAATGATATCTATATGCTTACGGTAAGCGTCGAGCACGGAATTGCGAAATGCCGCAACTTCGTTTTCAAGCTTCTCGAGCGCCGCCGAATTTACGCGTATAGCGGCATTTATTCTGTCAAGCTCAAGCTGTGCATTTTTCTTTGCGTTCTCGATTATCTCGTTAGCCTTTGCTTCCGCATTGCTTATCATGGCGGAGGCGGTGCGCTCTGCGGAGGTTATGCGCTCGGTTGCGTTGCGGTTTGACTCTTCAGTGAGCTGCGACGCCTTTACCGAAGCCGCTGTTTCAAGGACATCGGCTCTGTTCTGCGCCGAGGAAACAAGCTCCTGCGCTCTTTTTTCGGCGGAATCGAGCTGCTCCTGCGCGCTCTGCTGAGCCTCGCGCTGAATTTTGTCCGCCATGCGCTCTGCGGTAAGCAACGCACGCCTGATATTGTCCTCATCCTTCTTATACTGAGAAACTCTCTCTGCAAGAAGGCTCATTTTTTTAACGAGATCCCCGTTTTCCTTAAACATCTTTTCGTAAGATGCGGATACCTCGCGTAAGAACGAATCAACATCTTCTGCCTCGTAAGTCCCGCGTCCGGCGGAAATAAAACGATGAGATTTGAGCTGTTCGGGTTTAAGCATTATCTACACCTCTTAACTGGGAAATAAACATCAATCGAAATATCCTTCGCTCATGCTCTCGATATCCTCGAGCACATCACCTGAAAGCGGCACGCTGTCGGGAGTAATGATATAAGCCTTGCCGGCAACCTTCTTGATATCGCCGGAATTTGCATATGCGACACCGGAAAGGAAGTCGATAATACGTCTCGAATCGTCTGCGGGGCAGGTTTCAAGATTAAGGATAACTATTCTCTTCTCGTTGAGAACATCGGCTACGCTCTGGACGTCAAGATATCTGTCAAGCTTCTTAAGTACGACCGGAGTGCGGCTGGAAGAGCGCAGGTCGACTATATTGGGCATCGAAGACGCAGCAGACGGTCTTGAGGCTGCGCCGAAATCCCCGAAAGACTTCGCGGAATCGGTGCTGTCGGATGCGTATGTGTCATCGGCAGAATCGTCATAGACGTTTTCGATATTTTCATCGATAGTGTCCTCATCGGAATTGTCGATAAAATTTTTCACCTTATCAAAGATACTCATAATATTTTCCTCCCGTATTTATAAAATAACTTAATATTGCCTGTCTCCGAATATCGCCGAGCCCACACGCACAAGCGTCGAACCCGCCGCTATTGCTTCTTTAAAATCGCCGGACATACCCATAGACAATATGTCCATATATATATTATCCATTTTTTTGGCACCAATGTCAATAAACAGTTTGTGCATATTATCAAAAACACACTGATTTTTTGCAGAATCTTTGAAATTCGGAGCAACTGTCATCATTCCGCGCACCCTGATATGCTCAAGCTCAGCTATTTCGGCGAGCCGGTCGGCGACCTCATCGGCGGAATAGCCGAATTTTTTCTCGTCCTCGCCTATATTGACTTCGAGAAGTATATCGGTTTTTATCCCCTGCTCCTCCGAACGGCGGCTTATCTGACGGGCGGTCTCAAATGAATCGACGCTCTGTATCATATCAACCTGTCCAACTATTTTCTTTATCTTATTGCTCTGCAGATGACCGATGAGATGAAGCTTGCAGTGCTCAAGATTGAGCTCGGGGCGCTTTAACAGCACCTCCTGAACCTTGTTCTCTCCTATAAGGTCGACTCCGCAGGCTATCGCGTGATTTATAAGCTCTACGGAAACTGTCTTTGTCACCGCCATAAGCTTCACTTCCTGCGGGTCTCTGCCGTTTTTGACGGCGGTCTCCGCTATCTCGTCGCGAACTCTTTTCAGATTATCCTCAAGGAGTCTCAAACGCGCATCAGTAACCGATAAGTTTTCCATCTTTAAGATCCTTTCCCTCAAGTATGACCGCATCGTAGATTTTCAGATACGGCACTTTATTTTCATCGTATACGTCCTCTTTTATCATCTTGGAAATCACATAGTCCTCGCCCGTATATATAATGTCAAGCTTTTTGAATCGGACGATATTGCCGGTGAGCACGTATACACCCTGAACTCCGTCAATAACTCTGACAGCAGATTTGTTTACTCTTATTCCGTCGGTCTCGTTTATCACTATTTCGACATCCTCCGTTCGGAGTCTCGCTATGTCGGAATCCATTATTTTCGAAGAAAGTATAAGAACCGTCTCGTCGGTGTTTATCGGGCCTCTGTAATACACAGAGGCATTTATGCTGTCGCGCGACATATTGTCGCATCTGAGCGTTATGCTGTCTCCGTCGTTTAATCTTGTGGCGTCGGACTTATTGACTATCCCGACAAAGTACCAGGTATATCCGTGTATCAGCTTGCCCTTTGTGTTGGCGGGCACTGCGGCGGGAGAGGCGGACAGCGCCGCCTTTATCTTGTCGCTGCTGAGATTTTTAATATTTGAAAAACTGAGCGTATTTTCATATCCGTCGGCGGACGAGACATAATATCCCGTATCGTCTGCCTTGAGGTAGTCGACACTTCCGACCTTTGCGGTAAGAGAGGCTATTTCGGACTTTAACGACGCTATCTTCTTTGAAAAATCGATATTTCCGTTTATCAGTATCTGCTTTGCGGTCATCTTGTCGCTGAATTTTTCCGCACTGCTCTCAAGCCCGGAGGTTTTGCCCGAACGCACACCGTCGAGCATCTCATAGAAATACGAATCGGCCTGGAGATTTATCTTCGATATGTCAAGCTCGTTCAAATTCTGCTGGCTGTTAAGGCTCTCGTACCTCGCAAGCTCGTTTTTACGACTCTCGAGGTCAACATATGCAGAAGCCGAATCGGCCTTTACGAACTGTGCCGCAATAGCCTGACCGCCCGCCACGCGCTCGCCGTCCTGCAAAAGCGGGACATAAGTGAGTGAGGACGAACCGTTTATCAGGGACTCGTCACGCACGGCAAACATCTTCACCGTTATGCTGTTGCGGTATGTCGTGGCGGCAGCGGGCTGGGTTTTCACGTTTGAAGAATTGAAATTGCTTATCTCATAGCACAGCACGGCAACGGCCAAAAGCACGGCAACGGCCGCGATTATCTTTTTTACGCCGTTTTTGTTTACCTTTACCTTTTTCATTCCGCAGTCCCCCTCTCTATTATTTCAACGGCTCTTTTCAGCAGCTCGTCATACGGCATTTCGTCGATGTACAAATGCTCTATACGCCCGTCGCGCTTAAACCATGTCAGCTGTCTTTTGGCGTATCGGCGCGTGGAGCGCTTGAGATTGTCTATTGTAGCGCCTAAGGATATCTCTCCGGAAAAATACGGCTGCAATTCTTTATAGCCTATCGCCTGACCCGCCGTCTTTCCGAGCTCGCCCGAAAGAAAGCGTCTCGCCTCGTCGATAAGTCCGCTGTCTATCATCATATCAACTCTGCTGTCGATACGGTCATACAAAAACTGCCTGTCGCGCACATCGAGGCATATAGCCGTGCAGTCATATTTCGGCTCCGCAAGGCGCGACCTGCGCTGCTGTTCGCTCATTGTGACCCCGGTTTTATAATAGACCTCAAGGGCTCTTATGATACGCCCTCGGTTATTGAGATGCAGCTGCGCCGCGGTATCCGGGTCAATGCCCGAAAGCTCCTTATGAAGCGCTTCCATGCCATCTCTTTCCGCACGGCGTTCAAGCTCGCTGCGGATATATATACCGTCGTCCTCCTCGGCAAAGGTTATATTGTCGACAAGGGATGAATAGTAAAGTCCTGTTCCGCCGACCAAAACGGGAAGCTTTCCCCTGCCGGATATTTCTTCTATACACCTGCCCGCCTGCTCGCAGTAGGCTGCGACACTGTACTTCTCGCCCGGCTCAAGGAAGCTGAGCATATGATGCGGTATACCGCCCATCTCCTCCTCAGTCGGCTTGGCAGTCGCAATATCCATATATTTATATATCTGCATTGAATCGCAGGAAACGGCCTCGCCGGAAAGTGCGCGGCATATATCGACCGCCAGCTTCGTTTTGCCGGACGCCGTGGGACCTACTACCGCAGCTATTTTAATCTTCTTACACCCGTCCAAAATTCTTCTCCAATTCACGCCTGGTTATCTCGATCATGACCGGTCTGCCGTGCGGGCAGTATCTTATCTCCGGGCTTGCGAAAAGACGCTTTATAAAAAGCTCGCGTTCGTATTCCGTGGTGTACATTCCGCCCTTTATCGCAGCCTTGCACGCCATGAGACTGAAAAGCCACTCCTTCTTTTCGGATATGAGCTTCTGTCTGTTTTCAACAAGATATCCCGCAAGCTCCGCGACAACATCGGCGACCTCATCCGCCGATATCTCCATGGGACACTCGCGGACTATCACGACGGAATATCCGAAATCCTCGACCGCAAACCCCGCCTGCATAAGCATATCAAGGTTATCGAGCACCGAAGAATATTCCTCTTTGCTGAGTGTCACGGTTATTGGGGTCAAAAGCATCTGCGTTGAACGCTTGCTGTCGTTTTTGACAAGCTCGTTAAACAGCATTCTTTCGTGCGCCGCGTGCTTGTCAACAAGAAAGATGCTCTCCCCTTGTTGAACAATAATGTATGTTTTGAACGCCTCTCCGATAACGGTTACGGGCAGCTCCGCGGGCTTCTCGTCAACAGCCGTATCAAGAGCCCGAGCCGTTTCTTCCGGCTTTTCGTCGGGAAGCGTTGCGGCTTTTTCCGAAAGCTCCGGCCGTATATCCGCTTCAATGGCGGCGGTCTCTTCTTTCTTTGCCCTTTGAGCGTCAAGAAAATGCTGAATGGTAGAGGGCTCGGAGTCTGCGGTTTCGGGCTTTTTATCCGGGCTTGCAACTGTAATTATATCCTCGCGCGCAGCGGACTGCTGATATGTCGGTCTTTCCGGCTGCTGCGCCGAGCGGTATTCGGAGGATGACATCCTGTTCCAGAAATCGGGCTGCTTTTCCGGCAATCTCATCTGCTCGGTTTTCGGGCGCACAGGCTCGAAGAGCTCCGCCTGCGCCGTTCTCGGAATAGTCACCTTCGGCGCTTCGTCCCTATGCTCAAGCGCATTTTTGGCGGCATAATATACCGCACTGAATACCGTGCGCTCGTTTGCAAAGCGCACTTCGATTTTCGCGGGATGGACGTTTACATCGACAAGACCCGGTGCGGTGGTTATATTGAGCACGCAGTACGGGAACTTGCCGACCATTATCGAATTTTTATATGCTTCACTCAGAGCCGCCGAAGCCGTGCCGGACTTCACAAGTCTGCCGTTGACAAAAAAGAACTGCATATTGCGGTTCGGACGCGATTTTGTCGGCTTCGAAACAAGCCCGCTTATCTTCACGGACTCGAAGCTGTAATCCGCTTCAATAAGTCCGTCCGCAAAGTCCTTGCCGAAAATCTCATAGGCTGCGGTTCTGAGGTCGCCGCTTCCGGAGGTAAACAGGGCGCTCTTGCCCTCTCTTATAAATCTTATCGAAACATCGGGGTTTGAAAGCGCAATCTTGTCAACTATACCGGCGACTGCATTGGCCTCGGAGACATCCTTTTTGAGAAATTTCATTCTTGCGGGAGTGTTGAAGAAAAGATCTCTGACTACTATCGTCGTCCCGAGCGGGCAGCCGGCATCGTCGACCAACGTCTCCTCTCCGGCGCTTATGCAGTAGCGCGTTCCCGTCTCCTCTTCAGTGGTTCTTGTGAGCACCTCGACATTTGAAACGGCGGCTATGGAGGCGAGCGCCTCGCCTCTGAATCCGAGAGTACCTATCGCATACAAATCGTCGCGCGTGCTTATCTTGCTCGTGGCGTGGCTTATGAAGGCGGTGCGTATATCTTCGCGGCTTATTCCGCAGCCGTTGTCGGTTACGCGGATATAAGTTATTCCGCCGTTTTTTATTTCAACCGTGACCGAAGAAGAGCCCGCGTCGATCGCGTTCTCCATAAGCTCCTTTATAACGGACGCGGGTCTCTCGACCACTTCGCCCGCAGCTATGAGCTCCGCTATTTCTTTTGGCAGGACTTTAATCTTCGACATGGCTTCCTCCCGTTATATTTCCTTTGCGCTCTTTGTCAACTCGTACAGCACGCCCATCGCCTCTATCGGCGTTAAGGTGTTGACATCGAGCACCTTCAGCTTTTCGACTATCTCGTTTGAGCTGTTCTGACCGAACGATATCTGCCCGGCCTCCGGCTCGACCGCGGTGCTCGGCTCACGCTCACGCACAAGCACAAGTCCGCTCTCTTCAATCTCCTTGAGAACCTTTTTCGCTCTGTCTACAACGGGCTTCGGAACTCCTGCGAGCTTTGCGACTTCAATTCCGTAGCTTCCGTCCGCTCCACCGCGAACTATACGGCGCAGGAAGGTTATGTTGTCGCCGCGCTTTTTGACGGCTATATTGTAGTTCTTCACGCCGTCTATCTGCCCCTCAAGCTCCGTCAGCTCATGATAGTGCGTGGCAAACAGGGTCTTTGCGCCGATGCGCTTTTTGTCGGCGGCATATTCGAGCACGGCGCGCGCAATGCTCATGCCGTCAAAGGTCGAAGTGCCTCTGCCTATTTCATCAAAAATTATGAGGCTTCTCGAGGTTGCGTTATTCAGTATGGACGCGACTTCGCTCATTTCGACCATAAACGTCGATTGACCGGCGGAAAGATCGTCGGACGCACCTATTCGAGTAAACACGCTGTCAACTATACCGAGCTCCGCGCTTGCGGCGGGAACAAAGCTTCCCGCCTGCGCCATGACGCAGATGAGAGCTACCTGGCGCATATATGTGGACTTACCCGCCATATTGGGACCCGTTATTATCGCACAGCGGTCGTCTCCGCAGTCGAGAACGGTATCGTTCGGCACAAACGGCTCGCCGTTGAGCATCTTTTCGACAACGGGATGGCGTCCCTCTTTTATTTTCACAATCGGCTCTGCGGACATCTGCGGACAGACATAGTTATTTTCAAGCGCCGCCTGTGCAAACGAACAGAGGACATCGAGCTGCGCCACTGCCGCCGCCGTGCGCTGAACGCGGGCGAGCTCCGCACCGGTGCGCTTTCTGATATCGTCAAAAATCTCGTATTCGAGCTTGACGATTCTGTCCTGCGCGCCGAGAACCTTTGCCTCAAGATCCTTGAGCTCCTGAGTTATGAATCTCTCGCAGTTTGCAAGGGTCTGTTTTCTTATATATTCGTCGGGTACAAGCTCTTTATATGAGTTGGGAACCTCTATGTAGTAGCCGAATACCCTGTTATAGCCTATTTTAAGTTTTGCTATTCCGGTCTTTTCCTGCTCCTGCTGCTGTATGGCGGCAATATAATCCTTGCCGTTTAATACTATATCGCGCAGGGAGTCGAGCTCCGGATGGAAGCCGTCCTTTATCATGCCGCCCTCACGGACGGAGAACGGCGGCTCCTCGACTATCGCAGCGTCGATGAGCTCATAGATATCGGAAAGCGCGTCTATATTTTCGGCACATTCGCGCATAAGCGACGAAGAGAGCACGGAAACTTTTTCTTTAAGCTCCGGCAGGCACGACGCGGCGAGCGCCAGCGCACGCAAATCCTTAGCTCCGGCTGTACCGAACGATATTCTTGTTATGAGACGCTCGAGGTCATGTATGCCCGACATACTTTCGCCGAGCTCCTGCCTCACCATCGGCTGAGAGACAAGCTCCGCCACAGCGTTATGGCGCTTTGTTATGCGCGCCATGCCGATAAGCGGGCGCTCAAGCCATGCGCGTATCATTCGCTTGCCCATTGGGGTGCGCGTCTTATCGAGCACCCAGAGCAGGGAGCCGCGCTTTTCGCGGTTTCTTAAAGTCTCGACTATTTCGAGATTGCGCAGAGCGGAGACATCGAGGCGCATGAAATTGAGTTCTGAATAAAATGATATCGAAGAAATATTTTCGAGGTCGTTGCGCTGAACCTCAGTGAGATATTTAAGCGCCGCTCCGAGGGCCGGAACAGCCGCGCTGCCCTCATGGAGCTCAAGCTCCGACAGGCTGTCTTTTTTGAAATGAGCGAGTATTGTTTCGGCACTTTGCCGAGGGTCAAAATAGCTGTCGCCGAGCTCCTGTGCAAGAGCTTCGGTCTTGTTTGAAATGAATGAAAACACCTTCGTAAGAGACGAAGAAGCGGAGTTGAACACGATTTCGCTCGGCATGAATCTGCCTATCTCGTTGATTATTTTATCGGGAACGGCGGGAGAGGCAAGCTCGGTCAGATTGACGGAGCCCGTTGATACGTCCACAAAGCAGACGCCGGCGGACTCGCCCGCAAAATATACGCTTGCGAGGAAATTGTTCCTGCCCTCGTTGAGCATACTGTTTTCGATAACCGTACCGGGAGTCAGAACCCTGACGACTTCGCGCTTGACAAGTCCCTTTGCGAGAGCGGGATCCTCCATCTGCTCGCATATGGCGACTTTGTAGCCCTTTGCGACGAGGCGCGCCATGTAGCTGTCCGCGCTGTGAAACGGCACGCCGCACATCGGGGCGCGCTCCTCCTGACCGCAGGCTCTGCCTGTCAGCACAAGCTCCAGCTCACGCGACACTGTTACCGCATCGTCAAAGAACATCTCGTAAAAATCACCGAGTCTGAACATCAGTATCGTGTCGGGATATTTCTTTTTTGTCTCAAAATACTGTTTCATCATCGGAGAAAGCTCTGCCATTCCGATACCGTCCTCTCAGCGGTTATACCGCAAAATAAAAAGCTTTCGGCTCCGCAGGGGTTAACCCGCGGAGCGGTATTGCAATAATCAGCAGCCCGAGCAGCCGGAGCAGTCTCCGCCGCAGTGATGCTCTTCTTCGGGCTCGCAGGTAGCGGGGTCTTCACCCTGGATGCACAGAGCGAGAATGCCCGTGATATAATGCATCATTTCATCTATCTCGGCTCTTGCAACCTCATAGTCGCGCATATGCTCGTTATCCATAACCTTCTTGTAGAGGTCGTTGAACTCGGTCTCATATGCCGCAAGCTTCTGCTCGTTGGCATCTTCCTTGCTCGCCTCATGCTGATAGGACATATGAACAAGCTGAATCTTGCCCATAAGTTCGTTGAGCTCCTTGTCCTCCTCGTTTGCCTTCTGGGCAGCCTGGAACTTCGCATATCTTTCATCCTGCTGGATAGCTGCGCCGAGTTCTCTTGTAAGTTTGATGATGTCCATAATTGTACTCCTTGAAATTTATCTTATATCCTTATCCGCAATGCGGAGATATAGCGTTTTCAGTCGGCAAGCTCGCCCTTGAGCATCCATATCAGAGCTTCGGTCACTCTGACGGTTCTGAACGAGCCTATGACCGACTCATCGGCAGGGAACTCGATTATTATATTGCCCTGCGTCCTGCCGGATATATATCCGTCTTTTTTAGCCTTCGACTCGCAGAGGACTCTGTATTCTCTGCCGACCATTTCGGAGGTGCGGACAGACGCGATTTTCTCCTGCGCGGCGCAGAGCTCCGAAAACCACTTGCCCTTTTCCTCGCGGGAAACGGGGTCGTCCATTTTTGCCGCGCGGGTTCCCTCGCGGGGCGAGAAAATGAAAGTATAGAGCGAGGTATACTGTGCCTTTTCAATGAGCTTCACCGTGTCGAGAAATTCCTCATATGTTTCACCCGGGAAACCGACTATTATATCGCTTGTCACCGAGAGCTCGGGCATGACGCTGCGGGCATATTCGAGCAGAGAAAGATATTTTTCAGCCGTATATCCCCTGTTCATCTCCCTGAGCACCCTGTCGTTTCCGCACTGCACCGGAAGATGCAGGTGCTTTGCGACCTTTTCGCACTGCGCCATGGTATCGAGCAGCTCATGCGTGCAGTCCTTCGGGTGAGAGGTCATGAAGCGTATAATAAAATCGCCGTCGATACTGTTTATCTCGCGCAAAAGTGCGGCGAAATTCAGCTCCCCCTCGCGGTCGTTGCCGTAGGAATTGACATTCTGACCGAGCAGGGTTATCTCTTTATAGCCGCTTTTGACAAGCTCGCGCGCTTCGCTTATAATAACGTCACTGCTGCGGCTTCGCTCTCGTCCGCGGACATATGGCACTATGCAATAGGTGCAGAAATTGTTGCACCCGTACATTATAGGCAGCCACGCCTTGAAAGTGCTGTCTCTGTGCAGAGGCAAATCCTCCGCTATAACGCCGTCGGAATTTTCGATATCGAACACGCGCTTACCGGTAGAGAGCGAGCGGTAAAGCAGCTCCGGAAATTTATGCGCGGCGTGAGTTCCGAAAACTATATCGACAAACGGATAGCTCCTGCGAATTTTTTCGGCTATCCTCTCCTGCTGCATCATACAGCCGCAGAGGATTATTTTGAAGTCGGGATTCTTCTCTTTTATTTTCTTGAGTGCGCCGACGTTTCCGAAGAGCCTGTCCTCGGCGTGCTCGCGCACGGCGCAGGTGTTAAACAGCGATATATCCGCGCTTTCCGCCTCGTCCGTAAAGCCGAAGCCCATTTTTTCGAGCAGGCCCTTGAGTCTCTCGCTGTCGGCTACATTGCCCTGGCAGCCGAATGTATGAACGTAGGCGAGCGGTTTGCGCCCGCCGAGCCGTGTTTCAAGCACTGTATGCACAAGTCCGCAGAACTCCATCTGTCTGTCAAGCTCCTCCTGCGGAACAATAATATTTCCTCTGTCTTTTGAAATCGGCAAATCGGTTATCCTCCGAAAAATCTTAGTTATTTTAATTAATCTATTATACAACGAAAAGCGAATTTGTACAAGCTTAATAGTATAAAAACTTATGTATATTTACAAAATCCGAGTTAATGAAAATTTTTTCTTTCAAGGCTGTTAATAAAGCCCGAAATAGGCTATAATCATCATATGCTATTTGAATCGGAGGCACATATGAGAAGGCGCAATGATATCACTTATATAGGCAAAAGCTCAAAGGCGGCTGTGAGTAAAATAAAAATTTTCAACTTATACGGCGGGAGGAACGGCATTGAAAAGCTTTGATATAGGAAAAAACGACGCCGGGCAGCGCGTTGACAAATTCATAAAAAAGACCGTCCCGAATCTTCCGGACTCGCTCATGTACAAATATATCAGGCTCAAGCGCATAAAGCTCAACGGAAAGCGGTGCGAGATATCCACGCGCCTGAAAGAGGGCGACCGCGTGGATATGTACATAAACGACGAATTTTTCGAGCAGCGGTTCGACAGATACGATTTCATGCACGCATCGACAAACCTCACCGTTCTCTACGAGGATGAGAATATAATGCTGCTCGACAAGAAGGTCGGTCTGCTCTCCCACCCGGACGAGCGCGAATACAACGACACTCTTCTGACCATGATAAAGCGCTATCTCTACGAAAAGGGCGAATACAATCCGTCCGACGAAAACTCTTTTTCGCCCGCGCTCATAAACAGAATAGACCGCAACACCGGCGGAATAGTGATGGCCGCAAAGAACGCGGAGGCTCTGAGAATAATGAATCAGAAGCTCAAGGACAGAGAGATAAAAAAATTCTATCTCTGCGTTGTCCACGGCATTCTCAAGGAAAAAGACGGGACTTTGCACGGCTGGCTGACAAAGGATGAAAAGAAGAATCTCGTCAAGGTCTCATCCCGCAAAACGGAGGGCTCAAAGGAGATAAAGACAAAGTACCGCGTGCTCGCCGAAAACAAAGGTATGAGCTTAGTTGAGGTCGAGCTGCTGACGGGGCGCACGCATCAGATAAGAGCGCACTTCGCCTCGATAGGTCATCCTCTTCTCGGCGACGGAAAATACGGGCGCAACTCAATGAACAAGGAGAGCGGATACAAAAAACAGTTCCTTTATTCATATAAGCTGAAATTTGATTTCTCCTCTGACGCACAGTCGCTCGATTATCTAAACGGCAAAGAATTTGAAGTAGACAACGTGTGGTTTAAGGGCGCATTCCTCAACGGCGAGCTCTGAGCGATTGTGAATTAATTATAAAACTTGCAGATTCGACTTGTAAAAGCTAATAAAATAGTATAAAATAAGAATGTTATCGACCGTTAGGTCAAATCAACCTTAACAAAGAAAAGGATGAAAAAGAATGGCAAACAAAGACACCCAGCGGACTTCTGCCGAGTCATACCGTGACGACAGAAAGGCCCGCCTCGCTCAGTCTGCGAAAAAGAGTCAGAAGAAGAGCGAGAAGAGCAAGGCAGCGGCAAAGATAGTCAAAATGGTAGTAGCTATCGTTCTTGCCGTCGTAGTTGCAGGCGGAATCGTTTGGAAGGTTCTCGACGATACGGCCGCTATCAAGAAGAATACAACCGTGTTCTCTTTGGGCGACGATATCCGCGTTTCGGAAGTTGAGTTTACATATTACTACAGCCAGTATCTCAACAATATCTACTCATACGCTCAGCAGTACGCAAGGTATGGCATGAACATCGGCATTGACCCGACAAAGTCGCCGGATGAGCAGAACTACGGCACCGATGCCGACGGAAAAGAAATGCTTCTTTCCGATTATCTCAAGAATGAGACCATCTCCGCCCTCCAGACCTACAAGATCCTCTATGCCGAGGCTGTCAAGGCAGGCTACAAGCTCACAGACGACGAGCAGAAGTCAATTGACGATCAGGTCGAGGAGCTCAGAAACACCGCCGCAGAGAACAAATACTCTCTCAATGCCTATCTCAAGGCGAGCTACGGCAAGGGTATAAACGAGAAGTTCCTGCGCAAGCAGCTTGAGATGCAAAATATCGTTTCGAGATACCAGAGCGACACCTCAAAGAAGCTCACCGATTCTTACAGCGCCGCCGACATAAAGGCTGTCTACGACAAGGATCACAGCGCATACAATGCAGTTGACGCAAGAACCCTTTCGTTCTCAGTAGAGACTCTCACCGCAAAGGACGGCGAGACCTCGGAGCAGCTTGCCGCCCGCCAGAAGGCCGCCGCGGCGAAGGTCAAGAAGGAAGCCGAGAAGGCTCTCAGCGCCTGCACCAGCGAAAAGGCTTTCCTTGAGCAGGCAAAGAAAAAGAACAGCTCCACCGAAAACTATGACGCGGAGTCCGCAACCGCCCTCAACGAGGCCGCAAAGTCAACCATCACCTCCTATGTCTCCGAGGACGCCGCAAAGTGGGCGTTTGACAGCGCGAGAAAAGCAGGAGATGTCAAGCTCTTTGAAGTTGGTAGCAACGGCAACGTGAGCTCATATGTTATCCTCTATATCAACAAGGGCAGCTACGCTCCCATGGCCTCGAACGTAAGACATATTCTCATCTCGTTCACCGACAATGCAAGCTCGTCCTCCAAGGCAACCGACGAGCAGAAGAAGGCCGCAAAGGCTTCCGCCGACAAGATCTACAAGGAGTGGCAGAGCGGAGCTAAGACCGAAGATTCCTTCGCTGCTCTCGCAAAAGAGAAGTCCAAGGATACCGGAAGCGCCGCTGACGGCGGACTTATAAGCGGCATCACTTCAAGCGCCAACTACGTTGAGTCCTTCCGCAACTGGGCTACCGACAGCAGCAGAAAGGTCGGCGACACCGGCATTGTCGAGTCCGAGTACGGCTACCACATCATGTACTATTCGGGCAGTGACTACGCTTGGAAGAGCGCCATTCGCTCCGCAAAGGCCAGCGAGGACTTTGAGAAGCAGCTTGACGAGCTTGAAGGCTCCGACGAGTACAAGCTCAACAAGAAGGACAAGAATATCGATAAGGCAGTCAAGGACTTCCTCAAGACCTTCAAGCAGAGACTCGCAATGAGCAACAGCACAAAGACGAGGAGCTGATAATGCTACAGAAATCATCCCCCGGGACTTTTCCGGGGGATTTTTCACGCATAAAACCGATACAGCCCGGGACTATTTATCCCGAGCTGTATTTTTTATTCGTCCGCAAGAGCGGCCTTTATCATTATCGCACATTCCAGTCTCTTCTGCTCAAGAGCGCACGAGAGCTTGTGCGGTTTGAAGATAGTGTTATTGTACTGCATATTGTTTGCGTTGCAGCCGCCGCTGCAGTAGAACTTCGCCCAGCAATCCGCACAATCTTCTTTGGAATATATATTTGCTTTTGAGAACATCTTTTTCATTTCGATATTCACGGAGTCATCGAGCACGCTGCCCATCTTCCACTCGTCCATTCCGACAAACTGATGGCACGGATAGATATCGCCCTCCGGAGTTACAGCCACGTATTCGTTGCCGCAGCTGCATCCGCGCAGTCTCTTTATTGCGCACGGACCCTGGTCGAGGTCTATCATAAAGTGGAAGAAGTTGAAGCCTGTTCCGTTCTTCTTTCTCTCAATAAGCAGCTTAGAAAGCTTCTCATATTCCTCTGCGATTGCCGGAAGGTCTTTTTCCGTCAGAGCATACGGGAGCTCCGGGTCGGTCACGACCGGCTCAACGGAAATCTGATCGAAGCCGAGCTCGTTGAGATGCATAACATCATCGGCGAAATCGAGGTTATATTTTGTAAACGTGCCGCGGACATAGTATTCCTTATCCCCTCTCGCCTCGACGAGCTTTTGGTACTTTGGAACGATTATGTCGTAGCTGCCCTTCTTGTTGACTGTCGGGCGCAGGCGGTCGTTTACTTCTTTTCTGCCGTCAAGAGAAAGAACGACGTTTGACATCTCACGGTTTATAAAATCAATGCTGTCGTCATCGAGCAGAACACCGTTCGTAGTTATGGTGAAGCGAAAGTTCTTATTATGCTCCTTCTCAACAGACCTTGCATACTCGACTACCTGCTTCACAACGTCAAAATTCATCAGCGGCTCGCCGCCGAAGAAGTCAAGCTCTAAGTTATGCCTGTTGGCGGAGTGCTTGATAAGGAAATCTATAGCCGCCTTGCCGACTTCAAAAGGCATGAGCTTTCTGCCGTGACCGAAATCGCCCTGCGCGGCAAAGCAATACTCGCAGCGAAGGTTACAGTCATGCGCTATATTTAGGCACATCGACTTTATCGGCGCTTCGGTGAGCATATCCGCAAAGGGTCTGTAGGTGTCCTCGGAGAAAAGCGAATCATCGTCGCACAGAGCCTTGAGCTCGGCATAGGTATCGATGATATCCTGCCTGTCAAAGCCTTCGTTTTCAAGAGTGACGATAACTTCGTCGGGGCACTCGCCTGTAAGCTTTTCCGTAAAGAAATCGAGGATTCTGTATGCGAGCTCATCCACAATATGAACGGCTCCGCTGTTCGTATCAATGACTATATAATAGCCGTTGAGAAAATATTTATGTATCATATATGCCGGGTCTCCCCGCTTTCGCTCCTTTTAGCCGCGTTTTTTCGCAGCAAAATGTTTTAGACAGAATTTTAGGGACAGGCGCAAAGCCTGCCCCTAATTTACGTTCAAATCAAATTACTTCTCGCACTTCTGGTTAGCGACGGTGCAGGAAGTCTTGCAAGCTGACTGGCAGGAAGCCTGGCACTCGCCGCAGCCGCCCTTAGCAGCGCTCTCCTTGAGATTCGAAGCGTTGATGGTCTTGATGTGTTTCATGATATACACCTCCACAATTTTCTGTAATAATTATAGCATAACGGCACGGGTATTTCAAGTGCAATTATTTTGTGCCGAAGATTCTGTCGCCCGCGTCGCCGAGACCGGGAACGATATAGCCGTGATCGTTGAGCTTCTCGTCCTTTGCGGCGGCAAAGATATCAACATCGGGATGAGCTTTGCTCAAAGCTTCAAGTCCCTCGGGAGCCGCAATAATGCACATGAACTTTATCGATCTGGGGTTTCTCTTCTTTATCTGAGAAATGGCATCTATAGCCGAGCCGCCGGTAGCAAGCATGGGATCGAGAACAATAACATCGCGCTCGCCGATATCGCTGGGCAGCTTGCAGTAATACTCAACAGGCTGCAAAGTTTCGGGGTCGCGGTAAAGGCCGATGTGACCGACTCTGGCTGAAGGAACAAGAGTCAGAACGCCGTCAACCATGCCGAGTCCGGCTCTGAGAATAGGAACAAAGGCGAGCTTCTTGCCCGCAAGAGCCTTAGTGGTCATTCCGGAAACGGGAGTCTCAATTTCAACATCCTTGAGCGGAAGATCTCTCGTTGCCTCATAGCACATGAGCATCGCTATCTCACCTACGAGAGTGCGGAACTCTTTGGAAGCGGTGTGCTTGTCTCTGAGAATGGACAGCTTATGCTGGATAAGCGGATGATTTGTTATTGTTATGTTTGCCATGTTTTGAACTCCTTCGGATATTATAAAATTTAAAAATTTTGACTGCTTTATTTCGAGAACTTTTCGTCCTCTATCGCCATGACCTGATCTATTCTTCTCTGATGTCTCTCCTCGCCGCTGAAGGGCGTATCGACAAAGAGATCGACCATATCGAGGGCAAGACCCGCGCCGATAACTCTGCTGCCGAGGCAAAGCACGTTAGCGTTATTATGAAGTCTTGTCATACGCGCGGAAAAAGTATCTGCGCAGTTTGCGGCTCTGATGCCCCTGACCTTGTTGGCGGCCATCGAGATACCTACGCCTGTGCCGCAGCAGAAAATACCGAGGCGGCACTCGCCCGAAGCGACCGCCTCGCCCGCTATTTTTGCAAAAACGGCGTAGTCAACGGATTTATCGCTGTCGGTTCCGAAATCCTTGACGTCGAAGCCTCTGTCTGAAAGATGTTTTTTGATCTCCTCCTTAAGAGGATATCCTGCGTGGTCAGCAGCAAGAGCTATCATGGTAATTTCTCCTTTTGATTTATTTCTCGTGAGCCTTTTTGAGGCTGAGCTCACGCTCCGCCTGCGAAGGTCTCAGATATACGGGCAAAAGCTGAGCCGGAGGAAGAAAGTCCATATTCTCGCACACGGCGGCGCAAGCGGCTCCGTATGCACGCTGAAAACGCCTACTGTCCTGCGCGAGGCTAACGCTCTTAAAACTGTCTTTAACAGCCCGATAAGCTATATGCGCTCCGTCTCCGACACAAATTATACGCTCATTTGCATATTTTTCAAGTATTTCCGGAAGTTTTGAGGCGGGAATCGCGTCGTCCTCGGTCAATCTTTCGACTTTCCCGTCAAAGCAGCGAAAAATTGCGGAATAGACCTGCGAACATCTCGCGTCCATCGCGCAGCAGGCAATGCAGTTATCATAGCGCAGATTATAAGCCGTCGCCTTGAGAGTAGAAACGCCGCAGCACTTCGTCTCATTGGGCATTGCAAGCCCCTTCACGGCAGCTATGCCTATTCTTATCCCCGTAAACGAACCGGGGCCGTCGGTTATGACGCAGCCGTCAATATCGGCCATGGTGAGGCGCGCGAGATCGAGGACAGATTCGACCATGGGAAGAAGCGTCTCGCTGTGAGTAAGTCCGGCGTTGACAAATGCTTCGCTTATCAGCTGCTCTCCGTCCGTTATCGCGGCGCTTGCGGTTTTTGCGGACGAATCAAGCGCGAGTATCTTCACTGTCTGCCCCCCTCTCCAAAGTAATTATGCGTTCATTTTCGTTATCATTCTTGGATATCGAAACTCTTATCGAATTTTCCGGCAGGCAGTTCTCGATATTTTCGCTCCACTCTATCACGAGCACGCCGCCCATATCGAGATAATCGAAAAATCCGGTGGAATACAAATCATCCCATGTATTTATTCTGTACATATCGAAATGATAGAGCGGTATGTCGGCGGGATACTCATGCACGAGCGCAAAAGTAGGACTGCTGACCTCGCCGTCAAAGCCCATGCCGCGGGCGAGCCCTCTTGTAAGAGCCGTTTTCCCCGCGCCCAAGTCTCCGAACAGTGCCACAACATCGCCTGCCTTGAGACTTCTGCCGAGCTCCGCTCCGAATTCCTCGGTCTGTTTTGAAGAATAAGAATGAAAAACAGTCTTCATCTGAAAAATACCGCTGCCTTGCTTTAAATTCAAATAATTATAGCACACAAATCGAAGATATAAAAGTATTTTACTTGAATTTGATTAAAATTCGCTTTATAATATCAGTATAATTTTAAAGGAGCCTCCAATGAACATACTTCAGTCAATCAAAAGAGGATTTAAAACTACGGACAAGCCGCTTCTGCTGCTCTGTCTGCTGACTTCGCTGTTCGGCATTCTTATGGTTTACAGCGCCACCTACAGCAGCCTTGAGGACGGCGGCATTATCAGCCGTACCGCACTTGTCATGCTGCTTGCCGTGCTTGTCGGCGCGGCGATGTGTATCGTCATATCTTTCATTGACTACGAAATAGTTCTCCGCTTTTGGATGATAATAGGCGGAGTGTGTCTGCTGATGATGCTTCTGCTGTTCCCGTTCGGCAGCGGAACGGAGGACAGACCGGACGCAAGAACCTGGTTCGACTTCAAGGTAATCAATTTCCAGCCGTCCGAGCTTTTCAAGATAGCGTTCATAATAACCTTCGCCGTCCACCTCGACTATGTCGGTGAGGATATAAACAAGCTCAAAAACGCTCTTCTTCTCTGCGTTCACGGCGGAGTTCCGGCGCTGTTGGTCATTCTGACGGGTGACCTCGGTTCCGCGCTCGTATTCGTCTCAATATTTATCGGCATGATGTTCGCATCGGGTCTTGCGGCAAGATATTTTGCCGCCGCCGGCGCAATGATAGTCGCGGCCGTGCCCGTGCTTTGGTTCGCGTTTTTCAGCGACTTCCAAAAAGGCCGTATTCTCGCCGTATATGCCCCGAATAAGCTTGATACCGCACTATACAAGAAATATATCTTCCAACAGCAGCAGAGCGTCAATGCCATAGGCAGCGGCCGATTCTTGGGGCGCGGCTTCCTCAAGGGGGCATATACCCAATCGCACTCCGTTCCCGTCAACGACAGTGATATGATATTCTCCGTTATCGGCGAAGAACTCGGGTTTGTCGGCGCGTTTGCGGCGCTTGCGCTCATTGCGCTGATAATCGTCAGTATAGTGCTGGTCGGAAAGAAAGCCAATACTAATATGGGCTCGCTCATCTGCTACGGTACAGCCGTTATGATAGGCTCTCAGGCTATCATGAATATCGGAATGTGCTTAAAGCTCCTCCCCTGCATTGGTATAACGCTTCCCTTCTTCAGCTCCGGCGGCTCATCAAACCTCTGCATATATATCGCAATAGGGCTCGTTATGAGCATTTACAGATGCAGTCAGCGCGGCGAGGTCACGAATTTCAGATATAACAGGATAAGCACGCCTTTCAACTAAGGCAAACCGTAAAAATCAAAAAAGACGCTGCAAAGCACTGCAGCGTCATATTATATTTAAAAATGAGGGATTAAAATGAGTCAATCGGTAAAACCTGTGAGAGGCTCTGCGGAACAGCCGGATCACATAATGCTCAGCATCAAGGGCGATGCCGCAACCTCCATGACCGTCACATGGCGAACCTGCACGGATATCAAGGAGGGGTATGTTCTCTTCCGCGAGGACGGCAGCAGTGAAGCTATGCGCGTCGATGCGGCAACGGATGTTTTCAAGAGCGATATCGACATAAGCAATATGTTCTGGGCAGACCTTACGGGGCTGAAGCCGGACACGAAATATTTCTACACCTGTGGAGACGGCGAACACAGAAGCAAGGAATTCTTTTTCTCGACCGCACCCGAAAATCTCACAAAATTTAAATTTCTCTGCGTATCGGATCAGCAGAAGGGCGAGCCGTTTGACTGCCCGGATTATTCGCATTTCAACGGCTTTGTCAAAGAGATGCTCGAAAAGAACCCCGACACCCGCTTTATCCTGACCGGCGGAGACAATACGGACTGCGGTCAGCATGAGGTTCAGTGGAACGGCGCGTTCAGCGGACTTGTAGGAATATCGGAGCACATTCCATTTATGATGACGCTCGGCAACCATGACAACCGCGGCTTTAAAGATTATAAAAACGCCATAGGCAGATATTATGCCGAGCCTGCCGAATTCTTCGGCAAGCAATTCAAGGGCTCCTATCCCGATAACGGCCCTGAAAACTGGAAAACCGAAAACTACACCTTTGACTACGGCAACGTACACTTCGCGGCAATAGGAATAAACGGCCCTGAAGAAGTCAACGAATGGCTGATAAAAGACCTCGACTCCACCGACAAGCAGTGGAAAATAGGCTCGTATCATTTTCCGATATGCTACTCCGGTTCCGACTGCCAGAATTACGATGCATATCCCGCCATGCGCGAGGGAATGGAGAAGCTTGACATCCTGTTTTCGGGTCACGAGCACAATTTTTCGAGAAGCTTCCCCGTCAGAAACGAGGAAATTTTCGACAGACCGTCGCAGGGCACCGTACACTATATGCTCGGCAACTCGGATATGAACCCGCCCGGAACGCGCGCCGTCCCCAAGGTGTGGCACAGCGCCTTCTATTCTCAGGAAGAGCCGGTCTCGATGGCTGTTGTCGTCGAGGTTGACGGGGCGAAGATAACACTGACGGCGCATCTGAATGACGGGCGCATAGCCGACCGCTGCGTGATAGATAAAGGAACAGACTCAATCGACCCGCCTGCGCTCGCCCCGATATATAACACCACCCGAATGAAATTCAAGGGCATGGATCTCGGGCTCTGCCAATGCACAACTCCGTGCGAATTAAAAGACGGAATATGGTTCGCTCCCCTCTCCGTTCTCGTCGGATTCATCGGCGGCGAAGTAAGAAAAACGCCCGGAAAGGTCTATCTCGAGGTCTACGGGCACAGCGCGGAATTTACCCTTGACAGCGACACAGCGCAAACCGACCGCGGAGAATTTAAGCTCCCTGCAAAGGTATACAGGGGCAGACGCGATCAGCTCTACATACCGCTCGACGGCGTAAAAGCTTTCGAGATGCGCTGGGCATATGCGCCGCGCAATAACTTCGTCTCTATCGAGCACGAGAGCGAGGATAAGCCCATAACCGTTCAGCCGTAACATCGTAATAGCGAAAATAGCGAAAAAGCTCCGGACTGCCTTTAAGAGCCGTCCGGAGCTTTTTTATGTTGTTTGTTCCTGCCGTTTTATTCCGAAAATGAGTCTGAGTATTCCGGAAAAAAGCTTGGGGCTTCTGACTACTACTACTTTCATCTCATTCTCACCCTCCGTCACCAAAAGCTTCGTGAGGCGGTGCAGATAAGCAAAAGCAGGATAACCGCAAGAATTATAAGTAGTGAATACGGAAAGAACTTCGCGGCAATTATTCCCGCCACAAATGAAATTATTACCACGCACGCAGACCCATTTCTGCCGCATCCGCATCTTCTCACGCTCACCGCCGCCCTTACATATAACAGTCTCGCCTTCAGTCCATTATATACAGCGCGCGGCAATTGCGTTACTTTATTTCTTTTCCCATTCCTTTATGTCTTTTGCTTCGTTGTAGAGAGCAATATAGCTGTTGTGGCGCGATTCGCTGATTTCGCCCGCTTCAACCGCGGCAGCTATCTCGCAGCCCTTGTCGTTTATGTGCCTGCATGAAGTGAACTTGCATTTTCCCAAATGCTTTTCAAATTCGGGGAAGCAAAACGGCAGCTCGTCTACGGGTATTATTTCGCTGTTTTCGCCGGTCAGCGACGAGAAGCCCGGCGTATCCGCGACATATCCGCCGCAGAGCTTATACAGCTCGACTGCTCTTGTCGTATGTCTGCCTCTGCCGAGCTTATCGCTTATTTCGCCCGTCTTGAGCGAAAGCTCAGGGGCTATCAGATTGAGAAGCGAGGACTTACCTACGCCGGTATTGCCCGCAAAAGCGCTTATATGGCCGCTCAGCATGGCTTTCACTTCATCGGCTCCCCTGCCGTCCCTGCTCGACACCGAAAAGAAAGGTATCCCCGCCTTTTCATATATATCGCGCAGCTCCGAGGTGTCGCCGAGATCGTCCTTAGTGATAACTATGACCGGCTCTATGTTTTTCCAACAGGCAATCGCGGTCATCTTGTCGATTATAAGCGTACTCGGATTCGGGTCGCGTACAGATGACAGAATAAACAGCCTGTCAAGATTTGAGACCGGCGGGCGCATAAGCTCGCTTCGGCGCGGATATATCTTTTCAATAGTGTTGTTTGCGCCGTCTTCTCCGATAAGTATATCGACTTCATCGCCGACAAGAGGCTTTTGTCCGCTCTTTCGGAAGATTCCGCGGGCTTTGCACTCAAATACCGCATCGGCGGTCTCTACAAAGTAAAGACCACCGATTCCTTTTAATATTATTCCTTTTTTGACATCAGCCATAGTTAAGCCCTTAGCCGACAAACTTGCCGACGGTCAAAGTTATAGTAGTGCTCAAAGGATATGATCTCGAGCCGTTCTTCGGAGACTGGGAGATCACCTTTCCGTTCTTTGACGAATCGAGAACTGTCGTGTAATTCACATTAATAGAGGTGAAGCCGTGGCTCTTCAAAATGCTTATGGCTGTCGCTTCGTTGTTTCCGACAACATTGGGAACGGTTGAGCCTTCGGACACGTCATATCTTCTGACGTTCGATATCTCGGCAGGAGTCTTTGTGAAGTCAACATTGCACTCATAGTATATCTCGGAGTCAATATAGACCTTGATATGGTTGCTGCTGCCGGAGCCCGTGACCGTTATGGTGTATTCGCTGCCGTCGAGAATAACGCTCTGATCCATAAACACGTTATTGTTGTTTGCAGCCTTTATGGACTTCGAGGTACCGCTCGAATACTTGGGAAGCGTTATGATTATATGAGCCTCGGAGGAAGCCGCAACGCCCGTGCTGACGGTAACTCTTATCTTCGTTCCCTCGGGCACCTTTTCGCCCTCGGCATAGCTCTGCTCAATAATTGTTCCCTTGGGCTTGTCGCTGTCTTTTTCGTCTATTTTCTCATCGAGCTCGAGGTTGAGCGATTCGAGTATGGCCTTCGCGTTCTCGGTATTCTCATCTATGAGCTTGGGAACCTCGACGAGCTCTTGCTCGCTCGCATAATAGATGGTTATCGTAGAGCCCTTTGAGACCTGACGTCCGTATTCGGGTGAGGTACTCAGAACCGTGCCGGCCTTTTCGGTGCTCTGCTGAGGAACGGAATAGACTTCAAAGCCTGCGTTTTTAAGCTTTGTTATCGCATCGTTGAGCTGGTATTTCAGGACATTCGGAACTGATGCCTTTTCTTCGCTGACAGCAACGGTAACGGTGATAACATTGTTGGACTTATCAACCTTTGTGCCTGCCGCCGGATCCTGTGCATAGACCTGACCGGGCTCATAGAAGCTGTTCTGAACCTCGTTTACTTTGATAACAAAGTTCTTGTATTCGTCGTTGCCGAGAATCTCCTCGGCATAGTTCTTGTTGACGAGCTTGGGAACGGTGAGCTTCCTGTTGAACACATCGGTGAACGAATACAGGCAGACGAGAACTATCGCAAGAACCGCAACAAAGCCGATAACGATACCGGAAAGTATCGGGACCATCTTGTTTTTCTCCGCCGTTTTTTCGTCGCCCTCGTCGTTTCCGGGCTGCGGATTCGGGTTGTCGATAATGCGTGTGTCGCCGGCATTAGCTATCGGTACGGTAACCGGTGCGGTCTTGTCGACAAACTTAGTCGGCTCGTTATCAACAAAATAGCTGTAATCAAATCTTATTGAGGGATTGCGCTTGAACTCCTCAAGGTCGAGAATCATCTCAGCGGCGGACTGGTATCTGTCCTTGGGGTTCTTCTGCATAGCGCGCATGGTTATCTGCTCGAGTCCCTCAGGGATGGAGCTGTTTATCTCGCGCGGCTTAACGGGGTCTGTCTGGAGCTGCATAATAGCAACGGAGACGGAGTTATCCGACTGGAAGGGCAGCTGACCCGTAAGCATCTCATACATCACAACGCCGACGGAATAGATATCCGACTTGTCGTCGGTTATATCTCCGCGAGCCTGCTCGGGGCTGATATAATGAACGGAGCCGATAGCGGTATCGGTCATCGTTCTTGTTTCGCTTCTGCTGAACCTGGCGATGCCGAAATCCGTAACCTTGATGGTTCCGTTTTCGAGAAGCATTATGTTCTGCGGCTTAATGTCGCGATGAACTATGCCCTTGTCGTGGGCGTGCTGAAGCGCACGGAGAATCTGCGTTGTAAAATGCACAGTCTCCTTCCACGATATAACGCCCTGCTGCTCGATATACTCCTTGAGAGTAATACCCTCGACATACTCCATGACGATATACTGGAGCTTGTCGCCGTAGCTGACGTCATAAACCTTGACTATGTTTGGATGAGAGAGCACCGCTATCGCCTTTGACTCGTTCTTGAATCTGCGGCGGAACTCCTCGCTTGCAAGAAACTCATCCTTGAGAATCTTGACGGCAACGATTCTGTCGTCGATGTTATCGTAGGCCTTATAGACAACCGCCATTCCGCCTACACCGATGACCTCTTGAAGCTCATACCTTCCGTCGAGCCTCTTTCCGACATAATTATCCATTAAATCTCACACTCCTGTTGGGATACAGAAACCTAAAACGTCAGTGCTACGACAGTGATGTTGTCCCCGCCGCCGTTTTCGTTGGCGAGATTTATCAGTCTGTCCGCAAACTCGTAATAATGATTGTCTCTGGTGGCATTATATATATCATCGGTCTCAACATAATTAGTCAGACCGTCAGTGCAAATGATAATAACGTCTCCCTCATCAAGAGTATCCTGATAGTAATCAGTCTCTATTTCCGCGCTTACGCCGAGCGCTCTTGTGATTATATTCTTCCTGGGATGAGCTTTTGCCTGCTCCTCGGTAAGTTCCCCGTGCTCCACCATATCCTGAACAACGGAATGATCCCTTGTGAGCTGAGTTATGCTGTCCTTAGTGACGCGGTAAGCTCTGCTGTCTCCGGCGTGGACAAGATAGAGCTCCTTATCTCTTATCACGGAGACAACTACAGTAGTCCCCATGCCGTTAAGACTTTCAACGGAGCATGACATCTCATAAATCGAAGAATTTGCGCTTTCGACGACCGAGGTCAGCAGATTCTTTATTGACTTGTCGCTCATGCCGTACTGATAACCGGATGCGATTTTTTCGCTTATCATCTTGACGGCAGTCTGGCTGGCAACGCTTCCGCCTGCCGCGCCTCCCATGCCGTCGCAGACAACAGCCCAAACAACACCGCCGGGAAGCTCTCCCGCAGCAAATGAGTCCTGATTGTCTTTTCTGATTTTTCCCTGGTCTGTCTTTGCAACGATTTTCATATTTTCCCCCGGAAACTGTGAGAATTCCGAATTGAGCTTATTGCTCTTTTATTTTACGAAGCCGAAGCTGACCGCACGAAGCGTCTATGTCCGAGCCGAGCTTCCGCCTTACCGTAACGTTTATTGACTTCTTTTCGAGTATGCTTATAAAACGTTCAATGCGTTCGGGCGTTGACGGTTTATAGGGACTTTCGGCGACCTCGTTGACGGGTATGAGATTGACATGGCACAGCATACCCTTCAAAAGCGCCGCAAGCTTCAAGGCACATTCGTCGCTGTCGTTGACGCCGCCGAGCATTGCATATTCAAACGATATTCTTCTCGAAGTGACCTTCGCATATTCACGGCACGCGGGCATAAGCTCGTCGAGCGAATAGCGGCGGTTTATCGGCATTATCTTGGATCTGAGCTCGTCATAAGGCGCGTGGAGCGATATCGAAAGCGTGAGCTGAAGCCTTTTATCGAGCAATTTATATATACCCGGAACTATTCCGCAGGTAGAAAGCGATATGTTTCTCATGCTTATATTGAGTCCGTTCTCACAGGTCACAAGCTCCAAAAAGCGCATAACATTGTCAAAATTATCGAGCGGCTCGCCCATTCCCATGAGAACTATATGCGAGATGCGGATATTTTCATCGCGCTGAGCGGTGTATATCTGGCCGAGTATTTCCGACGGGAGCAGACTTCTGACATATCCGCCCAAGGTGGAGGCGCAGAACGAGCAGCCCATCTTACAGCCTATCTGAGTCGAGACGCAGATAGTGTATCCGTATTTATATTTCATCAGAACGCTCTCGGCGTATTCGTTACCTCCGAAGCCGAAAAGGTATTTTACCGTTCCGTCCTCGGCAGACACCTGCTTGCGCTCTATTGTACACTTCTTGAGCGGAAGCTCCTCTTTCAGCCGCTCGCGCAGAGACAGCGGAAGATTTGTCATCTCGTCATAGTCGAGGGCGCATTTTTGATGTATCCAAGAGTATATCTGCTTCGCTCTGTATGACGGAAGTCCCATCTCGGAAAGAGCTGCCGAAAGCTCTGTAAAGTTCATTGACTTTACATCAGTCGTATTCAATAGCTCACTCCGTTCTGGTAAACGCGGCTATAAAGAAGCCGTCCGTTCCATGTATCTGAGGCATCAGGGTCAGGTAATTTTCATTGCCGTCTGCCCTCTTAATATCCGGGAATATCCGTATAGCCTCGAAATCTTTATGTTCACTGAGAAACTTGTCGCAGACTGCGGCATTCTCCGCAGGATTCAGCGAACAGGTGGAATAAACCAAACGGCCGCCGACCCTGACATATTCAGCAGAAGAACACAGGATATCATACTGCAAAATCGGCAGTTTGTCAATATCTTCAAGGGTTTTATAGCGTATCTCGGGCTTTCGGCGGAGTATTCCGAGCCCCGAACAGGGTGCGTCGCACAGCACTCTGTCCACTTTTTTCAAGACCGGGTTGACTCTGGAGGCATCGTTGGGTATAACCGAAATGTTTTGAAGTCCGAGTCGCTCGGCTCCGTCTTCTATAAGAGCGAGCCTTGACGGATAGACATCCATGGCAAGTATTTTGCCTTTACATTCGGTCAACTCGGAAAGTGTAAAGCTTTTACCTCCGGGCGCCGCACACATATCATATACGGTATCTCCGGGCTGAGGGTCAAGCGCCATGCAGCAGAGTTGTGAGGAGAGATCCTGAACATGAAAAAGACCTTTTTTATATGCGTCAAGGTGCTCGACCGCACCGCCGTTCAAAAGCTCGAGGGCATCGGGAACAAGGCTTACCCTTTTGCTCTCTGTACCCTGACGAGCCAACGCTTCCGCAAGCTCGTCCGTTGTGCATTTTTGCGTGTTCACGCGGACGAATATCTTCGCGCGCTCGGACATGGCCTCGAATATCTCGCAGGCGGTTTTATCGGAATAAGCGTCGGCAAAAAGCTTGACGGTCGGCTCCGGAACAGAATATTTGACGCTCATAAATTTCAGCCTGTCCGACTCGTCGGGGAGGCGCAATCCGTTTTGAGCCACTTTTCTGAGCACCGCATTTACGAGCCCCGCCGCGAACTGCGCACGGTTATTTTTGGCGAGCTTCACGCTCTCGTTGACAGCCGCGCTCTCCGGTATCCTGTCCATGAACAGAAGCTGATAAGCGCCGAGGCGAAGTGCGATGAGCACCTCCGGCTTGAGCTTTTTCAGCGGCTGACGCAAATAGAGCGAGATATTGTAATCGAGTGTTATCAGCCTTTCGAGCACACCGTATACGAGTGCGGTCAGCAAAGCCGAGTCGCCGTCGGCCGTTCTCTGCTGCGACGAAAGCTCCGCGTCGAGGGCGAGGTTCGAATATGCCCCGCTGCGCTCAACTTTATATAGAATTTCAAACGCGCTCTGGCGTGCGCTCTTACTCATCTAACGATACACTCCGTTCAATTTCTTCGATTTCTTCCGCTGAAGCGTATAACAAATCTAAGCAGATTTGCAAGCGATACAAGAAGCGACGCGACATATGTCATCGCCGCCGCGGAGAGCACTTTCCTTGCTCCCGCACGCTCATCGTCATCCAACACACCTGTCTCATTGATAACCTTCAATGCCCTGTGGCTCGCGTTGAACTCAACGGGCAGGGTTACAAGCTGGAATACGGCAATGAGTGCATAGAGCAGCAGACCGATTGTGATAAGCGGCTCAAAGCTGAGAATATACCCGAGTATCGCAAGCGGAAGTCCGAGAGTCGAGCCTATATTACAGACGGGAATAATTGCATTTCTGATTTTTATCGGCGCATAACCCTCGGCGTGCTGCGCCGCGTGCCCCGCCTCGTGGCAGGCAACTCCTATCGCCGCTATCGAAGTGCTGTTATAAACCTTATCCGACAGCCTTATTACATTCGTCCTCGGGTCATAATGGTCAGTAAGGTCGCCGGAGACTCGTTCTATATGCACGTTGTTTATTCCGTAATATCTGAGCACCTGCATCGCCGCCTGCGCGCCGGTAAGTCCGCGCGAGCTCAGGCGTTTTGACTGCGAGGCAAAAGTGGTTTTCACCTTTATCTGAGCCCACAGCGCGATAAGCATCGCCGGGACGACAAGGATGAGAAAATAGTAATCGTAGTAATACATCCAGCCCATATCAAAACCTCCTGCGGTTATTCAAAAAATGCGCCTTTTTCAATCGGGTTGCCGCGCAGGAAATCCCCGGCGGGCATCGCCCGCTTTCCGGGCGCTTGGAGAACAAGTATCTCCACGGCGTTGCCGTCTCCGCAACATACAACAAGGCGTTTATCACTCTCTGACACTTCGCCGGGCTTGCCGCTGCATTCGCCCGCAAGACGCGACGAATGTATCTTTATGACCTTCCCCTTGAATTCGCACGTTGCCCCCGGCCAGGAATAAAGTCCTCTTATCTTATCATGTATATGCTGCGCGGTATCATTCCAATCTATTTTTGAAAGCTCCTTGGTAAGAATAGGAGCATGCGTGCTCTGCTTGTCATCCTGCTTGACAGGATGAAGCTCGCCCGCCTGAAGCGCCGATATAGTCTCGCGCATAACCTCGGCTCCGAGAACGGACAGTCTGTCATGGAGCTCTTCGGCAGTCTCGTTTTCGCCTATATCAACACTCTTTGAGAGAAGCATATCCCCCGTATCGATTCCCGCGTCCATCTGCATGGAGGTAACGCCGGTGCGCTTTTCTCCCGTAATCACAGCCCACTGAATCGGCGCCGCGCCGCGCAGCTTCGGAAGGAGCGAGGCGTGCATATTGATGCAGCCGTACTTGGGCGTATGAAGCAATTCATCGGGAAGTATCTTTCCGTAGGCGACAACTATGGCAAGCTCCGCATCAAGCGACTTAAAAAGCTCTTTTGCCTCATCAGTTCTCAGCGTTTTCGGCTGATAAACCGGGATATTATATTTAAGCGCCAGCTCCTTTACGGGCGGCTGAGTCAAAATGCCGTGGCGTCCCTTGGGCTTGTCGGGCTGAGTGAACACGGCGCAGACATCGTGCCCGTCGTCTATAAGCGCCTGAAGGCACGGAACGGAAAAATCCGGAGTGCCCATAAATACTATTCTCATAAAATCTCCTTATTCTCCATGGGGTCTGCAAGTCTCTGAGTGAACAGTATTCCGTCGAGATGATCTATCTCATGGCAGAAGCATCTCGCCTTTAAGCCCTCACCCTTTAAAACCTGCCATTTGCCGTTTCTGTCCTGCGCCTTGACTTTTACGACCGCCGGGCGAACAGTCGTGCCGTATTCCCCGGGAATCGAGAGGCAGCCCTCGGCCTCACGCTGCTCGCCGTCACGGAAAATTATCTCGGGATTTACAAGTTCTATGGGGCCTTCGCCGACATCAAGGACAACTACCCTCTTGAGAATACCCACCTGCACCGCCGCAAGACCGCAGCCGTCGTTTGCGTACATTGTCTCCTTCATATCGTCAATGAGCTGAGCCAAACGGTCGTCAAACTTCTCAACCGTTCTGCTGTGCTTTTTAAGCGTCGGATCTCCGAGCTTAACTATGTTCCTCATCGCCATTTTTATTCTCCTCCTTCGGTCAAACGGTTACTTCCGGGTTCATATCGGCATATACGGACACATCGGAGAACCGACTGTCTCCGTAAAAGTCCCTGAGTATCTCCGATATCATACTGCGGAATTCCTTTGTGTTTCTGCATTTTATTATCAGTCTGTATCTGTATTTTTTGTTGACGCGCGGAACTCGCGCGGGCAGAGGGCCTAAAACTATAAGCTTCTCGTCCTTATATTCCCCTGCCGTCAGCTCTTTTATTTTATCGAGCGTGCGCTGCGATGCGACACGGGTCTTGACCTCGTCCTCACCCGAAAATCCGACGACGCATATATCGCAAAAAGGCGGATATATCATCAGCTTTCGCATTCGTATTTCCGTGTTATAGAACGCATCGTAATCCTGCTTTGCCGCAAGTTTTATTATCTCGTTTTCTGGGGTCAAGGTCTGGATAACGGCCTTTCCAGGGTGTTCTCCGCGTCCCGAACGGCCGACCACCTGAGTCAGCAGCGAAAAAGTTCGCTCAAGGCTTCTGAAATCGTCGTTATAAAGCTGCTGATCGACCGAAACGACGGCGGCAAGAGTAACATTCTCGAAATCAAGTCCCTTGGCGACCATCTGAGTGCCGACCAATATATCGTAATCGCCTCTTGCAAAAGCATTCAGGCATTCTTCATGGGCAAATCTCGACGAGGCGGTATCGGTATCCATACGCATAATGCGCGCTCCGGGCACGGCCTTTTCAAGCTCGTCCTCTATTCTCTGCGTTCCAAACCCGGCATATCTGAGCGCGGGTTTGCGGCAGGACGGGCACTCCTGGGTAAAGCTCATGGAATATCCGCAGTAGTGGCACATCAGCCTGCCGTTTGCCGAGTGATATGTCATTGAAATACTGCAATTCGGGCAGGTAACCACCTCGCCGCACGCGGTGCACGAGACAAATGTATTATATCCGCGGCGGTTTATCAGCACTATCGACTGCTTGCCGTCCTCGCGGTTTTTGTTCAGTTCATCAATGAGCTCACGGCTCAGTTCGCGGTTTCCCGTCTGCTGCTCCTTTCGCATATCGACGGTAACGACCTTCGGCAAAACAGCTTTGCCGAACCTGTTTTTCAGCTCATAGAAGGAATATTTGCCGCTCTTTGCCGAGGCAAAAGATTCAACGCTCGGTGTAGCGGACGCAAGCAAGGTCAGCCCCTTGTGCCATGCGGCGCGGTATCTCGCCACGTTTTTAGCGTTATAGCGCGGGGTCTGTTCGGATTTATATGTATGCTCCTGCTCCTCGTCAATTATTATAAGTCCTATATTTTCAAGCGGAGCAAAAACTGCCGAGCGGGTGCCGATAACTATTTTTGCGTCGCCTTTTTTGACGCGCTTCCACTCGTCCGCCCGTTCTCCGGCGGATAGTGCGCTGTGAAAAACCGCGACTTCGTCCCCGTATCTCGAATGGAATACCGACAAAGTCTGGGGTGTCAGCGATATTTCGGGCACCATAACTATAACAGTTCTGCCGTCCGCTAAAACCGCGTCTATGAGCTTCAAATAAACGGATGTCTTGCCGCTTCCGGTAACTCCGTAGAGAAGCGCGGTTTTACCCTTGCCGCTCCTGTAATCTTCAACAAGACCTTCATAAGCTCTCTGCTGTTCGTCGGTAAGATGCAGCTCGCCGCTGTCATATGCGCTTTTTACGGCATATCTGCTGACAAAACTGCGCAGCTCCTCGCGCTCAAAGCATTCGACGGCGCCTTTCTTTTCAAGTGCGGAAATAACCGACGGAGTATAGCCCGTGAAATAGCACAGCTCCCTGACGCTCACAGAGCCCGTGTCTTTCAGGACATTGACGACCTCGCTTTGCTTCTTCGTCATCTGAATATCGTCCGCGCCCTCGCACAGGCGCACCATACGGATATTGTTATCTCCGACATTACGCACGGCATCGTCGTTTGCGGCCAAAAATCCCGCCCTGAAAAGCCGTTCGGGTATATCCGAGGATATATCAAATCCAAGCGTTTTCAAAAAGTTTTCCGGCTTTACATATCCCGAGCGCGTCAGCAGATATTCATAGACCTGCCTCTCGTCGGCATCAAGAGAATCTACGGCGCTTTTGTCGACATCGGGGATGGCGCAAAAGGAGCGTATTATCCGATGATTTATCCCTGCCGGGAGCATCGCCTTGACCGCTTCGTAGTATGTGCAGAAGGTCTGCTCCGATATCCATCGGGCAAGCGACAGCATCTCATTACTAAGAAGCGGCGCTTCATCGAGCACCGCTGATATAGGCTTTATTCTTTTTCCCTGCGTCGAATCGGTCAGCCGTGTAATAATTCCTATGCGCGCTTTGTTGCCCCTGCCAAAAGGCACGGCAACGCGGCAGCCGACGAGAGCCTTGCCCTCGAGCTGCTGCGGTATGCTGTAATCATAGTCCTTATCGAACGTACAGTTGACGTTCTCGACGGCGACCTGCGCGTACATTTGAGTCACACCCCGTGAAAAAGCGTCAGATGTTGCGGATTTCTTCCGGCTCGATGATGATATACTTGCCGCTGAGAATCTCGTCGATAGCGATGGAAACCGGCTTCTCTGTGAGAATTATATTCTTCTCCTCGGCATCCTCGGAGATAGCGCGTGCTCTCTTCGCGGTTGCCGTAACGAGAGAATAACGGCTCAGATGATTTTTAAGAACACCTTTGAGATCGGGATTAAACATTGTTGATTACCTCGCTTATAATGTTTTTGCAGCGGAAAGTTTTCTGCTTCTCCGCATCAAGAATAGTGCATATATCACTCACGGCATATGAAACTATGTCGTTGATGACTATGTAATCATATTCGACCGCGCGCTTTATCTCGTCGACCGCAATCGTGAGACGGCGCTGGATATCCTCCTCGTCCTCGCTCTCGCGGCAGCGAAGCCTCTCTTCGAGGGCTGCCATTGACGGGGGCATGAGGAAGATGCTGACGGCTTCGGGATAGAGCTTGCGGATTTTCTCCGCGCCCTGAACCTCTATTTTGAGGAATACCGTTCTGCCCTGAGCTAAGAGCTCGTCCACAGGAGCCTTGGGGGTTCCGTAATAGTTTATGCCGTACTGGGCATATTCGAGAACCTGCCCCTCTTCTATCTTGCGCATGAAATAGTCTTTGTCAACGAAATAATAGTGTATTCCGTCAACCTCCCACTCGCGCTTTTTGCGCGTCGTCATGGAAGTGGACACCTTGATATTCATGTCGCGCTTTGTAAGCTCGGTCAAAATGGTATCCTTGCCGGAGCCCGAGGGGCCCGAGAGAATGACCAAAAGACCGTTACTGTTATTATTCATCGCTTTCTTCCTCCTCAATATCAAGCTCATCGCCGTCATTATTGAGGCGGTTTGCTACTGTCTCGCTCTGCAGATAAGTAAGTATAACATGGTCGCTGTCTGTAATTATAACGGCGCGTGTGCGTCTGCCGTGGGTCGCGTCAATGAGCGTTCCCCTCTCCTTGCAGTCCTGAATTATCCTCTTGATAGGCGCGGACTCGGGGCTGACAATAGCCACAAGACGGTTAGCGTTGACCATATTGCCAAAGCCAATGTTTATCAGCTTCATTACATTACCTCCGCAATTACTCTATATTCTGTATCTGCTCTCTGATTTTCTCGATCTCGGCCTTGACATCGACAACGCAGCGCGCTATTTCTATATCCTGAGCCTTTGAGCCGATAGTGTTTATCTCTCGGTTTATCTCCTGGACGAGGAAGTCCATCTTTCTGCCGATGGCGCCGCCGTCTTCCTCAAAGAGCTTTTTAAACTGATCGATATGACTGCGGAGACGAACCGTCTCCTCCGCCACCGCAACCTTGTCGGCATATATCGCCGCTTCGGTGAGCAGCCGCTGCTCATCGACATGGACATCGCCGAGAACCTCACGCATTCTCGAAAGAAGCTTCTCGTTATATTCCTTCACGGTCTGCGGAGAGCGTTCCTCAATAAACGCGACCTTGTCGATTATAAAATCAAGGCGCGAAGTGACGTCATCCTTGAGCTTACCGCCCTCGACCGAGCGCATATCGATAAATCTTTCGAGCGCTTCGGCTGCGACATTCAACACATCGGCGCATATCTTTTCCTCATCCTCCGGCTCTTTCGAGACGGTGAATATATCGTTTACTCTTGCGAGGTCGGACACTTTTATGTCGTTCTCTATTCCGCAGGTCTCCGAGAGCTCATTGAAAGCCGCCAGATATCCCTTTGCGAGCGCGGCATTGAGCTTGACAACAGCCGATTCTTCGCCGGCCGTATCTATCTGAACGTAACATTCGACCTTGCCTCTTGATATTTTTCCCTGGAAAAAGCTCTTCAGCTTCTCGTCAAGGAAACCGAAATTTCTGGGTACGCGCGATGAAAATTCAAAGTATCTGTGATTTACGCTCTTGAGCTCAAGAGTTATATCCATTCCGTCGAACGAGCCTGTCGCCCGTCCGTATCCGGTCATGCTTTTTATCATCGGAAGAACTCCTTTTCGTCGGTCTTTTAAATCATTTTATTTTATCAGTTTAGGTATACGTTTGTCAATACAAGAAGTGCATTAAAGGGGTCATTTGGAGCAATGTCCGCAGCTTCCCGTCAGTGCGGACGGGATATCGGACTCGTAAAAGCCGTTTTTTTCTTCAAAGCCGAGGGTTATGAACGGCTCCTTTTCGACTTTGCCGATATCGGCGCGCGCCATATAAGCGCTGCGATTGGCGGCAAAATTCAACGCACTGCGTACAAGTCCCTCCGCAACGAGCCTGTCCGAGTCGCGGGTCTTTATGCTCAAAATCTCCGCATAGGTTCCGCCGAGCGAGAATATGCATTCGCCGATTTTTTCGCCGTTTTCCTCGGCACGATAACCGTAAGTTTTTGAATCTATATCAAAAGGCTTGAATTCAAGCATTTTATCTTCTTTTCTCCTTTTTGTTCGTCCTCGCGCCGGCAGCCGAAAGTATGTGTGACACCTCCTGCGGGGTCAGCTCGCGCCACTTACCCTGCGGCAGCATTCCGAGCTTGATACCGGCTATCGCGGTTCTCTTGAGGCGCGCGACCTCAATGCCGAGCTCCTCGCACATTCTTCTTATCTGCCTGTTCCTGCCCTCGAAAAGTACAATTTCTATAACGGCTCTGCCGTCTCGCTTCTCGAGCACGGTCACCTGCGCGGGAGCGGTCATTCTGCCGTCCAGCATCATTCCGTCGCTCATGGCGGCTATCTGCTCGTCGGATATATCCGGTCTTACCGTAACTCTGTAAACTTTGGCGACGTGCTTCGACGGGTGCATTACGGCATTTGCGAACTCTCCGTCGTTCGTCAGCAAAAGCAAGCCCTCCGAATTTCTGTCAAGCCTGCCTATCGGATATACTCGCTCGCCGACATCCTCGACAAGCGACGCCACGCATCTGCGCCCAAGCTCATCGCTCATGGTCGTTACAAATCCGCGGGGCTTGTGGAGCATAATATATTTTGCAACTGTTTTATTCTCGATTTTTTTGCCGTTGAGAGTTATTATATCGCGCTTCGGGTCAACCGTATCGCCAATTTTCGCAACCGCGCCGTTTACCTTAACCGCGCCTTTGGCGATAAGCTCCTCCGATTTTCTGCGCGACGCAACGCCGCATTCGGACATATATTTTTGAAGTCTTATTCTGTCATCCGACAAATTATTCACATCCAATTCCCGAGAAGGTCTCTCAGTCTTTTTATAAGCCGTTTTATACGGCTTTTTTCTTTTTTCGGTAATTCAGGTGCGGATTTCCGCGCTTGAACAGAACCAGCCGTCAGAATTTCCGCTCTGTCGGCAACCTTGCCGTCTACAATGAGCTCCGCCGAGCCTACAACCGTATTTTCTTCTATAGGAGCATATTCAAACCTTTTCAGGCTGATTTTCCGCTCCGTTCGCACTGTTTTATTCTTGAGTGAGATATACTGAAGCGGCCGTGAGAGCTTTAGCGGCACGCTTTCACTTTCTCCGCCCGCGATTTTCAGCGAAAGAGCAGATAAATCCGTGTCCGCCTCTCGGCGTTCAACGAGGGAAAAGCCGTATTCGAGCAGCCTTGAATGGTCGCTCCAATCGTCCGGCGCGTTTAGTGTCACTGCGACGAGCGTAACTCCGTCGCGCCGCGCCGCGGATACGAGACAGCGTCCGCTCTTTTTTGTAAAGCCGGTCTTTATCCCTATCGCATCGTCATATATGCGAAGCAGGCGGTTATGGTTTGTAAGCGTGCGGCGGTACGGCGGATTGCCGTAGCAAACAGCCGCGCTCTTCTGCGAGCAGACGGCGGCAAATCGGGGATTTTTAATGGCGGTACAGCCGAGCAGCGCCATATCGTAGGCCGTTGAATAATGCTCCTTTGAGTCGAGGCCCGACGGGGTTTCAAAATGCGTGTCGCGCATTCCTATTTCCGCGGCGCGCTTATTCATCACCGAGACAAAATTTTCAACGTTTCCGCCGAGCGTTGCCGCCGTAACATTCGCGGCATCGTTGCCGGACTGCAAAAGCATCCCGTAGACAAGTCCCTCGAGAGTTACGGTATCTCCGGGCAAAAGCCCCATTGAAGTGCCCTCGACATTCAGCATATCCGCACTGACTTTTATTTCCCTCTGCGGGGTCAGCGCCTCTATTGCAAGGAGCGAGGTCATTATCTTTGTTGTGCTTGCCATAGGGCGTCTGTCATGCTCGTTCTTGCCGTAAATAAGTTCCCCCGTTTCGGCAACCATGAGCGCCGCGCAAGACGCTGAAACATCCGGCTGAGCATACACAGCAGCCCCGGACATTACAAAACAGACCACCGTAAAAACAGCAGTCACAAAAGCAACCGGTCTTAAATTCACTAAACACACCGCCATTCATCATCCGTTAATGATAATGAATATGCGGTGTGCAGGAAAAAAATCAATATAATCCTTCGAGGTTCTCCTCGGTCTTCTTGCCCTTGCCGTCAACAAACTTGTTGACAACATCGGTAACACCGTTGACAACATCGGGAATCATGCCGATGGTTCTCTCAATAGATCCCTCTTCGGTAGAGATATGTTTGATGCTGACCTCGCCGTTGTTGACAACGATAAAGGCGATGGGAGTAATGGTGATGCCTGCTCCGCCGCCGCCGCCGAAAAGCTCGGCGTTCGACTTCGACGGAAAGTCCGAGCCGCCCGAAGCAAAGCCGTAGGAAACCTTGGAGACGGGAATGACCTTTATGCCGTCGCCCAAATCCATAGGATCGCCGATGATCGTGCTGACATCAACAAGATCCTTTATCTTTTCGATTGAAGTTCCGAGAATTCCGGATGCTGACTGTTCTTTCATTTTAAAGTCCGCCTTTCATTGGGATTTCAAACAGATTTATTTTTCTTTTTACTGCCCTTGAGCAGCTTCAAAAGCACCTTGAACAAAAGCCTGAACGCAAGAACAACTACCGCGTTCGTAAGCTTTATGGGTCTGACGGAGAGCGCGAGCTCAAACTCCGCCCTGTTCTCCTGCGAGATGAAGTCGGAAATAACCTTTACATCTTGCTTTTTTACCTTCATATTTGAGCAGATAAAGCCCATTGAGGGATAAACGGCCGAACAAACCTTGCCGTATTTTATTGCGTTTCGAGCCGCGTCATCGCCGGAGCTGACTATCAAAAGCAGCCTTAAGTTCTCTATGACAAAGGCTCTGTATACGCTGCCCAAAAATCCGCCGAGCTGAGAGGCCGCAGTCTGAATGAGCTCAACCGTTGCGGCGAAGCCCTGATTTTCATAGAAGTCCTTGAAGATATTCGACTTCGGCTCGGAGGGCTTCTCTTCTTTCTTCGGCTTCTCTTTCTTGGGCTTTTTCTTTTTCTTCTTCTCTTCCTTTTTCGCCTTTTTGGCTGCCTTCTTTGCCTTTTGCTCCTCCGTCTGCGGGAAGATATGCGCCTTTACAAAAAGCCACTTCACATCAAGCGAAAACGCTTCGCCGTATTCGGCGGTAATTTTGACCTTTACAGAGCACAGGATAACTATGAGAGCAATAATGCCCAATATTATGTAGAGAGCTGTCAAGCTAACACCTCCGCATCATTCATACATATTTTCGAGCTCGTCGGCATCGACATCAAATTCATCGAAATCGAAGTCCTCGCCGTCCTCGGGCTCCGCCTGAGCAAGCTGTGCGGGTTCTTCGGCAGGAACCTCAAAGGTCTTTGTCTCTTCCTTTTTGGGCTCCTGCTCCTTTTCCTCTCGTTCGGGAAGCTCCGGCAGCTCGGAGAGCGATTCAATGCAGAAGCACTTTAAGAATTCGGGGGTCGTGCCGTAAAGCAGCGGCCTGCCGGGAAGATCGAGCCTGCCTTTTTCTTCGACCAGACCCTTTTGACAGAGCGTCGATATAACTCCGGAGCAATCCACTCCGCGAACCTGCTCGATATATGCCTTGGTGACGGGCTGATTATACGCCACTACCGCGAGCACCTCGAACGCCGCCGACGAAAGCGGGACATTGCGTTTCATATCGAGCACGCTTCTTATGTTCTCGGCATATTCCTGCCTTGTGCAAAGCTGATATCTTTCGCCGAGCTTTAAAAGACACACACCGCTTTCGCGCTCATCGAGCTGTTCGGCGCAGGAGCGCAAAACGGTTTCGGCATCCTCTATCTCTATATCGAGAGCCTGAGCTATTTTAGCCGTTTCCAACGGCTCGCCCGCCGCAAAGAGTATCGCCTCGGCAGCGGCGCGCATTTGATTGAATGTCAAGCTGATTCTCCCCTCAAAGCTTCATCGTCTGTTTGTTATCAAGGTGACCTCGGCATCGTTGCCGTCACCGTTTATCTCAACCTTTTTTGACTTGACGAGCGCGAGCATCGCCATAAAGGTCGCAACCATCTCCGAGCGCGAAGTCGAACGCTCGAAGAAGGATATGAATTTCTGCTTTCTGTTTTTGCCGAGCTTTCTGAGTATGTATGAAAATCTCGACGAGACGGAAACTATCTTTCTCGCTATTATTCCCGAAAACGCCTCAACCGGCGGAGGAAGCTTGCGCTTGCCCTTGCCGACTGCCGCCATATAGGCCTTGTATAACTCGGACGGCTCATGGAGTCTCGTATATGTCATATCGGCTTCAAGCTCCTGCGGCTCGCGCGAAAAGAAATTAAAGCCGTTCGCCTGCTCCGCAAGCTTGCCCGCCATAAGCTGGCAGTCGCGGTATTCCGTAAGCTCTCCGCGAAGCTCCTCTGCAAGCCTGTCCGCCTCCTCATGGACGGGAAGCAGAGACACAGTCTTAATATACACCAAACGCGCAGCCATTTCAAGGAATTCACTCGCAACTTCGAGATTTTCTTCCTTGAGCTTCTTCATATAGTCAAGATACTGGCTGATAAGATCCATTATAGGCACATCTTCTATCCTGACCTTATGCTTGCTTATCAGGTGCAAAAGGAGATCCATGGGACCCTCAAAGGATTCAATTTTATAAGAAAGAGTCTCCATAAAAACCTCACGTTGCGGATGAAACTATCTGCATAAACATATCGCCGTATTCGCCGAACGGCTTTGAAATAAGCCAGGATATACCGTAGAGCACTTTATCGGTAAGCCAAGACAGCGGAGTCGAGAGCCAGCCGAGAGCGAGCAGAACGAACACCACGATTATGATATAGCGCTCATACTTCATTATCTGATAGTAGATTTTATTGGGTATAAGCAGCCCGACTATACGCGAGCCGTCAAGCGGCGGAATCGGAATAAGGTTGAAAACCGCAAGGCTGATATTTATCATCGCGGCGTAGAAGAAGAACAGAAACGCTACCCTTGCGACGATGGAATCGTTTGTCTTGCAATAAATAACAAACGAGATGTTCGACAGCAAAATAAAGATAACGGACATTATCAGATTTGAAGCCGGGCCTGCGGCGGCAGTCAGCGCCATGCCCGCTTTCGGGTTCTTGAAGTTGCGCGGATTCACGGGCACGGCCTTTGCATAGCCGAAGCCGACAAGCAGTATCATCACGGCGCCCATTATATCGATATGCGCCAAGGGGTTGAGCGTAAGTCGTCCGCTGAGTCTCGGCGTATCGTCGCCGAGCTTTGTCGCGACAAGCGCGTGAGCATACTCATGTATGGGCATTGTGCAAAACACAACAAACGCGCTCGCGCACAGCCCTATGAGTATATCTATTGAAAATCCGTTTCTCAAAAGAGATAAGAGCATTGTTTAAAAATCCTTTCCGCTTCAGAATGTATCAGCATATACCGCACGCTGAAGCCCGAATATATCCGTTACTATTTTCACCCGCATCGCATACGGCATGAGCATATCCGCAATTTTAAGCGTCTGCGACGGGTCACATTCAAAGATTATTCCGCCGTGCCCGTTCACATAAGGCAGCCAGCGTGAAGCAATTATACGATAAAAATCCGTGCCGTCCGCGCCGCCGTCGAGTGCGGTAACGGGTTCATGCATGACCTCCGCAGGAACTCCTTCAAGCTCGTCCGTTCTGAGATACGGCGGGTTTGAAACTATGAGGTCAGGTGTTTCGTGCAGCTTTTTGTCATAGCCCATGGTAATATCGTACTGAACGGCCTGCACATTTGTAAGCCCTAACTTTTCTATGTTGCGCTTGAGGTAGTGAAAGGCTTTGTCATACTTTTCAAAAAGCACAACGTGCGCGTCCGGCCGCTCGGCCGCTATAGTAAGCCCTATACAGCCGCTTCCGGCGCAGAGGTCGAACACCACCGGATATCTTGCATTGCCGAGCTTCTCAAGCGCCAGCCCGACAATCAATTCCGTCTCGGGTCTCGGCACAAGCACACCCTCGCCGACCTCAAACGTCCTGCCGAAAAAATCCCATTCGCCGAGGATATACTGGAGCGGCTCGCCGGATATTCGGCGCAAAACAGCGCGCTCAATAAGCTCGGCCTGCCCGTCGGAAATATCGTCATCGCAGAGCATTATCTTCGCGCGAGAAAGCCCCGTGATGCTTTCGACAAGACATGAGGCGTCAAAAGAAGCGTTTTCTATCTGCGCCGCTCTGAGCTTTTCTGCGGCTTTTCTGAGCACCTGTTCAGCTGTCATGGCTTATATCCCCTTTCAGAATGTTGGCAAACGCAGGCTCAATCAGCCCTCCTCTTCGCCGGGTTCTTCAGATATGTTTTCGGTCTCTTCAACCTTGTCAATATTCTCTTTTTCTTCATCATTATGAGGGATAACCGCGTTTATTGCCGCTATTCCGACCTCTATCATGCTGTCGTCGGGCTCGGCCGTGGTTATGCGCTGCATCCAAAGACCGGGAGCCGAAAGTATCTTCACAAAAAGATTGTCGTGCTTGCCGGCATACCTGATAAACTCATAGCCGAGTCCCATGACTATCGGCATTATGAGAAGCTTGACGCAGATCCACACGGGGCGGATTTGCGTAAGACTCGGGAAAGCCAGCGCAACTACGGACGAGACGAGAATGCTGAGTATTATCATAACGAAAATGAAGCTTGTGCCGCAGCGCGGATGGAAGCGGCTCTGCTTTCTGACGTTTTCCACCGTCATCTCCTCGCCGCTCTCGTAGCAGAATATCGACTTATGCTCTGCTCCGTGATACATATAGACGCGCTTTATCTCCTTCATTTTAGAGACGGCGAACATATATATGACAAAAATTATTATTCTGAGCAGACCCTCGAATATGGTTCGGAGCATCGTGATACGCTCTCCGGTCAGCTTATTTATGGCATCAAACAGGAAAGACGGCATCCACACAAACAGCGCGAACGCGAGCGCAAAGCCGAGCACCATGGATATTGCGCCGATGACCTTCATCATCTTTTCGCCGAAATGATCGCTTATCCATCGGTCGAGCTTTGACATATTTTCCTCTTCCTCGACGTCCATTCCCGTTTTTTCCGCGGACTCCATGAGGCATTTGTAGCCGAAGATGAGCGCCTCGACAAAATTAACTATGCCGCGTATCATCGGAATGCCGAAAAATTTATTTTTATCTTTTATCGAAGTAAAAGTCTTTTTTTCAACCGAAATGCTGCCGTCGGGCAACCTGAGCGCCATCGCCTTACCCTCGGGGCCGTTCATCATTATGCCCTCCATCAGCGCCTGACCGCCGACAGAGCCGTATTTAGTTTGAGTTTTTTTCTTCTTCATCTTGTACTTCCTTTTCGTCTGTATATGACACTGCCTCTATGGGCAGCGTTATGGTTACGGTTGTTCCCTCATTGAGAATACTGTCAATATTGAGGGTTCCGCCGTGGAGCTTGACTATTTCATCCGCTACGGCAAGACCTATGCCGGAGCCCGCAACGGTATTGTCCGTCTTGTAGAACTTCTCTTTTACTCTCGGAAGATTTTCTGCCGATATACCTCTGCCCGTATCGCTTATGGATATTTCGAGCACGGTGGGACTGGTTATCTGCGCGAGCACCACCACTCTGCCGCCGTGATAGTTGTATTTTATGGCGTTATCAAAGACGTTGATGAACACCTGGCGTATCCTGTCCTCATCCGCCTCCATTGGCGCGGGAAGCTCGGGCGCATTGTAAATTATCTCTATGCCCTCTTTTATCGCGCGTTCTCTGAAGGTGAACACCGTCTCGTCGAGCTCGGCGAGAACATCTATCTTTTTGAGCTGAAGATTCATGCGGTTGCTCTGTATCTTCGAGAAGTCAAGCAGCTCTTCGACCATGCCGGACAGGCGCGACGCCTCGCCGATTATGACCGTCATTCCGCGTTTGGTCAGCGCGGGATCGGTATCGCCGACCTGCATTAGCGTCTCGCCCCAACCCTTTATGGAGGTGAGCGGTGTGCGAAGCTCATGGGATATGGTCGAGATGAAGTCGTTTTTGAGTCTGTCTGCTGCGTTGAGCTCCTCGATCATATTGTTTATCTTTCCGCAGAGCTCGCCTATCTCGTCGTCATATTTATAATTTTCGATTCGGACGCTCAAATCTCCGTCCGCAACCTCGCCCGCAACATTGCCTATATTTCGCAGCGGCCGCACTATGGAACGGGTGAAAGCAAGGCCGAGTACAGTCGAAACAACAATTATAACAGCCGCTATGAGCCCGATTATAAGGCAGGAAAAGCCTATTTGCGAATCAACGTCCTCGAGCGAGACAATATATCTTATGGCTCCCGCCGCAGTGCCGTCTGTATTCAAAACGGATTCGGTCATTGCCATTACTTTTTCGTCGGAGCCGAACTTTCCTATCCACGTAGCCTTTCCGGAGGGCGAGTTCATCGCCTCGATAAAGTCCGGCATATTCGGCTGAGCCGACACCTCAAATCCGCTCGATGAGACAAGGACGTTTCCGGAGTTGTCGACTATCCATATCTCCATAAGGTCGAGCATACCGCAGTTTTCGATAAACTCTCTGCCGGCTACGGCAAAGCCGTCCTCGCTGTTTGCGCCGTAAATATTGAAGAATGTGGTTATGAGCTCGCCCGAGTTCGTTTCGAGCACGTTTTTTATCGAGGTGTAGTAGTAAGCTTTTATAAAGAGACAGGCCGCGACGGAGACGGAGAGCACGAGCACAAGAATAACGCTGAATATATCCTTCAGCCACCGCTTGGTTATGCCGCCGATCTTTTTCACCTTGCCTGCCCCCTCCCGTTTTTTATTGAATAAACTTAGGCTATCCACTTATATCCGACGCCCCACATCGTTAGCAGATGCTTGGGCGCGGACGGATCATCCTCGACCTTCATACGCAGCCTGCGTATATTGACATCGACTATCTTTTCCTCGCCGAAATAGTCGCTGCCCCAAACTTTTTCAAGAATATCGGTTCTTGAAAGCGCCGCGTCCTGGTTCGTGAAGAAATATTCCATTATCTGAAATTCCACCTGCGTCAGCTCTATCGGAACACCGTTTTTCGTCAACGTTCTGTTGCGCATATTGAGCTCGAACTCGCCGGAGGTTATCACATTCGCATGGGAATTATCGGCAAGCCCCACGCTCATCTCCACGCGGCGGTAAAGCACATCGACGCGAGCCATCAGCTCTGAGGTTGAAAACGGCTTTGTAACATAGTCGTCTGCGCCTATTAGCAGACCGGATACCTTGTCCATCTCCTGAGTTTTCGCGGTCAGCATTATTATGCCGAGATTCGCGTTCATCGCGCGCAGCTGCTTGCACACCTCAAGTCCGTCAACATACGGCATCATTATATCAAGGATAGCAACATCTATATCGCCGTTGCAGGCCTTGTATTTTTCAATGGCCTGCGCACCGTCGGACGCTTCAACGACATCATAACCGTTTCGCTTGAGATTTATTACCACAAACTCTCTTATCGAAGCCTCGTCCTCGGCTACGAGAACTCTTTTCATTTCGACACCAACTCCTTATCCTTGAATACTTTGATGCACGGTTTTATCGATTTTACGGTTATACCTGCCTTTGCGCCCTTTTCGCGGGCTTCAAAATAAATGACCGTCCCGTCGTCGTTCTCTATAAGATAATTCTCGGATTTTACTCCGTTTTTATTGGCGCTGTCTTTGGTTGTGCAGATTATGGCGAACAGGTCCTCACCCGCGGTTTCATATCTTGCGCTGTATTCCTTGAAAACCCATGTGCGCGTATTGATGTAGGAATACACGGTAAACTCACCCATGATGTTTTCGAGAGGCTTAAAATCGAGTATATACGAATCGGCGGCATTGACGAGCGTTTCGGTAAATTGAAAGTCCTTTGACGAGTGAACCTCGATCCAGCTTGTGACATTCATCTGCGCATAAAGATTCTTCGGCGATTCGTATTTTCTGCTACCCATCAGCGGGCGCTGGCTCGGTATTTCGATTATTCCGTCTCCGTCATAGTCCTGCGAAGCGAGCAGCTCGGAGCGCACGGTAAACATATTCGACTGCGTATCAAGGCTGAACATCGGCGTCACAAGCGACTTGCTTGAAGTGCTCCAATAAAGCACCTCGGTTATAGCCTGAGCATCGCCCTTTATTGCGTCAACATAGATTCTCAGCGGCGACGAAGCGCTGACCTTGTCCGTCTGTATCGAGCAATACTTGCTGATTCCGCCGTCAAGCCTTGCCGTTCCGAATTCATCGAGCGTACCGGAGGCGTTCATCTTGAAGACCTTTGCCGTAGAGCGCGGTGAATTGTTGTTTGTCAAATCCTGCTGAATGAGGAATATATCGAGCTGACCGTCGGAATCGACATCAATATTTTCCATAATGGAGTACACTTCGGTACAGACATTTTTTACAGTGAGCTTCTCCTCCGTCCCCGTGCAGACATAGACGGAAAGTATTTTGCTCGAATCGTTTTCGTAAAGGCTCTGCGAAACGAGTATAGCGGGATATCCCGTCTCTGTCATCTGAACGAATCTGACAAAGTTGACACCGGTGCCCGTGCCCGAAAAGTCGCCCACGGAGACCCATTTGCCGTTTACGTTGTCAAGCACGTTCATATGCTCCTTTGACGGCTCGTTTTCGAGCTTATAAAATACCAGAGCCTCATCGACCCCGTCATTGTCGATATCATGGAGCACAAAAGCGGAGCGGTAATCGCCCGAAAGCGGAGATATCAAAGAGATATCCGAAGAAGAAGCGGCCTTTCCTTTTCCCGTGGCGGCGGCAAGAAACGCGCTTTTAAGCTCACTGTCAACGCCTGCGGAAAGCGGAGGGCGCATAAGGCCCATAGGCGATTTCATTTTCGCGCCGCTGCAGCCCGTAAATGCCGCAGCAAGCAGGCAAAGCATAATTACCGACGCAATCAGCCGTCTTTTCAACGCCATTCTCCTCTCCGCTTACTTAAATTAAAGTCCTATTTTTCATCGTGATATTATAGCATATATTATACAAGCTTTTCAACACCCGCGGGCAACAATTCACAAAAAATCCACAAACGGCGCATTGAAGATATGCGCTAATTTTTTTGCTTTACAAGCCGTATTTGAATAAAAATTCGCCTTTCCGGCAAATTCATGATTTTTTGTCGTTGTATTTCTTTTTAACAAATTAAAAAGCCCTCATCGGTGTTAGTATCAATGATAATATCAAACCCGGAGGATTAAACCTATGGAAAAGAAAAAAACCAGCAAGCAGCTCATTTATGTCGTTATGGCGGCACTTTTTGCGGCTATGATAACCGTTTTTACCGCGTATGTTCTTCACATTCCCGCCGGTAACGGATATATACACCTCGGCGACTCTTTCATTTTCCTTGCGGCCTCTCTCCTGCCCCTGCCCTACGCAATAGTTGCGGCGGCTGTCGGCGCCGGACTTGCGGACGCCCTGACTGCGCCCATATGGGTCATTGCAACGGTTATAATAAAATCCGTTATCGTCCTGCCGTTTACTTCGAAAAAGGACAAGATAATAAACTCGCGCAATCTTATCGCCCTCATTCCCGCGCTCGTAGTCACCTGCGTCGGCTACTATCTCGCCGATAAGATCCTCTTCGGCGCATGGGGAGCTTTCGCGGCGGTTATCCCGAATATTATTCAGATTGCCGCAAACGCCGCAATATATATCATCTTCGGTCTTGCGCTTGACGCCGCAGGCTTCAAGAAAAAGGTTCTCAAATGAGGAGGCAGCAATCTTGGCTGATATAATTTATACCTACAGAAACAAAGTTTATCTCAACTTAACCAACCGCTGTCCGTGCAGCTGCACGTTCTGCATACGCTCAAACGCGGACGGACTCGGCTCGGCGAACACCCTTTGGCACAAGTCCGACCCCACGGCGGAAGAAATCACCGCGGCAATTGAAAGCTTTGACTTCTCGGGCTTCCCCGAGGTCACGTTCTGCGGCTACGGCGAGCCGCTGTGCGCGTTTGACAATCTCGTCATGGCGGGAAAGCTCATAAAGCGCAAGTACCCCGACATAAAAGTTCGCATCAACACTAACGGCTTGGGAAACCTCGTCAACGAAAAAGATACCGTGCCGGCACTCGCCGAGTTCACCGACACCGTTTCGATAAGCCTCAACGCACCCAATGCGGAGCGTTACAATGAGATATCAAGACCGAAATACGGCTCCCGCTCTTTCGAAGAGATTCTGAGATTTGCCGAGGAATGCAAAAAGTATATCCCGACGGTCAAGTTCTCGGTAGTTGATGTTATAACCCCGGAAGAGATAGAAGAATGTCAAAAAATCGCCGACAAAATGGGCATTCCCCTGCGCGTGAGAACAAAAGAAAACTGAGCAATACAAGAAAATCCGCTGTCTTTTTCAGGCAGCGGATTTTTTGCTTTATTTTATGAGATAGACTCTCGACTCATAGGGGCGAAGCTCAATATTGTTTGACTTACTCTTGCAATCGTAGTTTGAGATTAACAGCTCGGCCTTTGTGATGTCGAAATCTGCGGGAGCTTTGAAGTTCACGCGCTTTTCGGAGAACGAGTTTATAACCAGCATTCTCTGTCCCTCATAGCTGCGCTCATAGACGAAAAGCTTTCTGCTGAGCTTATTGTGCAGCTTGAAATCACCGTAGATTATAATGGGATTCTCCTTGCGGAGCTTGAGCAGCTTTCTGTAATAATGCAGAATGGAGTTTTCGTCCTTCTCCGCCGCCTCGACATTTATTTCCTTGTAGTTCTCGTTTATATAGAACCACGGCTTGTCGGCGGTGGTGAAGCCGGCGTTCTTTTCCGCGCTCCACTGTACGGGCGTTCTCGCATTGTCACGCGACGCATATTTTGCAATCTTCATGACCGTATTGTGGCTGAAGCCCATGTGACGCATGGTGTGATAGGCGTTCTGCGTGGAGACATCCTCATACATTTCAATCTCGGGCAGACCGATATTAAGCATACCTATTTCCTGACCCTGATAGATAAACGGCGTGCCGCTCTGGCAGATATACATTGTTGCGAGCATCTTTCCGCTCTCGACTCTGAATTTCGGGTTGCCGTATCTGTTTATGATGCGCGGCTGGTCATGGTTCTCGATATAAAGGGTATTCCACGCCTTGCCGTAGAGCTTCGTCTGCCAATTATTATATACATTCTTGAGCTTTCTGAGGCTGAACGGCGCTCTTATCCAGCTGTAGAACATGCAGTCGGCTTCCATATGCTGGAAGTGGAACATCATATTGAGCTTCTGATCCTTGTCCTCCGCGATGAACCTCATGGCGGTTTTCGGGGTCATCATGGGCGCTTCGCCGACCGTCATGCAGTCGTATTCATCGAGCACCTTTCTGAACTCGCCGAGGTATTCCTGAAGATGGGGCCCGCTCTTGTAATGCTCAATGCCCGTGGCGACAGGCAGCGGGAAGCCGTTGGGCAGACCCTCGGCCTTGGATATGAAGGTGATAACGTCCTCGCGGAATCCGTCAACGCCCATATCGAGCCAGAAGCGCATGATATCCTTTATCTCCTCGCGCACCTTGGGGTTATCCATATTGAGGTCGGGCTGACCCTCGGCAAAGAGATGCAGATAATACTGATTGAGATTCTCGTTATACTTCCATGCGGGACCCGAGAAGGTCGAAAGCCAGTTGTTCGGAGGCTTCTTGCCGCCCTTTTTGCCATCGCGCCAGAAATAATAATCGTGATATGGATTATCCTTGCTCTTCATGCTCTCAATAAACCACCGATGCTGATTCGAGGTGTGGTTTATGACAAGATCCATTATGACCTTCATGCCCCTTGCGTGAATAGCCTCAAGCAGCTCTTTGAACTCATCAAGAGTGCCGTACTCCTCGGCAATGTCCCTGTAATCGGCTATGTCGTAGCCCATATCCTCCTGGGGGGACTTATATAGCGGAGAGAACCAAATGGCGTCAACGCCGAGGCTCTTTATGTAATCGAGCTTTGACATAATTCCCTTGATATCGCCGATGCCGTCGCCGTTTCCGTCGCAGAAGCTTCTCGGCCATATCTGATATACGGCCATTTCCTTATACCAGCACTTATTTATGCTCATATTCCGTACCTTCCTTCTTTTTTATTTTATTTACCAGCCGAGCGTTTTGAGATACTCGCGGCTGAGCTTTACTGAATTAATCGGCGTGTCTCCGGGTGCGGGTCTGTCCTGCTCGACGACCACCCACTCAGCGCCTGCCTTTACGGACGCGTCGAGTATAGCTGGCATATTCTGAACGCCGTAGCCGACGGGTCTGAAGCCGAAAGCCTCTTCCGACGCGCTCTCGCCGTCATCCTCTATGCCAATAAGCTCATAGAGCTTTTTAGGCTTCTCCTTGCCCTGCATATGATAATCCTTGAGATGAACAACGGGCGCTCTGCCGCTGTATTTGAGAACATATGCGGCGGGATCCTCTCCTGCGACTCCGACCCAGCAGGTGTCAATCTCCGTCTCGAGTCTGTCAGCGGAAATCTCCGAATAGAGAATGTCGAGCGCATATTTGCCGTCAAGCTTTTTGAACTCGAAATCGTGGTTATGATAGAGCAGCCGAACCCCCTGCGCGTTGCAGACATCGGCAATTTTCTTTATGTCCTCTATCGTGCGGTCAAAGCCCTCTGTTCCGGGTCGTCTGTCCTCCGGAAGATAGGGCACGGCGATATATTTACAGCCTATTTCCTTATAGGTTGCAACTACCGCCTGCGTGTCTCCGAGCAGATCGTCGAGCGGAACATGAGCCGAAACGGGAGTAAGTCCCGCGTCGGCAAGTATCTTTCTGACCTGCTCCGCGCTCCTGCCGTAAAGTCCCGCAAATTCGACTCCGTCATAGCCGAATTCCTTGACTTTCGCTATCGTGCCCTCAAAATCCGCTTCAAGCTCATCCCTGACGCTGTAAAGCTGAAGTGCTACCGGTAATGCCATTGTTTATACCTCCGTGAAATTCATTATATTTATCCTCTCCGCATCTTATTTGCCGGAGAGCTTCAAATCCTTTTCGTATGCCGCCGTCACAGCCTGCATAACAGCATTTGCGAAGCCGTTTTCGTTGAGCGCCGCAACGCCCTCGACAGTTGTTCCGCCGGGCGAGCAGACTTTATCCACAAGCGCATAGGGGTGCTCCCCGCTCTCTGCTATCATCTTTGCGCTGCCGAGCACGGTCTGAGCCGCAACCTTCAGAGCAACCTGCTTATTCATGCCGATTTTCACTCCGCCGCGCGCAAGCTCGTCGATAAACATATAAACGAACGCGGGCGCTGCGCCTCCGATAACGCCGAACGCAGAGAAGAACTTCTCGTCAAGCTCGACCGCCTCGCCGATAGACGAGCAGAGCTTTGCGACAAACGCCTTTTGCTCTGCGGTGACGCGGATGTTTGCGCAGTATGCGCTGACGGACTCGCCTATAGTGGCATTTATATTCGGCATAACGCGCGCGAGTGCGGGCTCATAGCCGAGATAAGACGAAATAGCCTCGAGGGTTTTACCCGCGGCGATGGAGATTATAAGCGGGTCGCGTTCTTTCAGCAGAGAATCAAGTCCGCCGAGCAGCTTTTCAAAACCGTAGGGCTTTATTGCAACAACTATCTCGCTGCATTCGCTCACAAGCTCCTCAAGGCTCGACATCGCATTGACTCCGTAATCCGCTGCGGCCTTTTCGCGCTTTTCGGGGTGAATATCGTAGACCGCTATATCCTTGCCCTCTTGGGCACCGGACGATACCATCCCTTTTATAATGGCGTTTGCCATATTGCCCGCTCCGATAAAACCTGTCATATTAAACCTTCCCTTCGGTCAACAAATTAAATTTATATAAGCCCCTCAAGGGACTGAAAATCCGGAATAAAATCTTTTTGTGCCGAGCGGCGGCTCTGCACATAGCCGTTGTCAAAGCCGAGCTCGATCATCGTATTGAGCGCTATCTCGTATTCGTATTTTGAAATGCGCCTGTCAAGAGGCGGATGCTCGGCAGCCTTGGCGCAGGGCGTATACTGACTCATCAGGCTGACCACCGTTCCCTCGGGCAGGATTTCCTTTATCCAGCGAAGTACTTTCTTAGTATTTGAAACAGCCCCCGGAAGCACGAGGTGGCGCACAATTAGTCCCCGTTCGGCTATGCCGTCATCGTTGAGCTTCAGCACTCCGACCTGGCGGTTCATCTCTTTTATCGCCTCGCCCGCGCGCTCAAAATAATCGGGCGCGTTGGAATATTCCGCCGCAAGAGCGGAGTCGGCGTATTTGAAATCGGGCAGATATATATCGACAAGCCCCTCAAGCATTTTGAGAGTATCTAACGATTCATAGCCCCCGCAGTTATACACAACCGGCACGGGCGAACGGTATTTTTCGAGTATCCGCGCCACGGAATCGGCATAATGAGTCGGGGTGACAAGATTAAGATTGTGTGCGCCCTTTTCAATGAGCCTGTCAAAGGTTCGCATGACCTCGTCGTCGGTCATCGGAATCCCCGCTTCTCCGCCGCTTATCTCGCTGTTTTGGCAATACACGCACCTGAGATTGCAGCCGCAGAAGAACACGGTGCCCGAGCCGTTTGTGCCGCTGATACACGGCTCCTCCCAAAAATGCAGCGCCGCCCGCGCGAGCCTTACGGTACTCGGGCTCAGACAATATCCCTGCTTGACATCGCGGTCAACACCGCAGCGCCTCGGGCACAGCGTACACAGCATAACGGTTCTCATTCCTTTCTTTGGATAATTATACCATAATGCAGCGGGAAAATAAACAGTGAAATTTATTATAAGTTTGCTTTTTTTGACTTTATAGTGTATAATTAAAGCAGTTCAAACGCTTTCCGAGAGGTGATCGCATTGCTCCTGACTGTTGACATAGGCAACACCAATTTAACTATCGGCGCATACAGCGGCGAAGAGCTGAAGTTTGTTGCGAGACTCGCCACAGACCGCTCACGCACGGAGGATCAGTACGCCATTGAGCTCAAGAGCATTTTTGACCTCCACGGCTATGCTTTCGACCAATTCAGCGGCTGCGCTATAAGCTCCGTTGTTCCGGAGCTCACCGGCGCTGTCGCCCATGCGGCAAAGCGCATAACCGGGAACGACCCCGTCGTGCTCGGCCCCGGAGTTAAAACAGGCATTAACATTCTGGCGGACGACCCGTCGCAGGCGGGCGCCGACCTCGTTGCCGCTTCGGTGGCGGCAGCCAATCTCTATGAGCTGCCATGCTTTGTCATTGACCTCGGAACCGCCACAAAAATCAATGTCATAGACGAAAACGGAGCCTTCTGCGGCTGCGCCATAGCTCCCGGGGTCGGCATTTCGCTCGAGGCGCTCTCCGCAAGAACTTCTCAGCTCCCGGCAATAAGCCTTTCCACACCCAAAAAGGCCATAGGGACAAATTCGATAGACTGTATGCAGTCGGGCGTCGTTTTCGGCACCGCCGCCATGCTCGACGGACTCTGCGACAGAATGGAACGGGAGCTCGGCAAAAAAGTCAAATCTTTTGTTGCAACGGGCGGCCTTTCCGGCGAGATAATCAAAAGCTGCAATCATCAGATGATCTATGACCCCGAGCTTATTCTCAAGGGACTTCGTATAATATACGAAAAGAACAGGAAATAATAAAACCGCATATTAAAAGCAATGCTTTTGATATAGACTCAAAAATTTGCGCTGCATCCTTAAAGGAGCAACAGCAAGGAGGAAAAAATCATGTCAAAAACATCGTCTGCCGCATCGCGGCAAAAACTCGTGCGTCTCGTGCTCACGGCACTGCTCACCGCGCTGATAATCGTCATGGCGTTCACGCCGCTCGGTTATCTCAAGTCCGGAGCCATCGAGATAACGTTCATCCCCGTACCGATAGTTATCGGCGCCGTTCTTCTCGGTCCGGCCGGCGGAGCATTTTTAGGCGCGGTATTCGGAATAACTAGCTTTATCCAGTGCTTCGGAATGAGCACATTCGGCGTTGCGCTTTTCAGCGTCAGTCCCCTGCGCACCGCAATCGTCTGCATTGTGCCCAGAATTCTTATGGGCTGGCTGACCGCGCTTATCTTCAAGGCTGTTGCTTCGAAGGATAAAACAAGCTTTGTGCAGTATCTTGTAGCGAGCATATCGGGTCCTATACTCAATACGGTGCTGTTCACTTCTACTTTGCTTCTTCTGTTCAGCAACGCTCCGATAATCCTTCAGTACAAGGAGACCTTCGGCGCGACAAATGTTTTTGCCTTTGCCGCAGCGTTTGTCGGAATCAACGGACTTATCGAGGCGGCCACCTGCTCCGTTCTCGGAACAGCGCTTTGCAAGGCGCTTTCGGTCGCCATGAAAAAGATGAAAATTTAACACTCAAGGCACTTGGCTGTGTCCGGCTCTTTTGAGCTCGGACGCAGCTTTTTTATTTGCGTACGGCTTCGGTGCTATTTCTCTTGTGCAATATTCACAAACATTTTTGTGCTGATTTTACAAAAATCGACTTTTGCTATTGCTTTTACGACAAAATTGTGATAATTTCTCCATAATATATTTTACGCATAAGCGGTGATTCGGTTTTGGAGATAATAACGAGATTGGTAAAGCGTTTTTGTACGGCAGCGGCTGCAATAACGTTTATTTTTGTATTGTCAATGCAGGCGCTTGCGATATCTTTGGACGGTATCGTATCGCACGACGAGGTGCACAGCGCTAATGTTCAGATGCAGTGCGAAAACAAAAACGGCGGAAACGGCATTTGCACGCTCGTCACATATTATACAAAAACCGAAAGCGGTTCGCTTTATGTCGCAATGAGCGGAGATATCTCTTACGCCGAGCTGACCGATGAGAGCCCGATAGTTTATGAAATATATATCGACGGCAACGACCCGATAAAAATCGATATTACAGGCAAAGCCGAATATGACGAGCAGCTGTTCAGCGTTAAATCGCGCGCAAAGTTTGAGGGAGACGGAATGACCTGCGAGGCGCTTATAGACAGAAAATATTCGTTCGGCGCCGACCCCGAAATTTTCGTCAGAGTCACCGACGACAGCGGTATACCGTCAAAAATGTTTGAGATAGACACCTATACAGCACCTCCGGAGACGATCACCGAGCAAAGTGCAAAGTCTAACAGTACGAAACCCGAAAGCCGCGCAGGCAGCACAAAAACCGGCAGAAAATCAAGCTCCGACAAATCATCAACGGAAAAAGAAAGCACAACAAAGAAAAAGAAGAAAAGCTCAAGGTCAAAAACAAGCTCAAAATCTAAAGCTAAAACAACAAAAGCAAAATCCAAAGCAACAAACGCGGGCACTTACAATTCCGAGCAGTTTGCTTCGGCAAGGGAAGCGGTCAACGACAGCGTAATAAATTATGACGGCGAAATCGAGACCTACACTCTCCCGAACGGCGGAAGCACGCGAAATGCTGCGAGAGTAAAGCAGGGTGTGACCGCAGTCGGAATAACGGTAATAGTGGCGACAATGGTATCAATATCGCTTCTGATGTTCAAAAAGTCCGGCAAGAAATAAGTAACAAGACCTCCGATGCACTTTTGTGTATCGAAGGTCTCTTTTATTACGGCTTATTATTTTGTCAGCAAGCTTGCGGCAGCCTCATCAAGGAACAGGGTCACATCGTCATGCTTTTGAAGTATCGATGCCGGGCAATGCGGAGTTACTTCTCCCTCCACAGTTGCCTTTATCGCTTCGGCCTTGCTGTCGCCTGTTGCAATAAGAATGATTTTTCTCGCTCTCATTATAGACCCGATACCCATGGTTATGGCGTAATGAGGCATGGCGATATCGGTGAAATACTTGGAGTTGGCAGCTATAGTGCTGTCGGTAAGCCTGACCTTAAAAGCCTCGTCCGTGAACTCATCCGCAGGCTCGTTGAAGCCGATGTGCCCGTTTCTGCCGATTCCGAGCAGCTGAATGTCTATCCCGCCCGCAGCCTTTATCGCCCGGGCATACCGCGCACTCTCCGCAACGGGTTCTGTGTTTCCGTCAAGGAAATTTATGTTTTCGGGTGCTATATCGACCTTTGAGAAAAGATTCTCTTCCATAAAAGAATAGAAGCTGTTCGGGTGCGCCTTCGGCAAATCGCAGTATTCGTCAAGATTAAAGGTTTTAACGTCTTTAAAGCTCACCTTGCCGCCGCGGTACTGCTCAATCATATATTCATATGTAGGAATCGGGGATGCTCCGGTTGCAAGCCCGAGAACCGAATTGTGCTTTGCGTTGACCGCATCGCAGAAAATTTTGCCGACCTTTTCGCCGACCTGTGCCGCTGATTTCAAAACAATAACTCTCATTTATATTCCTCTTCATTCTTAAAATCCACGATAGATTATAACATCAGTTTCCGGATATTTCCATAGTTTTTATAAAAAAAGTAGAAAAACATCAAAAAAAATCTACCAAAATCAACATAAATATGCTATAATATTATCGCTCAAAAATTCAAGAAGGAGAATTTCAATGAAAACAGCAAAACGCACACTATCCGTTCTGCTTGCGCTGCTCATGCTCGCCTCCTGCCTCGCTATCGGCACCTCGGCAGACGGCAGCTATGCGCTCTCGAAGCAGGAATGGGACAGCTACTGGGAAACCGTAAGAAACGACAACACGCTCATCGCGCTCACCCCGGGTGCAGACGCAACGCAGCTCAATTTCTGCTGGCACTCGGATGATACGGCAAAAAACGGCGTTGTTCGAATCGGCAAGAGTGCCGACATGACCTCGTTTAAAGAGTTCGTAGGCAAGGCCTCGACCGACAGCTATACCGGTCAAAGCATCTACAAAGTGACGGCAACCGGACTTGAGCCGAACACCGTTTATTACTATGTCTACGGCAGCAACGGAAAGTTCAGCAGTCCCGTTATGTACAGAACTCTCTCCACCGAGAAATTTAAACTCCTCTATATCAGCGATATCCAGGTCAGCAGCGACGTTGAAGACGGACGCGAGGAAGCCTATGTGTGGCAGAAAACTCTCGGAACCGCACTCGACAAGAACAGCGACATCAGCTTTATACTCTCCGCGGGCGATCAGACCCAGCACGGAGACAGAGCAAACGAGTGGGCGGGTACGCTCTCCCCCGCGGCGCTCAGATCTTATCCCCTTGCGACAACCGTCGGCAACCACGACCGCAGAGGCAAGACATATCCTCTCTATGTCAACAACCCCAACGAATACCGCGGCACGACACCCGCAAACGTTGACGAGAACTACTGGTTCCGTTACGGCGATGTGCTTTTCATCGTCTATAACACCCAGATTTTCAATGTTTATGACCAGTATCAGTTCACCCTTGACGCTATCGCCAAGAATCCCGATGCCACATGGCGCGTAGCCGTTATGCATCACGATATCTACGGAACTGGACACCACGCCGCAGATGACGACAACAAGCTGCTTGCGGCTATATACAGCGCGCTTATCGACAGATTTGAGATAGACGTCTGCCTGACCGGTCACGAGCATCTTTACGGACGCTCCTTCTTCATGAAGGACACAAAGCCCGTCAAGAATCAGAAATACAATGCGGACGGCGCAGTTGTCGATCCCGTCGGCACCGTATACTTTACCGCGAGCTCCGCTTCCGGCAAGAACCGTATCGAGGATTACGATTATGAGTGGCTTGATTTTAAATATGTCTCCGAAGAGCCGAGCTATTCGACCGTCGAGTTTACGAAGAACTCTTTCACTCTCAAGACCTACGGCGTCGACAGCGAAGAGCTGATAGACGAGTGCAAGATAGTCAAAACCGACACATCCTACTCCCCCGTCGACCCCAACTACAAGGGCATGGACACCGATATGCTTCAGCGCTATCTCGGCAAGTGGTATGTCGTAATACAGATAGCAATTGAGGTTGCCAGGTATATAATAAAGATAACAAGCGTCATCGCTCCGGTTATTGCGAAGATTATAATTAAAATTCTCAAGGAGCTTATCCCGCAAATAATCAATATTCTCTAAAAAATTGCCGCACAGTCGGCGCCAAAGAGACACAGTTTTCGCTGTGTCTCTTTTTTCTGTCCGGCGCAGACTCGACGCTCTTTATTTGTAACTCTTTTGTAATTGCAAAACCGCTTAAAATGTGTATAATAATTAGGTATATTATAAGTTACCGTATGCACATACTATATGCACAAAAAGGGGGAAGTCAAGTGGTCTTTTCGAGTCTCGTGTTTCTTTTTATTTTCTTTCCCGTGACTCTGTTCTTCTATTTTATTATGAAGAACGACAAGGCAAAAAATATTATTCTTGTCATTGCATCGCTTATATTTTATTCGTGGGGTGAACCCGTTTGGGTGTGCCTGCTGATATTCAGCTCCGTGCTCGACTATTCGGTGTCGCTCGGAATCGAAAAATACCGAGGCAAAAAGATAACAAAGCTGTTTGTAGCGCTTTCGGTCATTATCAATCTCGGATTGCTCGCGGCTTTTAAATACAGCGGATTCTTTGTTTCAACACTCAACGGCATATTCCGCCTCTCGCTCCATGTTCCGACCTTCTCTCTGCCGATAGGCATTTCGTTCTACACATTCCAGACGATGTCCTACTCTCTCGACGTCTACAAGGGCGAAGTCAAGGCGCAGAAGTCGTTTATCAACTTCCTGATGTTCGTCTCGCTCTTCCCGCAGCTCATAGCGGGACCGATTGTCAGATATTCTGATATCGACACGCAGATAGACCACAGAACAATCACAATAGACGGCTTTGCAAACGGCATGACGAGATTCATGGCCGGCCTCGGCAAGAAGGTGCTCATAGCGAACTACGCGGGCTCCCTTGCGGAATCGCTGCTCAAGGATGTCGACAACGCGGCGGTGCTCAGCGTATGGATAGGCGTTCTGTTCTATGCATTCCAGATATACTTCGACTTCTCGGGATATTCCGATATGGCTATCGGACTCGGGCGTATGTTCGGCTTCGATTATCCCGAAAACTTCAAGCATCCTTATATAGCAACTTCGATAACCGACTTTTGGCGCAGATGGCACATAACGCTCAGCTCCTTTTTCAGGGATTATGTCTATATTCCGCTCGGAGGAAACAGAGTCAGCCTGCCGCGTCAGATACTCAACCTCTTCATCGTCTGGGGTCTTACGGGACTCTGGCACGGCGCGAGCTGGAACTTCGTGATATGGGGACTCTACTATTTCGTATTCCTCTGCCTTGAAAAGTTCGTGCTCAAAAAGTTCTTTGACAAGATACCGAAAGTCATTCGCTGGATGTATTCGATGTTCGTTGTGCTCATCGGCTGGATGATCTTCTACTTCGAGGATTTCTCGGCGATGAAGTCGGCGTTCTCCGTAGCGTTCGGCGCTTCGGGCAACTCGCTCACCGATCCTGTTATGAACGCAATGATAATCAACAACATCCCGTTCATCATAATCGCCGCTATCGCCTGTGCGCCCGTAGCAAAGCTCGTCAAGGCGGGCGTAGCAAAGCTCAAGCAGCGCGCCCCGGTAACAGCGCCGATATTCGGCACCGTTTTTAATGTCGCTATGCTCATACTCTGCGTAGCATCGCTTGCAGGCTCGACATATAATCCGTTCCTGTATTTCAGATTCTGAGGAGGCGTTAAGATAAAATGAAAAAGCTTCAAAAAATCCTTACCGTCGTCTCTTTCAGCGTTGTTCTGGCAGTCTTTGCTTCTGTCGGCTTCTACAGCTTCTTCGACAAGGACGAAAAGTCTTCGGCGATGGAAAACAGAAATCTCGCGCAAAAGCCCGCTATATCAATCAGCTCATATTTTTCGGGCGACTTTGCCTCAAAGTTTGAGGAATACTACAACGACCAGTTCCCCGGCAGAAACGGGCTTGTCAAAATAAGCAACAAGATAAAAGCTTTCTACTCGTTCCTTAAAATCGGCGACGGAGCCACCATTTTGCAGAACAAAGGCGGCGTAGGCGACGGCGAGGCCCTCTCGCATGAGGCGGAGAGCAACACCGCCACCTCCGAGCAGACCACCGCCGCCCCCTCTCAGACTGAGGCAAACACCGAAACCACCCAACCGGAAAACGCTTTTAAAGTTAACGAGGGCGACAAAGAGACCGTCTACACGAACAATTATATAGTCCTCCTCGACAACCGCCTCATGGAGCAGTACACAAATGTCTACAAGAAGATGGATGTCTATGCCAAGACGCTCAATAAGCTCAAGTCTCAGATGCCCGATGTCAAGGTATACAGCCTCATGGCTCCGACTTCGATAGAGTTCTACGCTCCCAAGAAGTACAACTCCGGCAAATCACATTCGCAGTATCAGGGCATCAACTATATCTACGGCGAGCTCAAGGGCATAACCCCCGTCGATGCCTATCCGGAGATAGCCGCCCACACGAACGAATATCTGTATTTCAGGAGCGATCACCACTGGACGGCTCGCGGCGCATATTATGCATACAGGGCGTTCGCAAAGACCGCAGGATTCACTCCCGTTGACATCAACACCCTCGAGACCGGCAAACTCTCCCCCTTCCTCGGCACGCTTTACAGGGCGACGCAGAGCTCGGCGGTTGAAAAGCATCCCGACTATGTCGAATATTTCATTCCAAAGACCCACACCGAGGCCATTGCTTCCGACACTGACCCGACACTCGGCAGCAACTACAAGGTCAAGGTCATAAACACGGAAATTAAATCCTCGAACAAGTATCTTGCCTTCCTCGGCGGCGATCACGGAGTAACGAAGATAACCACCGACGCGCCGGGCAACCGCAGCATCGTAGTTATAAAAGAGAGCTACGCAAATGCATTTGTGCCGTGGCTTTGCAACAACTACAAGACCATCTATGTCGTAGACCCGAGGCAGATGGACGTCAATCTTGCGAGCTTCGTCAAGACAAACGCTATAGATGAGGTGCTCTTCCTCAACTATATGTTCATCCCGACGAACCCGAAATATATGGCGGCTCTCGAAAAGATGGGTTAAGTTAAAATTACAACCGAAGGCTCTCCGTTTGGCTGCGTGAACAAGAGATTTATAATTTTTAAAAATATCGGCATAAATCGGTATGTTTACCGGCTATGCCGATATTTTCTATTGCCTCGATATGCTTCTGTCAAGCTGTCTTTTTGCGATTTATGCATTAGACTTTAAAGCATTTTAGTCATACCAATCGTTGAGCCGAACTAAATTCATAAATATGAAAAGTATTAAATCTATTGTAAAAATTCAATTAATAGTATATTATATAAACCGTAATACGCTATAAACTTGTCGAAATAACCGAAGTCCGGAATGCTACGACATTCATACTCAAGAATCCGCATAGGGCTAAATTATAATTACAAAGATGCTGTAAACCGGATATTGCGGATAAAATTGAAAGATGTGGTTGTTCAACAGTTTGGACGCAGGAATAAAAGAATTTGTTTTGAAACAGATTTGAATACAAGGGAGAATGCTATGAAATTTATAAAAGAGCTATTGAAAATAATATCGGCGGGAATTGTCTCTGTGGCAATTGTTTGCGGTTTGTTATGTTTCTATGATATAAAGCCCATACACAAAGAAAATCCAAAAAGAAACACCGACTATGTTTGTCCCCCAAATTCCATATGGGTCAAGGCTACAGAGGGTATCGCTTTTGGCAAAAACGATGCTAACGGTTTTAATAATAAATCCGTAGTCGACAATCCGGACATTATCGTTCTCGGCTCCTCTCATATGGAAGCTGTCAATGTTATGCAGGATAAAAACACCGCATATCTTTTGTCTAAAAAACTAAACGGTAAATATTCTCTATACAACATGGGAGTATCGGGACATGATTTTTTCAAGGTATGTCAGTATCTTCCCGCAAACTTAGAATTATATGATAAGGCTCCAAAGCTTGTTATTATAGAAACCAGCACGGTAAATATTTCTCAAAGCAATGTTGATGAAGTAATTGAATCATCTGTTTACTACACTCCCAGCCATAACACAGGTATAATAGGGATCTTGCAAAGAGTTCCTTTCTTCAGGACACTTTACCATCAAATCAAAAGTGGACTTCTTAATTTATTCATGCCCGATTCCGCTCCTTTTGCAGCAAAGACAAATAATATTGAAAAAAATAAAGAAGTTCCGGCTCCCGAAGAGAAAATCGACAGTGCCGCTTATAAAGAACTGTTTTCATATTTAAAAGAAATGGAAGATAAATACGGTACGCAGATTATTATCTTTTATCATCCTGCGGAAAAGCTTATGGACGACGGAACTGTCTTTTTTGACAGTAACAAATATCTGGATACATTTAAGTCATTTGCCTGCGAGTATGAAATTTCGTTTATCGATATGACAGACAGATTTGAAGAAATGTACTACAACGATAATCATGTTCCTCACGGCTTCTGTACAGGGTTGCTCGCTGACGGGCACATTAATAAATACGGTCATGCAGCAATAGCAGACAAGCTATACGATGAAATAATCAAACTTGAGGAGGCCGGAGAATTATGCAGATGATCAGTTTTATATTCTTCGGACTTGTCGCCGTAATATTTATTCTTCTTATATCTATTAATAAAATATTCAAAGACGACAGAAAAGCGATAAAAATCACCAATGCCGTTCTGCTTATTGCCAGTTATATTTTTGTCGCTTATGCCGATTGGAGGTTTGCGTTAGTTTTAGCCGGGCTCACTTTATCGACGTGGTATTGTGCAAAAAGAAAGAGCACCGAAAAGTGCGGAATTATTATAGCAGTATTAACGCTTGTATTTTTTAAATATACCAACTTCTTTATAGAATCGTTTGCCAAGATATTCGGAGCCGATTATACGATATTAAACATTATTCTCCCCCTGGGTATTTCATTTTACACCTTCAGCGCAATCAGCTACATTGTTGATGTATCCAGAAACAGAATTGAGCAGAAAAACTTAGGTCTTGTTGCTTTATATTTGGCATTTTTTCCAAAAATCACATCCGGACCTATTCAGCGCAGCGGTGACTTTTTTAATCAAATTGAGCAGAGAAGGAAAGTCGGTTGGAATACTTTTGCCCCCGGCATCCAAATGTTTATGTTTGGATTATTCAAAAAAATAGTTTTGGCTGACAGACTTTCAGTTTTTGTCAATCAGGTCTATGACACGCCGATGGCCTTCGGAAGTCTGACAGTGTTTTTTGCGGCAGTGGCATACTCGTTACAGATATACTTTGACTTTTCCGGTTACTCCGATATGGCAATCGGTGTCTCAAAAATATTAGGTATCGATTTGCCGAGGAATTTCAATCTTCCTTATTTGGCTCATAATGTCACAGAACTGTGGAAACGTTGGCATATTACCCTTTCTTCATGGCTTCAGGATTATATTTATATTTCACTCGGAGGAAACAGAAAGGGAAAAGTCAGAACATATCTAAACCTGATTTTAACAATGGTAATCGGCGGAATATGGCACGGTGCAAATTTTACATATATAGTTTGGGGGTTGTTGCACGGTATAGCATTGGCGGTTCATAAGGTATGGATGACTCTTACATACAGCGACTCAAAAAAGCATTCAAGAATCGCAAATATTATATCAATCTGTCTCACTTTCTTATTTACAACCTTTTGTTGGATATTCTTCCGCGCAGAATCACTGTCAAAAGCTTTCATAATTATCAAAAGAATATTCAGCTTTGAAAGAGGATTGGAGCAACCATATATGTGGTTGATAATTGCCGCTGTCCTGCTCCTTTTAGCCAGCATAATTGCTTTTATTAAAACAAATAAAAATCCATCTCAAAAGCCGAATAAAAGAACAAATACAAGTATGGTTGAAGGCTACTATCCAATAGTTGATTTAACAACTTTTCAAGGTTTAGTTATTTTCTTTGTTTTCTGCGGAATAATACTCTGTTTGGCATATACCGGCGGAAGTCCCTTTATTTACGGAAACTATTAATCTTAAGCTTAGATAAGCCGAGAAACAGCAAATCAAAAGAGCACAACAAAGTTTTTTCCTTTGCTGTGCTCTTTTGGCTTTTATATTCTTCGGTACTGTATAAACTAAATCTCTCTTATTATTTTTGACTGATCTTTCGCTGTGTTTTTTCAATAATAAATTAAAAAATCATTGTATATTTTTAGTATATATGCTATAATAAACTGAAAAAATAAGCACGGCTGAGGGCTGCTGCAACTAAATTAGGAGGATTTTTAAATGAGCGAGATACCCAGGACTTATCCGAGCTGGCTCAAGGGAGAGTTCAAGAGCGTACAGAAGGAGTACACGGAGCCGACAAAGCTTCTTGCCGACGACGGAACACTGCTTTCGCCCGGCTGGGCGCGGCACATGGTTTTTGACTATGACCGCACGAAATCGACGCCCACCATGCGCCGCAAGGAATGGGACTTCTATCAGATATCCGACGGAAGATATATGATTCAGATAAGCTTTGCCAATATTTCTATCGGCGGCTACGCTTCGGCGGCGCTGGTCGATTTGAGAAACCCGAAGAAAAATAAGAGGCTTGCGGCGGGCACCATCACCGCCCCCACGGCACTCTTCCTCGGCGGAAAGGACAAATATGTTCTCCCGCCCAAGGGCGACGTTCCGAACCACGTCAAATTGGAGATAAAGGGCATAGGCAAGGCCACCTTTGATGTTCTGACCGAGGAGCATAAGCGCACCATATATTTCAAGTCCGGCAATGTCGAGTGTCATTTTGAGATGGATATCCCGGACGGACTCGAGAATATCACGACCGTCCTCCCCTTCAAGGATCACCCGAAAAGCTATTTCATGACCACAAAGCAGAATTGCATGCCCTGCAACGGCACCTATAAGTGGGGCGACAAGGTCTATAAATTCTCTAAGGACGACACGTTCTGCTGCCTCGATTGGGGCCGTGTCAACACCCCCTACAAGCTCGTCTGGTATTGGGGCAACGGCTCTACATATCTGACCGACGAAAACGGCAAAAAGCACATTTTCGGCTTTGAGATAACCTGGGGTATAGGCGACGAGAGCAACGCAACCGAGACCTGCATATTCTATGACGGCAAGGCTCACAAGTTCGGCGCCGTAGATGTAGAGACCTTCCCGAAGCCCGACAAATATATGGAGCCGTGGCATCTCGTCTCCGAGGACGGCAGATTCGATTTCGTGATGACTCCGTTCTACGACCACCATGCCGATACGAACGCACTCAATCTCCTTCGTATGCACTCGCATCAGGTTCACGGTATGTGGAACGGCACAGCCATACTTGACGACGGCACAAAGCTCGAGGTCAAGGATATGTACGCATTCTGCGAATATGTCGAGAACAAGTGGTAATTAACCGACGCGAACCCTCCCGAGGGAGGGTTCGTTTTTTGCGGATAAGTCATCTGTCCCCTTGACTTTTTCTTCGCAAAAGGCGAAAATATCAGCGGAGAGTGATAACTATGGCAAACTTAAAAGAACACGGTCTTATTGTATCATGTCAGGCGGTCAAGGGCGAACCGCTCTACGGGCTGCACATGATGGGACATTTCGCCCGGGCTGCCGTACTCGGCGGCGCGTCGGGCATAAGAGCCAACTATGTCGACGACATAAACGAGATAACCGCACAGGTCGACGTGCCCGTAATAGGCATAATAAAGGCGGTATACCCGGACTCCGAGATTTATATAACACCGACGCTTAAAGAGGTCAAAGCCCTGCTGACCACAAAGTGCAGCGTTATTGCGCTCGACGCGACAAACCGCACGCGACCGAACGGCGAAAAGCTCGAGGATCTCATAAAATACATAAGAGAGAATGCGCCGCAGGTCGAGATAATGGCGGACTGCTCGAACTACGAGGAGGCAAAGCGTGCCGATGAGCTGGGCTTCGACTATATCGGCACTACCCTGCGCGGCTACACAGAATACACCAAGGGTATTGCTATTCCCGACTGCAAGCTGCTCAGAAAGATGACCTCCACCCTGCGCGCGCACATTATCGCCGAGGGCGGAATATGGGAAGTCGGTCAGCTCAAGGCCGTGCTTGACACGGGCGTTTACACCGTTGTTATCGGCAGTGCGATAACCCGACCCATGGACATTACCAAACACTTTATGAAGGCTTTCGGTGAATAATATGAAACACATAGGCATCGACATCGGCGGAACATCTATTAAGGGCGCCGTCATAGAAAACGGCGCGGTTACGGCGAGAGCCAAGCGCTCGACGGACACCTCACGCGGGCGCGACAGCATAAAGGATTGTATATTCGAAGTTATAAAATCCCTGCTCCCGCTTATCGGCACGGACGCGGGCATAGGCATCGGCTCCGCGGGAGATATAGACCCCTATGAGGGCAAAGTGCTCTACGCGACCGACAATCTGCCCGGATTCACGGGATTTGAGATAAAAAAAGATGTTGAAAGCGCTTTTAACCGCCGCTCTTTCGTTGTAAACGACGCGGTGGCGGCATTTATCGGCGAGTCATTTTTCGGCGCGGCAAAGGACTGCAAAAACGCCGTTATGCTGACCCTCGGCACGGGACTCGGCGGCGCGGCGTCGATAAACGGAAAGCTGCTCACGGGCTCAAACTTCCACGCGGCGCGGATAGGACATATCCCGCTGCACATCGGCGGGCGCGAATGCACCTGCGGTAAAATCGGCTGCGCCGAGCAGTATGTCTCGGCAACCGGACTTATGCGAACGGCGAACGAGCTTGACTGCCAATGCTTCAACTGCAACGAGGTTTTCAAAAAGGCTGCAGACGGTGACGAAAATTGCCGCGAGGCCGTAAAGCTTTTCATCTCCGACTTCTGCACGGTCGCGGACACGGTAAAATGTATCTTTGATCCCGACTGCATTGTTATAGGCGGCGGACTCATCGAGCTCAAGCAATACTGGCTCGAGGATTTTCTGAACGCTCTGCCCGAATCCGACGCAAAGCTTATCCGCCCCGCCGTGCTCGGCAACGACGCAGGTGCTATAGGTGCGGCATACCTGCTCGAAAACAGCGAAATATTATAAAGCGAACCGCAATGATTTTTTGGGTCATTGCGGTTTTTTATTACTCAATCAGTTCTATTTGCGTGTCATAATACTGCTCCTGAAAATGCACCGCCCGTTCGACCTCGTCGCGGGTGAATTTCTTGTCCGGCGGAGCCATTATCAGCTTATCTTCAATATCATTTTCGCGGTGAGCGATGCCGATTATTCTGCCCGTAAAGCGCTCCACAGGCTCGTTGACGCCGATGAGATAAACATCAAGTTCCTCGCCGTCGCCGCCGAGAACACCCGGAATGTAACCGTAATTGAGCGGATAGACAAGCTCATAGCCGGATTTTCTGTGCACATATCCGATTGGACGGTCGGTCTCCATTGTAGCGGTCTTTCCGAGAAACGACCACGCCGTCGCCTTGCGGAGAATGCGGCTTATGAACTCCGCCTTTCCCTCGACATAACCGTTCCTGCTCCCGACGCTCCCGAGCTTTTCGACAAGACCCGTTTTCACGCTCTCATACTGCTTTGCTTTCTCCGGGAAAGCATTCAGAAAGTCGCGGAAATTTATGTAGTTTCGCCACTGCATACTGTTGTATTTCACAACGTGAATAAAGTGCGTCTGCATATCGCCGCCCTCATAGTAACTGCCGCGGGCGAAGAGCAGCTGCTCGCCGTCCGTAGTCTTATCGGGGCGATAATGATAGCCCGATTGCAGCAGCTCGTTTTCGTGCGATAAAATACGTTCGAAGCTGTCTGCGGCAACTGCGATATCGATTATCGGCTTCGCCTTTATGCTCTTTACAGATGTGCTGCCGATATGCTGAATGTCGCGGGCGTCGCCGCCGAGAATTTCAAAAAGCTCGTTTACTGTGCGCTCGCCCTCCGTATCCCACTCGTTTTCATGGTCATAAAGGCTTACGTCTCCGCGTTTTAGTCCTATCATATATTTCTCCTCCTTCGGTTGCTGCGGGCTAAAATAATATCACAAAGCATAGGATTTTGCAAGAAATATCCGTTTGTCGCGTGCACGGTCGGATCCGGCACAAATTTTCGATATTTTTTTATTTATTAATTGTTTATTTTTCTAAATTGCAAATCATTTTATTTGCGATTTGTGATACTATTTATTTGTCAGATTGCTTACTGTGAAATTTTTATTGAAAGGTGGATATACATGAATTACAAAATGCACCTTACTCCCGAAGAGGAGGACATCCTCAACGGCGGGAAAGGCGAAACCATGGCGAAGGTCATGAAGACCCTTGTCATGTACGGTGACGCTTTCGGCGCCACAAAAATGGTGCCTGTCACAAGCAAGATGGGACACCTTGTCACAAGCTTCGGTCTCGGAGTTATGCAGCCCGTCTATGATCTTATGGATCAGCTTATCGCGGGCGGCGCCGTTTCGAGCCAGAAGTTCTCCGTTGATCCAAAGCCCCTCGACCCCAATGTGCCCTCAAGCTTCCTGAAGAACATCGTTTTCAAAAAGTTTATGTACAATATGCAGGACAGCTACGACGCGCAGCTTGCAAAGCTCGGTCTTGTCGACAGCAAGTCCTACACCTGCACCTGCTACATGGATGAGGTCGGCAACATCCCCAACAAGGGCGATGTGCTCTCATGGGCAGAATCCTCCGCCGTTGTCTACGCAAACTCCGTTCTCGGCGCGCGCTGCAACAGAAACTCCGGCATAATCGAGCTTTTCGGCTCCATCATCGGCCGTGTCCCCTATTTCGGACTTGTCACCGACGAGGGCAGAAAGGCCACATGGATAGTTGAAGTTAAGACAACGAAGAAGCCCGAGGCTCAGATTCTCGGCTCGGCTATCGGCATGAAGGTCATGGAGGATGTCCCCTATGTCAAGGGTCTCGACAAGTGGATAGGCACGGAGCTTGACGGCGATGCAAAGGCGTACCTCAAGGATTTCGGTGCGGCTACCGCCTCCAACGGTGCTGTCGGTCTCTATCACATCGACGGTCTCACTCCCGAAGCGGTCGAGCAGGGCGAGAGCCTTATCGCCGAGGGCGCAAAGGTCTATGTCATTGACGACGCCGAGCTTGACAGAGTTAAGAACAACTATCCCGTCATGTGGAAGGATAAGAACGCAACTCCGAAGCTCTGCTTTGTCGGCTGCCCTCATCTCTCCTACGATCAGCTCGTCGAATGGACGGAGAACGTCTCCGAGGCGCTCAAGAAGAACGGCAGAAGTAAGGTCTCGATACCGACTGTATTCACCGCCGCTCCGGCTGTTGTCGAGAAGTTCAACGCAACACCCAACGCCGCGAAGCTCAAGGCTACCGGCGTAGTTCTCAGCTACATATGCCCGCTGATGTATATGAACAACCCGCTTGCAGGCAAGATGCCCGTCATCACAAACTCCAACAAGCTCAGGACATATACGACCTCGCGCTATTACACAAGCGCCGAGATTCTCGATATTATCACAAAGGAGGCAAAGTAACATGAAACAGTTCAAAGGACGCCCCGTTGCCGCAGGCAAATGCACGGCAAAAGCTCTCGTTTCACACAACGGCTTTAACACCCTTGCTTCCTTCCAGAAGAGCCTCCAGTTCGGCGACAAGACCGCTAAGTGCGGCGATCAGAACAATCCCGATCTCTTCGGCAAGCCCATGGTCGGCACGGCTCTCTGCCTGCCCCAGACTATCGGCTCGACGACCGGCGGAATGGTTCTCTACTGTGCAAAGGTCATGGGCAGAACTCCCGCCTGCCTGCTCTTCTCGGAGCATATAGACTCGCTCGCGGCTGCCGGAGCTATTCTCTCCGCAGTTTGGACGGACAGCCCGATGCCCACGGTCGACTGCCTCGGCGAGGAATTTTTAAACTATGTCAAGGACGGCATGACTATCACCGTTGACGAGGACGGAACAATCACTGTCGAAGACTGATAAACCGAAAGTTAAAAAAGGCATCTGCGTGTGTATTCACGCGGATGCCTTCTTTTTTATATAAGCTTAAACTCTGTCCATTTCTGTTTTTTATAGCGCACGAAGAATATCGCCCCACGAAAGAGCAAATCCATACTCGTGCCTATCGCCACGCCGACAGCGCCCATGTTGAGCCACAGCCCGAACAGCGCGGAGAAGAACAGCCGCGCGGCAATAGTCAGCACAACGGAGACTGTCATGGTGAATTTGACATCGCCCGCCGCCCTGAGTCCGTTGCCGAGAGGTCCGGCAAAGGTGTATGCGAATGCGTTTATGGCGTTATTTATGAGCACCATAATGAGCGCAAGATGCTTCGCCTCGTCGGATATCGCAAAGAACTTCAAAAACAGCGGCGTCATCGCAAACACTGCCGCGTTCCACGCCAAAGACAGGATAAAGGTCAGCTTGTTGAGCTTTTTGAAATAGTGATTGGCGGCATCTGTATCTCCCGCCCCCATACACCGGCCTATAACGGTAGTATAGACGGGCGCCATAGCCATGCCCATAAGCGCCGCGAGCGACCATATACTCTGCGACACGCCCGTTGCGGCTATCTGATATGTTCCGAACTGCGCGACCATGCTGCTCAAAGCGACCTTAACGAGCTGATGCACACCGTTTTCAACGCCGTTGGGAACGGCTATACCGAGCACCTTTTTGAGCAGTGAGCCGTGCCATGCGAATATGCCCGATAAAGTATATCTGACAGGCGTTTTCTTGTGCATGAAGCAATAGAGGGTAATGGCGACGGCGGAAATAATCCGCGCTGCCAACGACGGATAAGCGACACCTGCGACGCCCGCCTTGAGCGCAAACACGCCTATTATATTTCCTATTATATTGACGGCATTTGCAAAGGCGGATATGTACATCGACACATCCGCTCTGCCGACGCTGCGGCACATGGCCGCGCCCGCATTATAGACCGCGAGCGCCGGGAAAGAGCACGCGGTTATGCACATATACTCGACGCACGCCGCCATAACATCGTCCTCCACCCTGCCGAAAAGCAGATTGAGGAGAGGGCGGGTAAAAATCAGTATGAGCGCGGACACACAGACGGAGCTGACGGTCGAAAACATCAACAGCTGACTTGCCGCCTTGCCCGCCTGCACATTATCCCTGCTGCCGATATACTGGCTGATTATAACTGCGCCGCCGGACGCAAGGGCGGAAAAGAGGAAAATTATAACGGTGTTAAAGGAATTGACGAGCGACACGCCCGAAACCGCGGAGTCGCCGACAAAGCTGACGACAAACGTATCCGCTATACCGACGAGCAGCAGCAAAAACTGCTCGACAAAAAGCGGAATTATCATCGCCCGCAAATCTTTGTTTGTGAATAGCCTGTCATCCATTTAAGCCGTCAATCCTCAAAAACAGTATAGGAATATTTTATCACACTTGCAAAGATAAATCCACTAATAAAATACGAGTGATTTTTTAAATAAATCTCGCTATAATACTTGACATATCTAAAGTTATTTGTTAAAATAATTGCCGTCGTCACAGAGCGGCGATAACTGCGGGTGTAGTTCAATGGTAGAATTCCAGCCTTCCAAGCTGGTTACGTGGGTTCGATTCCCATCACCCGCTCCAATACGCGCTTGTAGCTCAGGTGGATAGAGCAACTGCCTTCTAAGCAGTGGGTCAGGGGTTCGAGTCCCTTCAAGCGCGCCAAGCCTGCGGGTATGTCTTTCGATGTGCCCGCAGCAGAATAAATGGTGGGTATAGCTCAGTTGGTTAGAGTGCCAGGTTGTGGCCCTGGAGGTCATCGGTTCGAATCCGATTATCCACCCCAGCAGACCAACGCAAAGCAGAAATGTTTTGCGTTTTTTATATATTGCACTTATTTTGGGGTGTAGCCAAGCGGCAAGGCAACGGACTTTGACTCCGTCATTCGCTGGTTCGAATCCAGCCATCCCAGCCATAACAGTAAAAGCCTTGAAACTCAATGTTTTCAAGGCTTTTACTCGTTTTTAGGTGCTCTGAAATCGCCTGTTTTGCTCTCTACAACTAACACACAACTAACAAATTAAATCAGATTCACCTCTCTGAGCAGCGTCTGTATCTCGACATGAGTATATACCTTTTCAGTTAGGTTCATTATGGACTTGTGACCGACTATCTTCTTGAGTATGGTTTGATTCGCGTTAGCGGCTACCATAAGCGAAATAAAGGTGTGCCGCGTCTCATGTGACGTGTGCTTCATATTCAGCTCGTTCATCAGCGGATTCCAATAGATTTTTATAAAATTATCGTAGCAAAACGGCAAGCCGAAGCTTGCCGTTTTTTATTTTTTTGTTTACTGTGGCTCATACCCTGCTTCTCTGACGGCATTCTTTATAACCGCGTCATCAACATTTTTATTGAGCGTGAGCACCGCTTTTTTATCCTCAAGGCTGACTTCAACGCTCTCAACTCCGTCAAGCGCTTCGAGTGCCTTCTGAACATGAGACGTGCAGTGACTGCACATCATACCGTTAATATAGACTGTCTTTTTCATAGCTGTTTCCTCCGTGTTTTTTATATTTTCTTCTGTCGGCATGAGCTTCGGGAGCTCTGCCGGCTGCTTTGATTTGCCTTTGAACGGGCGGTCGGGCTTAAAGAAGTTGAGTCTTAATGCATTGGTGACAACGCAGAAGCTCGAAAGGCTCATAGCCGCCGCGCCGAGCATTGGGTTGAGCGCGATATTGAATGCGGGAATCAGCGCGCCTGCAGCAATTGGGATACCGATGCAGTTATAGAAGAACGCCCAGAACAAATTCTCATGAATATTCCTGAGAACCTGGCGCGAAAGGCGTATTGCCGCCGCAACATCGCCTACGCTCGATTTCATCAGCACAACATCCGCCGCGTCGAGCGCAACGTCGGCTCCCGCGCCGATAGCGATACCTATATCGGCCTGCGTCAGCGCCGGGGCATCGTTTATACCGTCGCCGACCATGGCAACCTTGCCGTATTTTCGGAGCTTTTCGACTACCTCCGCCTTGTCGCCCGGAAGCACGTCGGACACCACCTCGTCTATACCTGTTTGCTTTGCCACCGAGAGCGCGGTGCGCCTGTTGTCGCCCGTCAGCATAACGGTTCTTATACCCATATCTTTAAGCTCGGCTATCGCCTGTCCGCTGTCCTCCTTCACAACGTCGGCTACCGCGATTATACCGGCTATACTGCCGTCAAAGGCAAAGTACAGCGGCGTTTTGCCCTCGTCCGCGAGCCGCTCGCCCAAGGCTTTCATATCGGCGTCGAGCATCCCTTTTGATTTTATCAGAGCCGCGTTGCCGCCTATCGCCGTTTTCCCGTTTATCTCCGCTCTGACTCCGTGACCGGGCAGAGCTGTAAAGCCCTGTGCCTCGTCCGTCTCCACATTGCTCTCCCCTGCCCTGCGCGTTATCGCCGCGGCAAGGGGATGCTCGCTCTTGCTTTCGAGAGAGGCCGCAAGTCTTAGCAGCGAGTCGGCGTCGTAACCCGACGCGGGCAGAATATCCGTGACCTGCGGCTTGCCTTTAGTCAGCGTTCCCGTCTTGTCGAGCACGACTATCTGCGTTTTTCCGGTCTGCTCAAGCGCGGAGGCGGTTTTGAACAGCACGCCATGCTTTGCGCCCACGCCGCTGCCGACCATTATCGCAACGGGAGTCGCAAGTCCGAGAGCGCACGGACAGCTGATAACAAGCACGCTTATCGCCCGCGCAAGCGCGAAGCTGAACGGACGCCCGGAAATGAGCCATGCCACGCCCGCAACGAGCGCGATTGCCATAACAGCGGGCACGAACACGCCCGACACCTTGTCGGCTATTTTTGCTATCGGGGCTTTTGTTGCCGCAGCATTCTCGACCGTCTCTATTATCTGACTGAGCGTCGTATCCTCGCCTACGCGGGTCGCTTCGCAAGTAAGAAATCCGTTTTGATTGAGCGTCGCCGCGCTGACCGCGCTCCCCTGCGCCTTATCTACGGGTATGCTTTCGCCCGTGAGTGCGGATTCGTCTACGGCGCTCTCGCCGCTTATAACTCTGCCGTCAACGGGTATGCTCTCGCCAGGTCTGACAACAAAAACATCGCCCTTGACAACCTCTTCCGCAGGTATGACCTTCTCTTTGCCGTCTCTGATTACACACGCTGTTTTCGGCGCGAGATCCATAAGGCTCTTTATCGCGTCCGTCGTGCGTCCCTTGCTGACGGCTTCGAGGTACTTGCCGACGGTTATGAGCGTCAATATCATCGCCGCAGACTCATAATAGAGCCTGTGGAGGTGATGCATGGCGGTCTGAATATCGCCGTTTACCGCCGCGTGACACATCTCGAAGAGCACTGCGGTGCTGTATATATATGCCGCCGCGCTCCCGAGGGAGACGAGCGTATCCATATTCGGCGCGCCGTGAAGAAGGCTCTTGGTTCCGCTGATAAAAAAGCGCTGATTTATGACCGCCACGGCAGTTGTCAAAAGGAGCTGATAAAGTCCTATCGCAAGCGGGTCCGAGGCGAAAATTTCAGGCAGCGGCCAGCCCCACATCAGGTGTCCCATGGAGACATACATCAGCGGCAGGAGCAGTGCTGCCGAAGCTATGAGCCTATAAAGTATTTTCTTCGGCTCACCGCTTTCGAGCGTCGATTTTTTATTCTCTTTTTTGCCGCCGATATTCTGCGGTGCTGCGCCGTAGCCCGCTGCGGACACGGCAGCGCATATCTTTCCGGCAGTGGCGGGCGAAGAAAAATCGACGGTCATTGAATTTGTCAGCAGACTGACCGTCACCTCTTTTACGCCCTCTACCCCGCGCACCGCACGCTCGACATGAGCACTGCACGCGGCGCAGGTCATGCCGGTAACATCAAATTTTTCCATCTGTCTCACTCCGATTATTTGAGCTTTTTAATGAGTTCCACAGCCTCAGCTATGACCTCATCATCGCCGTTTTTTATCCCCTCGGCGACACAGGTCTCCATATGCTCCTCGAGTATAATATAGCCGACATTTCTCAGTGCATTCTGAGCGGCGGCAAGCTGAATGAGGATATCGCCGCAGTAGCGGTTATCGTCGAGCATATTTTTTATCCCGCCGAGCTGACCGATTATTCGGCTGAGCCTGTTTTGAAGAGCTTTTACTGTATCGTCGCTCCGCGGCGTCGACTTATGCCGACAGCATTCGCAGCATTTATTTTCATTTTCCATTCTGTCATCTCCCGTTTCTGTCTTTAGCTTGATTATATACCCCCACGGGGTATTTGTCAACACCGCTTTTATATTCTTTTATATTATTTTATCCAAACCGCGCCAAAGCAAATAAAAAAAGAGCCGCCCATTTCTGAGCAGCTCCCAAAAAATTTGATTTTTTAAGCGATTATATATTCTCGAAGCCGCTGAAGCCCTTGAATATACGCTCGTCGTACTCGTTGTTCTCGTCCTTGTCATGGAGGGGATACCAAACCTGAGCAAAGAACGGATTGACCTTTGCTTCGGCGTCATATGCCCAGTGGAACTTCTTGCCTTCGCTGTCGGAGGGAAGCTCCTTCGGGCACCAGTGGCCGCCCTTGAGAACAAGGTTCGGGGTCATCTCAAACTCGTGGCCGTGAGCGCACTTCCACTTCAGAGGAGTGAACAGGTCTCCCTTGGTCATCTCGGTCGAGAGGCACTCGCCGCCGCGGAAAGCAGCAGCCTTCTTCATATCCTCGAGGTCAAGCTCGCTGTCGGGCTTGCTCTCATCATAACCGTGGTCAAGGAGGGTAACTTCCTCGGTGGGACGCTCAATCTTAAAGGTGTCCCAATTGCCGATAGCTTCCCAATTCTTCTTGGAGCCGTAGTAAGCGGTGATTCTGTCTTCAACGTTGTTGGAGATCCACCACATGGTGCCGTAAATCTCGGTGTTTGCGAGCTTCTTCATGAAGGTCTTCTTGAGAAGGCCTGCGAAGGGCTTTGCAAGGAAAGCGAGTTTGTAGTAAGGTGCAACCTGAGTCATCATCTGCTTGAAGTAAGCCTTTACGGGGATGTTGGCTCTGAAGTGCAGGTACTCCTCAAGCTTATCCGAGTCGGCATACCACTGGCCGTGGAAGTTGCGAAGGATGAACCAGTTGGCATCAAAGAGCTTCTTGGTGGAGCCGATGCCGAGAGTACCGAGGAGCAGCTCCTCGAACTCGAAGTTAGTGAGTCTGTACTCCTTACCGCTGCCTATGTTATAGAACTTTCTCCAGAAATCCTCGGGGATATCGGGATTGCAGAGGTTTGCAAGAAGGCGGCCGGAATCCTCAACGGTTGCCCACTCAAGCACGCCGTTTATCGGAACATGGAACATGATGGGATCGATGTTCTTGAGAATGTCGGGATAAAGGATACCGGACTGACGAAGAGATACCCAATGCTTAAGACCGGACTCGGCGAAAATGCTCTCGGCGATGGTCTTGCTTATCGCATAGTGATCGTAGATGCTGATTTTAATCGGGTCACCGGTTCTTGCCCAATGGATAGGAGCGTTTCTGTCGCCCGTCTGAGCAACGGTGCCGATGTAAACGACCTTGATATCGTCCTTGTTAGGCTGAGCCTTAACGGCGTCAACTATATTTCTGGCTGCGCCGGTGTTGGTCTGGATGGTTCTTGTCGGATAATAGTCTGCCGAAGGCGAAACCATTCCGCCGACATGAAGGATATAATCGGAACCCTCAACGCACTTGAGGACGTCGTCATATTTCTTCAGGTCGCCCCAAACAATTTTAACGCTGGGGTCGTTAAGGTAATTTGCGAACTTCTTTCTGTTCTTCTCACTGTCGCGCAGAAGCAGGACTATGTTAAGCTCGTTCTTCTTTTTATAGAGCTCTTTGAAGCCTGCCCAGCCCATGTGGCCGGATGCGCCGGTGAGAAACACTGTCTTTTTTTCTGCCATGAGTGTTTTCCCTCCATTTGCATTATTACAGAGTGTATAATAGCACATAACTGCGCGATTTATTTTATATTTTAGCAATATATGTCAAAAAACGCACTCAAGTACAAAAAAATAAGCGTAAAAGTATCGATAAAGCTTTATCGGTGTATCTCAAGAAAGCGAAATATATTCTCGACCGTCCTTCTGTCGAGAAAGTGCTCTATAAGCTCCGTTTGATGAAGCTCCGAACCGCTCCCGTTTATCAGTCTGAGCAGGCTCTCGATGACATCATGACGGAATACAAGGTACTCCCCCGTCTCTCTGCCCCTTGGGGTCAGATATATAGTGCCGTACTTTTCAAATTTAACGAGCCCCGTTTTGCTGAGCTTGTGCACCATTTTAGATGCGGACGACTCGCCGACATTTATTTTTCGCGCGAGCACACCGAGGCGAACCGTGCCGGACGGCGGGCAGTTTCGGCAGATCATCTCAAGATAGTCCTCCTGCGACGCCGTGAGCCCGCTCTCTCCCCTGTATTCGCCTCCGTTGAAGGTAAAGAATTTTTCGCCGCCGTCCACACACGTTCACCCTTTTTGAAGATGTAAATATTATGGTATAGGGAAACTTTTGCCCTGTATAAACTTATATTAAAAGGTGAATCAAATTATGAGTCTTGTCTCTTTAAATACACTGGCAGTCGGCGAAAAGGCATATGTAAACAAACTCGGATTCGGCGCGAACGACCGACGCAGAATGCAGGACATCGGTCTTATCGACGGCACGCGCGTGGAATGCCTCGGCAAAGCGGTCTCCGGCGACCCAGCTGCATATCTGATACGCGGCGCGGTAATAGCCCTGCGAAGCGAAGACGCCGCAAAAATAGCGGTCAGCAAAATATGACGCACGGAGGCGGTACAATTGGGACTGACGCGCACTTCAACGGGAATGCACGGCATAAGCTTAGACGGCTCTGCCCCTAAAAAGAACACGGATGACATTGTAATAGCGCTCGCGGGAAATCCGAACGTCGGAAAAAGCACGGTGTTCAACGCCCTGACCGGCATGAATCAGCACACGGGAAACTGGACGGGAAAGACGGTAGCTACCGCCTGCGGCGCATTCACGCGCAACGGAAAAAATTATATCACGGTAGACCTCCCCGGCACATATTCGCTCTTCACGCACTCGGTTGAAGAGGAAGTGGCGCGGGACTTTATCCTGAGCGGAAATGCCGACGCCTGCATCACGGTATGCGATGCCACCTGTCTGGAGAGAAACCTCAATCTCGTTTTGCAGATAATCGAGATAACGCCGCGCACCGTCGTCTGCATAAATCTTATGGATGAGGCAAGGCGAAAGAAAATATGTGTAGATATACCCGCTCTGGCTCGGGAGCTCGGAGTACCCGTGGTCGGCACGAGCGCAAGAAGCGGCAAGGGGCTCGACGAGCTGATTGACGCTGTGGACTCGTTGAAATCGAAAAATCCCGCGCCGCTTGAGCCCGTGCATTACGGGAGCGGAATCGAGGAGGCACTGCAAATACTCACACCCGCCCTTGACGGGATATCGAGCCATCCGCGCCGCGACGCTCTGCGTATACTCTCGGGGGAAAGCGAAGCTCCCGAAAAAGCGCAGGAGGCGACGAAATCAGCCGACAAAGTAATCGACAGATACGGTCTGACACAGGAGATGATACGCGACAAAGCGGCTGTTGCCGCCGTTATGAGGGCGGAGGAAATATACAAAAAATGCGTGACGGCAGACAGACAGCACTCGGCGGCGGACAGAAAGCTTGACCGAATATTTACGGGGCGCGCCGGGATATTTGCCATGCTTCTGCTTCTCGCCTTAGTGCTTTGGATAACGGTATACGGGGCGAACTACCCGTCCGAGCTGCTGTTTTCGGCGTTTGATGCGCTCGGCGTAAGGCTGCGGCAGCTGCTGAGCTCTTTAAACGCACCCGAGGCTCTGACGGGCGCACTTATTGACGGAGTGTACCGCGTGCTGTCATGGGTAGTAGCGGTCATGCTCCCGCCGATGGCGATATTCTTTCCGCTTTTTACCCTGCTCGAGGACTCCGGATATCTGCCGAGGGTCGCCTTTAATCTCGACCACAGATTCAAAAAATCCGGCGCTTGCGGGAAGCAGGCTCTGACTATGTGCATGGGCTTCGGCTGCAACGCCGCCGGGGTGACGGGCTGCCGCATAATCGACTCTCCCCGCGAGCGTCTCATGGCGGCGGCAACGAACGGTTTTGTGCCCTGCAACGGCAGATTTCCGACGCTGATATCGCTGATCTCCCTGTTTGTCGCAGGCGCTCTGCCCACTCCGTTTAACTCGTTTGCGGGCGCTGCTCTGCTGACGCTGCTGATAGTTCTGTCCGTCCTCATGACGTTTGCCGCCTGCTCTCTGCTCTCGAAAACAATTCTCCGCGGCGTGCCGTCGTCCTTTACGCTCGAGCTGCCGCCGTATCGCCGCCCGCAGATAGGCAAAGTCATTGTGCGTTCGATTTTTGACCGCACGCTGTTTGTGCTCGGACGCGCCGCGGCGGTCGCGGCTCCTGCGGGGCTTATAATATGGATAACCGCGAACATAAAGCTAAACGGCACGAGTATTTTCTCTTACTGCTCCGATTTTCTTGACCCCATAGCGCGGCTTTTCGGTATGGACGGGGTTATTCTTACGGCATTTATTCTCGGCTTCCCCGCCAACGAGACCGTTGTGCCTATAATGCTCATGGGCTATCTCGCGGACAGCAGCATTTCGCAGACGGACGGCGCGGCTCTGCACTCGCTGCTGACGGCGAACGGCTGGGATATCGGCACGGCGATATGCGTAATAATATTCATGCTCTTTCACTGGCCGTGCTCCACGACGCTCATAACCGTAAAAAAAGAGACGGGCAGCATGAAGTGGACTCTTATCGCCGCACTTCTGCCGACCGTCGCAGGGCTTATATTATGTTTTGCCGTGTCTCACATTTTCGCGCTTATCTGACGGAGAACCGCGGGTATCTCCGAAAGAGTCTTTACGGTAAAGTCGGGTTTTATGCCGCTGTCATTCGGGAGCCCCTTGGGATTGAACCAGACAGTCGCTATATCGGCGTTTATTCCGCCCTTTATATCGGAGCTGAGGCTGTCGCCGACTATTACCGTCTCGGCGCGGGAGAAGTCCGGTATCTTCGCAAAGCAGATATCAAAAAATTCCCTGTCCGGCTTATTGACTCCGAGAAGCTGGGATATAAATATGCCGTCCATATATTTTGCGATTCCGGAGCTGCCTATCCTGCGCTCCTGCACCTTTGCCGTACCGTTTGAGACGATATAGAGCCTGTATTTTCCGTGCAGCTCTTCGAGCAGCTCGGGCGCGCCGGGGATAAAATAATGCCCTACCCCGAGCATATTTTCATAGTATGCGGTGGCCTCCTCGGGATCGCGCTCAACGCCTATCGTTTCAAACAGCTCGCGGTAACGCCCGACCTTGACCTCCTCGCGCGAAAGCTCTCCGAGCTCAAGGCGCTTCCAGTGCGCCGCATTTATCGAGCTGTAAAGCGCCAGCGTCTCCTCCGTGGGATCGACGCCGAAATGCACAAGCGTCTTTGTGAGCGCTATTTTCTCCGCCTTGTGAAAGTCAAACAGCGTATCATCCAAGTCAAAAAGCACATTTCTTATCATCGCAAGCCTCCGCATTTTTCTAACTATTATACCACCCGCTCTGCCTTCGGAAAGTATGCGCGGGAATTTTTTAGAAATATTTTTCGCCGCCCGGTGATTGTTCACAGTTTGTTTAAATTCGGGTGGTAGGATTGTCGTGTTTGGAATAAGGGGTCATTGGGAGGCCTTGCAAGAAATGAACAGCACGACGGAAAGAAGAAGAAAAAAAGCACTTCTTATTGTCAATCCCTGCGCGGGAAAGAACAGGACAAGAGCAAATCTCAGCGAGATAGTGGACGCTTTTCCCGACGGCGTATTTGACTTCACCATCAAATACACCACCTGTCAGGGCGACGCCATAAACATAGCACGCGATTTCGCCCGGGAGCATGACCTTGTTATCTGCTGCGGCGGAGACGGCACGCTCAACGAAACTATAAACGGGCTGATGAGCGCGGGGGTGTCTGTTCCGATAGGCTATCTGCCTATGGGCTCGACCAACGACCTCGCCGCGACGCTCGGTATACCGACAAAGCTCAAAGAGGCCGCCGAGCTTATCGCCTCGGGACACACAAACGGCTACGACGTCGGCGACTACAACGGGCATCAGTTCTCATATGTAGCCTGCTTCGGCCCCGGCACAAAGATATCCTACAGCACCCCGCAGAAGATGAAAAATCTTCTCGGATACAACGCATATATGATAAACGGCTTTTTCCTGCATCTCATTCCCGCCCTTGCGGATGTAAAGCCAAGGCATATAAAAATCGAATATGACGGGAATGTGTTGGAGGACGATTTCTATTTCGGCTCTTTTTCAAACTCGACGTCCGTCGCGGGACTTTTCAAGTTCGATAAGAATGATATAAAGCTTGACGACGGCAAGTTCGAGCTTCTGCTCGTGCGCAAGCTCTCAAGCCCGCTCGCGGCGTTCGGTATGCTGCACAGAATAATGAAGCGCGATTTTGACGGGGATTCGCTTATATTCATAAAGGCTTCCGAAGTAAAATTCACTTTTGAAAAGCCCGAAGAATGGACTCTCGACGGAGAATGCGGCGGCTCGACAACGCAGGTCGATTTAAAGGTCCTTAACCGCGCAGTGAGCATATTCTCGCCCGAAAACCCGATGTTTTCATCCAAAGAAGAAAAAGAAGAAGCAACAGTATAAAAGGCAAAGACTTTATCCGCAGGCTCGCTCTGCGGATTTTTTTGTTTTTAAAATTGCCGCCGTTTTCTTGCGCCGAGTCTTATAATTTTGTAGATTTTACGGAGTGTATGTGGTATTATATTTACATATATGAGTGCTTTCGCCGCCGAACGCACGGCATAACTCACAGGAGGACGCAGCATGAATCTTGTTCATTTGAAATATGCAGTCGAGGTAGCCGAGACGGGGTCTATAAACAAGGCCTCCGAGAAGCTCTATGTCAGCCAGCCGAACCTCAGCAGGGCGATAAAGGAGCTTGAGGCGAGCCTCGGTGTAACGATATTCGACCGAAGCGCCAAGGGTATGGTGCTGACGCCCGACGGCGAGGTTTTTGTGCGCTACGCACGCTCGATACTTCGACAGGTCGACGCTATAGAAACGGTGTTCAGCAACGGCTCGACCGAGAAGAAAAAATTCTCGATATCCGTGCCGAGAGCGAGCTACGTGACCGACGCTTTTGCCGAATTTTCAAAGCTTCTCGACAGGGATACTCCGGTCGAGGTGTTCTATAAAGAAACAAACTCCATGCGCTCGATGAAGAACATTCTTCAGGACGAATACAAGCTCGTCATAATCCGCTACGCCGAGAATTACGACAAGTATTACAAATCCACCTTCGACGAAAAGGGACTGACCTACGAGCTCATCACGGAGTTTCAATATGTCCTGCTCATGAATAGAAAAAGTCCGCTCGCAGATAAAGAAAATATCACCTTCGACGACCTCAAAAATCTCATCGAGATAGCGCACGCCGACCCGTATGTGCCCTCACTGCCGCTGTCCGAGGTCAAGAAAGAGGAGCTGCCCGACAATTCCCAGAGACGAATATTCGTATTCGAGAGGGCGAGCCAATTCGAGCTGCTCTCGCGCAATTCCGACACTTTCATGTGGGTCTCCCCCATTCCGCAGGAGCTGCTCGACAGATACGGGCTCATTCAGCGCGTCTGCCCGGAGAACACGCGCAAATATAAAGACGTTCTGGTTCACCGCAAGGACTATGAGCTGACGGCGCTCGACAACATGTTCATCGAACAGCTCGTCAAGGCCAAGAGAAAAATTTTCGAATAAAGGAGACTGCGCTATGAAATGGTTCATCGCTTCCGACGTTCACGGCAGCGCATACTACTGCCGCAGAATGCTTGAAAGATATAAAAAAGAGAATGCCGACCGCCTGCTTCTGCTCGGCGATGTACTCTATCACGGCCCGCGCAACGACTTGCCGGAGGGCTACGCGCCCAAAGAGGTCATTGAAATGCTCAATGCTATCAAGGATGATATACTCTGCGTGCGCGGCAACTGTGAGGCGGAGGTTGACCAGATGGTGCTTAAGTTCCCCGTCCTTGCCGACTACGCGATAATAGACCTCGGAGACAGCTTAATATACGCGACGCACGGACATATATATAACGAAAACAACCTCCCGCCGCTTAAACGCGGAGACGTGCTTCTGCATGGACACACCCATATTCCGGAGTGCACAGAGCATGAAAATTATATTTATATGAACCCCGGCTCGGTCTCAATACCGAAAGAGAACAGCCATCACGGCTACATGACGCTCGAAAGCAAAAAATTTATCTGGAAGGATCTCGACGGAAACGTCAAAAAAGAGTTCGTTTTAAGATAAAAACGCCATAAAAAAAACAGAATGTTCCCTACTATCTGTAAACTATGCCGAATAAAGGTAAAGATATATCGATATCAATAATATCGATATACAAAAGTCGTAATTCCCTTTTGCTCCGTTATGCGATAGAATAGTATCGGTCAGAAGTCATATTACTACTATTCGGGAGGTGCAGCATGAAAACTACGGACGTGTCCAGAGCCGCTCTGGGGCGCATCCCTGTTTATCTCAGATTTCTCGAGAGCCTGCCGCAGGACACCGAAACCGTTTCGGCAACCGTAATAGCAAAGGAGCTGGGCTTCGGCGAGGTTCAGGTTCGCAAGGATCTCGGAGCGATATGCGGCTCGGGCAAGCCGAGGATAGGATACACCGTATCCGACCTCAAGAAATGCCTCGGCGGCCTCATAGACAGCCGCAACGGAAAGGCGGTCATAGTCGGCGCGGGAAAGCTCGGCAGAGCGCTGCTCGACTACGGCGGATTTTCCGACTACGGGCTTGACATTCTCGCGGCGTTCGACACGGAGGTTCCGCCGAACGGCGAAAGCGAAAAGCCAATATTGCCGCTTGACGGTCTTGCGGATTTCTGCAAGAAAAACAATGTCAGCATCGGAGTTATCGCGGTTCCGGCAGAGGCGGCGCAGGAGGTCTGCGACAAGCTCTGCCAAAGCGGAATAAAAGCCGTTATGAGCTTCGCTCCATGCAGACTCACGGCGCCGGAGGGCGTAGCCGTTCAATACGAAAACATGGCGCTCTCGCTCGCACACCTGAAAGCACAGATAAAACAGTAAAACCGTTTAGGGGGATAAAATCATGAACAACGAAAGAAAAACCATCGACAGCGTTGAAACACTCGAGGCCGCCCTCGCTTCGCTCAAGGAAGCGGAGAAGAAGTTTTCGACTTACACCCAGGAGCAGGTAGATAAAATCTTCCTTGCCGCCGCTTCCGCCGCAAACAAGGCGAGAATACCTCTTGCAAAAATGGCGGTTGAGGAGACCGGCATGGGCGTAGTTGAGGACAAGGTCATAAAGAACAACTACGCGGCAGAATATATTTATAATGCCTACAAAAATACAAAAACCTGTGGTATAATCGAAGAGGACAAGGCTTTCGGCTTAAAGAAGATAGCCGAGCCCGTCGGCGTTATCGCTGCGGTCATCCCCACGACCAACCCGACCTCCACCGCCATATTCAAGTGCCTGCTTGCCCTCAAAACGAGAAACGCTATCATCATCAGTCCCCATCCCCGCGCCAAGCAGTCGACCGCGGCTGCGGCAAAGGTTATCCTCGACGCAGCGGTTAAGGCCGGCGCTCCCGAGGGTATTATAGAATGGATAGACACCCCGAGCCTTGAGATGACGAACCTCGTTATGAAAGAGGCGGATATAATCCTTGCCACCGGCGGCCCCGGAATGGTCAAGGCGGCATATTCCTCCGGCAAGCCCGCAGTAGGCGTCGGCGCAGGCAACACGCCCGCCATCATCGACGAGACGGCGGATATCGTCCTCGCGGTCAACTCGATAATACACTCCAAGACCTTCGATAACGGCATGATCTGCGCCTCCGAGCAGTCCGTTATAGTTCATCAGAACGTCTATGACGCGGTGAAAACCGAGTTTGCGACCCGCGGCTGCTACTTCCTCGATCCCGACGAGACGGAGAAGGTCAGAAAGACAATTATCATAAACGGTGCGCTCAACGCAAAAATCGTCGGTCAGCCGGCGGTCAAAATCGCGGAGCTCGCAGGAGTGACCGTTCCCGAGGGCACGAAGATACTCATCGGCGAAGTCGAGAGCGTCGAGCTCTCCGAGGAGTTCGCCCACGAGAAGCTCTCCCCCGTGCTTGCCATGTACAAGGCGGCGGACATTCAGGACGCATTCGGCAAGGCCGAGCGCCTCATTGCCGACGGCGGCTACGGTCACACATCCTCGATATATCTCAACGAAATAACCGAGCACGATAAGCTCGACGAGTTCGCGGCACGCATGAAGACCTGCCGTATTCTCGTCAACACCCCCTCCTCACAGGGCGGCATCGGCGATCTCTACAACTTCAAGCTCGCTCCCTCCCTCACCCTCGGCTGCGGCTCATGGGGCGGCAACAGCGTCAGCGAGAACGTCGGCGTCAAGCATCTTATCAACATCAAGACCGTGGCTGAGAGGAGAGAGAATATGCTTTGGTTCAGAGCACCTGAGAAGGTCTATATCAAGAAGGGCTGCCTGCCCGTCGCTCTCGATGAGCTCAAGAACATCATGGGCAAGAAGAGAGCGTTCATAGTCACCGACAACTTCCTTTACAAAAACGGCTACACCAAGCCGATAACCGATAAGCTCGACGAGATGGGCATAGTACACGCGACCTTCGGCGACGTTGCTCCCGACCCGACGCTCCAGTGCGCCGAAAAGGGCGTTGAGCAGATGAGAGCCTTCGAGCCCGACACGATAATCGCCCTGGGCGGCGGCTCCGCGATGGACGCGGCAAAAATCATGTGGGTTCTCTACGAGCATCCCGAGGCGGACTTCATGGATATGGCAATGCGTTTCATGGATATCCGCAAGCGCGTCTACACCTTCCCGAAGATGGGCGAAAAGGCGTATTTCATCGCTATCCCGACCTCGGCAGGTACCGGCAGCGAGGTAACTCCCTTCGCCGTTATCACCGACGAGACAACGGGCATTAAGTATCCCCTCGCAGACTATCAGCTTATGCCCAACATGGCAATAGTTGACACCGACTTCCACATGAGCGCCCCCAAGGGACTGACCGCCGCCTCCGGTATCGACGCAGTCACCCACGCGCTCGAGGCCTATGCCTCCGTTATGGCGACCGACTACACCGACGGACTCGCAAAGCAGGCACTCAAGGTCATATTCGACTACCTGCCCAGAGCATATGAGAACGGTCAGACCGATATCGAAGCCCGCGAGAAGATGGCTAACGCCGCAACGATGGCCGGTATGGCATTCGCAAACGCATTCCTCGGTGTCTGCCACTCCATGGCGCATAAGCTCGGCGCTTATCACCACCTCCCCCACGGCGTTGCCAACGCGCTGATGATCGAAGAGGTTCTCCGCTTCAACGCTGCCGAGGCTCCCGCAAAGATGGGCACCTTCCCGCAGTACGATCACCCGCACACCCTTGCCCGCTACGCAGAGGTTGCCGACAGCCTCGGACTCGGCGGCAAGAACGACAAGGAGAAGCTTGAGAGACTTATAAAGGCCATAAACGAGCTCAAGGAGCGCGTCGGAATAAAGAAGAGCATAAAGGACTACGGCATTGACGAGAAATACTTCCTCGAAACTCTCGACGAGATGACCGAGAACGCATTCGACGATCAGTGCACCGGCGCAAACCCGAGATACCCGCTCATGAGCGAGATAAAGCAGATGTACCTCAACGCATACTACGGCAAGAAGCATTTTGAAGAGAAGCCCATGCCGACCGAGGCGGACATCGCCGAGGACGACAGCGCTCACAACTTCAAGCAGGCTTACCGCAGAGCGGAAAACGGCAAGAACAAGGCATAAGGAGGGTTCACAATGAATCTTGACAGAATTATAGCAGTAAGAAACAACAAGACGGTTTACCGCGACGGCGATCGCTGCCTCAAGGTTTTTAACGAGGGCTATTCCAAGGCAGACGTGCTCAACGAGGCGCTCAACCAGGCGCGTATCGAGGAGACGGGGCTCAACATTCCCAAGGTCCTCGAGGTTACGGTCATCGACGGCAAATGGACGATAGTGTCCGACTATATCAAGGGCAAGACGCTCGCGCAGCTGATGCAGGAGAATCCCGAGAAGAAGGACGAATATCTCAACCTCTTCGTGGATATCCAGCTTGAGATACAGTCAAAGACCTGTCCCCTGCTTAACAAGCTCAAGGATAAGATGAACAGGAAAATCTGCCAGACAGACCTTTCCGCAACGGTCAGATATGACCTGCACACCCGCCTTGAGTCTATGCCCAAGCACAACAAGGTCTGCCACGGCGACTTCAACCCCTCGAACGTTATAATCACCGACGACGGCACGCCCTATATCATAGACTGGTCGCACGCTACCCAGGGCAACGCCTCCGCCGACGCCGCACGCACCTATCTCCTCTTCTGGCTCAACGGGGATATCGACGCGGCAAAGAAGTATCTGAATCTTTTCTGCGAGAAGAGCGATACCGCAATACAGTATGTCCAGAAATGGATGCCCATCGTCGCCGCATCACAGACGGTAAAGGGCAACGCTGCTGAGCGCGAATTCCTTCACTCGTGGATCGATGTTGTTGACTACTCGTGAAAGAGGTGAAACAAATGAAAATAACCGTTTGCATCGGCTCCTCCTGCCACATAAAGGGCTCGCGCCAGGTTGTCGAACAGCTCCAGTATCTTATAAAAGAGAACGACCTTAACGACAAGGTTGAGCTCTCCGGCACCTTCTGCATGGGCAAATGCCAACAGGGTGTGTGCGTCACGGTAGACGACGACTTCTTCTCCGTGAAGCCCGACACGGCCAGGGATTTCTTCAACGAAAACGTTCTTGCAAAGGTTTGAAGCATATGATTATCCAGATTTGCGTAGGCTCCGCCTGCCACCTCAAGGGCTCGGAAAAGTTAGTCGGGCTGTTTGAGGACGCTCTGAAAAAATATGACCTCGAAAACGATGTTACACTTGCCGGCAGCTTCTGCACCGGCAGGTGCAACCGAGAGGGCGTGACCATATCGGTTGACGACGATGTATATACCGGAATAACGCCCGAGGGGTTCAACAGCTTCTTCGAGGAGAAGGTACTAAAACGGATAAGGGAAGAGAGGGTGTGACGGCATGGACTGCCTGACTCTTAAAAAATCCAACTGCAAAAACTGTTATAAATGCATACGCCATTGCCCGGTGAAGTCTATTCGCTTCTCGGGCAATCAGGCATATATTATCGGCAACGAATGTATCCTCTGCGGACAGTGCTTTGTCGTGTGCCCGCAGGATGCAAAGCAGATAGTTGACGAGACCGAGAAGGTAAAAGTCCTGCTCCAGGGCAGCGACCCGGTCATCGTCAGTCTCGCCCCGTCCTTTATAGCGAACTATGAGGGCGTGGGCATAAACGCTATGCGCGACGCGATAAAAAAGCTCGGCTTTTTCGACGCCGAGGAGACCGCCGTCGGCGCAACAATAGTCAAGACAGAATATGAGCACATGGTAGACAGCGACACGAGGGATATCATAATCTCCTCCTGCTGCCACTCCGTCAACCTGCTCATTCAAAAATATTTTCCGGCGGAGTTGCCGTATCTCGCAAATGTGCTCTCCCCCATGCAGGCTCACTGCAAGGATATAAAGCGCAGATATCCGAACGCAAAGACCGTTTTCGTCGGCCCCTGCGTTGCCAAAAAGGATGAGGCGCAATACTACGAGGGCATAGTTGACGCGGTTCTGACCTTTGACGAGCTGACAAGCTGGTTTAAATCGGCGGGCGTTGAGCTTAACCGCGAGACGGACTCCGACGAGCACAGCCGCGCGCGCTTTTTCCCGACGACCGGCGGCATACTCAAGACCATGGCACAGGATAATCCGAAATACACCTACATGGCGATAGACGGCGTTGAGAACTGCATAGCCGCGCTCAAGGATATTGAGGACGGCAAGATACATAACTGCTTTGTCGAGATGTCCGCCTGCTCCGGCAGCTGCATAGGCGGCCCGGTAATGGAGAAATTCCACCGCGCGCCCGTCAAGGACTACATGGCGGTAGCTCAGTTCGCGGGCAAAAAGGACTTTGAGGTCGAGCAGCCCGACAGCTACGCGCTGCAGAAAAACTTCACCGTCATCGAGCGCAAGCTTCAGCCCCCGTCGGAGGCCGAAATAACCGAGATTCTTCACCGCATGGGCAAGACAAAGCCCTCGGACGAGCTCAACTGCGGCTCCTGCGGCTACAACACCTGCCGCGAAAAGGCTATCGCGATATATCACGGCAAGGCCGAGATATCCATGTGCCTGCCCTATCTCAAGGACAAGGCCGAGAGCTTTTCGGACAACATCGTGCGCAACACTCCGAACGGACTTATTCTCCTCAACGAAAAGCTTGAGGTTCAGCAGATAAACAAGGCTGCGCTCAAAATCATGAATCTCCGCTCACCCTCCGATATCCTCGGAGACGGCGTTGTGCGCGTGCTCGACCCGCAGGATTTTCTCACCGTTCTTCAGACGGGCAGAAATATACATGACAAGCCCATGTACCTCGCCGAATACGACAAGTATGTTGAAGAAACCATAATATACGATAAGGAATACCGCCTGCTCATCTGCATAATGCGCGACGTTACGCAGGAGGAGACGGTGCGCGAGCAGAAAGAAAATATCAGCCGCCAGACCGTCGAAATAGCCGACAAGGTCGTTGACAAGCAGATGCGCATCGTTCAGGAGATTGCGTCCCTGCTCGGCGAGACTGCGGCGGAAACCAAGATAGCGCTATCCAAGCTCAAGGAGTCGATCAGCAATGAATAACCTCTGCGCCGAGATAGGCTGGAAGAGTATAAACCACGAGGGCGAACAGCTCTGCGGCGACCACGTTGACATAATTGAACAGGACGAAAATTCAACTGTCATCGTGCTCGCGGACGGACTCGGAAGCGGCGTAAAAGCCAGCATTCTCTCCACCCTCACCTCAAAAATAATATCGACCATGATGGCCGAGGGTCTGCCGCTCGAGGAGTGCGTGTCAACCATAGCCGCAACGCTGCCGATATGCTCGGTGCGCGGAGTCGCCTATTCGACCTTCACCATCATACATCTCATAAACAACGAAACTGCCGAGATAATACAGTACGACAATCCGCACGTTATAATGATACGCGACTGCGAACCGTTCAAATATACGGAGACGGAGCTCAGCATCGGCGGAAAGAGCATTTTCAAATCGCAGATAAAGCTGCAGGAGGGTGATGTTTTCGTTGCGATGAGCGACGGCTGCCCGCACGCGGGAATCGGAACGGCTTTCAACTTCGGCTGGAAGCGCGACGATATCGCGGACTTCATGTCCTCTCTCGTGCCTGTCGGCTACACGGCGAAAACGCTCTCCACCATGCTCATTGACGAATGCAACAAGCTCTACGGCAGTCATCCCGGAGACGACGCGACAGCGTGCGTAGTCAAAATACGCAAGCGCGAGCCGATGAATCTGCTCTTCGGCCCGCCGCGCAATCCCGACGACTGCGACCGCATGATGTCGCTGTTCTTCTCTAAGGAGGGCAAGCACATCATCTGCGGCGGCACTACCTCCTCAATCGCCGCAAAATATCTCGGCAAACCGCTCAAGGCGAGCCTCAATTTTGAGCAGAGCGACGTTCCGCCCATAGCGGAGATCGAGGGAGTCGATTTGGTGACCGAGGGCGTCATAACGATAAACAAGGTCATCGAATATGCCAAAGACGCTCTGGGCAAAAACGAGCTGTATGAGGAATGGGGCTTCAAGCGCGACGGCGCTTCTCTCATATGCCGAATGCTGTTCGAGGAGGCTACCGACATCAACTTCTATGTCGGCAGAGCCGTCAACC